>Ga0209701_10001603_pt1 | contig 14634 bp, 8 predicted proteins | sample CZO8metaG_4_FD_188356 | JGI IMG/M metagenome (GOLD analysis project Ga0209701, IMG submission 188356) | Vadose zone soil microbial communities from the Eel River Critical Zone Observatory, Northern California, USA - CZOApr15con2H3.8 metaG... | ecosystem: Environmental > Terrestrial > Soil >...
TGTCGCCTGCGACAGCACTCCCAGCATTCTCTACCGCAATAACCGCGACGGGACGTTCACCGATGTCGCCGTGGTATCCGGCGCGGCTTTCAACGAAGATGGACGCGAGCAGGCAGGCATGGGTGCAACCATCGGCGACTACAACGGCGACGGCAGCCTCGACATTTTCAAAACGAATTTCTCGGACGACACCTCGACCCTCTACCGCAACAACGGCGACGGCACCTTCGACGACGTGACCTCGGCCGCCGGTCTCGGCCTCTATACGAAGTATTTGGGCTGGGGAACGATGTTTCTCGACTTCGACAACGATGGCTGGCCCGATCTTTTGCTCGTGAACGGACACGTGTACCCGGAAGTAGATAAGAACAATCTGGGCAGCAACTACGAAGAACCGCGCATTCTCTACCACAATCTCGGCAAGGGTACTTTCACAGACATCTCGGCCAGCGCCGGCCCTGGCATTAACATGCACGCTTCGTCTCGCGGCCTCGCGGTCGGCGATCTGTGGAATGACGGACGCATCTCGGCGGTGATCACGAACCTGAATTCTGCGCCCAGCCTGTTGGTGAATCAGGTTCACAACTCCAACCACTGGATCGCCATTCGCACGCTGGGAACAAAATCGAACCGAGACGGCATCGGCGCCCGGATCTCGGTCAAAGCAGGCGCTCGCACTCTGGTGGATGAAGTCCGCAGCGGATCCAGCTACAACTCGAGCAGCGATATGCGGGTCCATTTCGGCCTCGGATCGGCCGCCAAGGTGGATTCGGTGCAGATTCGCTGGCCCAGTGGGCTCACGGAGCGTTTTGCCAACCTGCCTGCCGACTCTGTCCATGCTCTAAAAGAGGGTTCGGGCACTCCCGTCACCTAAGTAGAATTGGTGAGTCCTCGCCGCTTTCCTCTGTGTCCTCCGTGTACTCCGTGGTTAAAGATTTTGATCTTTTCCCGCCGTGCTGAAATCTCGGGGATTCTCATTTCACCCTTGAAGACTGCATCGTCCGGACAATCCCTTCGCCCTCTTTGACGTAGATCACCTCATTCGGCTTGACGTCCTTGAGCATATCCACCTGTCCGCTCGGCCAGCGAATTTCGAGTGATTCGATCTTCTCGGCTTTCCCCAGGCCAAAATGCACGCGTAGATCGTTCTGCGAGAAATAGCCGCCGCCGCTGCGCACCTCTTCAATTTGCTGATGCGGTTTCCTCTCACCCGGCACGCGGGTCACGCACTTTATTCGCGCTCCTATCCCGCTCCGATTCGATTTCGTCCCGATGGTCCGCACCTTGATCCAGTTATTGCCGCTCTGTGAATCGCAGCGCACCAGCTGCGGATAGTCATTTACCGGGTTGATCACCATATCGAGATCGCCGTCGTTGTCGAAATCCCCGAAAGCACACCCACGCGCCGCGATCGGCTCGGAAATCCCCGGTCCCGCCTGCAGCGAGACATCTTCAAACCGCCCGTTGCGCAGGTTTCGATAGAGCAGTTTGCGTTGCGGGTATCCGGCCTCGGTCTTCAGTTGCTCAACTTCCGGATACACGTGACCATTGCAGATCAAAATGTCGGGCCAGCCGTCGTTATCGAAATCGAAAAACCCGCAACCCCAGCCCAGGTACTGTGTGTGCGCGCCCAGTCCCGCCGTGAATGTGGTGTCCTCAAAACTCGCATCACCCAGGTTGTGATAGAGCGACGGTGTGTCGCCGGCGAAGTTCGTTTTCACCAGGTCGAGGTTGCCATCCAGATCGTAGTCAGCCGCCGAAATCCCCATTCCTGCTTGTGGTTTGCCATCGGGGCTCAACGCGCAACCCGCCTCCAGCGCGATGTCCACGAATTTTCCGTTCTTCTTGTTCTGATATAACGCGCTGGCTGTCGAATCATTGGCAACGTAGATGTCGGACCAGCCATCATTGTCGAGGTCGGCGGTGAGCACGCCCAGACCGTAAGTGCCGTTCGCGCTTAAGATGCCCGCGCTCTCGGAAACGTCCGTAAAGGTGCCATCCCCATTGTTGTGGTAGAGAATGTTCTTCCCACCCTTCAATCCGGGCGGGCCGCATGCGACCATCACGCCCTTGTAGAGGCACGGCCCAGATTCCGGCACAGGCGCGGTCTTCAGGTCCATGTCAATGTAGTTTGCGACAAACAGGTCGAGCCGGCCGTCGCGGTCATAGTCCACGAAGGCGCAGCCCGTATTCCAGCGATTCCTGTTGCCCGCGACGCCCGCCTTTCCGCTGACGTCGGTAAAAGTGCCGTCACCGTTGTTGTGATAAAGCACGTTCTTCCCAAAGTACGTGACGAACAGATCGTCGTAGCCGTCGTTGTCATAGTCGCCGACACAGACGCCTTGTCCCCAGCCCGAGCGCGCGACGCCCGCCTTTAGCGTGACGTCGGTAAATGTGCCGTCGCGATTGTTCTTGAACAGGTGTGAGACCGGTTCTTGCCCGGTGGGAAATCCCTCCAGGCGCGTCCCGTTCACCAGAAAGATGTCGAGCCAGCCGTCGTTGTCGTAATCATAGAAAGCGACGCCGCAGCCAGTTGTTTCCAGAAGATATTTGTTCTTGTGTTCACCACCGTAGATCGTCCTGGCGTTCAGCCCCGCTACGCGCCCGACGTCCACGAAACTCACTCCGAGCGGAGTGCCCGGTTTCAACGGCTCAACTGGAATCGGTTTTGCTGGTGCAGATTGCGACCATAGAGGACGAGCTAGGCCAAGGACGCTTTCCAGCGAAAGGACCAGTGCCGACCGGCTCAGCGATTTCAGGAGTTCGCGGCGTGAAGAAGACAATAGGGAATACCTGGGAATCGGCCTCGTGCTGGACTGTGGCCTTGAATTCTTATATTTTGTGCCGGAAGACATTGCAAGCGGGCGCGGTCGTCTGGCTATTCGAATGAAGGCTCGATCCGTACTCGCGCCGTTCAGCCAATGAAAAACTTTCACGATATTACCGGTAGTTTCACCACTGCAGCCTACACGGTGCTTTCGTGCTCTCTGCTTTTCTCGCCTCTTGCCGTCACTGCCGAACAGCCACCGCTATCTCTCGAACTCTCCCGCCCGGTGCGTTCTTGGGAATTTCTTCCCGTAGTCGGCATGCGCGCTGGCCTGCTCGGCAACGAAAGCGGACAGATGGAAGCCTGGGTCTATCCGCTGAAGATTTTCCGGAATTTTCATCTCACGTTTCATGTGGAGGGCCGCCCCCTGCCCGCTGAAAGCCTGGTTCGCACGCTGATCGTCCATCCGGAATCCGCTACCCTCGTTTACGCGGGCGACAACTTCTCCGTGCGAGAAACACTTTTCGTCCCAGTCCATGAGCCCGGCGCCGTCATTCTGCTGGACGTCGAAACCGAACAGCCGCTCGAGATCGAGGCCTCTTTCGTCGCCGACTTTCAACTCGAATGGCCCGCCGCCCTGGGCGGAACATTTCATTTCTGGGACGACACCCAGCACGCGTTCGTGTTTGGCGAAGAGCAGAAAAAATTTTCCGCGATGGTGGGTTCGCCTTCAGCGTCCAGTCCGCAGGTTGCCTACCAGACGAACTATTCTTCGTCCGACGAAAATTCTATGCGTCTGGGCGTGACCACCAAGGGGCGAGGCAGCAAAATAATTCTTCTCGCGGCTTCGACCCGCGGACTGCCCGACTTGCAGGCCAACTATCAGCGACTGGCGTCTTCGTATCCCGATCTTCTGCGGGAATCCGCGCAGTACTACCGCGACTATCTCAACCACACCGTCAGCCTGACTCTTCCTGACCAGCAACTTCGGCAGGCCTACGACTGGTCGCGGATCAGCACTATTCAGGGGTTGGTTACGAATGCCACTCTCGGCACAGGCCTGGTCGCTGGATATCGGACCTCAGGTACTAGCCAGCGTCCTGGCTTTGCCTGGTTCTTTGGACGCGATTCTTTCTGGACTTCCTTCGCGCTCAACTCCATCGGCGACTTCGCCACCGCTCGCACGGCTCTCGAGTTCATCGCCAAGTTCCAGCGCGAGGACGGCAAAATCCCGCACGAAATTTCCCAAGGCGCAAGCTTCGTCAACTGGTTCAAGGACTATCCCTACGGCTACGCCTCCGCCGACGCGACTCCGCTCTACATCATCGCCGTCAACGATTACGTCTCTCGCAGCGGTGACCTCGATTTTGCGCGCCAGAAGTGGGACAGCCTGTGGAAGGCTTACCAATTCATGCGGTCCACCTACGACGCACAGAACTTCCCGCAAAACATCGGCTTCGGTCATGGATGGATCGAAGGCGGACCGCTTCTTCCTGTGAAGACCGAGTTCTACCAGAGCGGCCTAGGGCTCGAAGCTCTGCGCGCTCTAGCCAACCTCGCGAAACTCGCCGCCAAAGACGACGTCAGCAAAGACCTGCAAGCCGCTTTCGAGCGCCAGAAGCCTGCGTTCAATCAGACTTTCTGGTCTCCGGAGAAGAGAGCGTTCGCCTTCGCGCTCGATCAGCAGAATCGCCGCGTGGATGAACTCTCCGTGTTGACGACCGTCCCCATGTGGTTTGGCGTAACTGACGAAGACAAGTCCGAATCCACAATCCAGCAACTGGCCGACGCCGACCATCAAACTGATTGGGGCATGCGTATCATTTCCAACCACTCTCCCGTCTACAACGGCAGCGGATACCACTTCGGTTCCGTGTGGCCTCTCTTTACCGGATGGGCAGCGGTGGGCGAGTATCGCTACCACCAGCCGGTGGCTGCATACACCAATCTTCGGTCTAACGCACTGCTGGCGCTCGACGGATCGCTCGGCCACGTCACGGAAGTTCTTTCCGGCGACTACTATCAGCCGCTTTCTACCAGCTCTCCTCACCAGATCTGGTCGGCGGCGATGGTCGTCAGCCCGATTCTTCGCGGGATGTTTGGCCTCAACACCGATGCGCAGACCCACACATTGACCTTGGCTCCGCATGTCCCGGCAGAATGGAAATTCTTTTCGCTGGACAACGTGCGGGTCGGCGGGACGATCGTGGCCCTCGGCTACCGAAAGACGCCCGGGCTGATTACACTGGAAGTCAAACGCACCGGCTCCGTCGATTGCACGCTCGACTTTTCCCCAGCACTCAGCCCACGGACCGAGGTAACTTCGGTCGAACTGAACGGCCACAGTCTTCCATTTCACGTCACCGACAATCCAAGCGATCGACACGTCGCTATGAGAATCGCACTAACCCAGGCCACAAGCACGGTTCACCTTCGCCTGAAGAACGATTTCGGCATCAGCCTCTCAAGCGTCCTGCCCGTGCACGGCAGCGCCAGTGAGGGCTTGCGCGTGCTTTCAGAAACATGGAATTCCAGCCACACGCAGTTGACATTGTCGCTTTCTGGGTTGCCGGGCAAGACATATGCGCTGTCAGTCTGGAATCCGGCACAGATCGCGTCGGTGAAAGGTGGAAAGCTCGGCGAAGTGCGCGAGGATCAAGCCATCCTGGCGATCGAATTTCCTCCGCAGAGTCCCGACTCCTATATCCATCAGGACCTCGTTCTGAATTTTGCCGCGTCGAAATAACGCGTGAGCGACCTGTTAGTCTCTGGGAGGAGCAATTATTATGTCGAAGCGATTCTATCCAATTCTTTCGATCCTGCTCGCAATTGCCTCTTCTCTCCCACTCGCCGCCCAGACCAAATCCGTCGATACCGAAGGGCACAAGTGGTGGCAGCATGCTGTCTTCTACGAGATCTACCCGCGCAGCTTTGCCGACAGCAACAATGACGGCATCGGCGATCTGAAGGGCATTACGTCCAAGATGGCCTACCTGCACGACCTCGGCGTGGACGCCATCTGGATCAGCCCCTGCTTTCCCTCGCCGCAGGTGGATTTCGGCTACGACGTCTCCGACTACGAGAACATCGATCCGATGTACGGCACGCTGGCCGATTTCGACGGCATGGTTGCGGAGGGAAAGACACACGGCGTCCGCATCATTCTCGACTTCGTCGTAAACCACAGCTCCGACCAGCACCAGTGGTTTGTCGATTCGAAATCTTCGCGCAGCGCACAACACCGCGACTGGTATATCTGGCGAGACGGGAAGGGTCCCGGCCAGCCACCCAATAATTGGATCTCTACTTTCGGCGGCTCTGCTTGGAAATTGGATCCCGCCACCAACCAGTACTACTACCACTACTTCTATGCTGAGCAGCCCGATCTGAACTGGCGCAATCCCGCAGTGGAGAAGGCCATGCTCGACACCACCCGGTGGTGGTACAAACGCGGCGTCTCTGGCTTTCGTCTCGATGCAGTTGACACTCTCTTCGAAGATCCGAGGCTGCCCGACAATCCGGTCCTGCCCGGCACTAACAAGCAGGGCGATCCCAACACTGACGAGATACACAACAAGAAGCTTCCCGAAGTGCACGATGTGCTGAAAAAGCTTCGCAAAGTAGCTGACGAGTCCGATGCCGTCTTGATCGGCGAAACCTGGACCTCCAACATCGATGAGCTCAAGGAGTACTACGGTTCCCACGACAACGAATTGCAGATGCCGATGGACTTCATGTTCACTACGGTCGACAAGCTCTCTCCTCCGGAGTTTCGTCGACAGATTGCGCAGGTCGATGCGGCAGGCGGCTGGCCGGTTTTCGTAATCAGCAACCACGACAAGGTCCGCTCCTACAACCGCTACGGTGACGGCAAGAACAACGACGCCATCGCGAAGCTGATGGGCGCTTTTTACTTGACTCTTCGCGGCACGCCCATCATGTACTACGGCGAAGAGCTTGGAATGGAGAACAATGATCCCAAGCGCAAGGAAGACGTGAAAGATCCGATCGGCCGCACCGGATGGCCGCAGGAAATCGGCCGGGACGGTGAACGCACGCCGATGCAATGGAACACAGATACGAACGCCGGATTCAGCCAGAAAGATCCATGGCTGCCGGTTCCGCCCAGCTCCAAGTCCCACAACGCAGCTACGGAATCGAAAGATCCCAATTCAGTGTTAAACATGTACAAGAAAGTTCTCGCGTTGCGGCACACAAATGAAGCGCTCGTCGAGGGAAGCTATACCGCGCTCAACGAAGATGACACAAACGTCATGTCCTATCTTCGCAGTTACAAGGGGAAGGCAGTCCTGGTGGCGCTCAATATGTCCGCTTCGCCAAGTAAAGCAACCTTCAACCTGGCCGACAAGGGATTTGCTTCCGCCAATCTGAAGAGCCTGGTGGCGACGCCACAATCATCGGCAAAAGGAATGGAGGTAACTCTGGAACCATTCGGAGTCTTCATTGCCGAGGTTAGTAAGTAGACTTATTGTTAGCGTCGGCATCCTGGCGGCCGTTGTGGGAGCCCGCCCCTGCAAGCGAGTTCAGGATGGCCTTGCGACCGCCGGCAAGATGCCGGCGCTACATGGCGAGAGGCGCTTTTCCTCACGCCTCCGTTAGCTTCTTCTGCATTTCTTCGAGCGACACGCCTTTGGTTTCCGGATATGCCAAGAGCACCACCACGAACTGCAACACCATCATGGCGGCAAAGAAAACGAAGGGGATGGGCTTCGACTTTGCCGCCAGCACGGGGAAGATTCCCGAAATCAACGCATTCATGATCCAGTGCGTCGAACTGCCCAGGCTCTGCCCCTTGGCCCGCACGCGATTGGGAAACACCTCGCTGATATACACCCAGATCACCGCTCCTTGCGAGAAGGCAAAAAACGCGATATAGGCGATTAGCAACCAGATCAGCAACTCGTGCCGCTGGTTGGTCGCAAAGATGGTGGCCACGCCGGCGAGGCAGAGTGCGGTCCCGACCGCGCCCGTCAGTAACAGTTTCTTGCGTCCCAGCTTGTCGATCACCGACATGGCCAGCATGGTAAAGATCAAGTTAGTGAATCCCACCGCTACCGCCTGCAAATCGCTCGAAACCTTGCTGAAGCCGGCATACGCGAAGATGTCATTCAGGTAGTAGAGAATTGCGTTGATTCCGGCGAGCTGGTTAAACATTCCGATGCTGATCGCCAGAAAGATTGGCAGCCGGTACTTGCGCTGAAAAAGCGGCTCGTCGCCGAGCCCGTGCTCTGCATCAATCGATGCCACGATCTCGCGCAATTCCTCTTCGTAATTGGGTTCGCCGGTCAGGCGCAATACATCGCGCGCTTCGGCGATTCGTTGCTTTTTGGCCAACCAGCGCGGGCTCCGCGGAATTGTGAACAGCATCATGAAAAACAGGGCTGCGGGAACGGCCGAGATACCCAGCTTCCAGCGCCACTCCGTGTCGATGCCAAACTGCCGCAGCCCGATCAGGTAATTGGAAAAATATGCCAGTAGAATGCCCGCAACTACGTTGAACTGAAACAGGCCCACCAAACGTCCGCGCCAGCTTGCCGGAGCGATTTCGGCGATGTACATAGGCCCCAGCACTGACGACCCGCCAATGGCGAGCCCTCCCAGAAAACGAAAGAACAGCAACGCATACCAGTTCCAGGCGAACGCGCAGCCGAGCGCGGTAAGCAGGTAGAGGATTGCCATGATGCGCAGGCTGTCCCGGCGGCCGTATCGGTCTCCTGGTATTCCAGCGGTCATCGAGCCAAGCACTGTTCCGCACAGTGCGCTTGCGACGGTGAACCCAAGCCAGCCCTCCGAAAGGTGGTACACCTCTCGCAAGGAGTGGGTTGTTCCCGAGATCACGATCGTGTCGAAACCAAACAGTAGACCGCCGAGGGCCGCGACCACAGCGCTCTTCAGAAGGTAGGCGTTGATCTTCATGGCCCGTTAGGCCTCGGTGCCGTGGCTGATGACGAAACTTCCCCGGCGCCAATATATTTGTCCGCGCCGCCATAGTAAAACAAGTACTTCGAGCCTCGTTGCACCATTCCTTCCACGAACACCACGTTGGGGACCTGTCCGTTCTTCTCCCATGATTTCTCCGGCGCAAATACCGGAACGTCAGAACGCGACAGCAACCGGGCGGGGTTCTTTAAATCGAAGAGGGCAACTCCTGTGCGGTAGACGAGATTGTCGTCGGCGCCGTTATAAACCAGGACGATCCCGTCTTTCGTGACGATCGGTGGTGGCCCCGGTTCTACCACCCGTGAGTCGAAGTCCCCCGGACGCCGCGGCAACACTGGCGTTTTCGTCGCTTCGGTCCAGTGCGCCAGGTCGGTGGAGTACGCCAGTCCCATCTCATCGGTTTTTTCTCGAGTCGTTCCCAGGAAATACATCCAGTACTTGCCGTTAATTTTTTCCGGAACGATCGCGCCCGACTTCGTCCAGGCCACGTTCCAGTTTCCTTTGTACGCCGGCAGGATCACGCCCTTTCGCTCCCAATGGATCAAATCCTTCGAGGTCGCAAGGCACAGTTGGGCGTCTTTTTTGTTGTAGCCCGTGTAGGTCAGATAGTACGTGCCGTTGATCCTGACCAGCCGCGGGTCTTCTACACCTCCGTCTTTTTCGTAATCGGTCTCGGGGGAAAGTACAGGCTCGGGCCGCCGCTTGAAATGAATCCCATCGCCGCTTTCAGCGTAGCCGAGCCGCGAAGTTTCCTTGGTGTCTTGCGCCCGATATAGCATGACAAACCTACCTTCGTGAAACACGACCGCAGGATTGAACGTGCCCGCAGACTCCCAACCATCGCCCCTCGGTGTAATGATCGGATCGTTGCCGAGGCGGCGCCATTCGCCGAAGCCCCACTTGCCGTTTGCATGAAGAAGCAATGCAAGCGCCAGCAAAGCGAGTCCACAGAGCGGAACACTGAGAGCTCTTTTCCTGGCGATCAATGAATCCTCCGATCCGTTGAGCTTCGTGAGTTTACATTACTGCTTGCGGCTCAAGTGTAAAGTTAGGTGCATGGAGAAGCGACCAATGGTCTGTGTGCGTATCACGGTGACGATCCTGCTGAGTGTGTTTCTTTCCGCCCCCGCCTTGGGCCAGGCGCCGCCCGACTCGCCGGCAGCGAAGAGTCTGGAGGCGTATCGACTTTCGAAGGCTGCGGAACTGCGCGATGATTTTGGCGAACTCGCGCGTTATCGCGACGCGAATGCTGCCCTGAAGCCACCCGCCGGAGAACGGCGCGTAGTGTTTTTCGGCGACTCCATCACCGATATCTGGCCGATCCAGAAATACTTTCCCGGCAAGCCCTATGTGAACCGCGGTATCGGCGGGCAAACGACACCGCAAATGCTCATCCGTTTTCACCAGGACGTCATCAATCTTCAGCCGGCGGCCGTCGTCATTCTCGCGGGCACCAATGACATCGCGGGCAATACCGGTCCCATGTCCCTGGAAGACATTGAGACCAACTATGCCTCCCTGGCGGAACTGGCGACCGCGCACCACATCCGCGTGATCTTTTCGTCTGTGCTGCCGGTACACAACTACACTCCGCAATCGATCAATCTCTTTGCCCAGCGTTCACCCGAGAAAATTCGCGAGCTGAATCGCTGGTTGCGCGATTACTGCGCTTCGAATGGTTGCATTTACCTCGATTACTTCAGCGCCATGGTCGATCCGACCGGACTATTGAAAAAGGAATTGGCGGAGGACGGACTGCATCCAAACGCGGACGGATACGCCATCATGTCGCTGCTCGCGGAAGCCGCCATCCAGAAAGCTCTCAGTTCTCCCTGAACAAAATTCAGTTTCTAACGCCGCAAGTCGCCTCGGAGGATTATTATGGGCGGCGCAGCTTAACGACTCTCAAGAGAGGATGCCCCGGTTGGCGGCTGGGGCTGGACTGAGGCCCCCACAGGATGAACCCCATCGCGACCGTTACCCATCGCAATCTGGCAACGATTGATCTGGTAATCATTGGTGTCTATTTCCTGCTGGTCTTTTGCATCGGCTTTTATTTCGCCCGCAAAGAGCGCACCTCGACCGATTACTTCCTCGCCAGCCGCGATATCGGATGGTTTTTCATCGGCGCGTCCTTGTTCGTATCGAACATCTCGACCGAACACTTCATCGGACTGTCCGGCACCGGCGCCTCGTCTGGCCTGGCCGTCGGCCACTTCGAGTGGCTGGCCTGTCTGATCCTGCTCATCCTGGGATGGGTGTTCGTCCCGTTCTACCTGCGCTCGAATGTGTTTACGATGCCGGAGTTCCTGGAGCGCCGCTTCAATCGCCAGTGCGCCGTCTACCTCGCGGGCATCTCAATCATCGCTTACATTTTCACGAAAATTTCCGTGCAGCTTTACGCCGCCAGCGTGGTTCTGGAACGCGTCGCCGGATGGTCGCTCTGGAAGACCGCGATCATTCTGGTGATCGCGACCGGCATCTACACGATCGCTGGGGGATTGGCCGCCGTCATCTATACCGACACCGTTCAGACCTTGATCCTGATCGCCGGCGCCTGCGCCCTGACCTTCATCGGACTCCACCGCGTAGGAGGATTGGAACACCTCCGCACGATGGTCCCCGAGGGCTACTTCCACATGATGAAGCCGGCGTCCGATCCAAATTTCCCGTGGACCGGAATCTTTTTCGGCGCGCCCATTCTAGGCATCTGGTATTGGTGTACGGACCAGGTGATCGTACAGCGCGTTCTCTCTGCGCGCGATGAAGGACACGCTAAAGCTGGCACTATTTTCGCCGGCTTCCTCAAGATTCTGCCTGTCTTCATGCTCGTCCTGCCCGGTATCATCGCCTTCGCTTTATTTCCCGAGCAGGTCGTGAAGCCCGATTTTGCCTACCCGACGCTGGTCCTCAATCTCTTGCCCGTCGGCCTAGTCGGACTGGTCATGGCCGCGCTGCTGGCGGCCGTCATGGGAGCGATGAGTTCCGTCTTCAACTCCGCCTCCACGCTAGTCACACTCGATTTCTACAAGAAGCTTCGTCCCGAAGCCTCGGAGAAACAATTGGTCAACTTCGGACGAATCGCGACCGGCTTCATGGTTCTCCTCGGCCTGCTATGGGTGCCATTCATTCACCTGATTAGCAGTCAGCTCTACATCTATCTGCAAAGCGTGCAGGCCTACATCAGCCCGCCGATCGCGTCCTGCTTCGTGCTCGGCATTCTCTGGACGCGACTGAACGGCACGGGCGCGATCTCGTCCCTGTGGACCGGTTTTGTGATGGGCGCTTCGCGCTTCATCCTAGAACTGGTGGATCGCGGAACATCCGGTCACTTCGAGTCGCCCGCTCTCCGCTGGATCATCGACATGAATTTCCTGCACTACGCGATTTTCATGTTTGTGGTGTGCTCTCTCGTGCTGATAGTCGTCAGCCTGATGACCCCCGCCCCCGACCGCCGCAAACTCGCCGGCCTGACCTTCGCAACCGTGGACGAAAAGATGGACACCATCCCGTTGCACGGCATCGAACGCAAGCCCGCGAAGGAGACGCCAACCGAGCGCATGCTGAACATCGTTTTCAGCTTGGCGTTATTGGCGACGGTGGTGGGGTTGTGGATTTACTTCCGGTAGGGTATCTGGCGCGGGGGATGGCCGATGCACCTACCCGTCCGGCGTTCGGGCCGGTCATACTGTTCTCAAGGCTGGTCTTGAGTCGGGTTTGCCCGATTGCCTTCCACCCGGCCCAGGATTACCATTTCTAAGGTTGATCCTGCCTCTTCAAACATTTTCGCGAGACCGAAGCACAAGGAGGTTCTATGGCAGTCGCAGTTTATCCCATCAATATTGATTCGCGCGTCAGCGACTTCATCGCCAAGCCGCGCCAGATGCTGATCGACGGCAAGTGGGTGAATGCCGTGTCCGGCAAGACTTTCCCAACCTATAACCCCGCCACCGGAGAAGTCCTGGCCCAAGTCGCCGAAGGCGACAAGCAGGACGTGGACATCGCCGTTAAAGCGGCACGCAAAGCATTCGAAAGCGGTCCCTGGTCGCGTATGAGCGCCACGCAACGCGGGAAGCTCATCTGGAAGCTGGGCGACCTGCTGGAAGCGAACGTGGAACAGTTCGCGATGCTGGAGACGCTCGACAATGGCAAGCCTCTCGCCGTGGCGCGCGCCGCCGACGTGCCGCTGGCCGCCGATCTGTTCCGCTACATGGCCGGATGGGCGAACAAACTCGAAGGAACGACCATCCCGCTCTCGGTGCCTTACACTCCCAAGGCCAAATATCTGGCTTATACCCTTCGCGAGCCGGTGGGTGTGATAGCGCAGATCATTCCATGGAATTTCCCGCTGCTGATGGCGGCCTGGAAGCTTGGCCCGGCGTTGGCGGCGGGAAACACCGTCATCCTGAAGCCGGCCGAGCAGACACCGCTCACCGCGCTTCTGCTGGGCGAATTGATAATGGAAGCGGGCTTCCCGGAGGGTGTGGTCAACATTGTTCCGGGATACGGCGAAACGGCCGGCGCGGCCTTGGCCGCGCACGACGGCGTGGACAAAGTCGCCTTCACCGGATCCACAGAGGTCGGCAAACTCATCGTGCATGCCGCGACCGGCAATCTGAAGAAAGTTTCGCTTGAGCTGGGCGGCAAGTCGCCCAACGTCGTTTTCAAAGATGCCGATCTCGACACAGCTATCGCCGGTTCAGCGAGCGCCATTTTCTTCAATCACGGACAATGCTGCTGCGCCGGTTCGCGCCTCTTCGTGGAGCGTCCTGCCTTCGATCAGGTTGTCGAAGGAGTCGCTGCGCAGGCTAAGAAAATCAAGGTCGGCTCGGGACTCGATCCTGAGACCAGCATGGGTCCGTTGGTTTCCGAAGAGCAACTGCGCCGCGTGTGCAACTACCTGGAGATTGGAGTGTCGGAGGGCGCCCGCGCCGTGGCCGGTGGCAAGAAGATTGGCGACAAAGGATACTTCGTCGAGCCGACTGTACTGGTCGACACCAAGGACGACATGAAAGTCGTCCAGGAAGAAATCTTCGGGCCGGTCGTTGCCGCCATTCCGTTCGACGATGCCGAAGAGCTGACCCAGCGCGCCAACGACAGCGTGTACGGTCTGGCGGCCGGCATCTGGACGAAGGACATCTCCAAAGCCCACCGGACTGCAGCAGCGCTGCGCGCCGGCACGGTCTGGATCAACTGCTATAACATCTTCGACGCCGCGCTGCCCTTTGGCGGCTACAAACAGTCAGGCTGGGGCCGCGAGATGGGCAAGGATGTTCTCGAGCTCTACACCCAGACCAAGGCGGTGTGCACGCGGATTTAGTCAGTTATTTGTACGCGCTCAAGGGCGGCCTTCGGGCCGCCCCTTTTTGCTGATGGCTGAGTACTGAATGGCTAGGTTTGGAGGCGCGGGTGAGAATCGAACATTCGAGGTTATTGAAAACACATAAGTTATTGATTACGTGATTCCAAGGATTACCGAGATTACGAGGATTACGAGATACCTAGCTCAAATTAGCACAGATTTTCGTCCTTTCATTCCGCCGCGCTCGCGGCACCCTCGATTTGTAGCCCGCTTCGTCCCCAATATCCTTTCACGTAGTCAAGCAGACCCTCTGTCGGTTGAGCGCCGCTGAGATGGCCTAGTTCGAGGCCAGCTCGGGTCAAAACCACCTCCCCAAAGTCCAGTTTGTACGGGGGGTATTCTCCAGGGAACCTAACCACAAGACGTTGGTCCGCGAGATGCAACGGAGTATTCTGTCCAAGATCCGTGAGAGTGAATCTGGGAATAACCGAAAAGTGGATTAGACCGGCACTTTCAAGATGCGCAAGGCGTGGAAAGGGTAGACCAGCTCGTTGGTAAATCTGGTCTTGACAGTCTAAGACCACTGGATAATGGGCACCATTAA
>Ga0209701_10001608_pt1 | contig 14617 bp, 10 predicted proteins | sample CZO8metaG_4_FD_188356 | JGI IMG/M metagenome (GOLD analysis project Ga0209701, IMG submission 188356) | Vadose zone soil microbial communities from the Eel River Critical Zone Observatory, Northern California, USA - CZOApr15con2H3.8 metaG... | ecosystem: Environmental > Terrestrial > Soil >...
GGGACCTGAATGGGCTGACCTACGAACTGCAGTCCGAGGCAGCGGCTGCCGGGATCGGGCTCCCCGACGGGTTGCCGGTTGCGCCCGCCACCTGGATGCGAACATACTTCCGGCATGTCCGATCGATTTACCGGCTCACTGTGCTCTTCGATGAAGTGCCTCCGGCGCGCTCGGGTCTGTACCGCTTATTCGAAAATCGCAAGTCGCGCTTGTCCAATGCTGATTTTTCCGTGGTGGAGGGCCGCGTCTTTCTTCGCCAGCTCTCTTCGGTTCAGGATCCATCCGTGCTCTTCGGCCTTTTTGAATTCGTTGGCCGTCACGGCCTGAAGCTGACTGCGGAAACTGAAAGATGCGTCGAAGCTGCGCTGCCCAGCCTTCGGCAATGGGCGGAGCATGCGCCAGACTTGTGGCCGCAGTTCAGGCGTATCCTGGTATCGCCGCATGCCGGTGCAGCTTTGCGCGCCATGCATCGGCTGGGCGTGCTGGTCTTGCTGTTTCCCGAATTTCAGGCGGTCGACTCCTTGGTCATTCGTGACTATTACCATCGCTACACGGTGGATGAGCATTCATTCGTCGCGGTCGAAAATGTGCAGGCGCTGCGAACCCCTGACAATGAATTGGAGCGGCGATTCCGCGACATCCTGGACGGAATCGAGCGCCCTGACCTGCTCTTCCTGGCCATCCTGTTACACGATGTCGGCAAGGGTATGCCAGCCGAAGATCACGTGGCGGGAAGCCTGCAAGCCTCAGCCAGTGTTTTGGACCGGCTTCAGCTTGAACCGGTGGACCGCGACACGGTGACCTTCCTGATTGCCAGCCATTTGCTCATGTCGGCCACGACCAGGCGGCAGAATATCTTCGACCCCAAGGTGGTGGGAGAGTTCAGTGAATCCGTCGGGACGACAGAGCGGCTGAAGATGCTCACGCTGTTTACCTACACAGACATCAAATCCGTGAATCCCGAAGCGCTGACTCCATGGAAGGCCGAGATGCTCTGGCAGTTCTATGCTGCGGCATTCAATCATCTCAGCCGGACGGTGGACGACCAGCGTCTGACCGCGAGCACCGCAAACAGCGAACGAATCAAGGAAGTGGTCGCGGCCGCCGGGGAGATCGACGCGAAGCACATCACCTCTTTTTTGGAGGGCTTCCCCAAACGTTATCTGCTGATGCATACTCCCGGCGAGATAGTCACGCACTGCCAAATGTATGATCGGCTCAAGCTTAAAGATGACGAGCCTCAGATCGACGTACTCCGCCGCGAAGGCTACTTTGAGCTTGTTCTTTTGACCCTCGACTGCCCCGGTCTGTTTGCCCACGTTGTGGGCACGCTTTCGTCGTGGGGAATGAACATCCTGAAGGCTGAAGCATTCTCCAACAAAGCCGGCGTGGTGCTGGATACGATTCGATTTTCTGACCGCTTCCGCACGCTTGAACTCAACCCCTCCGAAGTAAACCGCTTGAAGCGGAGCCTTTCTGAAGCGGTCGCAGGTGAAATTAACGTTGTCGAACTCATGGAAGCGAAATTCAAACCAGGAGCCCAGGGCCTCAAGGTAAAAATCGAGCCCAGCGTGCAAACCGACAACGAATGCTCGCAACACAGCACGCTCGTCGAAATCATCGCCCAGGACCGCCCCGGCCTGCTTTACGACATCAGTTCCACCATGGCGGAACTCGGCTGCAACATCGAGGTTGCGATCATTGACACGCAAGGCCAAACCGCGACGGATGTGTTTCACGTGACCTGTGCCGGCACAAAGCTAGATCGTGAGCACCAGAAGAATCTGCAAGCTGCCCTCCTGGAGCAGCTCTAAGCGACTTTAAGCGCCTCCCACAGCCCTGTTTCTAAACAATCCGCCTGCTCGCCCGCCTCTTGATTTATCCTAGCCTCCTTTCAGGAGAGCCCGTGAATCCCTTTCGTCGTTTCTTGTTCTTGTTTTTGTCGGTTTTGTTGGGCTTTTCTGCTGTCGGATCAGCTCAAGCGTTCGATCCCAAACTGTTTCAGGAACTACGCTGGCGCATGATCGGGCCCTTCCGGGCGGGACGCACTGTCGCCATTTCTGGTGTGCCGGGGCAACCAAATGTTTTCTACATGGCGCCTAACAACGGTGGCGTGTGGAAGACGACCGATTACGGCCGCACCTGGAATCCGATTTTCGATGACCAACCCATCGGCTCGATTGGCGCCCTGGCGATCGCACCCTCAAATCCAAACATTATTTATGTGGGCAGCGGCGAAGGGCTGCGCCGGCCCGATCTTTCCACCGGTGACGGCATCTACAAGTCTGCCGACGGAGGCCGTACCTGGCTACATCTCGGCTTGCGCGATGGACAGCAGATCAGTGTCATTCTTGTCGATCCCCATGATCCCAATCGTGTGTTCGTTGCCGTGGTTGGGCATCCCTATGGTCCGAATGCCGAGAGAGGCGTGTTTCGCTCGTTAGATGGCGGCCTGACTTGGAAGAAGATTCTCTACAAAAACCAAGACACCGGGGCGATTGATCTGGCCTTCGATCCATCGAACCCACAAATCCTGTACGCCGACATGTGGGCCTCGCGCCGTCCGACGTGGACTACGGGTGGTTCGTACGACGGGCCCGGCAGCGGGTTGTACAAGTCCGTCGATGGAGGCGAGACCTGGCGCCAGTTAAGCAAAGGCCTGCCGACGTGGGTCGAGCATTTGGGTCGCATTGGACTTGGGGCGGCGCCGAGTGATCACAATCTTCTCTACGCTCTGGTAGACGCGCCCAAACTCGGTGGCCTCTATCGCTCGAAGGACGGCGGGGAGAACTGGGAAAGAATCAATTCCGACGTCCGGTTATGGGGGCGTGGCGACGATTTCGCCTGTGTGCGGGTTGATCCCAAAGACAAGAGCACAGTCTATATCGCCAATATCTCCACTTATCGCTCCACCGATGGCGGCATCAGCTTTACTGCCATCAAGGGAGCGCCCGGCGGTGATGACTATCACACCGTCTGGATCAATCCGGAGAACCCACAGATCATCGCTCTCGCCGTGGATCAGGGCGCCACCATTAGTGTGAACGGCGGGCAGACTTGGAGTTCCTGGTACAACCAGCCAACCGCACAGTTCTATCACGTCATCACCGACAATCAATTTCCTTACTGGGTGTACGGCGGGCAACAGGAGAGCGGAAGTGTCGGCACGGCCAGTCGCAGCGACACGGGCGAAATCACTTTTCGAGACTGGTACCCGGTGGGCGTCGAGGAATACGGATACGTTGCTCCCGATCCCCTCGATCCCAATCTCATCTACGGAGGCAAGGTCACAAAGTACAGCCGGACAACCGCTCAGACACAAGATGTATCGCCGGTAGTGCTGCGCACCGGCCAGTTTCGCTTTAATCGGACTCAGCCTCTGATCTTCTCGTCCGTCGATCCTCACATTTTGTACTTCGGCTCCAATGTGCTATTCAAGACGACCGACGGTGGCAATAGCTGGCAGATCATCAGCCCCGATCTGACCCGCGAAGATCCAGGCGTGCCGCCAAGCCTAGGGGTGTTCGTCGAATCTGATGAAGCAAAAGGGAAGCACCGCGGCGTTATCTACTCGATCGCCCCTTCACCCAAAGACGTAAACATGATATGGGCGGGGACGGACGATGGTCAGGTGCAGGTTACGCACGACGGCGGTAAGAATTGGAAGAACGTTACGCCTCCGGACCTGACGCCATGGAGCAAACTGGCTCAGATGGATGCGTCGCACTTCGATACGGCCACCGCCTATGCTGCGGTAAACCGGTTCCGCCTGGATGATCTCCGCCCTTATATCTACCGCACGCATGACAGCGGCCAAAGCTGGCAGAAAATTATCAACGGACTTCCCGACGATGCACCGGTAAACACGGTTCGCGAAGATCCGGAACGCAAAGGCCTTCTTTTCGCCGGCACCGAGCACACGGTGTATGTCTCGTTCGACGACGGCGATCACTGGCAATCGCTGCGCCTCAACCTTCCGGCCACTTCCATTCGCGATCTGGTTGTCCATAACGACGACCTCGTCGTGGCCACACACGGCCGGTCCTTCTGGATTCTCGACAATATCACGCCGCTCCGGAACCTGGTCCCGAAGGTCGCGGAGTCCGATGCCTTTCTCTTCCCCCCCCAGATAACCTACCGCGTCCGCCGCAACAACAACACTGACACCCCGCTGCCGCCGGAGGAACCTGCAGGCAAGAATCCGCCTGACGGCGCCATGATCGATTTCTATTTGAACTCTGCGGCTTCCGGTACGGTCGTTGTCGACATCTCCGACGACACCGGCAAGTTGGTATGGCATTTCTCCAGCGCGGACGAGGCGGAAGTGGTGGACGCAGACCAACTCAACATCCCCACCTATTGGGTTCGTCCACCCCAAGTTCTCTCAAGGCAAGCAGGAATGCACCGTTTCGTGTGGAACCTGCGCTACCCGCTGCCCGACTCGCTCCGGCGTGAGTACCCGATCTCGGCGATTCATCGCGACACGCCGCGTTACCCGCTTGGCCCCGCCGTGCTGCCCGGCCAGTACACCATAAAGCTGACGGTGGATGGCAGGAGTTACACCCAGCCGCTGATCGTCAAGATGGATCCGCGCGTAAAGAGCTCGATGGACGATCTGCGTCGGCAGTTCGAGCTGGAAACGAATATCGCAACCGCCATGCGCCGCGATTATCAGGTGCTTCGGCAAGTCCGCAGTCTGCGCCGGCAACTGAAAGCCTTGCGTGACCGCGTTACTGCCATCCCGCTGGTTGAAGCAGTTACCGCCTTGGACAAGAAGTTGAGTGAATTGGAAGGTGAGGAAGAGGGTAGGATCTTCCTCAGTACCCCCCAGGGACGAAGCCTGGCGCATCTGAATGTCGGGCTGGCCACACTGCTGGAAACGGTGGACAGCGCTGATGCGACGCCAAACAACCCGCAGTTGGCGATCTTCAACGATGTCAAGACCGCGCTCGACCAGCAGCTGGTGAGCTGGGAAAAAATAAAGAGCTCCGATGTTCCCAACTTGAACTTGAAGCTGAAACAGTCGGGCCTGCAGCAACTCAACGCCGAGTCGGCTGTCATCATAAAGCCGGAGTGGCATTCCGTCGAAAAGGCAGCGGGGGAAGATTGAGTTGGCTTCAACCAGCTTGGTTTCGATGGAACGCTGGGCATCCCGCCTTCCGCGTCGTGGGCGAGACGCCCCGAGACAGCCGCCAGGACGACGACACTACGGATTCGTGATGTTCGCCTTCCGCTCCGCCAGATATCTGTGCAGGGCGTCCTGCCAGTCAGGCATCGTGATGCCATAGTTCTGCAAACTCTCAGGACCGAGCACGGAGTACTTCGGACGTTGCGCTGGACGAACGAACTTATCGCTTGTGGTCTCTCGTACAACTACGTCCAACCCTGCAATCGTAATAATTTCCCGGGCAAATTCGTACCACGAGCACTCACCACGGTTAGTGGCCTGCACAATGCCGCTGGCGTCTTTGCGGCAGAGTTGAACAATGGCGCCAGCCAAGTCCACCGCGTAGGTAGGAGAGCCCCGCTGATCGCCCACCACTTCCAGTTGCGGACGGCTTGCGGCCAACTTCAAAATTGTGTCGGGAAAACACCTTCCCCCGGTGCCGAACAGCCAGGAAGTCCGGACAATGCAGCATTCCGGCAGGATCTGACTGAGTTGCACCTCCGCTTCGGCTTTTGATTGACCGTAAACACTGCGAGGTGTGCGTGCATCGCCCATGGTGTAGGGTGTCGTCTTCGTTCCATCGAAGACATAATCTGTGCTGAGAAAAAGCAGGCGGGCGTCCCGCCGCTTGGCCGCTCGCACCACGTTCACGGCGCCGCGACAGTTCACATCGAAGGCCAGGTCGCGATTTCTTTCGCAGCCGTCGACGTCGGTGTAAGCTGCCGCCAGGATGATCCAGTCCGGTTGGGTGCGCTCCACCAGGTCCAAAACCGCTTGCGCGTCACGGATGTCTCCATCCACCGAGCCGAACCCCGTAACATCATCGGCCGTCGCCTCGGACATCAGCGCTTTGCCCAGCAGCCCGGTCGCGCCGAAGATCGTGATTCGCATGTGGCAAGTTCTCTTTGCATCGTCCCACTCTTCGCGATTCTACGAATACTGCGTGGCAATCCACTTTCGGTAGCTGCCATTGGTCACGTCTCTCACCCACTCTTCGTTTTGCAAATACCACTGAACCGTCTTACGAAGGCCACTCTCTAAGCTCTCGCGCGGTTTCCAGTCTAATTCGCGCTCGACCTTGCGCGCGTCGACCGCGTATCGGCGGTCGTGCCCCGGACGATCCTTCACGAAGGCGATCAATTTTCGATGCGGTACGCTGGGATCCTCGGGACAACATTCGTCCAGGATCGAACATATGATTTCCACGATTTCTATGTTTCGCTTTTCGCCCCCCCCACCGATGTTGTAGGTTTCTCCCGCCCTGCCTTGGGCCAGAATCCTGCGTACCGCGGCGCAGTGATCTTCCACGAAAAGCCAGTCGCGCACATTCTGGCCGTCTCCGTACACAGGCAACGACTTGGCAGCGCGGGCGTTCAAGATGACGAGCGGAATCAGCTTTTCCGGGAACTGGTATGGGCCGTAGTTATTCGAGCAATTCGTGGTCAGAGTGGGAAGGCCGTAAGTATGGTGATAGGCGCGCACCAAGTGGTCCGCGCCCGCCTTGGAAGCTGAATATGGACTGTTCGGTGCGTACGCCGTCGTCTCGCAAAACGGCGAATCATCTGGACCCAGCGAGCCGTATACCTCATCTGTGGACACGTGCAGAAACCGGAACGAATCGCGTTCCTGCGGCGCTAATTCTCCATAGTACGCGCGCGCTTCCTCCAACAGGCAAAATGTTCCATGCACGTTGGTCCGAATGAAGTCATCGGGTCCTCGGATGGAACGATCCACATGGCTCTCCGCGGCAAAATGCACGATGGCGCGCGGTTTGTGGATCTGGAGCAGTTCTCGCAAGCGCTCGCGGTCGCATACATCTCCTAGTGCGAAGCAATATCGCGGATCCGAAGAAACACCGAGCAAATTGCGTGGGTTGCCGGCGTAGGTCAGTTTGTCGAGGTTAACCACCGGAGTTCGCTCCTGCTCAATCCATTGCAGGATGAAATTGGAACCGATGAAGCCCGATCCTCCGGTAACCAGAATCGTCTTTTCCATGTGAGCAAGCCGCGCCGGGTCAAGTGGTCCGAATGGCGCGGGCCGCTCTGATTGTAAACGACAGGGCCGTGGTCGCACGGCTCACGTACGGGATGGTAGTACCTGCCAGGGCGCTGCTGCGGCCCGCTACGGCGAAGATACGATGCAGAAGCCAACGACCGCCAGACGGAAGTGGCGATGGCGGAAACCAGGCAGCGGATCCGGGGATTCCCACCTTCGTGCCGGCTGGTACGGGAAGTAGACCAGCAAATCGCGGGGACCAGAGAAAGCTGTGCGAACAATTGGTGCCGCGCAATTCGTACTTGCCCGCACGCGCCACGGCCCCGCGGCAACAAATAAGGCTTCTCCAAGTCCTTGGGTCAATGGTGACTTCCACGTTGGGCCGCATTCGGAATAGGCCTGGCGGATCGTCCTCCGCAGCTCGGGCATTGCTTGGGCGTACAGTTCGTCCCATCCCTTCAGCGGGATGAAGCCATCCGCCTGTAGGCTCACCGTTTGGTTAAACTCGGACGCGAAATTTAATTTGATTTCGATCACGTCGCTCTTTCGTAGCCGGTAGAGCGGACGGCGGTTCCCCATCTCGTCTGGACTCGATGCACCGTCCGCGATGCCGGGTTTCGTAGGCCCCGCCGCCCCTTCGCTTGCTTTTGCCGCTTGCGTCGCCTGCTCTTGGGCCACGGCCGCCACCGAACTTGCCTGCACTGCGCGGCAGCCAAGGACCAACGCCACGCAGATCAGAAGTCGTTCCATTCTCTCTTGCCCTATCTTTCTTATCCTCGCCGCTTTTGCCGCAAACCTAGAGCTTGCAAATTATCCCGGCCGCACCCAAAGCAGCAAGACATGGGAAGTGTTGTCCACAAAGGTAGCTGTATGAATGCGATTGCTCTCGCGCCGGAGAGGGCGCTTTCCGATTGGAAGAATTGAGTCGCAACATCGACGCCCCCTACTCAGCATCGGCGCGTGTCCACCCACGTCAAGAGCGCATTGAGCAACGGCGGGGGCTGAGGCGCTGTGGTTCAAGATTGATGGGCATTCGTTCTCATCCTCGTTGGCGGTATCCACAAAAGTAGACTGGCTAACCTGGTACGCTTCACCTCCAGCATGGGCCGAGGCTGAGGAATGCCCGTTATCTGCACTTGATGCAAGCAGTTAAAGGCAATACAGTGTCCTTGCGCACGCTCCCTTTGCTGGTTTAGATCCGGTTTCCCACAGTTCATTCAACCATCTGTGATGTTGATACGTCACAGAAATGCCTACCCGCAATCGTGTAGGCTGCCCTAGTTTGCTGAATTGGACCGGGGCAGTTGATTACGTTCCACAAGGAATTATGGAACCTGCGTGTAGTTCGTCTTCAAACTCGATTGGATTGCTGGTTGCCGACTCCAACCAAATGCAATGCCAGCTTCTGGTCAGCGCACTTCGCCGCCGCCCGGAATTCAAAGTGACTTCCTGCATTCTTGACCCGGACGTCATCCTGCGCGTCATCGGATCGGCGCCGGTGGAGGTGGCCATCCTCAATGCCGACAACCCCAGAGACGGCTGGCCGGACATGACGGTTGTGCGTCGCATGCATCTCGTTCATCCCGCAGTGGCAAAAATCATTCTGCTCGACACTTACGACCGCGACATAGTGGTGAACGCTTTCCGCTCCGGCGCGCGAGGCTTGTTCTGCTTCTCCCAGTACCCCTTCCGGTTGCTCTGCAAGTGCATCCACAGCCTGCATCGCGGACAAGTGTGGGCCAACAGTGAACAGATGCAGTATGTGATCGAGTCCTTGAGCCAGGTGCCTTCTCTGCACATGGTCAACTCGCGTGGAATTCGTTTGCTCACCCCGCGCGAAGAACAGGTGGTTGCCCTGGTAGCCGATGGCCTCAGCAATCGCGAGGTGGCGCAGGAACTTTGCCTGAGCGAGCACACCATCAAGAAATATCTCTTTCGGATTTTCGACAAGCTAGGGATCTCAAGCCGCGTAGAACTGGTATTGTACGCGCTCAGCCACGGCGGCTCCCGCCAAGCCGAATGGGTAGCCGGAGCCAATGCCTAACCCTCGGGACACCAGGCAGGCGAGAGCCAACGCTCGGCGCCAGACATCATCTCTTTTCTGGCATTTTCTTGCAGACGATGACTGTGTGTCCGGTCTTTGAATCAATTCGTGTAGTGACCGGCTCGCAACGGCAAGTGACCGTGTTTGCGTTCTCCTGCTTGCTGACGACGCAGTGCTCAATTACCTCGGCGGAGGGCGGCGGCATCTGGCTGCGCACCGGCGCCGGCGCGGGAGGGGGCGCTGCAGGTTGAGGAGGCGCGACCGGCGTTTTCTTGGACGCACAGCCAGCCAGGAACAGAATCCAGCACAGAAAAAGGATGGACCAGAATTTTCTCATCGCCACAAATAGCAGACCACCCGCCCAATATAACTCGGCCTGGGTGACAGAACCTATAGCATCGGGGATGCCGGATTATGTCGGGTCACGCCGCGGTTCCGTCGCCACGGCGTCAGTAAGGTACGCGGGGCACTGAGGCCGGTCAAACTGGAACGCAAAATCGACGTAAGGTTCCGCGTGGAACATGTTGTCACAGCGTAAATGTACGTACAATAATTTGGGTCCTCAAGGAAGGTAGGATGAGTCGCAGTCGACCGCGCGGAACAGGGAGAGGGCCGAACTCCTGCCTATTTGTAGTTTGCCCTTTGCTCCAGCCTAGTTCTCCGTCGGCACTGGTACTTTTGGTGGGAGCGGTGGGCGAGGTGGCGTGGGGGGTGTCGGGCTTTCTGCGAGCGACGATCCTTTGCGGAGTTCGATTCCGCCGTGCTCGTTGGTGATGACCAGGTGAGGGCCGCCGGTTCCGATAGCGCCGTTGGCTGTCGCCTGGTCGTCGCGGTTGTCGATCTTGAGGGCGTCAAAGTCCGATTCGATTTCGCCGCCGCGAGAGTGAGCGTCTAGTTGGAAAGCAGACTTGTCGGGAAGGTAAATCTGGATGTCGCTGTTCCGGTTGCTCACTTGCATGCTGCCTAGCTTGTTCATGCGGATTTCGACTGCTCCGTTTTCGTTCTCCAGGCGCACATCGCCATTCACTCCCACGAGCCGGACATCCTTGGAGCGGGTTAGGAGACGGAACGGGCCGGTCAGCTCGCTGGCTCGCATATCGCCCGAGTCCATATCGAGGTCACCGTCAAGTCTGGAAAATTCCATGTCGGTGCGGGCCGATTTGAAGCTGACTGCGCCGGCAACTTTCGAAAGCTTAACGTTGTCGAACTCGCCGTTCAGGCGAGCGGCGCCTTTGACGTCTGCCGCGGAAACATCATCCGCCCGTCCCTGAACCGAAATATCGCTGGAGATCTTCGAAACTCGGGCCGAGCCGCGGGTCAGGTTAAGACTCACCTTGCCATTGATGTCGGAGGTAGCGACATCGCCACCCTGGCTGGAAATTTCGACGTCGCCATCACGGCCCAGCACGCTGACGCCACCGCGGTGCGAGGTAATCACCACCGAGGCTTTGCGGGGGATGTTCACATCCATGTCGGTCGTAACCGAATGATCGCCGGCGCCCTGCGTATTGGCATTGAGGGTGACGGTATGATCGCTGACGGTGATCTGAGGCTTGGTGCCGGGATTGAACTTGTCCGCTTGTTCCTGGCTGTCCGCGTTTATCCGTTTATGAGCGGTCACGTGAATCTGATTGTCGTCCGAGGCGGTCAGGTTTACCGCGCCGCGATCATTTGTTACGTGCAGGCTCGCGCCGGCCGGAAAGTCCTGCTGTAGCTGATCGTCGTAACTGTAGGTGTGACCGAAAATCTGGAAGTCTTCGTCGCCGATGTTAATGTGGTCGCGTATCTCATCCCAGTTAAAGCGCGAAGCCTGAGTCGCGGACATCCCGAAAATGATTAAGAAGACCAATAGCAAGACGCCGCCGGCTCCGATTCCGGAGGGGCGCGTGCCTTCCTTCTGCGCCTGCTGGTACTCGACCAGCTTGATGACGCCCCAGAGAATGATCAGGGCCGGCCAATACGTCCCGAACCAGCGCAGAAGCGGTTCGGGGTGCAGCACATGCATGGTGGTCAGTAGGAGCACCACTCCCAGCAAGATCAGCACGACCGGACCCGCTACGGACCGCCGCTGTCTTCGTTGTTGTTCCCGCATTGGGTGAGGAGCCTGTACCGGGCTAGCCATTCTTCACCTCCGGCTTCACCTCCGGGTACGGCGGTTGTACCTCTCCGGACACAACTCCGGGCGGTTGCACTCCGCCCTGGGTGGGGGGTGGGCCCGCGAGCGGACCTGGCTTGCTCGTACTCTCGAATATCTTCACCAGTCCAATCACGATCAGCAGCAAGGGCAAGGTACGGCCGAACCGGATGATGCCCATGCTATCGAGGAGAAACTGAAACCCCAGAGTGAGCAGGACAATCGGCCCCAACAATCCGCGCCTGTAGCTGCGCGCGCGATCAAATCCTGAGGGTACTTCCCCGATCAGACCTAGCCGACGAACCAGCAGGAAACCGCCGATGCCAATGAGCACAAGCGGCCAGATCCGGTGAAGGCTGAAATCCCAGATGTCGAGGGTATGCAACAGGAAGATTGTGCCTAGGCCGATAAGGACCAGAGCCCCGACCGGAACTTTGCTCGCATCGATCCGGTCGCCGGAGCCAAGTCCGGAGCTAAATGTGGTTCCCAGTCCAAACGGGTCCGGCGGTGGCTGCCCCAGTTGTATGGCCCGGGCAGTGCGCACGGCATCGATAATCTGGTAAAAATAGAATCCCGCGATGGACAGCCCGAAGACGGTGCCCATGGCCTCACTGCCGCTGCTGGCTCCTAAGACCAGCAGGGTGAAGATTACCAGGTGCGCCAGGCCTTTGGCATATTGCCCGGTGTAAACCGCGCCTACCCCGAAAGGGAAGAAGCCGGCCAGAACGCCCGCGAGGGCCGGATTTGGACCCGAGCCCGGCATGGCCGTGGGACTGGAGGGAACGAAACCTGCGGCCGGGGGGGGCGTTGACGGCTGCACGCCTTCCAATCGCGCCGCCAGGCAGCTCTCGCAATAGATCACTCCATGCACCGAACGGGTGCAGTTCGCACACAGCGGTTTTCCGCAAGTGCGGCAAAAGGCCACCGACTGAATGTCGGGGTGGTTGGCACAGTTCATGAAAGCCTCCTGTAAGTGGTCGCGGTCCCTACAGGCGGATCATTCGGGACCGAAGCCAGCACAGGCTGGTTCTCTCCCTGGCTGTAGTTGCGTTCCTGTTTTTGCTCAGGTTCTCCACTGGTGTTGTTGTTTTTCTGTTCTTTGTTCTGTTGCTTGGGGGTTGTCTCGGCTGGAGCGGTTACTCGTTTGAGCTCTCGCATCCGCGATTCGATTTCATACACGAAGCGAATATTTTCGTAATACTTCACCACTCGACCTGAGGTCTCGTAGTAAGTGCGTTTGATGGCGGTGGGCCGCAGATCCAGGTGCCGCACGTCGCTCACTTTCACTCCGGCCAGGCTGAGCGAAATTGATAGGGAGAAGAACGCCATTCCAAATGACATGGCAAAGCGCGGCTGACGGCTTACGGCGAGCACGGGAGCGAATACCGGCCGCAGCCACGCGGTGATTTTATCCGCCCAAGAGGACTCGGCTTTGGCGCGAGCCGCGACCCGCTTGCTCTCGTGCCCCGTCGTGGCCAGCAGAATGTTGTGCATCAGGTTGGCGGGCGGTTCCACCTCAGCCAGCGACTTCAGCCAGCGCCGTCCGGCGTCGGCCTCGGCCAGCAAGGGGCCACAAATCGCGCACACCCGGGCGTGAGCCTGAAAACTTTCCAGCTTTGGCCCGGTTAGGGTCGCATCCAGGGCTTCGTTCAGCAGGGCGTCGAACTCCGCGCACTGCATACCGTTTTTAGCTTCGCCTGGCATCAGATCACCTGCCTATAAGTACGTTGTAGCAGACGTGCAAGTTCCGCCCGCCCGCGATTTATCCTTGATTTCACCGTGCCCTCCGGAACCTTTAGTACCGTGGCAATATCCCGGTAATCCAGGTCTTGCAGGTCGCGCAGGATGACGGCTTCGCGCAGCTCCGGCGAAAGCTTCTGCAAGGCGCGATGTACCAGTTCCCGAGTCTCGCGACCTTGTACGCTCGTATCCGCAGACGGGCCTTTGTCCTCGATCTTGTCGCTCAGCGGCATCGCGTCCTCGTGTTCGGACGGGGCTGCGTCCAGCGAGTCGGTCATGCGATCCTGCTTGCTCTTGCGGAAGTGGTCCACCAGCAGGTTGCGGGTGATGGTGGTGACCCAGGTCATGAAGGCGCCGCGCTCGACGTCGTAAGAACTCAGGGTGCGGAACATCTTGATGAAGACTTCCTGGGTAAGGTCCTGGGCGTCGTCGCCCGATCCGGCGAAGCGGTAGCAGATGTTGTAGATGCGCCGGTTGTAGCGCTGCACAATCTCCTCCCAGGCCACTACGTCGCCGGCGATGCAGCGACGGACCAGCATGGCAACGACCTGGGCGTCTTCCAACCCGCACTCCCCGGAACTCCTGGTCTGTTCCCCGGACGTGGCTCAGCCCGGGTCCTTAACACCACAATGTAGATACGTTTTTGTGGTCCCAAAAGTTCGGTGCTTCTGTAAGGCAAGGCATTGTAGCAGGGGCGGGAAAGGGGAAGGCGAATACAAAGCGAATAACGAACTGGATAGGAGTCAGCACAGCAAGCGGGGACAGGAACCAGGGTGCTCCGTTCACCGCGGGAGGGGCGCAGCGGAAACCGTGTCCTTCCCCGATTTTCTTGCGGTCATGAATGGCGGGCCAGGAATACCCCCGTCATTTGGCGGTTAAGTTAAGCGTCACCGTTTTGGTAATTCCGCCGCCGGTGCCGCTCACAGTTAGGGTGGAGGTGCCGACAGGGACTCCCGATGCTCTCGTCAAGGTCAACGTGCTGCTGCCGTTCCCAGGCGCTGCCACACTCTGTGGACTGAAGCTCGCGCTTATCCCGGACGGCAATCCAGATACGGAAAGAGCAACTTCCGAGTTGAACCCGCCCAGCGCATGCGTGGTCAGGGTCACCGATACCTTTCCGTTGGCGGAAACCGATGCCGAGGTAATACTCCCCGATAAAGTGAAGCCGGGCACATTCACGGTTAGCGGCGCCGTTTGTTTGACTCCGCCTCCGTTGGCCGTGACGACCAGCGAATACGTGCCGGGAGCTACGCTCGATGCCGCGGAGAGCGTCAGCTTGCTAGTGCCCGAACCTGGAGCAGCAAAGCTGGTCGGGGTGAGACTGGCGGTCATCCCCGTCGGCAATCCAGTCACGGTCAGTGCCACCGCGGCGTTGAACGAGTTTGCGGGCACAGTGGTCAGGTTGACGGTCGCACTCTTACCCGCCGCTAGAGACATCGAGCTCGGCGATGCCGTCAGACTGTAGGTCGGCGCCGGTAAGACCGTCAGCGTAACGGCGGCAGTGTTTTTCGTAACGCTGCTGGCTGCGGACAGAGTG
>Ga0209701_10001610_pt1 | contig 14610 bp, 11 predicted proteins | sample CZO8metaG_4_FD_188356 | JGI IMG/M metagenome (GOLD analysis project Ga0209701, IMG submission 188356) | Vadose zone soil microbial communities from the Eel River Critical Zone Observatory, Northern California, USA - CZOApr15con2H3.8 metaG... | ecosystem: Environmental > Terrestrial > Soil >...
CGCGAGCTGGAGGGATGGATCCGCGGAATCGAGGCCGAGGTCCGTCGCGGAGGCGCGGGCTGGAGCTCTCCGTCCATCCTGGTGCAGGGGATGGAGGTGGAGTTCCCGGTCGACCGCGAGGCCCTGGCCACCATCTTCGCCAACCTGCTGCGCAACGCGCAGGCCGCGGCGACGCCCGACGGGCGCGTCCTGGTGCGGCTGGGCGAGGAGCTCGATCCGGCGGGCCGGCGCGTGCACGTGCTGCTGGTCGGCGATTCGGCCGACGGCGAGCTGACGCTGGAGGCGATCGAGTCGCGAGAGAGCGGGCGGGGCCTGGCCATCGTGCGCGACCTGACGCGCGAATGGCACGGCCACGTGGTGGTCCGCGCCGAGGCAGCGCCGCTGCGGAAGGCGATCGGCGCCTGCTTCCCCGCGGGCGGGGCCCCGGCATGAAGCCGCGCTGGATCGTATGCGAGGACGGCGACGAGTACCTGTCCCGGTTCCAGCGGTTCCTCGGCGACGAGTTCGAGTTCGTCGCGGCAGGCGATCTGCAGGACGTGATGCGCGCGCTCCCGGGCGCGGCCGGGCTCCTGCTCGACCTCGATTTCCGCCGGGCCGATCCCGCGCGGCTGGTGGACGAGTCGGGGATCGCGCGCGCGCAGCTCGCCGCCGGCGAGCGCAGCCGGCTCGCCGAGGTGCAGGGCGTGCTCATCCTGCGCGCGCTGCGCGGCCGCGGCGTGGACCTGCCTGCGCTGCTCTGCGCGGACCTGGACGACCCGGCGCAGGTGCAAAGGCTGGAGGAGGAGCTGCGGCCGCTGGCGGTGGTGCCCGGGAGCGAGAGCGTCCCCCGGATCGGGGAGCGGCTGCGGCTGCGACGGATGCCATGACGTTCCGCGCCAGCCGCCGCCGATAGGGCGGCGCTGCGCTTTTCGCAGCGGCTGAATAATGGGCGCGGCCGGCGGCCCGTGGTACGCGGGCGGCGTGCGTGCCGTCGAGACCGAGCTGCTCGCGAACGGCGAGCTATACCGCGAGGTGGTGCTGCGCAGGCTGGCGCACGCGCGCGAGTCGGTCTGGATCGCGACCGCGAACGTCAAGGAGATGTTCGTCGACACCGGATCGGGGTTCCGCTCGGTGCTGGACCTGTTCGACGAGCTGCGCGGGCGCGGCGTCGAGCTGCGCATCCTGCACGCCGAGCTGCCCTCGCGTCCCTTCCGCGACGCCTTCGACCGCAAGCGCGCCCTGGTGCGCGGCGGGCTCGAGTTGAAGATCTGCCCCCGCGTCCATTTCAAGGCGGTGCTGGTGGACGGCGCCTGGGTCTACCTCGGCAGCGCGAACCTCACCGGCGCGGGCCTGGGGGCGAAGGGCGATGCGCGCCGCAACTTCGAGCTGGGGTTTTGCACCGAGGACTTCGAGGTGATCGACCGCGTCACCGCGCTCTTCCAGGCCGTGTGGACCGGAGCGGAATGCGGCGCCTGCAAGCTGCGCGACGTCTGTCCCGATCCCCTCGGACCTGCGCGCCCGCCCTGGCGTCCGCTGCGCCTCGGAAGGGCCCGCCGGTTGCGGGCCTAACGGGCAGAAGCGAAGAACTCCTTGAGCGCGGCCGTGACCGCCTCGGGCTGTTCCAGGGAGGAGGTATGCCCGGCCCGCGGCAGCAGGACGAACCGCGCCCCGGGGATGCCCTCCGCCGTGCGGCGCGAACGCTCCGGCCGCATTGCGACGTCCTCCTCGCCGGAGAGGACCAGCGTGGGAGTGCGAATCGAGCGCAGCTCGTCCATCAAGCCCTGGCGCTCCAGCACGCCCCGCAGCGCGAGCGCGCTGCCGCGCACGTCGTTCGCCAGGAGCTCGCCCTTCAGCGACTCGCGCAAACCGGCCTTGCCCGGGTCCCGCAGGAACGTCTGCCCGAACATGATCTTCATGATCGGCTTCAGCAGCGGCCGCGTGCCGAACGCGCGGGTGATCAGCCCCATCAGCGCGTACTTGGGCTTGTTCAGCGCCGGCTCGGGATCGGCGGCGGTCTCCAGCAGCGAGAGCGAGCGCAACAGCTCCGGCCGGCGCAGCGCGAGGCGCATCCCGATGAAGCCGCCCATCGAGAGCCCGACGAAGTGGCACGGCGCGGCGCCCAGCTTCTCGATCAGCCGGGCCGCATCCCGCGCGAGCGTGTCCATGTCGTAGCCCGAGTCGGCGATCGGGCTGCGTCCCTGCCCGCGGAAATCGAACGAGATGCAGCGGTGCGCGCCGCGGAGGGCCTCGACCTGGAAGCGGTACATGGCGCCGCTCCAGAGGAGGCCGTGGGCGAAGACCACCGGCGTTCCGCTTCCCCCGGTGTCCTCGTAGTGCAGCTCGGCGCCTTCGACCTGCATGCGCGGCATGCAGCGAGGTTGCCCGAGACCAGTGAGCGGCGCATACTGAACGGCCGTATGGGTGCCCGGACCGGCAGCGCCGATCTGCCCCTCCACGGGGGCCGCGTCCCCGCATGGCTCGCGCAGCGGATGGCCCGGCTCGGCGCGGTCATCGTCGAGGCGCTGGTTTTGCACGAAGGGCCGCACGGGGTGCTGCGGAGGCTTTCGCACCCGTTCTGGTTCCAGGCGCTGGGATGCGTGCTCGGGATGGACTGGCACTCGTCCGGCATCACCACCAGCGTGCTGGGCGCGCTCAGGCGCGGGCTCTCCGGACGCGAGGACGAGCTGGGGCTCACGGTCTGCGGAGGGCGCGGGCGGCACTCGCGGCGCACGCCCGGCGAGCTGGTCGCCCTCGGCGAGCGCACCGGGCTCGACGGCGCGGGGCTCGCGCGGACCAGCCGCCTGGTGGCCAAGGTCGACACGGCGGCGGTGCAGGACGGATTCGCGCTCTACCTGCACGGGTTCGTGGTGGCGCGCGACGGCGCATGGGCGGTGGTGCAGCAGGGGATGAAGCCCGAGGCGCGCACGGCCCGGCGGTATCACTGGCTCAGCGAATCCGTGCGCAGCTTCGTCGAGGAGCCCCACGCGGCGATCGAGGGAGAGCCGCAGGGCGCGATCGTGAACCTCACCGACCGGCGCGCGGCGGCCTCGCGTGGCGCGCAGGTGGAGCTCGCCGCGCAGCCGGACTGCGTGGTCCGGGAGCTGCGGAGGATCCCATATCTGAGGATGCCCGCCCACCACGAGCTTCGCCCGACGGACGTGTTCCTCCGGCGCGTTCACGCCACGCTGGCGGCGGCCGCCGAGCAGGGCCCGCGCGATTTCGCGGAGCTGTTGCTCCAGCCGGGCGTGGGCGCGCGCACGGTGCAGGCGCTCGCCGCGGTGGCGGAGGTGGTCCACGGCGCGCCCTGCCGCTTTACCGACCCGGCGCGGTTCTCGCTCGCGCACGGCGGCAAGGACGGCCACCCGTTCCCGGTGCCGCTGCGCGTGTACGACCGGACCATCTCGGTGCTGAAGCAGGCCGTCGCGCAGGCGCGCCTGGGCCGCGACGAGAAGCTGCAGGCCATCCGCAGGCTGGACGACCAGGCGCGCCGGCTGGAAGGAGCGGCCTCGGGCCCGGCGCTGGACGCGCTCGTGGAGCAGGAGCGGGATCGGTCGCACGAGTACGGCGGCCGGGACGTCACGGGGCCCGCGCAGCCCCGGCCCCGGCGGGGTCAGCTGGCGCTGCTGTAGCGGCGCGGTTACCAGCGCACTTTCCAAGCGATGCCGCCGTCGATCACGTCGAACCGCTCCAGCACCGCGTCCAGCCGCGCCTGCGCGCCGGGCTGGAGTAGCCGCCGCGGGTCCGGCGCCACATCCGTCCGGGGTGGCTGCGCGCGGACGGCGCCGGCCGGGGCCGGGGCGGGGTGCGTGACGGCGGCGAGATGGCTGGTGGCGGCGAGCCAGAGCATCGACGGGTCTCCTGCAGCCGGGCATTACACGGGCCATGCCAGGTGAAGGGGGCAGGTACAGGCGCCGATCCTCGAGGGTTTCGTTTCCCGGTCGCGGTCGCGGCTCGAAGCCCACTCTATCTTTCGTAGCCGCGCTCCATAGAATGCGTCGCCCATGACCGACCGCCTCTACCTTCGCGACCCGTACCTGACCCGCTTCTCCGCGCGCGTCGTCTCGCTGGCCGACCTGGCCGGCCGTCCGGCCGCGGTGCTGGATCGCAGCGCGTTCTACCCGGAAGGCGGCGGGCAGCCCGCCGACCGCGGCACGCTCTCCGGCGCGGCGGTGGTCGACGTGCAAGAGAAGGACGGAGCGGTGCTGCACGTGCTCGACCGTCCGCTTCCTCCCGGCGAGGTCGAAGGCGTGGTCGACTGGCAACGCAGGTTCGATCACATGCAGCAGCACCACGGGCAGCACCTGCTCTCCGCCGCCTTCGAGCGCGTGCTGGAGGCGCCGACCACCTCCTTCCACCTCGGCGAGCGCACCTGCACCATCGATCTGGACTGCTCCATCTCGCGCCTCGACGAGCCGGCGCTGCGCTCGGTCGAAGCCGCCGCTGACGAGACGGTCTGGCGCGACCTGCCGGTGGTCGCGCGCGACTTCGGCCCGGAGGAGCGCTCGCGCCTTGCCCTGCGCAAGGAGCCCGCCAAGGGAGACCGGGTGGTGCTGGTCGAAGGGGTGGACGCTTCTCCCTGCGGCGGCACGCACCCTTCGCGCACGGGGGAGGTGGGCGCCATCGCGGTCCTGGGGGCGCAGAAGTGGGGCTCGGGCAAGGCGCGGGTGGAGTTCGCCTGCGGAGGTCGCGTGGTGAAGCTGCTCGCCGAGCAGGGCCGCTGGCTCGCGGGCGCGGCCGAGGCGCTCAAGTGCGCGGTGCGCGACCTGCCCGAGGCGGCGCGGCGCACCGCCGACGAGGCGATCGCGCGGCGCAAGACGGCCGAGGCGCTCGAGAAGGATCTGGCGCGCGTGCAGGCGGCCGACCTCGCGGCGAAAGGCTCGCCCGTGGTCGCCCGGGTCGAGCGCGCCTCGCTCGCCCGCGCCATCGCCGCAGCCGTGGCGGAGCGCGGCGCGACCGCACTGATCGCCGCGGTGGAGGACGGCCGCGCCCACCTCTGCTTCGCGCGGCCGCGCGGCGCGGCGGGTCCGGGCATGAACGAGCTGCTCAAGGGCTCGCTCGAAGTGCTGGGCGGAAAAGGCGGGGGCAGCCCCGACTTCGCGCAGGGCAGCGGCGACCCAGCACGTCTGGACGAGGCGCTGGCGGTCGCGCGTGCGCGTGTCGCTACTCAATAGACGGTCGGGGTCCCGGGATGAAGGTCGAGACCAACGCCTCGTTTGTGGTACGCAAGCGCGCCATGCACATCCGCCACGACTGGACGCTGCCCGAGGTGCGGGCCCTGCACGACCTCCCGCTGCTCGAGCTGGTCCACCGCGCGCAGGCGGTCCACCGCGAGGTGTTCCGCGACAACAAGGTGCAGCTCTGCTCCCTGCTGTCGATCAAGACGGGCGGCTGCCCGGAGGACTGCGCGTACTGCCCCCAGGCGGCGCGCTACCACACCGGGGTCGAGGCCGCGCCGCTGATGGACACGAGCGACGTCCTGGCGGCTGCCCGCAAGGCCCGCGACGCGGGCGCGACGCGATTCTGCATGGGCGCCGCCTGGCGCGAGGTGAAGGACGGCCCGCAGTTCGACCGCGTGCTGGAGATGGTGCGCGGCGTGCGCGCGCTGGGCCTGGAGGCGTGCTGCACGCTGGGCATGCTCACTCCGGAGCAAGCGCGACGGCTCAAGGAGGCCGGCTGCACCGCCTACAACCACAACCTGGACACCAGCCGCGCCGCCTACCCGAGCATCATCACCACCCGCGAGTACGACGACCGGCTCCGCACGCTGCGGCACGTCCGCGAGGCGGGCATCACGGTCTGCTCGGGCGGGATCATCGGGATGGGCGAGTCCGTGGACGACCGCTGCGACATGCTGCGCACGCTCGCCGAGCAGGACCCGCATCCCGAGTCGGTCCCCATCAACATGCTGGTCCGGGTCGCCGGCACTCCCCTCGCCGGACAGCCGCCGGTCTCCACGCTGGAGATGGTGCGCATGATCGCCACTGCCCGCTTGCTCATGCCCGGCGCGATGGTGCGCCTCTCCGCGGGCAGGCTGCAGATGAACGAGGAGGCCCAGCTGCTGTGCATGATGGCCGGCGCCAACTCGATCTTCTTCGGCGAGAAGCTGCTCACCACCGGCAACCCGGAATTCGAGCAGGACATGGCCCTTCTCGCCGCGGCCGGCATCGAGCCACTCGCGCCGGAAGCGTGACGGGCGCGCCCGCAGGTCTCCTGCGCTGCGCTACTCGTCTGAACGCCTCGGACTGCTGGGGCGGCGCGAGTTCCGTGACCCGCGTCCCGGTTCCCGCCCACGCGGGAGCTGCGACCAGTGCAGCGAGGAGCGGAGCAAACGGCAGCTTCTTCATCGATGGCCTCCGAGTCTGTGCTCTCCCGCCGGCAAGTTGGGGGCGGGAAAAGTCCCACTGGCAACGGAACGGACAGCCGGCCACTGGGACGCCCGGACGTCCGCCCTGCGGAAGCGTGCGGCGCTGCCCGGCGGGTCCGCGACGCACGTCGCAGCGCCTCGCCCGTGACTACCTTTCGCCCGCATGGGCCCGGTGGACGTCGCGATCGTAGGGGGCGGCGCGAGCGGCACGCTGGTGGCCGTGCAGCTCCTGCGGCAGGCGCGCGGGCCCTGGCGCATCGCCCTGGTCGAGCGCAGCGGAGCGCTCGCGCGCGGGCTCGCCTACGGGCCCGCGGAATCCTGCCACCTGCTCAACGTGCCGGCGGAGGGCATGAGCGCCCTCCCCGACGACCCCGGCCACTTCGTGCGCTGGAGCGGCGCCGCTCCGGACGCATTCGTCCCGCGCGCGGTGTACGGCGCGTACCTCGAGGCGTTGCTCACCGAGGCGCACGCGCGCGCCGCGCCCGGGGTCACGCTCCAACTCGTCTGCGGCGAAGCCGTGTCCGCGGCCGTGGACGATGGCGCGGTGCGGATCGCCCTGCGCGAGGGGCGCGAGATCCACGCGCGCGCCGCGGTGCTCGCGCTGGGGAACCTCTCCGGCCCTGACCTCGCGGTCCCGGACGGCGGGCTGTACGCGAGCGCCCTCTACCGGCGCTCTCCGTGGGAACGCGGCGCGCTCGACGACGTCCCCCCCGAGGCGGACGTCCTCCTCCTCGGCAGCGGCCTCACCATGGTGGACGCCGCGCTGGCGCTGCAGCGGCGCGGCCACCGGGGGAGGATCCACGCGCTCTCACGGCACGGTCTGTTGCCGCAGGTCCACGGCGATGCGAGCGGGCCCGTGCGGCCGCGCATCGGCGCGAGCGGCGCGCGCGGCCTGCTCCGCGCCTTGCGGGCGGCGATCCGCCACGCGGGCGACTGGCGCCCGGCATTCGACGCGCTCCGGCCGGTCACGCAGCGCATCTGGTCGCGCCTGTCGGACGCGGAGCGGCGCCGCTTCCTGCGCCACCTGCGGACCCACTGGGAGGTGCACCGGCACCGCATGGCTCCCGAGACCGGCGCCGCCGTCGCGCGGCTGAAGGCCCGCGGACAGCTGCGCGTGCACGCGGGCCGGATGCAATCGTTCGCGGTGGCCGGCGGGTCCGCTGTGGCGCTGTACCGCCCGCGCGGCGAGCGCCCGTCGCGCGAGCTGCGCGCGGCGCGCGTGGTGAACTGCACCGGTCCCGCCTCGTCCCTGGCCGACGCGCGCCACCCGCTGGTCGGATCGCTGCTCGCGCAAGGGCTCGCGCGGCCCGACGCGCTGGGGATGGGCTTCTCCACCGACCGCGACGGCGCGCTACTCGGAGGCGCCCGCGGCCTGCTCTTCACGCTCGGCGCGCTGAGGCGCGGCGAGCTGTGGGAGACCACCGCGATCCCCGAGCTCCGCTCCCTGGCCCGCACCATCGCCGAGCGCCTGGTCGACGCCCTCGCCCTCCCCTCCGCCGCGCAAGCGACGATGTAAACCTCAACGGCGTTTCAAGGGAGCGCGGGTCCGGTTATGGTCGGGCCGATGAGCCTCAACTGGAGGCCGGCGGCCGACGCGCCCCAGGTGGCCCCGAGCGGCGCGGTGCTGGGGCTCTTGCGCGCCGGCCCCGGGTGCCACATCGCGCAGGGAGCCGTGATCCGCACACCGGGCGGCGCGGTCGAGCTGGGCGCCGGGTCGGCCTTCCTGGAGAACACAGTCGCCATCGGCACCGCGGAGCAGCCCGTCTCCATCGGCCAGAAGGTGGTCTTCGGACATCGCTGCGTGGTGGTCGGCGCCACGGTCGGCGACCTGTGCGAGATCGGGAACGGGTCCATCCTGCTCGCGGGCGCCCGCCTCGGCCGCGGCTGCATCCTGGGCGAAGGGACGCTGGTGCCGCCCGGCGCCAACCTCCCCGACGAGGCGGTGGTCGTCGGCCGCCCCGCCCGCGCCATCCGGCGCGCCAATGACGCGGACCGCGCGCGGCTGCTGCGGCTGCGCGGCGGCGACGTGTCGCTCCCGCCGTACCTCCTGCAACCTCTCTCGGGCAGCATGCCCGCCGGAGCCGCCATGGGCCGCGTCTACGCCTACCTGGACAAGGAGCCCCGCATCGACCCGAGCGCGGTGCTGTTCGACAGCGCGGAGATCACCGGCGACGTCACCATCGGCGCGGGCGCGATCATCGGCGCGGGCGTGAAGATCATCGGCGATTCACACGGTCCGGTGCGGATCGGCGCGGGCGTGCAGATCCTCGAGAACGCCGTGCTCCACCTCCTGCCGGACAACGAGTTGGTGGTCGAGGACGGCGTGGTGATCGGCCCGGCGGCGATGATCCACGGATGCCGCATCGGGCGCGGCACGGTGATCGAGCCCGCCGCGATCGTCTGCGACTACAGCGTGGTCGGCGAGGAGAGCCTGGTGCATGCGGGAGCGCTGGTGAAGCAGCGCGCGCGCTTCCCGGCGCGCGCCGTGCTGGAGGGCTACCCCGCCACCCTGGTGGGAACGTTGGACGGCCCGCCCGCCTTTCCCGCCTGGGCGCTGCGCCGGTCCGATCTCGCCACGCTCTCGCGACGCAGGTGAACAAAAAACCGCGGCCATTGCCGCGGCGCCCGCCGGCAAATCCGAACCTGCCAAATCTCGGTGCGTTCGCTGCTCTCCGGCGCCCGGACGGCCGATTCGCTCATCGATGTGGGTAATGGTCGTACCTCCGAGGGAAGCCGGACCGCGAGAACGGGCGCGATGCGGCCCCGGATTTCACTCAGAGGCTGTACAGATGTTTGATAACCGTGCGATTCTCCTGGGTGTTCAAAAAAGCTGCACTTGGAATTTGCTTGAGCAACGTCGAAACAAGGACACTGTAGGGCATGCTGGATGAAGGACTGCGAGCGCTCGTCGCGCAGTACGGCGTCGACGGCCCGCGCAAGAGCGGCGTCCTGCTGGTGGACGACGAGCGCCCCAACCTCCTCGTCCTGCGCGGATTCCTCGAGAGCGGCTACGCGGTCTACGAGGCCGAATCCGGCAAGCAGGCGCTGGAGATCGCCGACAAGACGGACATCGACGTCGTCATCGCCGACCAGCGCATGCCGGAGATGACGGGCGTCGAGATGCTCGAGGAGCTGCGCTCGCGCAAGCCCGACGTGGCCGGGATCGTTCTGACCGGCTTCACCGACCCGCCCGCCCTGATCAGCGCCATCAACCGGGCCCGGGTCTTCCGCTTCCTCAAGAAGCCCTGGCAGCCGGAGGACATCCTCGAGGCGGTGCGGCAGGCCTGCGAGCACGTCTACCAGTCGCGCACCATCCAGCGGCTGGTCGCCCTGCTCGCCCGGCGCACCGAGGAGCTGACCGCCTCGCTGGAGGTGATCGAGTCCGCGCATCGCCAGATGCTCCACCTCGAGCGGCTCGGCACCATGGGCCGCCTCGCCGCCGGCATCACGCACGACCTGCGCAACGTGATGATCAGCGTCAACTTCATCGAGCGCGAGCTGCAGCAGCAGAATGCCTCGCCGGACTTGCTGGAGAGCGTCAACGTCGGCACCCAGGGGATCCACAACCTGCTGGAAACGCTCGAGTCCATGCACCAGTTCGCCTCGGCGGGCGCCATCCACCTCGCCATGGACAAGGTGGCCCCCGCCCAGGTGGTCCAGGGGGCCATCGCCATCTCCCGCATGGACCTGAACTTCCGCGCGCGCAAGGTCGAGGTGCAGGTGCAGGACGACCTGCCGTACGTGCAGGGCGACCGGCAGAAGCTGATCCAGGTGCTGGTCAACCTGGTGCGCAACGCCCTGCAGGCGACCGAGCGCTCGCGGCGGATCTCCATTCAAGCTTCCCGCGATGCGGACGATGTAGTCCTCGCAGTGGAAGATGAAGGCCCGGGTGTGCCCCGGGAGCTGCAGGAGAAGATCTTCGAGCCGTTCGTATCCACCAAGGGCGACCGGGGAATGGGCATGGGCCTCTACATGGCCAAGCTCATCGTCGAGTCGCACCGAGGACGCATCCGCGTCTCGAATCGACCGTCCGGGGGGGCGAGGTTCGAGGTGCGGCTGTCCCCGAGCGCTGCCTGAGAGGAACGCCGCGCATGACGCCCCCCAAGCTGGTCGCGCAGATTCGGACATACGAGGAGCTGGAGGGCGCGCAAGGTCGCGAGGTCTTCTTCCGGCCGCAGCGATATCGCGCCCCCGATCTGCTTCCGCTGCGCGGCGAGGTGCTGCTTTCGGCAGGGGGCGTCCTCGAGGTCTACCCGCTGCACGACGTGTCCCAGAACGGCGTCGCCTTCGAGTGGCCCGCCGGGCGCCCGCCCCTCTCGGTGGGTGACCACCTGGCCGAGCTCTCGGTGCGGTTCGACGGCTACGAGAACTATCGCGGTGAAGGCCGGGTGGGGTCGGTGCGCGACGTCGGCGGCGCCACGGTGGTGGGCGTCTCGTTCGAGGGGCTGCTGTTGCAGGTGGACGAGATCCTGCACCTGCGCTCGATCAAGCAGTTCAGCAACAGCCGCGCGTCGGCGCAGGCCCCCTGGCGCGCCCCCGGACACGAGCGCTTCAAGGTGCTCGTCTCCGAGCTGCAGCTCTTCATGCAGGACGCCGAGGAGCAGTTCGGGCGGCTGGAGGAAAACCTCCCCTGGCACGTGCTGCACGGCGACTCGAACCCGACCTCGCCGGCGCGGACGGCGCTGATGGACCAGATCCGCGCCGGGTTCGCCAGCGACGTGGTGCGCCTGACGGAGGAGATCGACGCGGCGGTCCGCTCGGCGCCGCCGGCGCACAACGCCGCGCTCATCGACTGGTCCCGGCGCCACCTCCACCAATTCTTCATGCAGGCGCCCTCCATGCATCGCGCCTTCCAGAAGCCGTTCGGTTACCCGGGCGACTACGAGGTGATGCGCTTCATCTACGAGCGGCCCTTCGAGGGCCAGACGCTCTTCGCCAAGGCGATCAGCCTGGCCTTCGACCAGACCCGCGCCGCCCGCGCCGTGCGCCACCGCAAGGACCTGGTGAAGCGCAAGATGCGCGAGCTGATCGAATCGCGCCGAGGGCCCTTGCGCATCCTCTCCATCGCCGCCGGACCGGCGCAGGAGCTCTACGAGCTGCTGCAGGAGGGCGAGGATCTTCCCAAAGGCCTCGAGATCGTGCTGTTCGAGCAGGACAAGGGGGCGCTGGCGTACGCCTACCGGCGGCTCCGGCCCATCGTCGATGCGCGCTGGTCGCGGCAGGTGAAGCTCGTCTACCTGCACGAGTCGATCAAGCGGTTGCTGCGCGACTCGCAGCTGTTCACGCCGGTGGGGCCGTTCGACCTCATCTACTCGGTGGGGATGTTCGACTACTTGCGCCCAGCGACCGCGGTGCAGCTTGCGCGCACCTTCGAGGCGCAGCTGGCCCCGGGCGGCGCGGCGCTCATCGCCAACATGGTCCCGGAGAACCCCAGCCGCTGGTACATGGAGCACCACCTGGAATGGAACCTCATCTACCGGTCCCACGCAGACCTCCTGGAGATCGGCACGCGCGCGGCGCCCCACGCCCGGCTGCAGATCCTCGAGGAGGAGAGCGGGGTCAATCCATTCTTGGAAATCTTCCGGGAATGATGCGCAGGTGGCCGGTCGCGTTCGAGGCCCGCTGGGGCCAGTGGCTCCTCGAGCGCAACCGCCGCCGATTCCGGACTGCACTCTGGATCGCGCTCGCGCTGATCCCCTGCTTCGGCATTCTCGACATCCTCGTCGGGGCCAGCTCGCTGCGGTTCCTGTGGACGATCCGCGCGCTGGTCATCGCCGGCACCGCGCTCATGTTCCTGCTCCGCCGCGGGCGGGGGTTCGATCACCATCCCGAGCTGGTGACGGCGGCGTACTGCATCCTGATCGCCAGCGGGATCAGCGCCATGACCGTGGTGATGGGCGGCCTGGCTTCCGAGTATTACGCCGGCCTCTCGCTGGTCATCGTCGGCGCCGGCCTGCTCTTCGTCTGGCGCCCGGGGACGGTGCTGTGCACGCACGCGCTGATTCTCGGCTCGTTCCTCTCGCCCAACCTGATCGTGCACGGATGGCCGTCCGACGGCAGCGCCTTCTCCAACCTCGCCTTCCTGATCGCCATCGCGATCATCGGAGCGATCGGCCAGATGGTGCTCTACCGGTCCCAGCGCGAGCAGGTGTTCAACCAGGTCGCGCTCGAGGAGACCAAGGCCAATCTGGAGACCGCGCACGAGCAGCTCAAGCAGCTCGACCGGTTCAAGTCGCAGTTCTTCGCCAACATCACGCACGAGTTCAAGACGCCGCTGGCGATGATCCTCTCGCCGCTGGAATTGCTCCTGCACGGCGAGGTGGGCGGGATCGGCCCCACCCAGCGGGCCACCTTCGAGATGATGTTCCGCAGCGGGATGAAGCTGCTCAAGATGATCGGCGACCTGCTCGACCTCTCCAAGCTGGAGGAGTCGCGGCTGCGGCTCAAGATCTCCGAGCACGACCTGGCCGAGCACCTGCGCGGCCTGTGCGACCAGGTGCAGCCGCTCGCGCAGCGCAAGCGCATCGACATGAAGCTCGTCGCCTCCGGCACCTGCCTGGTGAACTGCGACCTGGAGCGGATCGAGCGCGTCTTCGTCAACCTGCTCTCCAACGCCCTGAAGTTCACTCCCGAGGGCGGCCACGTGACCGTCTCGCTGCACGACCTGGGCGACACCGCCTGGATCGTGGTGAAGGACGACGGGCCGGGCTTCCCGCCCCACATGGCCGATCGGCTCTTCGAGCGCTTCTTCCAGGTCGACATGGGCGAGACCCGCCGCTACGGCGGCACCGGCATCGGGTTGGCGCTGGCGCGCGAGATCGTCGAGCTGCACGGCGGGCGCATCCGCGCCGAGAGCGACCACGGCGCCCGCTTCACCGTCGAGCTGATCAAGGACAAGGAGCACTTCCGACCCGAGGTGCTCGACCGGCGCAGCCACCGCCGGGACGTGCTCAGCGGCGCGCGCGCCGGCGACCGCGGGCTGATGGACTTCGCCGCCCAGATGCAGGCGCGCGAGGAGTTCCGCCTGCTGGACATCCACGAGGCGACGGAGCGCCGCGCGCTGGCCCGCGATCCCGAGGAGGACTCGCGGCGCCACACCTGCCTGGTGGTCGACGACACGCCCGACGTCATCCGCCTGGTGGGCATGGCGCTGCAGCAGGACTTCAAGATGCTCTCCGCGCCCGACGGCGCGCAGGGCCTGGAGATGGCGCGGAAGGAGCTGCCCAGCCTCATCGTCACCGACCTGATGATGCCCGGCATGGACGGCCTGGAGCTGACGCGCAGGCTGCGCGACGATCCCGCGACCCGGCACATCCCCATCGTGATGCTCACCGCGCGCGGCGAGCTGGACGACCGCGTGGCCGGCATGGACACCGGGGTCAACACGTACCTGGCCAAGCCGTTCTCGCCGCGCGAGCTGCTCTCCTCGGCGCGCAGCCTGGTCAAGACCCAGGCCGCCCAGGCCGACATCCTCCTCACCCAGCGGATGGACTCGCTGGAGTCGATCGCGGGCGGCCTGGCGCACGAGATCAACAACCCGCTCAACTACGTGAAGAACGCGCTGGCCCGCGTGCGCATGGACACGCACGCTCTGCTGGAGATCTCGCGCAGGCCGCCGGACGCCGAGTCGGCCGGGCAGATGGAGCGGCTGGAGAAGCGGATGCGCGAGCTGTTCGAGGTGGCCGAGTCGGGCATCCGCCGCATCACCCGCACCGTCGAGCTGATGGGCAACTACAGCAAGGCCGGCTACGCGCGCCAGCTGCGGCCCCACGACGCGTTCGAGGCAGCGCGCGACGTGGTCGGGATCGTGCTCCCCGCCACCGGGCGCAAGGTGCAGGTCGAGCTGCGGTTCGAGGGCGAGGGCCGCGTGGAGTGCGTGCCCGAGGAGTTCAACCAGGTGCTCACCAACCTGGTGCAGAACGCCATCGAGGCGTCCCCGGAGGACGGCACCGGGCGCGTCGAGGTGCACGGACGCGTCGAGGACGGGCGGCTGGTGCTCAGCGTGAAGGACAACGGGCACGGCATCAAGCCGGAGGACCGCGCGCGCCTGTTCACGCCCTTCTTCACCACCAAGGGTCCGGGCCGCGGGATGGGCATGGGGCTCACCATCGCCTGGCGCGTGGTGCAGAGCCTGGGCGGGACCCTGGACATCGACAGCGCCCCGGGACAAGGGGCGTGCTTCACGCTGCGCGTCCCGCGCTCGCAACCCGCCCGCGGCGTTGCCTAGCAGGTCGTCTGTAGGGAATGGTGGCCAAAGCGTCGCCCCG
>Ga0209701_10001611_pt1 | contig 14596 bp, 13 predicted proteins | sample CZO8metaG_4_FD_188356 | JGI IMG/M metagenome (GOLD analysis project Ga0209701, IMG submission 188356) | Vadose zone soil microbial communities from the Eel River Critical Zone Observatory, Northern California, USA - CZOApr15con2H3.8 metaG... | ecosystem: Environmental > Terrestrial > Soil >...
GCTCGGAGCCAGTGATATTGCGCGCAAACAGGATCGCTCCCGCCGGCTGGATGCGTGAGAGCAGGGATGCGAGGCGCGGAGACATCTCGATGCCGTCGAAGCCGATGATGAGGAGTTGGCCGATGGGCGCACGAAGATATTGGCTAACCTTAGACGGCATTGTTCGATTTTCACTTTACTTGCGTGGCAAGTTTCTCGCACAGATCATGAATTTCGGGATCACTGGTAAGCTTGTCGGCGATCCGACATTCGCTCAAGGCGCCCCGTGGATCGGGCTTCATTAGCAGCGTGACAAGCCAGACATGAGGAAGTGGCCAGTCCGGGTCGAGCCTTGCCGCCTCGCGTAACTCCGACACTGCCTGTCCATCGTGCTTTTTCCCGAGGCTGATTGCGAGGTTGTAATGTGATTGCGCATCGTTTGGTTGGAGACGTATAGATTCACTGTATTCAGCGATAGCGGCTTCCGTTTGCCCGCTATCGTCGAGAGCACTTCCTAGGTTCATGTGCGATTCGGCACTAGAAGGGTCGGCCTGTATAGCAGCGCGATACTCTGTTATGGCAGACTTTGGATCTTTCTTCTGCAAGAAGAGATTGCCAAGATTGTTGTGAGCCTCAGTCTGCTTGGGGTTCAGCCTAAGGGCCTCCCGGTACTCGCTTATCGCCGAATCCAGATCACCCTTGTTTTTGAGAGCCAGCCCCAGGTTATTGTGGACGTCGGGATCGTCGGGTTTGATCCGGAGGGCCTCTCGATACTGACGAATTGCGCCCTCATAGTCTTTCTTTGCCGCGAGGATGCGCGCTAAGTTGTAGTGTGAGTCGGCATGATTGGGCGTCTCTTTGATTGCCTCTTCATATTCTTGGATCGCCTTGTCCACTTCGCCTCTTTGCTCGAAGGTCAAAGCGGATTGAAAATGGCGACTGACATTTGGCCTGGACCGATCCGATTGAGGGTTGGCCCAAGCTGCAACCACAAGAACGAAAATTACAGCGACAAAGTGCGCTCTCACTTTAGTGTCCTCATTCGTCTTCAAGAAGTTCCTTAATTTCTTTGTCGGCAATCTTTCGGGTCTCAGCTTTAGTCAATCTGCCTCTTCAACTCCGCCAGCAAATTCAGCGCCTCCAGCGGCGTCAACCGGTTCAAATCCACTTCGCGCAACTTTTCCAGCACCGGTTGTGAGAGCGGAGTGAAAATCGTCAACTGCGCCGGAAGTTCGCGTTCAGAGCCGGGTGTCAAATGCTCCGACAAACGATGCTCAGCCGACTCATGCTCGGCCAGCACTTCGCGGGCTCGTACGACGACTTCATTCGGCAGTCCTGCAAGTTTGGCGACTTCGATGCCGTAACTCTTGTCGGCAGCGCCGGGTTCGACCTTGCGCAGGAAGACCACGCCTCCGCCGGTTTCTTTCACGGACACATGGTAGTTCTTCACGCCACTGAGGTGTTCGGCCAATTCGGTCAACTCGAAATAGTGCGTGGCGAAGAGGGTCTTGGCATGCACGCGGGCATGCAGATATTCGATCGCGGCCCAGGCAATGGCGAGGCCATCATACGTGGCAGTGCCGCGTCCGACTTCGTCAAGCAGGATTAGCGACCGCGGCGTCGCCGTATGCAGGATCGCGGCGGTCTCGGTCATCTCGACCATGAAGGTGGATCGTCCGCGAGCCAGGTTGTCGCTGGCGCCGATGCGGGTGAAGACGCGGTCCACGATGCCGAGGCGCGCCGCGCGCGCCGGAACGAACGAACCCATCTGCGCCAGGATTACGATCAGCGCAGCCTGCCGCAGATAAGTACTCTTGCCGCCCATATTCGGGCCAGTTAGCACTACGATGTTGTGGGTCGAGGAATTCAGGAACAGATCGTTGGGGACAAAGCGTTCGCTGCCCGCCGCCAGTTCCTGCTGCTCGATGACGGGGTGGCGACCCTCGACAAGTTCCAGATCTCCGGAGTCTTCGGGCTTTTCAGTAAACTTTGGCCGGCAGTAATTGTGCAATGCCGCAATGTGCGCCAGGCACGCCAGCACATCCACCTCGGCCAACGCCAAAGCTGTCTGCCGGATGCGTTTGGCCTCAGCGGCAATCGCAGAGCGCAATTCGGCAAAGAGGCGGCGCTCGATCTCGACGATCTTTTCCTGAGCGTCGAGAATCTTCGACTCGTACTCTTTAAGTTCCGGAGTTGTGTAGCGTTCGGCATTGACCAGCGTCTGCTTGCGTTCGTAGTCGGTGGGCGCGAGGTGCTGGTTGGCCTTCGAAATCTCGATGTAGTAGCCGAAAACAGAGTTGAACTTGACCTTGAGGGATCCGATCCCAGTGCGTTCTCGCTCGCGGTGTTCCACCTGCGCCAGATATTGCTTCGAATTGCGGCTCAGGTCACGGAGGTCGTCGAGATCTTTGTCCACGCCGACGGTGATCACGCCACCATCGCTCAGCGTTAACGGCGGCTCTTCGACGATTGTGCGGTCGATCTTGTCGCGCAGATCGGCGAGTTCGTCGATCAATCCATGCAGTGAGGCGAGTCGAGATGCGGCGAAGCCTGCCAGGCCGCTGCGAACTTTGGGAATCCTGGCCAAGGACGCGGCGAGTGCCAGGACGTCCCGGGGATTCGCCGTCTCAAGAGTGACCCGGCTCAGCAAGCGTTCCAGGTCGAGAACGCCTTCGAGGGCGCGCCGCAGTTCTTCTCGGCGCATGAGGTCTTTGACCTGCGCCTCTACTGCGTCGAGGCGCGCTTCGATGTCGGATTGATCGATGGAGGGCCGCAACATCCAGGCGCGCAGCAGGCGCTTGCCCATCGGTGTTACGGTTGCATCCAATCCTCGAAAGAGAGTTACGCCGGCATCAGTCCCGGCGAAGAGCGGCTCTATCAGTTCCAAGTTGCGCACGGTGACCGCGTCCAGGACGAGACAGTTCTGGCGTTCGTAGAAGCCGATGCGGTCCACGTGCTGAAGCGTGCCGCGCTGGGTCGAACGGATGTAGTAAAGAATGGCGCCCGCCGCGGAGGCTGCCGCGGGTTTTCCGGCCAGTCCAAAGCCTTCGAGCGAGAGCACACCGAAATGATTTTCCAGCAGCGGTATCGCATGGTCGGGGGCAAAGATCCAGTCGTCGAGAGGCGATTCAGCGGGGCGTGCGGAGGAAGCGTGTGGAATAGTCCCGGCTACGCTCGTAGATTGGCCTGAGCCCGGCAGAACGCCCGCGCTCGCGTTCTTCCTTGGTTCAAACAGAGGCGCAGAAGATGCGTAGAGCATTTCTCTTGGCCGCAATTGTTCAAGTTCTTCTTGAATGCGACGAGCAGCCGATTCCCCGGCAAACTCCGTCGCCCGGAACTCGCCAGTCGACAGATCCAAAGCCGCGAATCCCACCCGGTCGCCGATTGAGGCCACCGCTGCCAGAAAATTGTTTTCTTCCGAACCCAGCGAGGAATCTGCCGCGGTCCCGGGGGTGACCACACGCGTCACTTCGCGCCGCACTAGCTTCTTGGCCAGGCGGGGGTCTTCCATCTGCTCGCAGATGGCGACCTTGAATCCCCGTCGGATGAGCTTTGAGATGTAGCCTTCGGCGGCATGGTAGGGCACGCCGCACATCGGGATGGCCATGCCCTTTTCTTTGTTGCGCGAGGTGAGCGTGATCTGCAGTTCGCGCGCGGCCACCACGGCATCATCAAAAAAGAGTTCGTAGAAATCCCCGAGCCGGAACAAGAGCAGAGCGCTGGGATGCTCTTTCTTGATGGCGGCATATTGCCGCATTAGCGGCGTGGAGGGCTCAGGCATAGGGAATCGGTGATTGCTAATTTGTAATTTGTAATCCAGTAATTTGCAATGTGCGCGGGGTCGTATTAAGAATTTCCACCGGGAATGTAGAATCGCGCGCTTTGCCTCGATCATTTCCCGCCCGCCACCCGCAACACGCAATAATTACGAATTACAAATTACCAAATTACAAATCCCATTTGACTCGCCTGTCGCGTTTTGTTCTCCTTACTCATGGAACTTCGCAAGGATCCGATCACCCGGTCCTGGGTGATCACCGGGGACGATGTCCCCGAGCCTACTCCCCGCCCCGGACCGTGTTCCTTTTGCGGCGAGGCCGCGCAGCTCCAGGTAATCGCAACCCTGCCCGGCACGGATGGCAGCCCATGGTCAGCGCGCGCCATCGTTCACCCGGCGCCGATCTATCGGATCGAAGGCGAACCCAGTCGCCGGGGCGACGGTTTGTATGACCGCATGGGATCGGTCGGCGCGCACGAGCTTCTGCTCGAAAACTTCCATCACGACCGCCATCTCTGGACTGCCAGCGACGCCGAACTGGAACAGTTCCTGCGCTTGATGGCACAGCGTATTCAGGATTTGAAGCGCGACAGCCGTTTCAAATACGTCAGCATTTTCAAGAATGAAGGCACCAGTGCGGGACAAGAATTCGAGCATCCCGCTTCGCAATTGACGGCAACTACCTTTGTGCCGCGGCGGGTTCTATACGAGCTTCGGGCCGCGCGCGATTATTTCAACAATAAGGAGCGTTGCGTATTTTGCGACATCCTGGCGCAGGAAGAGCGCCAGGGAGTGCGCATTCTGGAGATCCGCGGCGACTATGCGGCTTTCTGTCCTTATGCTCCCCGCGTTCCGTACGAGACTTGGATCCTACCGCGCAGTCATGAAGCCTCGTTCGAACGCAGCGGCTCTTCCCGCGTGGGAAGCTTGAGTGATCTGGCTGTTCTTCTACGGCGTACGTTGAAGCGAATCCGCAGCATTACCGAGGCGTTTCACATGGTGCTGCACACTTCTCCCAACAGTCATCATCAATCGGAAACCCTGGGCTACTGGAAGACGCTCGACGATGACTACCACTGGCACATAGAGATTCTGCCTGTCCTCGAAGCCAAGGCAAAGTCGTACACGTTCAAAGAGGTCTATTATTCTCCAGTCACCTCGGAGACTGCCGTCAAGCGCTTGCGCGAGGCGAAGATCTGACCCCAATGACTTTGAGAGCAAACATCGCCTTCGTCCTGGCGCTCGTTTGTCTGCTGACGAGCGGAGTCGCAACCGCACAAAGCAGCGCGCCGTCTCCACAGGAAAGGCAACAGGTCCTCTGGCAGAAGCTCGAGAATTCGATTGGCGAGGTGGACCGCAATCTCGATGGGGCCATGGGCGTTGCGATCCTCGATCTCACTGACGGTCACAAGTATCTTCTGCATGCGAACGATGTTTTTGCCCAAGCCAGTTCGATCAAGATTTGCGTGCTGGCGGAGCTCTACCGGCAGGCGCTGCAGGGCAAGCTGAGGCTTACGGACCTCTACACTGTCAACGCTGCCGACCTGGTGAAAGACAGCGACATCATGGGCGGCCTCACTCCCGGCGTCACGAAAATCACTCTTCGCGATCTCGCCACGATGATGGTCGCGGTCAGTGACAACTCCGCTACGAACGTCCTGATTGACCGCGTCGGCATGGAGAACGTCAACGCGTTTCTGGATTCGCTCGGGCTCACGCACACCCGCCTGCGCCGCAAGATGATGGACCTGAAAGCGGCGACCGAAGGCAGGGAAAACGTGTCCACGCCGGCCGAGATGATGGCACTGCTTGAAGCGCTCTATCGCGGCAAAGTGCTGAACAAGGAAATGACCGATGACTTTTTTAAAGTCCTCGCGACGCACAAAGACAGTTGGATCCCGCGCGACCTCCCGGACGATTTGAAAGTCGCCGACAAACCGGGCGCCCTCGAGGGCGTTCGCAACGATTCGGGTGTGATCTTCGTTGAGAAGAGGCCTTACATTCTCTGCGTGATGACCACCTACCTGCGCCGTGAGCGCGACGGAGAAGAAGCGATCACTAGGATTTCGGCCGCCGCGTGGCGCATGTTCGATCGCATCGCGCGCGCCAGTGAGTATGGGAGGGTGATCTCGCCCGGAAACAGCAGCAGGTAGCGCCGGCGTCCCGCCGGCCCATTTGCCGGCCGGAGGCCGGCCGCCATGACTATCCGCCGCTTGAAGACATACACCGGCTCCCAAGGTTATGTGTATCAGTACTACTTCGTTGGCCAGCGTTCGGCCGCCGCCATGTCGCCCGAAAACCCCGCCACTGAATATATCTTCGACGTCACTTCAGACCGCAAGATTACTTACGCCGTGAGCGTTTTTCTTCCGCAGCAGGTTGTGGCGGGCTGGAACCAGGCTCACGGACGCGCTCTGACCGACTCCGAGCAGTACGCGGCCGCGAAACTTCGGCTTTTCCGTGCTTTCGATGAACTGGAAGACATGCGAATGCGGGGGCGTCAGTTGCAGATCGACTTGCCATTTCTGGAAGAGTCGCTGGCGGTGTTGGGAGTGGAATAGTTCAGTTGCAGCTTCCAACCTGGCTTGACGTCCCTCATGTGGTAGGGGGATTCACCAGGAGTTCAAGTAGGCTAATATGTGATGCTCTAGCTCGGTATCGCAAGGACCGGTTGGAACTGGATGGCATTCAATTGAAGGCGCTCATCGCACGGCTGCTGGCCTTCGCAGGAGTAGTCTCGACTTTTGTTTGGTTTTTCTGGTTCCAGCAAACGAGCCTTGGCTATATCGCCGAAACAAAAGATGGGGTCACCAGCGTATCAGCTGGTACCACGCCACGCGTGATCGCGATCAGTTTAGTCGGCTTGACGCTCTATTGCGTCCTCGTGAACACGAAGGCAAACGTCATAGAGCTTCATAGCGCACCGATGTGGAGGCGCACGGCCGCGTTTGCAATGGATTTCTGGTTTGCGCTGTTTACGTTGAGTGCCCTATTTGGACTCGTTCCTCTGTTGTTTGAGGCAGTTCGCACCGGCGTTTTTCGCTGGCATTTTCAAAGGGATCATTGGACTCCAACAGATGGCGCAGATGTCGCCCTTGTCCTCGTTTTTCTGGCGACCTTCGTCGCGTATTTTCTCTTGCCGCTGATGCGGCGCGGCCAGACTGTGGGCTGTTGGGTATTCAGGCTCGCCACGGTAAACGCTGATGGCTATGTAGTTTACGTGCCGTTTTCGACTGCGATCCGACGACTACTTGCCGAGTTCCGAGGCGTTTGTTCACCGTTCAAGACTTTCAGAACTCTGGACGGCGATGGCCAAACCTTCTACGACAGAGAGTCGGGCTTTACAGTCGTTCGATGCTAGAATAAAAACTGGGTAAATCGGGGAAGGCCACTCTTCGCCCTCTTCTTCTCTATTCTTGAGGTAACATCGCCATACACCACCTAGTCTTGCCCCCGTTTCTACGCGCCTTCCGCGCCGTGCGCACTATAATCACTTGATCCGGGTGGAGGGATGAATCCTTCAGCCCGACGGACCATTCAAAAGATATATGACCCTGATCTGGCTGCGAGTGGCGCTCATCTGTTACGCCGTGGGCTTGCTCTATGCCCTGGTGGCGCTCACCCGGACCTCGGAAATCCTGAGCAAGTTGGCGCTGCATGCCGCCTATCTCGGGATGGTGTTCCACTTCGTGTCGCTGGTGGAAGCAGTTGTCGAGGCTGGCCAACTGACCCTGGCCTCGGTTCACAATTCCGAGTCGCTCCTCGCCTTCCTCATTATGGTCATCTTCATGCTCGTCTATCTGATTTACAAGACGACCTCTCCCGGGATTGTGGTTTTTCCTCTTGTCTTCCTGCTTACATTCGTCGCGGCCACCGGCCAGCAGCCGTTGGTGTTGACTTCGGTGGCGGTGAAGAAAGGCTGGCTGGCAGCGCACATCCTGATGATCTTTACCGGATACGCAGCTCTATTCCTGAGTTTCGGGGCCAGCCTGTTGTATCTGCTACAGGAGCGGGCACTGAAGTCGAAAAACTCAACCGGAATGTTTGCGCGGCTGCCAGCACTCCAGGTTATTGATGACATCGGCTACCGTTCGCTCATGCTTGGTTTCCCGTTTATGACTCTGGGGTTGGTGTTGGGTTCGGTGGTTGCAGAATCAACGTATGGGCGGGTCGATTTTCTGGATCCCAAGATTCTGCTCTCGGTCCTGATGTGGGTGGTGTATCTGATCATGGTCTACATGCGGCTGAGCGCCGGATGGCGCGGACGCCGCGCGGCTCTGCTGGCGAGTGTGGCATTCGTCGCCGCGATTGTGGCCTGGATGGCGAACTACTTCAGCGGGATGCACAGGTTTATTGCCTCATGAGATTTCAGCTCATCGGCGTGAATCACAAGACTGCACCGGTCGAAGTGCGCGAGCGGCTGGCTATCCCGGAATCGCGGCTGCCCGAGGCGTGTAAGAGGCTGGCCGAGCATCCGGACGTCGCCGAGGGCATGATCGTCTCCACCTGCAACCGCGTGGAGTTTCTCGCCAACATGAAGAACGGCTCCGGCGATCTGCGCGAGTTCATGCGCGATTACTTTGCAGTCGATCTCAGCGAGTTCGAGAGTCATCTCTACGAGTTCCGCGAGGACGAGGCGGTTCGCCACGTGTTCCGCGTGGCGGCCAGTCTCGACTCGATGATCGTCGGCGAGCCGCAGATCCTGGGACAGATCAAAGAGGCCTATGCCACCGCCCGCGCGGTCGGCGCCGTGCGCTTACAGCTGGATCAGTTGCTGACCCGTGCCTTCGCAGTTGCCAAGCGCGTGCGCACCGAGACCGCCGTCGGTTCGTCTTCTGTGTCGGTTGCTTCGGTTGCGGTCGAACTGGCCGAGAAGATATTCGGCAACCTGAAAGGCAAGAGCGTGTACCTGGTGGGCGCGGGCAAGATGAGCGAACTGGCGGCGCGCCACCTGCTCGCCCATGGCGCGGAGGCAATCTTCGTCGCCAATCGCACCTACGACCGGGCCATCGGGCTGGCGCATAAATTCAAGGGGCAGGCGATCGAGTTCAGCCGGCTCTATGACACGTGCGAGCGCGCCGACATCGTTATTACGTCAACCGGCTCGCCCCATTTCATCTTCCGGCGCGAGCACGGCGAACAGTTTCTGGCTCGCCGCAGGAACCGGCCCATGTTCTTCATCGACATCGCCGTGCCCCGCGATGTTGACCCCGAACTGAACAAGCTCGACGGCATTTTCGTCTATGACATCGACGATTTGCAGCAGGCGGTCGCGTCGCATGTCGCTGATCGCAGAAAGGAAGCCGAAAAAGCCGAAGCGATCGTCGATGGCGAAGTCCAAAAATTTCAGGCTCGCCTGCAGACCCTCGATGTCGTCCCCACCATCGTCTCCCTGCACGACCACCTCGAGACGATCCGGCAGGCCGAGATTGATAGGGTGCGCGGACGTCTGGGGACGATGTCTCCGGAACAAGAACTGGCGGTCGAAGCGCTCACTCGCGGCATCATTAACAAGATCATGCACACTCCCATCAGCGCACTGAAAACGGCCGCCCGCGACCAGGAGTCCACCACGGTCGTCGAACTGGTGCGCCGGTTGTTCAACCTGGAAGACGAGGAGAAGCGCGCGGCAGCTTCCAAATCGGGCGGCGGGGACGCAGGAGCATCCCACTGATGGCCCGCCTCCGGATTGGCTCGCGCGGCTCCCAACTGGCGCTCTGGCAAGCCAACCACGTTGCCGATCTGCTTCGCGCCCGGGGCCATGCGGTCGAGTTGGAGATCATCAAGACCACCGGCGACAAGATCACGGACGTTGCGCTCGCCAAGGTTGGAACCAAGGGCATGTTCACCAAGGAAATCGAAGAGGCCCTGGTGGAGAATCGCGTGGATCTGGCCGTCCACAGTTTGAAGGATCTGCCGACCGAACTCGCCGTCGATTTTGAAATTGCGGCCATTACCCAGCGCGAAAATCCTCGCGACGTTTTCTGTTCAGTGAAGTTCGCCAGTATCGACGGCTTGTCGCAAGGGGCCAATGTCGGCACCAGCAGTCTGCGGCGGCAGGCGCAGCTGATGGCGATCCGTCCGGATTTGCAGATTCATCCGCTGCGCGGCAATGTGGACACGCGTTTGCGCAAGCTGGAGTCCGGAGACTACGACGCGATTATTCTGGCGGCCGCCGGATTGAATCGTTTAGGTAAGACGCAGCTCGTCCGGCAGGTGATCCCCGTCGATGTGATGACTCCGGCAGCCGGCCAGGGAGCGCTGGGAATTGAGATTCGCCACGGCGATCCTGCCACGCGCAGCCAGATCGCCTTTCTGGATGACGCCGCCGCGCGCGCCACTACCACTTGCGAGCGCGCCTTGCTCAACAGACTGGGAGGCGGTTGCCAGGTTCCAATCGGTGCTTTCGCCGAAGTTCAAAACGGCCGCATTCGCCTGGATGCGCTGGTTGCACATCCGGACGGAACGAAAGTTCTGCGGGAAACCCGCGAAGGTGACGATCCCGTGCGGCTGGGCAATGAAGTAGGCGAAACGCTGCTCCGCCGAGGCGGAGATGCGATACTCGAAGAGGTTTACGGAGCCGGTTTCGCCGTGCCGCAACAACCTTAGAGCAGGTGTCAGGAAGAGGGTGCTTGGCGTGGGACAAAGAGACGCGGCATGCCGCGTCTCTGTGCAAGTGCATTTACTGAGAACTGAGAACGGAGAACTGAGAACCGTTTCATGCGTACGCCTAACGAAGTCCATCCTCTTGCAGGCACGCGAATTCTTGTGGGCCGGGCTCGCCACCAGGCGAGCAGTTTGTCCGCTGGCCTTCGTAGCCTGGGCGCGAGTGTGGTTGAAATCCCCTTCATCGAGATTCGCAAGCCACAGTCGTTTCAGCCGCTCGATGACGCTTTGAAGAATTTGAAGAGGTACGACTGGCTCGTCCTCACCAGTGTCAATGGCGTCGAAGCGATGTGTGAGCGCCGGAGGAAGTTCCGCCTCACGCGACGGCACTTCCAGCATCTCCAGATCGCCGCCATTGGTCCGGCCACCAAGCGTGCGCTGGTGAAGAGCGGCCTGAAGGTCAAGATGGTTCCGGAAGAATACGTGGCCGAGTCCGTGGTGCGGGGCTTGCGTGACAAGGTCAACGGGAAGCGAGTGCTGCTGGTGCGGGCGAAGGTGGCGCGCGATGTGATCCCCGAAGAATTGCGCGCAGCCGGCGCCGAAGTGGATGTCGTCGAGGCCTACGAGACGGTGATTCCGACGAAGTCGGGAGAACGCCTGCGCGCATTGATGAAAGACTCAACTCGCCGTCCGCACCTCGTCACATTCACCAGTTCTTCGACCGCAGGAAACTTTGCTGAGCTGCTGGGCACGGTCCGGACAGGTTTGCTCAAGGATGTAGAGTTTGCCTCGATTGGGCCGGTGACCTCAGCCACGCTGCGAGAATTGCAATTGCCGGTGGCGATCGAAGCCCGCGAATTCACCATGGGCGGTCTGATTCGTGCGATTGTGTTGGCCCGCTACGCCGCGCACTCCCGCTAAAACACCGACCGACTCTTCTACTCCGGGGGCTTGGGCGCCGAAATCCCCATCTGCGGATCAATGCCGTCGAGGTACGCCTGGAATTGCTGTTTGCCTTCGAGGGGCATACCGGTAAATTCGATCCCATTGCCCACTCCTGGATCGCAGGTCCGAATCACTGCCGAGATCTTGATGTGTTGATTGTCCAGGTAAAAATCCGCCCGCAACTTCGTTCCGACGGGCAGGGGCAGGATGGTTTCCACGTAGCACCCATTGCCGCTCACGTCCGTGGCGTTGATGCGCATGGGCGTGTTAATTCGCTCGTCGCGCAGCTCAATTGGAAACGAGATCTTGTGCCGGGGCCAGCGCCGGCGGTTGCCGGGAAGCACGGACACGGTCGCCCCCTGGATCGGCAGGTAGGTTTTCCAGGGGCACTCCTGATCGGCGAGGAGTTTTACTCCCACCTGATTTTTCTTGATGGGCCCGGTGTTCATCACCCAGATCACAGTGCAGCGAGTCTTCTTGTCGTCGCACTGCACTCCGATGACGTCGCCCACCTTCAGTTCGTTTTCAACGCCCGAGAGCAGCGCGCCCTCGGAGCTGATGTTCTGAGCGCGCGCGTGCTGGGAAAACGGGCGCCCGTCGGCGCTCATTCCCCACATCCGCACAGGCAGGTCTACGGTAACGCGTGCTTCGGGTTGCTGGGCAGCCATGACGTACCCTCGACCGGATCATGCCGATCATACCGCCGACCGCTCCACCGCGATATTACTAAGTGGATGGCTGGGCGACACGTTCGTTCAGATACCCATAACGGCCCGGAGTGCACCTCACAACAACGCGCGCCTGATCATCTCCAGCGCTTGCTGCGTTGCAAACCAGCGGATACGCTTGCGGTCGCCGGGAAAGTTGCGTTCCACGACCTGTGTTCCTTCCTCGCCGGCGAGCGCCACGTACACCAGGCCCACCGGCTTCTGCTCGGTGCCCCCGGTGGGACCGGCCACTCCCGTGATTCCTACTCCGAAGCTCGAGACACAGCGCTGCCGGATGCCTTCGGCCAGTGCCTTGGCTACTTCGCGGCTGACTGCTCCGTGTTGCTTGATCAGCGTCTTGGGGACATTGGCGAATTGCGTTTTCAGTTCGTTCGAGTAGACGACAGCGCCGCCCAGAAAGTAACGCGAACTTCCGCTTCGGGCAGTGATGCGTTGGGCGAGTAGTCCGCCGGTGCAGGACTCGGCTACGGCCAGGGTCAGACCTCGCATCTGCAGCAGATAACTCACAATCTGCTCCAGGCTTTCACCCTTACGCGAGAAAATGGCGTCGCCCATTTCCTCGTCAATCTTTTCCGCCAGTTCCTCGACACGTGCTTCGGCCTCCGCCTGCGATTCCTTACGGCAACGAAGATGCAATTGAATCTCGCCCGCGCCGGCCAGGATCGTCGTTTGGACGTCGGAGAAAGTTTTGTAGATGGGCGCGAGGCGGGCGTCCACCTGGGATTCCGGCATCAGGGCGATCTTCAGCTCGCGGATCGCGATGTGCTGAGGCGGAACCCTCGTCCGGAGCCGCGCAATGCATTCGCCTTCAAAGAGTCCCTTGAGTTCATTCGGTGGTCCGGGAAGCAGGATCAGGATGCGTTCCTTGCCATCGTACTTGCCGCTGATCCACTGTCCGGGGGCGGATCCGTTGGGGTTGGCGAGGACCGTGGCGCCGGTCAAAACATCGGCCTGCTTGGCATTGTTGGCGGACATCTTGATTCCGCGCTTGGCAAAACGCTCTTCAAGTTTGACCAGGAGTTCCGGATCGCGCTGTAGCTTCAGACCGAGTGCTTCGGCGACGGCTTCGCGCGTGAGGTCGTCTTCGGTGGGACCGAGTCCTCCGATGAGGATGATGATGTCGGAACGCCGCATGGCGAGTTTTGCCGCAGCGGTCAGGTCGTCACTGTTATCGCCCACGACGCTTTTGAAGCGCACTTCGACTCCCAATTCGTTCAGTTTGTCGGTGAGATAGAGCGAGTTGGTGTCCTGCCGGTGGGGCGTGAGCATCTCCGAGCCCACGGCAATGGTTTCGGCGTTCACGGGGTAAGTGTAAATGAAGTACTCAGTTGCCAGTACCCAGTAGCCAGCACATCACGGTGTGAAGGAGCAAGCATGCTCGGTTTTGCATACTCGATCAGTTTCCACTTCCCCCGTACGGATTCCAGGGATACTTGATAGGGTACGAGAGCTCAAGTTTTTGCTTCGGAGCAGGCTTCACTTGAACCTCGTGTACTGTGCCCTTTGAGGTATCGGGCGGCACATAGCTCAGGTAGTACATGCTGTCCATCAATTCCTGGATACCAGCGAAGACCTTGGGCATGTCGTTTCTGCTGATCTGGCTGAACGACTCACCTCCGGTCAGCTTGGCGAGGTTCTCCATAATTTTTCCCCCCTTGAGGGAGACGGTGGAACTGGCAGTGTTGATCGTGAAAATGACTGTTCCAGATGTGAGAGCCTCCGAGGCAGCTTGATCGCGGGTAATATGGCTCAGGTTGTCCTCTCCGTCACTGATCAGCACAAGTATGCGGCGCGTCGGCTTGTGCCAGTCACGCGGACCCATCCGCTGTTTGCAGGCCATAGCCAGCGCATCGTAAAGGGCCGTTCCACCGCCGGTACCAACCTTCACGGTCATGGCTTGCGACTGCTCTTTATTCAGCCATTCGGTCGCCCGTGAAGTCGTTTGGAACTCCAGGAAGAAGACCCGATCCTGCGGATTGCGAAGGGCCGAATCCACAAACTGTTTCATCGCCTTCAGGATTTCGTCGAGGTAAGCATCAGCCTGTGACTTGCTCGCATCGATCATGATGCCCAACTCAAGGGGTAGATCGGCTCCCCGCAGAAGACTCGCTCCCTTAACAGGCATTTTCTGGTCAGTGATGACGAGGGATTCTATGGTCACGCTGGTTGGCCGGTGATGCGCGCCGATGGCGATAAGCGGAATGCTCACCTTAGGCGAAACTGGCTCCTGCGCCGCTGCGGAGAATCCCAGCAACAAAAGCAGAAATGCTTTGCAGAGACGCTCCATAGTCAACACCTCCGACCGATGACGATTGGTCAGGACTACTTTACGCATGGGATGGCAGTTGTCGCAATGTAGCGCCGCCGTCCCGGCGGCTGTCCGGTGGGCGTCCTCGCCCGCCGCGCCCGATCACTAACGCCGATGTCCCTTTGGTAGGCGCACGCCGAGGGCGAGACGCCCTCGGGACAGCCGGCAAGATGCCGGCGCTACTCTTCGACTACGCCGACCGCCGGTTGCTGTTGCGTCATGCAATGCAACGCGCCGAAGCCCCAGATCAGG
>Ga0209701_10001616_pt1 | contig 14574 bp, 13 predicted proteins | sample CZO8metaG_4_FD_188356 | JGI IMG/M metagenome (GOLD analysis project Ga0209701, IMG submission 188356) | Vadose zone soil microbial communities from the Eel River Critical Zone Observatory, Northern California, USA - CZOApr15con2H3.8 metaG... | ecosystem: Environmental > Terrestrial > Soil >...
TGATATGTTATAATCTGAATGTTCTATTGCTGGTGACTTTAACAGACAAACGGACGGAGAGATAACAGGAAATAGAGGAGTACAGGCGGCTATGCTGGAAACATTGAGTCTTTTTCTAGGAATCTGGCTGCTATTTCTGCTTTTAGCAATCTACTATCTTTCACAATCTTCTGATGGGGGTGTAGGCCGCCATTTTCGCGATTCTGCCAGTGAACATTTCTCCGCCGAAAGTCGTGCGAAAATGTTGCTGCGGGAGATGTTATCAGAGAACCAGTACCAGCAATTGATTAAGTTTGGCTATCTTGAAGTAGCAAGCCCCGGCTTCGACAGCCGCATCTACCGTATTCCTGGCTCTGGCGGGCTGGTGAAAGTGTATGAGCGCGGCTGCGCAGTTATGGAACTCTGCCTGCAACCGGCGGAACCTCTGCCCGATGGTGATGTGGTAGTAATGCATAAGTTGATGATCGAGGGGAATGAAGAGGAGTATTTGCAAAGGGCTAATCATTTCGCCCCTGGTATTATTTCTTTGCGCTGCCAACATCTATAATTTAACGAAAAATTCAGCAGGACAGGCGGCAATGCGGATGATTTTTCTCGCGAGAAAAATCATCCGCATTGCCGCCTGTCCTGCTGAATTTTTCGTTGAAGCTGTGGGATGATACATTGCCTGGTTGAACTTTTTCATGATAATTACGTATGTATTCTGTGGGATGGGTAATTTCTCAGTAAATTTGGTGCGCTATAACTCTCGACTCTGGTCAAGAAACACAGTATAATCTGCTGAGATAGATCGCTACAGGTATTGAGGTAGGCGTACAGGACCTGTTGCGTTTGAGTGAGTGAGAAGGCAGGCTAAATTATGGAATGTCCCTATTGTAATGCAGATAATCACGATGGGGTTCGCTTTTGTAACAGTTGTGGCAAACCGTTGAACCCTTCCGCTGTTAACCCAACAGGTGCAGATGGAAGTGGAAGCTCTCGTTCGCTTACACCGGGCTCGCGCGTGCAGGGCGGTCGCTATGTGATCAAAAAGATACTCGGTCAAGGTGGCATGGGAGCCGCGCTGCTGGCGACCGATATCCGCCTGGATAGTAAGCCTGTAGTTATCAAAGAGCTGATCTCTGACAATGCTACTGATCCCACCAGGCTACAGGAAGATGTGCGCAACTTCAAACGTGAGGTGGCAACCCTGGCACACCTCGACCATCCCCTGATACCGAATGTGACCGACCATTTCCAGGAGGGTTCGCGCTACTTTATGGTGCAAGAGTATGTGGAGGGAGAGAACCTGGAAGAGCGGATGGACCGGGTGAATCAGCCAATGAAGGAGCGGGATGTGCTCGGTTATGCCTCGGAAATCCTGGACATTCTTGATTACCTGGCGCAGGAAACGCCGCCTATTGTACACCGGGATATCAAACCGGCCAATATCATCATTGGAAGTAAGGATAAACGAGCGCACCTGGTCGATTTTGGTATCGCCCGCGCCGATGTCACACGCAACGCGCAGCACAAACAGACTTCGGCCCTCGGCACACCGGGCTATGCTCCTCCAGAACAATACCAGGGCAATGCTGACCCGCGTTCTGACCTGTACGCCCTGGCCGCGACGATGCATCACCTGCTGACCAACCGTGATCCGCGTAACCATCCGCCCTTTACCTACCCACCGGTACGAACGCTGAATCCACAACTGTCGCCGGAAGTGGAAAAAGTACTTTCGCGTGCCCTGATCAATGATATCGATCAACGCTACCAGAGCGCGGCGGCGATGAAGCGGGATATCGATGATATTTTGCTCAAGCGTTTTGGCGTGTCCGGCAATATCAGCAGTTACACCCTGGGTACGTCCGGTCCGATGAGTGTAGTAGGTGCGGCAAATGCGCCAACCATACCGAACCAGCCGGCGAGGGTGCAACAACCGCCTCCACCGCCTCCACTCCCGCCCACTGCTCCATATCAAGCGGCGCAGAGGCAGCAGCCGCAGAGAAGTATGGCGGGAATCCCTCCTACACCCTATGCACAGCCGCCCGCCGCCAGGGGTTATGCAGCGCGACCACAGCAGCCGCAGCCGAGTAGGAGCAGGAACCCTTTTGTGTTCAGCTTTATCCTGCTTTTGCTGGTGGTCGTAGTGATAGCGGTGGCCATCTTTGGCATTCCTTACATTCGCGGTCGCCTGGGTGGGGGTGGTCAAAGTGCTACTCCGGTCAGCACAGCCGTTGCCACACTCCCACCTTTTGCTAGTAATGGCATTGGAGCCAGCAAAGCACCGGATGGCGAAATGATTGGTATCAGTGATGGAACTGTGGCTTTTGCGCTGAATGGCCCTGGCGGCACTTTCAAGCAGCAGGCCGCGGACAAGCTCAAGGCCAATGATGCCGTTAGTGCTGAATCGTTGTGGCAAGAGGCCTTGAGTAATGATTCGGGAGACGCTGAATCGCTCATTTACCTGGAAGATCAGCATGTATTGAACCTTCATGCTACCTCTAACACGCCCTATATCACCATTGTGGTGGGCACTCTGCTTACGGGAGACAACGCGACAGTTGGGCACGATGATTTACAAGGGGCCTATGTAGCACAAAAAGAGTTCAACGATAGTGCCCGGCTCGCCGGTGGTACCCTCGTTCGTCTGCTGGTAGCGAACTCCGGCAATAACAAATTATACGCCGTAACGGTAGCAAATCAGATCGTGCAACTGGCAAAGTCTGACTCGACCTTCGTAGGCGTGATGGGCTGGCCCTTTAGTTCGCACGCGCTTGAAGCCATCAGTGTACTGGCTAAGGCACATATCCCGATGATCTCGCAGACGGCCTCCAGTGACTCGCTGACAGGAGTATCACCGTACTTCTTCCGCGTCGCTCCGGCGAACAAGACCCAGGCAGTGATTGGCGCGAAGTATGCCGAACAGGTATTGCAGGCTAAAAACGTGGTGGTCTTTGTTGATCCCGCCGACCCATACAGCCAGAGCCTGGCGCAATACTTTACCACACAATTCACGGCGGACGGTAATAGCGTGCTCGCCACGGAGAACTACACGATAGGGCAGCAGGGACATGCAGCACTCGTCCATCTATTACAGGATGCCGAAAGCAAGAATCCCGACCTGATCTACTTTTCCGGCTATGCTGCCGATGTGAGTGTATTGCTGACGAATCTACCCACAAGCGGGCCAAATGCCAATCTGCAAATCCTGGGGGGCGATGCCCTGTATGAGTTGGGCTATCCCAGTAGTGCTCGTGCGGGCTTTAACCATCTACGTTTTACCGCCTTCGCCTACCCTGACGAATGGGACGTACAAAACCTGTCATCGCGGAAGCCAACGTTCTTTGCTGAATATAGCGCGGCCTATAATCCTAATAACGTGCATCCTGGAGGCCAGTATGGCTATACCCGTGCCGATGCTGATGTCATTCTTTCCTACGATGCTATGCTGACATTATTGAGTGCAAGTAATACGGTGCTCGCATCGAAGAAGAGCTTCACGCTCGCCGATATTCAACAAGCCTTGACACAAATCAAAGGCACGAAGTCGATCCAGGGGGTGAGCGGTCAAATTGCGCTGGGGTCTGACGGCAATCCGATCAATAAAGCGATTGTTGTGCTGTATGTTGATCCCAATGGACACATCAAGCTGAACTCGGTACAGGGGTGTTTCCTGGTTGGTCAATGCGGGACTTAACCAGGACAAGCCAACAGGGCGAATATCCGCAGCAGGGCGAGGACAAGCCATCGCCCCTACCATGGACGATCCATGGTAGGGGCGATGGCTTGTCCTCGCCCTGCTGCGAGTTAGCTTATGTTGAAAGCTTCTGCTTCATATTCTCCATTGATATTCCCGATATCTCCACCATTTTTTGCCGACCAGTCGTACCACGTACAATGCTAATCGAACGTTTGGGCAAACCGAGTCGCTCTGCGAGTAGTGCGACCAGTGCTTCGTTGGCGGCTCCATCAACCGGCGGCGCGGTCAGGCGCACTTTCAGGTTTCCCTGTTCCCACTCGATGCTGTTCTTGCTGCTGCGTGGGACGACTTTTACCGAAATGAGCATGTTGTTTATCCTATTAGCACACATGTCTGTAGGAACTCCATTTATCGAGCCCACGGGTCGGGGACTTTCAGGGGTAGGTTTTTTGGAAGGCCATCAATGGTCGCGTAGGGGCGGGGGCGGTGTGGTTGGGTGGTGGGGGCCCTTGTGGCCGCCCTCGTCCTGTTCCCATAATTGAAGCACACCCCCACCCCAGGGCGACGCAAGCGTCCCCTCCCCGCTCCACACCTCCCCCGCCCCTACGGAAACGCTCTCGCCTCATTCCTTCCCTAAAAACCTACCAGCCTGGGGGTAGGCCCTGGAGCAGGAGAATCTGCATTGTTCTCAAGAGGAAGAAGGAGATGATGAAGGCTATATCGAACATGCCCATGGGAGGGACGATGCGGCGCACCGGATCGATGAATGGGTCCGTGAGACGGGCTAAAAAGCGTATGAAGGCGTAGCGTTCATCCATACGGAACCAGGATAAAATCACACGGACAAGCATGGCCAGAATAATGAACGATATGCCGTAATAGATGAACAAGTACACTATAGGAAAGCCAAGCATGGTCGTTACTCCTGAACTGTACGCACCTCAACGATAGTGTAGCCGAAGAGCTTGCGGCGGAAAATGTCTGTGACGCGCACACCTTCGAGATCAGGCAAGGTTGTCACGTATTTCTGTACGAACTCGCCAAGTGGACGGGCGGCCATCAAGCCGGCCACGGAGGATGCGGCGGCGGTGGCCACGCGGGTGCGCGTTTGACTGGAGGCCAGACCCAGCATTGTTCCCAGCGTGACTAATGAGACACCCACGGCGAGATTTGTGCCGCAGTTGGGGTGGATAGCCAGTTCCGCTTCACCGGCCTGCAGACGCTGCAGAGCTTCGTCGACGGCGCGGCGCAGCAGGCCGAGGTCTACATTGCCAAAGATGATGAAGCCACTTGAACTGGAACGTGCGCTAACGCGCAGATCAGGAACCATGCCGCTCAATACGGTTATCGTGGCATGTTCTAACGCATGATTTTGTCGAATACGACGGCCAAACAATACATCACCTGGTTTCATTTTCGTTTCCCCTTTATAGCTTGATCGGAGTATATTAGTGGCTGCGCTTCGCGCTAGCCACCTCAGCCATGCTTACGCTCTCCAAAAATCGCCCGTCCAATACGGACGATGGTGGCTCCTTCTTCAATGGCCACCTGGTAATCATCGGTCATGCCCATGGAAAGATGCTGCCATGAGCAGTGTGGTAACTCATGCTGTAGTTGAGCTCGCAGGTCGCGCAGGCCGCGAAACACCCAACGTACCTCCTCTGGATGATCCACCAGAGGAGCAATAGTCATCAGGCCCTGTACCTCAAGGGCTGGCAGCGCGGCTATCTGGCGTGCCAGGGCCGGCGTTTCAGCCAGGGTCATGCCTTCCTTACTTGCTTCGCCCGATACATTGACTTGAAGCAGTACCGGCAGGCGTTTCTCCTGCTCTTCGGCGTGCCGCTGCAAGGTCTGCGCGAGATGCAGGCTATCAATGCTCTGAACCGCGTCAAAATGGCCGACAATTTTGCCCGCCTTGTTGCTCTGTAGATGCCCGATCATATGCCAGCGCATCCCTGGCGGATGAAACTCTGCAATTTTTGGCAGGGCATCCTGCACGCGGTTCTCTCCAAAATCAGTCACCCCTAGATTATACGCTATTTGCACAAGGTCTAGAGGGACAGTTTTTGAAACGGCAACAAGCGTAATGTCTGCAGGTGATCGCCCGGCTCGTTGGGCTGCTCCCGTGATATGGGAATGCACCTGTGCGAGATTGGCCGCCAGCCGTTCTTGATTGCTCGATGGTTGATCGTTCATGCTTTCAAATCGCTTTCAAAGGCCGCGTAGGGGCGGGGGTGGTGGAGGCCGCCCGCGTCCTGTTTCCTTGACCGAAGCCCTCCCCCTCCGAGGGCGGCCACAAGGGCCCCCACTCCACATCCACCCCACCCCCGCCCCTACGCGATGGTGCCCGCGTCCCTGACACCCGCAAGGGGTGTCACTATATTATGAAATCCAGTCAGGATAAGTTCTCGTTCACCTGGATGAACAATACCATATAAATCTAACACAATTTGATCTACAAGAGCCTGTAATTTGTCGATTTGCTGTCCTTCCTGGTTAATCCGTTTATGTTCCATTATCTGCTCAACCAGCAACACTAATCCATCATGAACCACATCTTCCTGTTTCGCAGAAAGTGATTGGTGCAATAGAGTATACGAAGCAGCGTGGTCATTTGTTTTCAAAAATGCTTTCAGGCTATCCAGTAGCTTTGTAGCTTCATTGGTTGCTACGCCGAAACGTATCCTGTGCATAGGTATATCATGGAGTAAGGCCTGTCTGGAGACTCCTTTGAATTCTCCTTTATGGCTCATCCAAAAAGCCAGGGGACGCGAATTGAGGAGCGCCAGGAAGTATTTAAGATCTTCAGGTACCTCTTTAGATTTTACGAAAATGTTGATGTCTGAATTTTCATAGCGGCCGCCTGCTTCATACGCGAAATCAATGTGCTTTCCCCAGCGCGGGGCGACCAGTTTTTCACCTTCGTAGTGATCTCGTTTGTGGGGCCTATGCAATCTGTACCAGGGATACTTCTCATGATAGCGTTTCAGGCGAGCCTCTAAAATTGGAGCAAAGCGTTGAAGATGTTTCATGATGGTCGGGTTTTGATTGGGATTGAAGGCATTGTCTATGTAGAGTAAGTAAAGTTCTTCCGCCGGTGAAACAAGATACTGCGAAATAGCAGATGTCTTGTAGGTTGGCTTCAAATGAATTTGCTCTGCCGGTGGCAGTTGAAGGGAATCTTGCTCCTGTTGAGTTAATACAAATATGCCTTGACCTACTTTGACATGCGCTTGCTCGATCTGGTTCTGGGTAAATAGCTGTATATCAGCTTTTTTCACCGAATCGGCATTGGAATGAATGCCAGCATTGATCTCCAAAACGGTGGATAAGGCTACACCCGCCGCCTCTAATTGCTGAATAACCGTCCCCTCGCTATCACCATAACGGATTGCCCAGGCCTTTTCAGAAAGAGATTTCTGTGTAAGCGGGCTCCAAAAGACCTTGATATATTCATCTTCGAAGCACTCGTCCGGTGCGATATTGATGTGTTCTTGAAGGTGATGCAGCAAGAGAGTTAGGCGCTCTGGAAGTGTAGAACCATCCCATTCATGCTTCACGTTGACCAGGCGAGGACGATTGGCTTCTCGTGTCGCGGCATCGCTGCATTTTTCCAGGGTGAATATCAAATTGTGTTGGCCAGGGGCATCAGAGAATATACGGGTATCACCAAAGTCAATCATCTCTATAATTTTGCTGTGCTTCAAAATATACTGGCGCAACTTCGATGCACCTTCAGCGGTTGGCCAATAGCTGGTGGTGATGTAACTCAATCGCCCGCCTTCACGTAATTTACTCAAGCCCAGGATAATAAACCAGTAGAGGTAGTCCATTTTCCCCTGGTAATACTCTTTCCAGTAGGGTAAGTTTTCCCGAACAAACCTGAAAAGGTCTTTATGCCCCTTTTCTCCAATATAGGGTGGGTTAGAACAGACATAGTCGGCCTTATGCTCCTCGGCTGATCCGTGCTTGAGCCACTGGTACACCTCGCGCTTGTAGCCCTCAAGATGCACAATATCCCTGCGGCGGTCCTGTTCGTATAGCTGTTGTTTGTACTCCTCTCCTTCAAATGCCTGGTGCGCTCTATTGTGTAACTTGAGCGCATCTTGATGGATAACCGCCAGGGCATAATCGCGCCCAAAGCCCAAAGCACGAGGGTCTTTCTTGTGAATAGCGGCAATAATGGGAGTGAGTTGGATAAGCAGATTGATTTCTGTTAAATAGTAGGCGAAGGAGTTGATCTCGCTGCCCCACAGTCCTTGCATGATGGCCTTCATGGCTACTAGCAAATTGTCCATGCTGACGTTTTTCAAACTGGCACTATCTTCGTAATCAAAGTTGGCGCCGAGTGCGGCTTCGCGGATACGGCGTGCTGCCTCTACTAAAAAGCCACCTGAGCCGGTACAGAAATCAAGACAGATACGAGGACGCATTTCTCCGCCCTCAAAACGAAAAATATGTTCAAGATATGAAAACCCTACCCGATCCCAGATAAACTGTACCACAGGCCTGGGAGTGTAGTACTGTCCTTTGTTTTTACGATCAATCTTTTCAAGATATGCCTCGTAAACCGCACCCAGTACATCCGCATCCAGACGTTTAAAATCAAAACGGGAAAGATCATACAGAACGTCTATAAGCACGCTCTCTGAAGGTGTATACCAGTTATAGTTGTTTTCTACGCCGTAGAGCCAGGAAAGGTGTTGCCTGGCGAAATGAAATGCCTGTCCCAATATGCTTTGAATCTGCTGGTTATAGTGTTCGTACCATTGTTTGAAGCCGCCATCATAAAGAGTCTGATCAATGAAACCAATGTCCTCCCACACGCGCACCAGCAGTATACGTGTCATGGTAAAATATGCTACTTGATAAAAGTAACGGTCGGTAGCCTGGCCATCTGGCGTTGTATCAGAAGCGCCAAGAAATGTTTTGAGCGTTTCGGCCTTTATTTCCCTATCCGGTGTCGTGGGATTGATTTCGCGGGCAATTGCATCGATCTCCAGAGCGATTCTCTCTTTGCGATCAGTGGAGTGTCGAAGTATCTGAAGGGGGAACAGTCGTTGTTGGCGAACATCGTCATGCAGGTTTTCGACGATTGTATGTAATCGGCGTACCAATTGATCAAGATCGAGTTCAGCATCGTGGGGGCCATGCCTGGCCTCGCTGATTGCCTGAATCTTGCCTTGTTGATTAAGCTCTCGTCGCTTAAATTGCTCACTATCAATAAGCTGTAACGCACTCATGCTTCTAGATATCTCTCACCAATGTTCTCTTTATTGTCCTGTAGTTCAGCGATTCATAAAAGCGGAGAGGCCCGGCTTCAAGCTCCTCCCCAGACATGCAGCAGCGCGGGTAACTCTGTCAGGTGCGTGATTGTAGCTGTGGGAACAATACCTTCGGGTTGGGGCCATGGGCTAGCGTTTTTCTTCCATACGGCACGCATTCCCACTCCAAGGGCACCTGAAATATCATCAATCATGCGATCGCCAACCATTACACACGCATCTACCTCGGCATTCAGGCGTGATGCCACTTCCATGAATACAGATGGATGCGGCTTTGAATGAGGAAGATCCGACGTGTAGGTAATTTGGTCAATCAATGTATCAAGACCATGAGCAGCAAGGTCTGCGTTATGCCATTCAGCCGCCCACCAGGTGTTCGAGAGTAAGCCCAGTCGGTAGCCACTTTTTCGAAGCATATTTAGTGTTTCGCTCGCATCAGGGAAGACCACCGCCCAACCATCCACTGCGCGTGCATAACCATCGAGGGCTGCCAAAAGTTCTGTTTCACGAAGATGACGGCCTAAACGACGAAAGCCATTGCCAATGAGACTGGATGGAGGACCGCTCCACTGTTCCTCTACTACCTGTCGCCAGTGAGACTGCTCGGCTTCCAGCATTGCCTGTACATAAGCACTGCGCTCCGGCCAGCCATTATTGGGTAATTGGGCGATGAGATAGTCGTATGAGAGACCCCAGCGACGACCCGCATCCTCATTCCAATCTGGCCAATCTATGAGGGTGCCGCCAAGGTCGAAAATTATTGCGCTTGGAGGCTGCATGTTATTGTTCTCCTGAAAAAGGGTATATTCGTGACCTTCATCCATGAGGGGTAGTATAGCATACGATTTCCCTTCGTATTCTCAATGCACCCTCTTGAAAACGCAAGATTTTCCGATATGGTTCCTAATGAGATGTCAAGCCTAAAAACTCTATCCCTTTGAGAAGAATATAAAAAAGCAAATTGGACATATGACTTTTACAGTACATCCATCCGACATCAAGGGAAGTGAAATAGATGAACATTGGGGTGTTAGAGGACAATCCCACAATATGTGAATACTTGAAGACTGCACTGGAGATGATTGGCGAGCATCACGTTTCTATCCATAACCAGGGTGCGTCCCTTTTAGAAAAACTTTTTGCGGAACATCACAGTTCTGTTCCTTTATCCTATGATCTTGTACTGGTTGATCTTAGGCTCCCAGGTGGAATGTCGGGGCAAGAGGTGATTGCAGCTATTCAAAAGACGATACCTCACGATCTGCTCTCGATAATTGTCCTATCAGCCGCCGGTGCAGACGAGCTAGAGTATGTGCGCACGACCTTCAATGTTCCGGTGCTACGCAAGCCTTTTAAGATCCAAACACTTTTGCAGTTGATTAATATATGCAGCGTAAAACAGAAGGTTTAAGGTGCAGTCATCGCCCTGCAAAGTCTGAATAATAATTACTTCTTTAATGCCAATACCACGGGGAAGCGTCCTGTTTTGCCTTGCTCTGCGCGGTGAGAGAAAAAGAGGTTGGTGCTGCATCCTGTACATATTCCCGACAGCTCAATGTGTTCGGGCAATAGACCGGCCATGAGCAACTGGTTATAGTTGGTCTCCCTGATATCGAGGCGCAGGCTGGTACGATCTGGTAGTTGCTTTGTCGAGAACACGGCTGACTGGCGTACCATGCCGCGGTACTTTTCGGGCGTGGGCATCTCGTCAAACTCCTCCTGGCCCAGGTAAAGACGCTGTACCTGTTCGGAGACTTCGTAACAACAGGAGCCGATGGATGGCGCTATACCTGCATAGATATGGTGTGGCTGGCAATCGAACTGTTCGCACATTGCCGCAACGGTGGCAAGAGCGATGCCACGAGCAGTACCGCGCCATCCGCCGTGGGCAAGAGCAATGACTCGTTGCAGTGGGTCATAGAACAGCAGCGGCACGCAATCGGCGAAGGATAGAGCAAGAGTCACACCTCGTTGCCTGGTGATGAGCGCGTCCGCCTTGCGCCTCGGTTTAATAGTCCAGATCAACTCCTGGTCTTGCAGCCAGTAGGAGCGGTGCGGCCAATCGGTGCGCCAGTCGTCCCAGGTCTCCTTCTCCGTATCGAGCATGGCAGTGCCGGAACCATGGATTTGCCAGAGCGTAGCACAGGGGTAATTCTGCAGGTCTAAGGACTGTAGTACCAGTAGCCGGTTTCGTATGACATTTTCAAGGCTATCGCCGGTGCTGAATGAGGCGTTGAGACCACTATATGGGGTGGTGCTAAATCCGCCAAGTCGTGTAAAGATACCGTGAGTCAGTTCTGGAAATTGGAGATACTGGTTAAATTGCATGTAGCACGCATTATCGCGCTGCTGTTCGATCAAGGTGGCTCCTTCTATCTATGCGGTGACGTTGCAGCTTTGCGCATTCCCAAGGCCAAAGATGCGATTGATCACGGGTTGAATATTGTCGCAACGGGGAACGACCACATTCTGGTTAGCACCTATCGATGAGTCATAGACGCTGGCATAGTCTCCGTAATCCTGGTTGCCACTCCCCGGCCCCAGCGTAATATGCTGGATTGCGTTACCAGAAAGGCCATGTCCAAAACCCGCAAAGCCCAGCATTTCGTTCTCACTGAGATCCGTGTAGACACTGCCGTTTAAGTCCGCGAAGAGTTGTTGGAGATTGCCCAGAACGCTTGCCAGGTTGAGTTTTTGTTTGAGTGCTTGCAACACCTGCTGCTGTCGTTGAGTGCGCCCAATGTCACCTACGAGATCGGAATGGCGCGTACGCACATATTCTAAGGCTTGCAGTCCATTCAAATGCTGCGGCCCCGGCGCGAAATACAAGCGTTTATAGGCATTGGGGTTGTTGGCGTTGGCACCTGTATCATCAGGATAGATATCATCAACGACGGGATGTGTCACATCGATATCGAGCCCGCCAAGCGTATCGATGACCCTGGCGAAGCCGCTCAATCCCACCCATGCGTAGCGATCAATGGTAATGCCGTAATCTTTTTCAACGGTGAGGCGTGCCAGGCGTACACCATCATCAAAATTATTGCGCTGCGTGGCTCCCAGGATAAAGGCCTGGTCAATTTTATGCATCCCTCCCACCTCTGGCACATTCACCCAGGAGTCACGCGGGATAGAGACCATGGTGACGGTATTGTTTACCGTGTCGATATGTACAATCATCATAACCTGGGTAAGCAGGGCGGGAAAGTTGTACTTTCCATCATTGTCGCTCCCAAGTAACAAGATGTTCCAGGCTCGCCCGGTGACGTTACTATCGGATGGTATGGGAGGAGTATTCTGTGGTTCGTCGGCACTGCGGCTGACGGGGCGAATAAATTTTGCAATGGATGTGTGTATGCTGTAGTAGCCATAGGCCAGGGTACCGCCTCCAATGAGGAGGAGCAGCAGAAACAGAGCAAGGATCACACGCACTCGCAGCGGCCAGCGTTTCCTGGTTTTTTTGGGAGGTGGTTGTATAGTTGGTGGTAGTTGCCCGCCAGGCATCGGCCCTATTGCTGGTGGTACCTGCGAAGGTACTCCCTGTTGGGGTCCCGAAGATGTCCAATGCGCTCCCCGCAGATTTGGCGGCAGCTTAATAGTTTTATCGTTATCCATAATTGTGTTCCTGATCTGAATAATGGCAATGTTCTACCGTTTTTATAAACGATTTTGTGACTACTCGGGTCTCTTTTCGTGGCTGAGGCAAGCGCAGCCACTACTATATACGGAATGCGGCTGCCTTCACCATTCCCCTATCATGGCTGAGGCAAGCGCAGCCACTACTATATACGGAATGCGGCTGCAAAACTCCGCAGCAACCCTAGAATTGATACGTCGCCGCAGGCGGCGAGGAGCCTTGAGTAGTATAGCAGCGTTGTCTCACACCTACAAGGGGGAAGAGGTACCAGGAAACGTGGCGGGAGAGATGCAGTGGCGCAATGGCATTGCACAGGAAAAACGACGGAGGAGGTGGTTTCCCGTAGGGGCGGGAGTGGTGTGGAGCAGGGTGGGGACGCTTGCGTCGCCCTGGGTGGAGTGGGGCGATGCAGACACAGGAACAGGACGAGGGCGACGCAAGCGTCCCCACTCCACGTCCTCTCCACCCCCGCCCCTACGGAATAACGCCGCTTCCCAAGGGGTTTCCAAAAATACCTATCCCTGAAAGATACCAGTTGCCGGGTAAGTGATACAATAATGAGGAATTTGATGTGTTGCAAGGAGTTTTGCTTATGGAGCTTGAACGTATTCAGCAGGCATTGTCCGCCGAAAAAGTCGATGGCTGGCTCTTTTATGATTTTCGCAAATCAAATCCTATTGCGTACCAGGTGCTGTCCTTGCCATTCGATGATTTCTATAGTCGCCGCTGGTTTTATTTTGTTCCTGCCCAGGGAACACCCACCGCCTTGATCAGTGCCGTTGAGTCGCATGTGCTAAGCTCATTGCCGGGTGAGCGGCGTATTTTTCGCACATGGCAAGAAATGCACGCCATCCTTAAAGAACTGTTGCATCCTGGAACGCGAGTGGCCATGGAATATTCTCCCAACAACGCCATTCCCGTCGTGTCGCGGGTAGACGCGGGTACGGTGGAATTGGTGCGCTCATACGGCGTTGAAGTGGTAAGCTCGGCGAACATGGCACAACGTTTTGAAGCCGAGTTGAGCGATGAACAGATACATTCTCATCGCGAGGCGGGACGGCGTATCATTGCGGTGAAAGACAAGCTGTTCAAGGAACTCGGTGACGAGCTGCGAGCGGGAGTACAACTCAGTGAGTATAGCGTGCAGCAGCGTTTCCTGGCACTCTTACAACAGGCAGGCGTGGTGCCCGATCTGCCACATGTCGCCGTGAATGCCAATAGTAGCAATCCCCACTATGAGTCAACTGCCAGCAGTTCCAGTCCCATCCAGCGTGGAGACCTGGTACTATTCGATTTCTGGGCACACCTGCCAGCAGTCGGCTCCATCTTTGCCGACTATACCTGGATGGCCTTTGCCGGAACTCGCGAGGAAATTCCTACCCGCCAGCGCGAAGTCTTTGAGATTGTACGCCAGGCACGCGATACGGCCATCGCCTTTGTGCGGCAGAGATTGGCCGCTGGAGAGCGTTTAACAGGCAGCCAGCTCGATGATGTTACCCGTGCGGTGATTGCCAGGGCCGGGTATGCCGACTATTTCGTCCATCGTACCGGTCATAGTATTACCACGGCAATTCATGGAAACGGCACAAATATCGATAACTATGAGACACAGGACGAACGCGTACTACTCCCCCGTACATGTTGCTCGATTGAACCAGGTATCTATCTTCCTGAGTTCGGCATACGCAGCGAGGTGAACCTGCTGATTTTCGAGAATGATGCTGAGGTGACCGGCATACCCATCCAGGAAGAGATCACAGCCCTGTTGTAGGGACCCGATTTATCGCTTCCCATGAGTGGGGGTGATAGGGTAGGTTTTGGGGAAATGGCTTGGGAACGGGCATCATCGCGTAGGGTTGGGGTCCTTGTGGCTTCCAATAGTAGGTTTTGGGGAAATCGCTTGGGAAGCGAGGTCATCGCGTAGGGGCGGGGGCGGAGAGGAGGTGGAGTGGGGGCCCTTGTGGCCG
>Ga0209701_10001619_pt1 | contig 14565 bp, 10 predicted proteins | sample CZO8metaG_4_FD_188356 | JGI IMG/M metagenome (GOLD analysis project Ga0209701, IMG submission 188356) | Vadose zone soil microbial communities from the Eel River Critical Zone Observatory, Northern California, USA - CZOApr15con2H3.8 metaG... | ecosystem: Environmental > Terrestrial > Soil >...
CACCAGCCAGTCCGGTCAAACAGGCGCGACCGTATCCGCGACGAGGTTCTTGGAGGACGCGGGCTCCCATCTTCGAGGCGATCTCGGGAGTCCCGTCGGTTGAATTGCTATCTACAACCAAGACCTCAGTGACAATATCGGCCGGGAGATCAGCTAAGACGCGGCCGATAGACTGCGCTTCGTTGTGCGTAGGAATGACGACTGACACTCGCACTCGATCTTGGCTCAAGTCACCACCATGGGGAGGACGGCCAGCGCCGCGCTAGCAAGGCGTCGACGCCCCACGCTCGACCGGCCCGCCCCACCGCGAGCGCAAGCGATGCGAGCACCGGAACCAGCAGCTCCCAAATCCACGCCGTGCCCCACTCAGACATCCAAAGGCTGGCTAGGTACAGAAACGCTACAAAGGCGACCGGGCGCGTCAGCAGACCGACGACGAGTAATATCCCGAGAGAGATTTCTGTCATTCCCTGCAAGGGAGCCGCCATCGCGGCGTGACTCGCCGCCAAACCCATAACTGCCTTCCACGCGGCCGGCGAGTGACTCGCCTTTATGTAATAGTTGATCAGGCCTGCGTACCCCGCTGGAGTGTAGAGACCCTTTCCCAGATTTTCGAAGAAGACCCACACAAACATTGCGCCGATCGTGAGACGAACGATTGCCAGCCCATTTGCCGCGGGCAGTTGGTTGGCCACATTTTGCGTTGGGCTTGCGTTCGTCATCATCGTGAACCTCGTACCTAATGGATGCCGTGCCAGTTTGCGACGGGAAGAGAGGGACTGGACATCTTAAGCGGTTCCTCCTGTTGTTGCTAGTGGATGCACAAGTCTCATGTAAGTTTACTGCAACCCAAGGCGTGCTTAAGACATGGAACCCGGAGTCTCCTACACAGTAGTAGCCTCCTTCTGGTCACCAATCCGGCCTTGCGAACTCTCATTTGGCGTGAGCAGAACGATTTTCGAATTTCGCTCCCCCATAGCCGTCTTACGTCTCGATGATAAGCAGCCTGCGTTCTCAATAGCGGCATCAGCTGGCGCGCCGCGCCTGCAACTCCCCGCGCGAAGAAGTGACAAAGGCTCGGACCAATGCGGCGATCTCATCTGCAGTAGTGTCCAATGCGAAATGACCCGCGTCGAGAACGTGAACTTCAGCGTTCGGTACATCCTTGCGATAGCGCTCCGGTTCGCCGGGATCGAACGAGAGGTCATACTTGCCCCAGATCACCAGCAGGCGCGGCTGCTTGGCGCGCATCCATGCTTGCCACTTCGGATAGGAGTCCACATTGGTTCGATAGTCGTAAAACAGGTCGCTTTGAATCTCGGCTTGGCCGGGTTGGTTGAGAAAATAGAATTCATCTGTCCAGAGATCAGGGTCGTAGCGTTCCACGTTCGGATCGTTTCCGACATGGCGCGTGCGCGTGGTCGCGAGCGACAGGAGATTCGTGCGCAGCGCGCTTTCGTTGGCCGCGCGATCGGCCCAAAAGGCTCGCCGCGTTTTCCAATTCGCCCCCAGACCTTCGTTGTGCGCGACAGCATCCTGGACGATGAGAGCCTCGATGCGATCTGGATGAGCCAAGGCCATGCGAAAACCGACAGGGCCGCCGTAATCCTGCATGTAAAGCGTGTAGCGCGACAGCCCGAGCGCTTCCGTAAAGTGATTCATGATCTCCGCATAGTGATCAAACGTATACGCGAATTTTTTCGGGTCCGGCCAGTCGCTGTGTCCGAAGCCGGGGTAATCGGGCGCGACAAGGTGATAGCGATCGGAAAGCCGGGCGAAGAGCGGTTCAAACATTTGCGACGAAGAGGGCAGTCCGTGGAGTAAGAGAATGGTTGGGCCATCTTTCGGGCCAGTCTCTCTGTAGAAGATGGATAGCCCATCGATCTGTGTCGTGCGATAGAAAGTCGGATACTTCATGGGACGTTCCTTTCCATGGGCTTGGGCCAGCAATTGAAATGATGCGAGCATCACAGAAACCACCAATGCTATGAAGGAAACGTGCAAGCATCGGGTCCATCGGGGCAATGTGAAAAGACTCATCCTATGGCTCCGCTTCTGCGAGCTCGCAGACCGGTGCTCGCAGTGCTTCTCGATGGCGTTATTGGTCAATTTCACATTGTCAGAACAACGCGGAACTGTGCCTTGCCGCTCAGCATGCGCGCGTAAGCCTCGTCCGCCCTTTCGAGCGGATAGGTTTCAATCATGGGACGCACGCCGGTCAGTTCGGCGAAGTGCAGTGTGTCTTCGGAATCGGCTGGTGTTCCCGCGGCCCAGCCCTGAATCGTTCGACTTCCACTAATGAGCTGTATCGGCGTGACCTCAATGGGATCGAACGTCGCACCGATCACCATGAGCTTGCCGTTTGGCCCGAGACCGTCGATCAGTTCGGACATCGCTTTCGAGCTTGGGGCCGTCGCCAAAATGACCTGCGCCCCGCCTAGTTTTTGCAACGCCGCGGCTGGGTTCGTCGATTGGCTGTCGATGTACACGCTCGCTCCGAGCTTTTTTGCGAGCGACGCGTTTTCGGAGCCGCGACCGATCGCCGCCACCTTATAACCGAACTTGTTGGCGAATTGAATTCCGAGGTGACCCAGCCCGCCGATCCCCAGCACCGCAACAAGGTCGCCGGGAAACGCACAACTGTGCCGCAACGCGTTGTACGTGGTAATTCCGGCGCAGAGCAGGGGTGCTGCTTCGGTGTCATTTAGAGTGTCCGGGATCGGCACTAGTGCCTCCACGGGAGCCACCATGTATTGCTGGTATCCACCGTCATAGCTGATGCCCGCGATTTTCAGATTCCGGCAATTGCGAAAATCTCCGCGACGGCACTCCCGACACGTGCCGTCCTGGCCGCCATGCCAGCCAACACCGACACGCTTCCCCTTCTTCCATGCGGAAACACCGGCGCCCACTTCATCGATGATGCCTGCCACTTCATGTCCGGGAACGCGGGGATACTGAATTCCGGGCCAGGAACCTTCTTTCGTGAGCACGTCACTGTGGCAAACACCACAGGCCTGCACCTTGATCCGCACGTGTCCTGGACCCGGCTCAGGAATCTCGCGCTCGACGATCTGGAAATCTGATCCGGGATGGGAGACTTGCGCCACCTTCATCGTTGCTATTGCGACTGTTGTCGTTGCCATAAACCCTCCTATAAATTCTTAGTTCTTGTTTGAGAAGCACTCACTGCTACTGGCGAGGCGACAGAGCATTGCTCGCCGCGCCTCTACCCCGCCACCTCGAAAATGACCTCCAGTTCGACCGGGCTGCCGAGCGGAAGGCTTGCGACGCCGTACACCAGACGGCAAGGGTTCTTGTCTTTTCCGAAGACGTCTTGCAGCAACTGCGAAGCAGCTTCAGCGACTTTCGGCTGATCGCGGACATCTCCCGAAGTAGCCACCGAAACGCCGAGCCGGACGATCCGCGTAACTTTGTCGAGCGATCCCAAATGCTGCCGCGCGACAGCGAGAACGTTAAGCGCCGCGAGTTTCGCCGCCTCGCGTCCAGCGCCTACGTCGAGTTCCGCGCCGACTCGCCCAATGAATTTCGCGCCCCGGCCTTCCGTGGGAAGCATCCCGCTCAGAAAAAGCAAATTGCCCGACTGAACCGCTTCCATATAGGTCCCGAACGGCTCAGGGGGCAGCGGCAGCTTAATGCCAAGTTCTTTCAACCGCTCCTCGGCGCTGACCGGCCGAGAGCCTTCGCAGGTCACCATTTGTCAACGTGCGCAGCGTCCACGTGCAGCACCTCCCCGGTCACCTGACCGGCTTAGGTCCGTTGATACGGAACTTCTGGGTCCGAGGGATTTCGGTTGTGTGGGACATGCTATCTCCTGAGATGCCTGGGCGGATTGCTGGCCGCGCACCGCTTCGGACAAGAACCACACTGGCGACGAGGAAAAGGAATCTACTCTTCAGGCTCTAGCCTGAAGGCGACGGTGGTGTCAATACAGTAGAAACTGTACCAGAGCAGCAACGCGAGGTGCGCCGCAGGCGACGAAGCCCGAGGAGAGCCATGGGTGGTCTTTGCCGTTCAGCAAAGACCAATCAAAACCCATGGGTTGTCGGCAATCCGGAATGTATAGTCCCGTCATCAGTAGATTAGTAACGGGAAGTCGGCTTTGCTCGAGTTAATTTCGGGGTAGCCCGTCACTCGGGAACAACCGCCTGAAGGCTCATTACAAGTTCGAATAGAAGCGGGACCCCAATGCAGAAATCTTCAAGAACACGGACACTTCTGTCGTGGAATGTCAGGATTAAGTTTTTGGGTGAGGGGGTGGAGGACTTTTCGAGGAGGGTAGCGACGGATTTTTTGAGGTCGGCGTAGATGGTATCGGAGTAGGGGCCGTGGGCCTGCCAGACGGGATGGCCGTCGGGCGTGGCAACGATGAGGTAGGCATCATCGGGGGCGGAGAAGTTGACGAGTTTCTTCCAGTCAGATTCGTTGGAATAGAGCGGGACGAAGCGGCGGAGCTCCTGAGCGGGGACGCCTTTGCGCATGCCGTGAACGATCATGGGGCGAACCAGGGAGGGGGCGCTCTGGAGGACGGGCAAACTGAAATCGGCGATACGGGCGTCGGCATGGTAGTCGGCGGAGATTTGTTTGCCCCAAACTTCGCACAGTTTGCCGCCCTTCTGAGAGAAGCCCACGATGAGAATCAGGAATTGCTGGCTGCCGGGACTGGGGAGGGTGATTTCTGAGTTGTCGAGGGCTTTGGCTTTGATGGCAGGGATGGATTGCGCAGACGAGCGAGTGGCGGTGAAGAAGAAGAGCAGGAGGAGCTTGAGTTGTTTCATCGTGGTATGAGAATGGCAGGTGCTGTCGACAGGCAGTGGGCAAGCTTCAGAAGCGCAAGCGCCTCTGGACCGGCATCTCCATTACCTCCAAGGTCTTGCATTAGGCATTATTGTGAACGACCACCGCTTCCGGCCGCAACCCGAATGGGCGTCCCTGCGGAAATTGGGATCCGGACAACATTCATCAAGACGACAGATTTACCAGAGTTTGAGCAACTGCAATCTGGTTCTTCGGCGGCATCGCTCCGGCGATGAAGTCATTCAAATCGAACGCGTGACCATTCTGGAAAGTCAGAATGTTAAGCATCGCCTGGGGCGGCTGTGTGTTTAGGTCAGGATCAATCGCACGTGAAGCCTCTAGCAGCACCATCGACGAAAGGGTACGGAGCGCATCGTCTCCATACACGCCGCTCAGCTTGTGATTGAACGTGTCGGTCAAATCTGCTCCAAAATCCGCGAAGCGATTGATAGCTTTCGTAGGAGCAGTGGCAACTGAATCCAGCATTCCATTCACATCCTTCAGTGCTGCCGTCGCGCCGCGGATGATCTCGGCCTCGCTGAACAGCAGGGACTGAAGCAGCGTATCCCCCATCCCTGATAGAGTGACGTTCTGGAACGTTGTCGCTTGCTGCGCAGTGAAAAACTCTGCGTTGTCATCGTCTCCTGCTTCTCGGAGTCTGGTCTGTGCAGTCAGGAGGGATGGAACCAACGAAGCGGTTGTGTGAGGGTCGAATGCCACGGCGCGTCGCAGATCGATGTCTGGAAAATCCCAGAACACATCGGAATCGGTGTTGAATCTCCTGATCTGGCCATCCTGGAAATCAATGGCGGTCGACACCGGCATGGCTGCCCAGACTAGTAACGCTGCTGCTGTTGGGTTTGACCGCAATCTGCTTACGTCCTGGAAGTAGCAGAACGGAAGCAGGGCTCGCAGATTCGCCTGCAGCGCCAGTGACAAGGTCGCGCTGTCCCGTTTGAGTCGATCTTCGCTTCGGCGAATGAACCAGCTTCCCAGCACCGAGCTTGGCACAGAAACCTGCATGGCAAGCGCCACGTCGCCGAACTGGTTGGTGCCATTGTGAAGCACGTTCTCAACCGTGCGATCCAAATCGATATAGAAAGTCTGCAGTGAACTCTCATTCCCGGAAAACAGCCCTGGAAGGTATTCGTGAATGAACGGCGTCACCCGGTGTTCGAAATCCGCCAAGTTCATTCCCTTTTTTACCTGGCGCGACTGATAGGCGATCGACTTGGCGCTGTCCGGCGTCATTTCCAACTGCCCATTCCTGACCTGCAACGATGCCAGCACAGACAGGTCGCTACGGTAGCGGTTCTTCACCGTGACGCTGTCACTCGCATTCAGCTCATAGACCAGCACCCGCCCCCAATCCTCTTCAGCGGTAATCGTGGCGAGGCTGTCATTCACGTGCGCACTGTCAAAGCTGAAGTAGGGCATGTTGAGCTGAACAGTAGTGGTGCGCTGTATTTCATGACTAAGCGTCGCTAAATTAAGAGTAACGCCTTGAGCCTGTTGAACGAGTAAGTCGTCGAGATCGCTATCATCGACCACCTTGCGGAACATGTCCGCCGCCGCCGGTTGCTGCAGGTCGAAATTTACGTCCAGCAGCGCGGTCGACGTCGTGTTCTTCATGTAGGCAGCGGCAAAATCGAAATTGTATCGGCTGTTCAGTGCCTTTTGTGCCTTGCTGTAGATGTCTTGCGCTTTCGTCAAGACGAGATGGATTGCGGCCTGGACTTGCTTCACGTCCTCGAAGTGGAGGTCCTTGTCAAAGAAATCGCCGAGCCGCTTGATGAGCCATCCGTCCACTTTATTGAAGTCGTCCTGGGTGACCGCGTCCCGGATTTTGGGCAAGATTGAGTTTGTCATCAATGAAACTCTGGAGTCTCCTGATGATTCCTCCGTTGAGAATGTCGAGCGTTTGCGCGGCAACGGGCTGCACTTTGTCGAGCTCGCTGGAAAGCGCAAGCAGGCCCTGGTCCGCCAAGGCGGCAAGCCATTGACCTGCGGCTGAGTCGCCAAAGGTGGCCTCCTGCAGAGCGCTGGCGAAAGCCGCGGCTCTGCTCTTGGGGTCGTTGTCGGCCAAGGCGGTAAGGAAGGCCTTAAACTTATCGGCGCCGTCCCCCAGCTTGCTGAGAATGCTCCAGGTAGCCGCAGACACCTTCTCGGGAAGAGCGTCCCATTTCTTAAACTCATCCAACACTATCTGGCGGGCCTTGGTGAACTCCTTGGCGGCATCGATGCCCGTTGCCTCAGTCAGCAGCTTCAGTCCGGTGTCGTTAAGCAGGCGCTCGGCAGTTTGGCCCAGATCGGTTGCAGGATCTGTCCATTGTTCAATCAGATGCAGGTCTTTCATTGCTTGCAGCCCGTGTACTCCAAACACCGCCTTCACCAGCTCATCGATATCTGTGGGTAGATCATTCTGTCCGGTAACACCTACGGAAAGGTTCAGTCCAAAACTCAACCCTTTCTGGGACCGCTTAAAGAGCTGGAGGCGCACAGCAATGGAAGAGTCGTCGGCTGACTCTCTTCCCAGCACCAGCAGATAACGCCCGCTTACATCGAAGCCGAAAGTAGTCTTCAGCGCGGTATCAATCTTGGCGCCCAGGTTTCTTGTCATTCCCAGCAACTTCGCTTCACGCACCATGTTGAAGTCGTATCCCAGTTGCGCAGAAATGTGAAGGGCAAGCGAACCGTCTACCTCGGTGACCAGCCAGCTTCCAGGCTTGAGATCTCGCCCCGTCCTTACCTGGCGTGGGAACCGCCAACTGCCTAAGGTATCGGCAATGGCAGTGCGCGCATCTGTCGCCGCAGGGAAACGGTGCAACACGGCATAAATGGAGTCGCGAGCAGCCTCCGCACCAAACGTTACGCTGCCCAGCACGCCGATGGGATGGGATCCAGAAAAGGAGCCGTTGACATTGTAGCCCCACAACAGGACGAGGAACTTATCTGTGCTGCTCCCCGGAATACTGAGGTTCAACTGTGGGCTGTCTTCCAGTTGGAGAGAGCCGATCGCATCGGCCGCGACATTGAATACCCCCAGACCAGTCTTGAACTCCGCCGAGGCTCTGAACCCGATCGTCGTCTGTCCAGCATTGAAAGCGAAGGTCTTTCCTGTTTCAGCTTTCAGATCAATGCTGCCCAACTCGATCTTTCCCGTCAGGCCTCTCGGGAAAAGGCTTGTTTTCGAGAATGGCATCCAAGACGTCATGGTCGGTCGAAGCGCCGACGTCCACCGTGACCGAACCTCCCGGTGCCACGATCGTCTTATCAAGCTGGAATTTCGTGCTGCTGATTGGGATGACAATAGGGCTGGCTATTTTCTCCTCCAGGAATGCTAAAAAGCATCAGTAATAGCGGGGAATCGCGAACGATTCACCCCGCTGTGGTTTGCGTCAAGGCTACGTTCTCGGCCGGAAACTCTCCCAGACCCCAATTACTGAGATCATAGGAAGCGCCGTGAACTGAGCCTTGCCCCGTGGCGATCGCGATCTTTCGCGACCGCACATCTTCACGGAACGCAGGGATAGCAGCGTCTGCGACCGCATTGGCAATAATCTGGCGCAGTTCCGCTTCGGGTGGATTGGGACTGCTGCTTAGCTCTTTCTGTATAAGTGCCCGTGCAGTGGAGTTAATCGAGCCGTTCTGCACGTGAATGTCGAAGCAGAGGGCAATGCCAAGCTCTGACTGCAGGCCGAAGGATCGTGCGGTCGTGAGACATGGCAAATAATACTCATCGTGTGCGATCTGGCGTTGGATCTCACGAACCTCGGGAAACTCTCCCAAGGTGTGGAACTGCTGGCGCCAAGGCGACGCCAGTCTGCCGTTGATCGAAATACTGTCGGCCCAACTCTGCTGTTGATCAGGCGTGCTGCGCATGATTTGGATGAGTGTGCCAGCATTATCACCAAAGGCCTGCTCAACAAGCTCAGGGTGAAGCTGATTGGTCTTTAGGATGATCGTCTGGACCTTGCCAAACTTCATCGTGAATCCGATGATGCCCCACGTGAGCCAGGCTCCGTCGAAGTCGCCCACGGCGAGCGTGTAGCTGTGTCCTTCAAAGGCGGCGGTCAATTCCAGGCTGCGCTCGAAGAGCGACGGGACCGGTCCCGGCATGAATGCTGTCCAGGTAACATCGTCGATGTCCCCGGTCTCCGCTACGTGGTTATTGAATTGAACTTGCTTTACGGCTCTCGCCGTACCTTGACCATAGATTTCATCCACGCGCCCAGCGTCACACTGCGCAGCGACGAGTCCGCGCTGAATGTCCCCCACGATTCCCCCATGGGCGCCGGTTCCAAAAAGCTTCCTCGACATACTTCCTCTGTCGAATTGTTCCCTAGCATGCTAGGGTGTCTGTGGTATGTGTCCCGACACTAATGCCAGGCTTGTAATCCGGGGTCTTCGTCTCAAGGGAAGCAGAGAGCTGTTGCTCTCCGGGGGTCGATAGGGGGCATTATCCTCCTGGTTGGCGGATTGTCAAGCGCAAAAGAACAAAACCCATTTTGTCCGACGATCACTCAGGAAGATCTTTGGACACATCAAGATTAAAGGCCACTTGCGATGAGAGCTAGAATTAGTGTTGCGCCCCCATCGTATATGGTTGCCCGCAGCCAAAATTTAGGTCGTTAGATCTCGCGTCTCTTGAGGCGAGCGATACGTTTTCCATGCTCCTTGCCCTTACCGAATATTATGTTTGAATCTTGCACCAGCAGCTCAAGTGTCATGGGAAGCTCCTTGCGAAATGGAATGAGCTGCAAGCAGCCCTTCCATGGTTTCGCAAGGGAACGAACGTGCAAGGAAAGGAGAGAGAATTACCTGGAAAGTCGGAATGCGGAAGACATGTCCGACCAACTGAACTGTTTGTGCTCCATACCGCGCAGCGCTTTGGTCCGAAGCACGTAATGGTGAACTCCGGAGAGACTCACCATTACCTGTCGGAATCGGTGGCATGGCAAGGCGACGGTGTCTCAGCTCTTGAACTGAGACACCATCGGGATGACTACGGTTTCTTCAACAGGACTGTACTAAGTGAAAACGAGCTGCGGCACTCCTTAGTCAGGGACACACTGCCGTCGGCACCAACCGATATGACCGCAAGCGGGGCATAGTAGTGCGTTACGCCGTGCGGCGGCAGGGCGACGGGGATGATATTTCCCTTGACGTCAGTTTCGGGATTGCCATCGGCACCTATTACCTTTGGCCACTCGACGTCTCCAGTCGCGGTTCTGGCGGGAATCAGCCAATAATCTCCGGTGAGGTATTGATTTACCGGCGGAGTTGTGGGGTCGACAGGATCGGCTGGCTGGAATCGGATTTGAACACCGTCCTCCAAAGTCAGCCAGAAATCTTCCTGGACAAAGGCGGCATTGTCGGTGTCGAGCGTAAGCCCACCCTCGGCTGGATCGCCGTTCGTCTGGTCCCAGCGTCGCAGAAGTGGGTGGAGAGTTTCGTCGCTTCCCAAGAGCTTGTCGGGCGTGCCATTGAGCGTCACCGTCATGGTTGTCGACTCGATAGACTGCACAGGAAGCAGGTTGCCGGGCAGGTTGAGCAGAACGGAGCGGTCGTCCTGCACCTCAACCAGGTTTCCTTCGACCAATCCGAAACGGTCGTCACGGCCGAGACTCTCAACGACGACTGCAGTCGTGCCCCCGCCGCTGGCAATCGGGTAGATGACGGATCCGTTCTCTCGCGACCACTTAAAAGTAGCGGAACTCCCAGGGGTGGTACCGGCGGCGCCACCGCGATTGATTTCGACCCGGTACAGCTGGTTTTCCGGCCCGGTATAGGCGGCGTTCGGGTTAATGATGCAGGGATTCGTGGACTGAGAACTTTGCTTTGCCATCGCCTGCAGCCAACCTCGAGGTTGAGGTTGGAAGGGTGCTTTGGTCTGTCCTTGGAGCTCAGCTTGGACCTGGGCGTTGAGTTGCTGGATGGTCATACAGATGGGGGCGTCGGCCGTGCCGAGCGCTGGTTGCGTCCACTTCACCTGCCAGACCAGCTTGCTGCGGGCTGCGGTGTCAGGCCCGCCCAACGCCACCTCGCGAATGCTGTCATCTTCCGCATAAGTGATGGCGCGCTCCCACACGTCGAGATATATCTGGCTGAACCCGGGCGGCAATGGCTGAGGGCTGTTAGGGTTCGCCTTAGTCGAAAAGACGAAGTCTGGCTGGTGCAGGTAAGTGATAAGACGACGAAGCGTGGGAGTGGAAAAGCTCGTAAGATTCGGAGCCGTCTGAAATGTGAGCTGATATTGATTTTGTGCTTTACTCGCACTGGCGATCACCACCGGCACAGGAACGGGAGGTGGAGTAGTGGAAGGAGTAGAGTCGAAGATTTCGTAAAAATACGGATTCGGCTGTAACTCGAATTCCGAACTCCAATTCATGAGCCGGAAGACAGCGGCGTCGGCGGTTGGAAAAATTGCCATCGGAACAAAGTCCGCCTGGCAGAGCAAACCGTTGACGTAATAGTTGCCAAAGCCAATCTGAAAATCAAGCGCATTGGGAGCAGGCAGCGGAATGATTTCAAATCCGGGATCATTGGCTGGACCGCCGGCAGGGCCGATGAGATCGGCCGCCAGAATGTGCAAGTATCGCAGCAGAATCGCCGCCTGCTCGTTCATATCGGCGTCGAGCTGAACTCTGCCTTGCTGCGTGAGCACACGAGCGTAGTGCTTCAGGGGATGAAATGTATCCCGTGTTAGATCGGCTTTCATGCGGTCCTCCCTAGCTGGCGAAAATGATTCCGGCCGTCATACCGGCCGGAGTGTACTCGTCCAGACGGGCGCGAAGATTCGCCGCCCGCTGGGGTTGATACAAATCGTGAAACGCGCCCATCTCCGATTGGTCATCGGCGCCGCGCGTAATTTCCGGCGCGCAATGATCGGATAGCTGACAGTAGGTGGGCTTACCGTAGCGTGTGCTGTTGAACTCGGGCTCGACGCGCGCCCGCTCCTGTTGCAGAAGCGTGATTCGCTGCGCGTTGGTGAGATTGTCCTGTTGCGCCAATGCCAGAACGGCTCGCTCCACCAAGTCGGGTTGACACTCGTAACGCTTCGGTGTGCGCGAGCCGGATGTGACATAACAGAATCGCATGCAGCCTTGCTGCCGGCGGCAATCTATGAGCACGCCCATAAAAATGCAGTTCTCCGCCAGTTCGATGGCATGGGTTTGCACCTGTCCAAAGACGGTACAGCGGCGGATGTCGAGGATGGAGAAGGCACACAGCTTTTCGGGAGCGCCCACCGCGATGGCGTCGGTTGTGGTAGCGTCCACGATGCTGTCGCTGATGTAAATCCGGCACGGATCTTCGCGAACTTCGTCACGATTGACCTGGATGGCGCCAATGATGCTGTGTTCAATCCGCACGCAATTCGGCGCATCGTCAAGTTCGAGGCTGGGCTCGGTGGGGCGCGTCGGCTCGCAGTTGCAGTCGAGACCCCAGCCCGGCACCAATGTCGAGTGCCGTATGGTGACGCCCGCCACAGCGCCCTGCACCTGTACTCCGCGGCCAGTGACGACGATTCCGTCGAGCGTGAACCAGCTGGTCGGTTCCGCACTTGATGCGTCGGCGCTCGCCACAGCTGTGCTCGTCACGGCCGCGCTCGTCAGACCATTGATTGTCAAATTGTCAGGAGCCGACGTCTGCCAGTTCAGCAGGCGGATCACGGGACGCTTCCGGTTGGCGGCGCGCAGTTGCAGAGTCTGACCGGGATTGAGCGTAATACTGATGGGTTCGACATACGCTCCGCTGTCGGTGATTTCGATAACGGCGTTGGCGGGGTTGTCGGTCTGCCACTGTGTGAGCGCATCGTTGATGCGCGTGAAGTTTTCCTGCTCGCCGACCAGATAGAGGTTGTACACCGCTGGCTGCGACAGCGTGCGCTCGTATTCGCCTCCACCCATGTCGGCGCTGAACGCGTAGTTATATGTGACCCAGACGCCCTGGCGACGAGTTTGTGTTGGTGGAAAAGCGATGCGTCCAAGCACTGGGTCGACCGCAACCTGCTTGGGCAGCGGACGGTAGGTCCAATCTGTAAGGTCAGCGACCACAATCGAACCCGCGTCAACCAGCGTCAGCTGCGAGCCCGAGCCGGTCCATATTTCGAAGCTCTTCCCATCACCGTAGTAATAAGGAATGCCGCTGGTCACGGTCTCAGTCACTTCGCTGCTCTCAAAGCACTCAAGGCCGCGGCGCGTAATCGGCGTAGGAAGGTTGAGCCTTCCGGGGGGATGCGCCGAAGTACGCTGGCTTCGGTTGTACAGGGGCGTGTCATTGCCCAGCACGCTGAACACAAAACAGTTTGGACTCTGTTGCTCTTCGCAGAAGGCCGGGGCCTGTGTGACCGAGTACGTTTTCAAACGCCAGACGAACACTCCTACGCTCGAAATGTTGTAGAACTCCGGAAAATGCCGGGCTCCAATACATCGGATGTCTACGATGTGCGCAACCTCTTCAAAAGCGCTGCTCAGATCGTCGAGCCCATCGCCGTCACGCACATCAACCGTACGGCCGCGGTCAAGGTGCAGGTAATTGATGTTCTGCGTGAAACTCAGCAGCCGGTAGAACTCGACCGCTCGCCCCGGCCAGCCCGAAACCGCAGTGGCCAAGTCCTCGAGAACTGCTACCGTGCCCTTGCGCCGGCGGAACCGCACCGTATTCGCGACCTCGCGGCGCGGAATCAGAATTCGTTCACGCGCCAGCGCCCGCGGCTTTTGCACGCCGCTCGGCTCTCCGATGTCGTACAACGGCGTGTATCCCACCAGATCACCGATGTAGGGAACCACCCAGTCCTGGCAGGTTTCCACAAACCAGTTCTCGTAGAGCTGGGCAATGTCGGCGTCCACGATGTTGACCTGCTCGGAAATCACCTGCAGCAAGGCGCGCAACTGATAGCCGCGATCTGCATCGCGCAAGCGATGGACCGCCGGGAGTAATTCGTAAAGTCGATCCGCGTTTGGGCTGCTCATGTTGTGATCTCCGTCAAGATCAGGGTGTCCGGGATATCGGGCGTCAGAATGACCAGTTCCGCCGGCTTAATTCGTTTTGCGGGATCGACCTGAGTTGGATCCACGTGGGCCAGTTCCGCCTCGACGAAACTATTTAGCCCCAAAGTGCTCGCCAGGCTCGCCAACTGCGCTGCGGTGACCGATTCGGAAACGGAATCGAACTTCTGCATATCGACGTACTGCACGCCGGCGACGGCTTGCATCGCGCTCACGGCCTCGCTCAAAAATGCACCCTGGCCAAGTTCGCGGCGGTCGAAACTGTACAGGTCGAGCAGCGTGGACCGCAGGTTGGCAGCGACCGATTCCCAAGTGTAGGCAGGTTGGACTTTGACTCCTGCCGTGATCACCAGAACCCTCAGCCGCCGCAGAGCGATCTGGACCGGCTGGTGGGGATCGCCGGCCTGCGCCAAGGCTTGCACCAGCGCCTGATAAAGATCCGTGGTCGGATCGATGGGGATGTCGTCTTTGCCGGTGATGGTCAGGTGGACCAGCAGCCTGCGCCCGTCGGTCAATCGCCGCGCGCTCGCTTTTCCGATTCCGGCAAACTTGCGGGCGAAGTCGGCATAGTCCGGAACGGAAACCAGACGATCAAGCGCGGTGATACCGATTGGAATATTGCGTCGTGCCTGGTCCCGCGTGTCGCCGTCGGCACCGCCCGCTGCGCGTAGCGGATTGATGACGCCCTTCACACCCAGTGGCTGGGTGGCCATTTGGCTGATCTGCTGAGCGTTGA
>Ga0209701_10001621_pt1 | contig 14560 bp, 16 predicted proteins | sample CZO8metaG_4_FD_188356 | JGI IMG/M metagenome (GOLD analysis project Ga0209701, IMG submission 188356) | Vadose zone soil microbial communities from the Eel River Critical Zone Observatory, Northern California, USA - CZOApr15con2H3.8 metaG... | ecosystem: Environmental > Terrestrial > Soil >...
CGACGATCGGCCGATACGCCCTATGGCAGACGGGTTTGCATAGTGAAGGACATTTGTGCTCGCCTGGCCTTCACAGGAGAATCGCTTGATACCCTAGGCGCGGTCGCCGCCGGCGAGCGGATGGCGTAGACGCGAACCGGCTCGCTGATGTTCTTGAGCCGCTGTTCGCCGAGGTCTTGAACGGCCATTTCGACCTTGGTCTTGATGTGGCGATACGCATCTTCGGAGACGCAGATGGCGCCGGGCTCCGCCAACCGCTCCAGCCGCGCCGCGATATTCACGCCGTCGCCCAGCAGGTCGTCGCCTTCGACCACGACATCGCCGAGATTGATGCCGACACGGAACTCGATGCGTCTTTCGCTATGCAGGTTGGTATTTCGGGTGGCCATTCCTTGCTGAATTCCGAGAGCGCAGCGAACGGCGTCCACGACACTGGCGAATTCGACGAGCAGGCCGTCGCCGATCGTCTTCACGATCCGGCCGCGATGCTCGGCGATCACAGGGTCGATCAGATCACGCCGTAATGCCCGGAGACGCGCAAGGGTGCCTTCCTCGTCCAGCCCGGTCAGGCGGCTATAGCCCACCATGTCGGCCACCAGGATCGCGGCAAGCCTTCGCTCGGCTCTTTGATGTTCCAGAGGTGCCTCCTCTCGGGTGAGGCGCCGAAAAACGCTAGCATCCGAGTCGCGGGCTGTCCACGCAGGACGTTGCCGTCGCCCTCGAGAATCGACCAACGATGTACAAAAGAGTGCACGATACGAGCGAAGGAATCCGCGCCTGCCATGCATAGTTGACGCGCCTGCGAAACGATCCCTAGCTCGTTGTCGGTGCCGGCATGCGGCGTCGCCGCGACCGCAGAATGCCAGCGCCAAGCCGCGCCAGGTGATGGCATCAGTCCCTTCGGCCAGAAGCGCCATGTGCCCACCACGATGGACGGATCCGCCACCGACAACCAACGCGTGTTCGTGAACGGCGGCCAACGCGGCCTGCAGATCGAGCTGCGGCCGGACGATCTCGTCGCGGTGTTGGCGCCGATCGTCGCGGCATTGACGGGCTAGCGCTCATCACGCCCGAAACTGGCGGACTGATCAACACCAACCGGAGCCGCGTTCTCCTCAATCCGTGTCGTGGCGCCGGCGACAGTTAGTGCTTTTGCGGCGCGCGGACCTCCCAAGTCGCGACAAGATCGGGGTTCTCGATGTCTTCGCCTGTGCCACTCAGCGTGTAAGTCCCAGGCTTGGCGTGCGAGATCGCCTGCAGGAGCGGCGGCATGTTCCACGACTCGCCTTCGTGCGCGCCACGCAGGGATAGGAAAATACCGTCAGGACTCGCGCGCTGGATCACGCCGTGTAGTTGCTCACGACGGAGCTCCTTGCCTGCGTGATCAACGTAGGTGATGCCGACCAGAATATATTTGCCAAGGTACGAGTCGGCCAAATCCTGATCGAATGTTGGCGAACCTGCTCCGCCTTTCCGAGCTGCCATCGGGCGAGCCACTCCTCGTTTGCGCCCAATCACGATTGGCGAAACGCGTAAGCAAATGCTGAATCCCGTCAGGCGGATGAGATCGTAAGCGCGCGCCGCTCCGCGGCGCAGCGTTGGTGGTGATCGCCTGGTCCTCTCGGGCTGACGAGCGGGTCCACTCCATGGTGCGCCGGTGGGGCGCAGAGGGCGCCGATATGGTGCACTCAGAGGCGCATATGTAGGTTTCACGTGACACATTTCGGGCGCAGGACGCGTGCCGGCTCCGGCGCAGCCGCGGATTTGCGCGGGATTTGTGCCTGCGCTCGCGGCGGCGGACGCCGTGACGCCCCGCACGCCGCGTCCGGCACTGATTGAATCTGTAGCACTCGGTTTCGGCGGCGTCGCTTCCCTCGAGCCGATTGTCGCAATGCTGACCGGCTAGGCCCTCACCGCCCCAGCACGTCGGCGCCCAGCAGCAAGCGCCGATAGCTCAGCGCCTCGGCGATGTGCAGGCGGCGCACCGTGTCGCTGGCCTCGAGGTCGGCCAGCGTGCGCGCGACGCGCAGCACGCGGTGGTAGCCGCGTGCCGAGAGATGCAGGCGGTCGGCGGCGTCCATGAGGAGGCGCTTGCCCTCGGGCTCGGGTGCGGCGAGCTCGTCCAAGAGCTGGCCGTCGAGTTCGGCGTTGGTGCGGATGCGGCGACCGGCCGGCAATCGCGCATAGCGCGCCGCCTGGCGCGCCCGCGCGGCACCGACGCGCCGCGCGACGTCGGCCGAGCTCTCGGCGGGCGGCGGCAGCGCCAAATCGGCGGGCCTGACCGCGGGCACGTCGATGTGGAGATCGATGCGGTCGAACAGCGGCCCCGAGATCTTCGATTGGTAATCCTGCGCGCAGCGCGGCGCGCGGCCGCAGGCGAGCGCGGGATCGTCGAGGTGGCCGCAGCGGCACGGGTTCATCGCCGCCACCAGCTGCACGCGCGCGGGATATGTGACATGCGCGTTGACGCGCGCCACCGTGGCCCGCCCGCTCTCGAGCGGCTGGCGCAGCGCCTCGAGGCTGCCGCGCTGGAACTCCGGCAGCTCGTCGAGGAAGAGCACGCCGAGATGCGCCAGCGACACCTCGCCCGGCCGGCCGCGCAGGCCGCCGCCGACCAGCGCCGGCAGCGAGGCCGAGTGATGCGGGTCGCGAAACGGGCGCTGGCGCATGAGCTTGCCGTCGCGCAGCAGCCCGGCGACGGAATGCACCATGCTGACCTCGAGCGCCTCGGCCGGATCGAGCGGCGGCAACAGGCCGGGGAGCCGCGCCGCGAGCATGGACTTGCCCGAGCCCGGAGGGCCGATCATCAAGAGGTTGTGGCCGCCGGCGGCGGCGACTTCGAGCGCGCGCTTCGCCGTCTCCTGGCCCTTGATGTCCTTGAGGTCGAGGGCGGAGGCCGGCACCTCGGCGACGCGCGGCTCGGGCGGCGCCAGCACTTGCGTCCCCTTGAAATGGTTGATCAGCGCCAGCAGCGAGGGCGCCGCCAGCACCTCGAGCGCGCCGGCCCAGGCCGCCTCGCCGCCGCACGCGGCCGGGCAGATCAGCCCGCGCTCGGCAGCCGCGGCGCCCATCGCCGCGGGCAGCACGCCGGCCACCGGCAGCAGCGAGCCGTCGAGCGCCACCTCGCCCAGCGCGACATAGCCCTCGATCTCCTCGCCCGGCAGCACCTCCATGGCGGCGAGCAGGCCCAGCGCGATCGGCAGGTCGAAATGGCTGCCTTCCTTGGCGAGGTCCGCGGGCGCCAAGTTGACGGTGATGCGCTTGGGCGGCAGCGCCAATCCGAGCGCGTTGAGCGCCGCGCGCACCCGCTCGCGCGATTCCGCCACCGTCTTGTCGGGCAGCCCCACCACCATGAAATTCGGCAAGCCGCCGGCAATGGTGACCTGCACCTCGACCTCGAGCACCTCGATGCCTTGGAAGGCCACGGTGCGTATGCGCGCGACCAAAATGCTTCTCCTCTGCGCCCCCGCGCCACTCTATGCGAGCAACTCGGCCATTTCCACTCGCAGCGGTAGCGCCGAGCGCGCCGCCACGGGCGCGCCGGTGTATCATGCGGGCTCACCGAGGCGGCGACGGGTCAGGGGGAGGGTCAGCCATGAAGCGCAGCACAAAGCGGTTTCTGACGACGCATACCGGCAGCCTTCCCCGGCCCGAGGCGCTGATCAGGGCGATGTTCGCCAAGGAGGAAGGCGTCCCGGTCGACGCCGCGGCGCTCAAGGCGCGCATCCGCGAGGCGGTGGCGGCCATCGTCAAGAAGCAGGTCGATTCCGGGATCGACATCGTCGGCGATGGCGAAATGAGCAAACCGAGCTACGCCACCTACATCAAGGACCGGCTCACTGGCTTCGGCGGCACCAGCCAGCCGCTGGTCTATCAGGACCTCGTCGCCTTCCCCGATCTCGCCCGCCGCGTGTTCGGCGATCCCGGCCGTTCCCGGCGCAAGACGCCCGGCTGCAACGGGCCGATCAGCCTGCGCGACCCTACCGCGGCGGCCGCCGACGTCGAGCACCTGGCGGCGGCGATCCAGCCGGTCGCGGTCGAGGACGCCTTCGTCACGGCGGCATCGCCCGGCGTCGTGTCGCTGTTCTTCCACAACAGCCACTATCCCAGCCACGAGGCCTATCTCTTCGCCATCGCCGAGGCGATGCGGCCGGAATACGAGAGCGTCGCCAAGGCCGGGTTCGTGCTGCAGCTCGACTGCCCGGACCTCGCCATGGGCCGGCACATCCAATACGCACATCTGAGCATCGAGGATTTCCGCAAGCAGGCGCGGCTTCACATCGAGGCGCTCAACCACGCCGTCGCCAACATCCCGGCGGAGCAGCTGCGCCTCCATCTGTGCTGGGGCAATTACGAGGGCCCGCATCATTGCGACGTGCCGCTCAAGGACATCATCGACGTGGTCTTCCTGGCCAAGCCGAGCGGCCTCTCTTTCGAGGCGGCCAACCCGCGCCACGCCCATGAATGGACGGTGTTCGAGGCGGTGAAGCTGCCGGCGGGCAAGGTCCTCATCCCCGGCGTCCTCGAATCCAAGACTAATTTCATCGAGCATCCCGAACTCATCGCCCAGCGCCTCGCCCGCTACGCCAAGCTGGTCGGCCGCGAGAACGTCATCGCCGGCAGCGATTGCGGCTACGGCACCTGGGTCGGGCAGGCCGCGGTCGATCCCGCCGTGGTCTGGGCCAAACTCGCCAGCATGGCCGAGGGCGCCCGGCTCGCCACGCGCCAGTTCTGGGGCTAGCGGCCGGTCTCCCGCCTGCTCTGCGGAAAGGGCAGCCCGACTGGCGCACTTATTGCATTGCAGCATCGCTTAGAGTGCGGCCGCCGTGGACTTGTTCATATAAATGCTGCGCCGCATATAAACCAGCGCTGGGCGTAAGCTCGGCTCGGAACGGAGTAGAAGCGATGCTGACGGCTCTTGTCTTGGTGTGCTCGCTGGCGGCGACGCCGGATCTCGCGGCCTGCAACAGGGACAATGCGGTGGATGTCATGCGGGTGCCCGACGAGTTCGGAAACCCGGCAACCTGCTTCATGCATGGGCAGGCCTACCTGGCGCAGACCGAGATCGGCCGCGATCTCGGCGCCGATGATCGCGTCAAGGTGATCTGCATGCCCAGCAAGATGGTGGAGATGACAGTCCGGCCCGCGCTGGTCCGGTAAACCCGGCTAGGACGAGGATTTCGTGGGCGGCCGCGCCGAAGCGGCCGCCCTCGGTGGCGCCAGGGGCGGGCGTCGTGGCGGAGCGCAGGGCACGATGATGGCGCCCGAGAGCAGCCACGCGTCCCGCTCCTCGAGCTTGGTTAAGCGGCGCGACCAGCGCCGGCCCGATCCGGTCTTCAAGCAAGGCCGCCAGCTGGTCGCGAAAGCCGGGCTCCGATCGCAGGCGCGCCGCCGTGGCGACGATCAGCGCCCGATCTTCGGCGGCAACCCGGACATTGGTCGCGAATTCGTGACGTGATTGAGGCGAACGCGGGGTAGCGCGTTAGGGCGCTGGCAGCCCATTTTTGCGGCGCCGGCTTGCCGCCGTGAGCGCAGTCCGTCTCTATTTATAATAGCGCCCGGCGGCGCATCGGCGCTCGCAATTTCAAGTAACTGATCCGCCCAACGTGCCGCGTCGCGCGGCTGACGCCAAACGCCCGGCTGCGCCGGTCAGCCGCCGGACAGATCCTGCTCGCTGATGATCTTGGTCAGCTTGAGAAGATGCTCGCGCATGTCCTCGCCGGCGATAGCGCGGAAATAGCGCACCAGCTCGATCTCCTTGGTCGTGAAGCCGACCGTGGTCGTCGCCGCCAATGGCTCCACATCGTCCTGGAAAAAGAACGACATAGGCACGCCGAGGAACTTGGCAGCAGCGGCAAGGCGGCCGGCGCTGAGCCGGTTCTCGCCGTTCTCGTACTTCTGCACCGCCTGGAAGCTGACGCCAACGGCGTTGCCCACCTCCTCCTGGCTCGCACCGGCGAGCAGGCGGGCCTGGCGCAACCGTCCGCCGACCGACAAATCGACGTGATTCGCACGCCGCTTGCGCGGCTTGCGCCGCGCCGCCTGAGGGTCCGCAGCACCAACTTCCGGTTGTGGTTGCTTCATGCTGACCGTACCTTATCTTGCCTAACTGCGACCGAGGGATTATACTCGAATCAGACGCGAATTTCAACGAAAAGTAGCGTCCCGCAGCACGCTGTGGTCGACACCCCTCAGGCGGGCGGAAGCCTGCCACGGACCCCAAGTCGGTCCTCAATGGCGTCCCACACCTGCCTCTCCAGGGCAGCACCGTCGAGCCGGTTGATCTCCTGGATGCCGGTCGGCGACGTGACGTTGATCTCGGTCAGAAAGTCGCCGATCACGTCGATGCCGACGAAGATCAAGCCCTGCTCCTTGAGGGTCGGGCCGATCGCGGCGCAGATGTCGCGCTCGCGCGCGGTCAGCGTCGTCTTCATCGCCTTGCCGCCGACATGGAGATTGGCGCGCGCTTCGCCCGGCGGCGGCACGCGCAGCACGCTCCCGACCGGCTCGCCATCGACCAGGATGATGCGCTTGTCGCCTTGGCGGATCTCCGGCAGATAGCGCTGCACCATGATGGGTTCGCGGTAGAGCTGGGTGAACAACTCCAGCAGCGCGTTGAGGTTCTCGTCGGCCGGGCTCAGGCGGAACACGCCGGCGCCGCCATTGCCGAACAGGGGCTTCAGGATGATCTCGCCGTGCTCGCGACGGAAAGCAACGATCTCGTCGCGGTCGCTGGTGATGAGGGTCGGCGGCATCAGCCCGGGGAAATGCGTGGCGAAGAGCTTCTCCGGCGCGTTGCGCACGCTGACGGGGTCGTTCACCACGAGCACCTGATCGCGCACATGGTCGAGCAGATGCGTCGCGGTGATGTAGGCCATGTCGAAGGGCGGATCCTGGCGCATCAGGATCACGTCCATGGCAGCGAGCTCCAGCGTCTCCTGTGCCGCCAGTGTGAAATGACGACCGTGCTCGCGGCGCAGCTCCAGACGGCGGGCGCGCGCGGTCAGCCGCCCGTCCTTCAGACTGAGCTGCCGCGGCAGGTAGTGGTAGAGGCCGTGGCCCCGCCGCTGTGCCTCGAGCGCCAGTGCAAACGTCGAATCCGCGTCGATGTTGATGGTCTCGATCGGATCCATCTGGATGGCAACGGCAAGACCCATCGGCCCTCCTCGTACGGCGCAAAGGCGGAGTATCATAACAGGCCGCGCCGTGCGACAAGCGAAATCCCGGTCATCGCGCCAAGCGGCCGCTGCTCACGAAAGGTTGCCTGCAAAAGGCTTTGACGGTTCTCGGTTTGCAGATATTTTCCTCACCGTTGGATCAAGCGCATCGGCAATAAGAACGCCACAAGAACGGCGTGCGAGGGAGGTTCAGTTTGGAGTCAGGAGCATCCCGCCGCGATGGGCCGGGGAGCCATTGGCGTTTTCTCCGGCCGGCCGGGCGATGAGCCGGGGTGCCGCAGTCAACGGCAAGCCGCTCCTCAGCATTCGCGGCCTGTCGGTTCGCTTCGGCGGCATCATCGCGCTGGACAACGTCTCGTTCGAGGTCGCGCCCGGCCAGATCTGCGGCCTCATCGGTCCCAACGGCGCCGGCAAGACGACGCTCTTCAACTGCCTGAGCCGGCTCTACCACGCCGATAGCGGCAGCATCGAATTCGAGGGCCGGCCCCTGCTCGAGCTGCCGAAATACGCGATCGCGCCACTCGGAATCGGTCGCACGTTCCAGAACCTGGCGCTATTCCGCAGCATGTCGGTGCGCGACAACGTCATGATCGGCGGCCATTGCCGCTCGCGCGGCGGCTTCCTCGCGGATGCGTTGCGCTTGCCCTTCGTCGCGCAGGAAGAGCGTGTCCTCAAGGAGCGGGCGATGCGCCTCATCGACACGCTCGACCTCGCCGCCTATGCCGATACGCCCGTGAGCGCGCTTTCCTTCGGCACGCAGAAGCGAGTCGAGCTGGCGCGCGCGCTGGCGAGCGAGCCCAAGCTGCTACTGCTCGACGAGCCGGCCGGCGGGCTCAACCACGAGGAGGTCGACAATCTGCGCGAGCTGATCCGCTCGATCCGCGACCGGCTCGGCGTCACCGTGCTCCTGGTCGAGCACCACATGAGCCTGGTCATGAAGGTCTCGGACAAGGTCGTCGCGCTCGATTTCGGTCGCAAGATCGCCGACGGCACGCCCGCCGAGGTGCAGCGCCAGCCGGAGGTCATCAAGGCCTATCTCGGAGGCAGCCTGTGAGCGCGCGAGCGATCCTCGAGACGCGCGGCCTCTACGCCTCCTATGGCCCGACGCGCGTGCTGCAGGCGCTCGAGCTCGCCGTGCCGGCAGGCGGAATCGTCACCCTGCTCGGCGCCAACGGCGCCGGCAAGACCACCACCCTGCGCGCCATCTGCAATATGATGGTGCGCTGCGCCGGGGAGATCCATTTCGCCGGCCAGCGCATCGACGGCAGGCCGACCGAGGACATCGTCCGCCTCGGCATTGGCCATGTGCCCGACGGCCGCGGCACCTTCGTCAGCCTCACCGTCGAGGAGAATCTGCGGCTCGGCGCCTACACCCGCCGCGACCAGCAGGTGGCGCAGGATTTCGAGCGCGTCTACGCCTATTTCCCGCGCCTCAAGGAGCGCTTTCGCCAGCAGGCGGGGACGCTGTCCGGCGGCGAGCAGCAGATGCTCGCCATCTCGCGCGCGCTGATGCTGCGGCCCAAGCTGCTGCTGCTGGACGAACCCTCCTTCGGGCTGGCGCCGCTGGTGGTGCAGGAGATCTTCCGCATCCTGCGCGCCATCAACCGCCAGGAAGGCGTGAGCATGCTGTTGGTCGAGCAGAATGCCAGCATCGCCCTCGAGCTCGCCGACCAGGCCTATCTGCTGGAGACCGGGCGGATCATCCTGGCAGGCCCGTCCAGCGTGATCAGCAGCGACGAATCCGTGCGCCGCGCCTATCTCGGCTACTAGGAGCCGCCGCCATGCAAGCGCTCATGCATCAAGTGCTCTCCGGCCTCGCCAATGGCGGCATCTATGCCAGCGTCGCGCTGGCGCTGGTGATGATCTACCAGGCGACGCATCACGTGAACTTCGCCCAGGGCGAGATGGCGATGTTCTCGACCTATGTCTGCTGGATGCTGCTGCAGGCGGGCTTGCCTTATTGGCTCGCCTTCATCCTCACGCTGGGATTTGCCTTCACCGCGGGCGTCGCCATCGAGCGCATCATCGTGCGCCCGGTCGAGCAGGCGCCGGTGCTCACGGTCGTCGTCGTCTTCATCGGCTTGCTGATCATCATCAATAGCCTCGCCGGCTGGCTCTTCAGCTACACCATCAAGGCCTTCCCCAGCCCCTTCCCGTCGAATGCCTGGTACGGCAGCCCCTTCATGTCGCCGCACGAAGTCGGCATGATCTTCGTGACCATGGTGGTGTTGGCGCTGGTCTTCGCCTTCTTCCGCTTCACGCCCCTGGGGCTCGCCATGCGCGCGGCGGCACAGAACCCGGTGTCGAGCCGCCTCGTCGGCATCCGCGTCGGCTGGATGCTGGCGATGGGATGGGGGCTCGCCGGGCTGATCGGCTCGGTCGCGGGCATGATGGCCGCGCCCATCGTCTATCTCGACCCCAACATGATGGGCGGCATCCTGCTCTACGGCTTCGCTGCGGCGCTGGTGGGCGGCATCGACAATCCTTGGGGCGCCGTGCTCGGTGGCTTCATCGTCGGCGTGCTCGAGAACGTCGCCGGCGCCTATGTGGTCGGCACCGAGCTAAAGCTCACCGTGGCGCTGGTGATCATCATCGGCGTGCTCCTCGTCAAGCCCTCGGGCCTGTTCGGCCGCGTACTCGTGACCCGGGTGTGATCATGATCACCGTCGAGACCTCCCGCCCCGCTGCCGCCCGACACTATGCCGGCCTGAGTCTGCGCACCTGGAGAATCGCCGGCATTGCCGCGCTGTTGGCAGCGGCCTGCGTGCTGCCCTTCTCGCTCAGCAGCTACCACCTGTTCCAGGCGACGCAGGTCCTGGTCTATGCGATCGTCCTGCTCGGCCTCAACATGCTGACGGGCTTCAACGGCCAGATCTCGCTCGGGCACGGCGCGTTCTACGCGATCGGCGCCTACACGGCGGCAATCCTGCTCGACAAAACCGGCATGCCATACTGGGCGACGATCCCGTTCGCCGGCTTGGTTTGCCTCGTCGCCGGGTTTCTGTTCGGCAGGCCGGCCCTGCGGCTCGAAGGACATTATCTTGCGCTCGCGACGTTCGCGCTCGCGGTCTCGACGCCCCAGATTCTCAAATACAAGCATCTGGAGTCGTGGACCGGCGGCGTGCAGGGCATCATCATCAGCAAGCCGGACGCGCCGGCTGGGCTGCCGCTCGACAGCGACCAGTGGCTCTATTTCTTCTGTCTCATATGGACTGCCCCACTGTTCGTCGTCGGCTGGAACCTGCTGCGCGGCCGCACCGGTCGCGCCATGGTGGCGATCCGCGACCATCCGATGGCGGCAGCCACCATGGGCATCGACACGGCGCTGTACAAATCACTCACCTTCGGCGTCTCCGCCATGTACACCGGGATCGCCGGCGCGCTCGGCGCGCTGGTGGCGCAATTCGTGTCGCCCGACAGCTTCGGCTTCTTCCTGTCGATCAGCTTCCTGGTCGGCATCGTCATCGGCGGCATCGCCTCGATCTCGGGCGCGGTGTTCGGCGCGATCTTCATCGAGTTCGTGCCCAACATCGCCGACCAGATCTCGAAGGCGGCGCCGTGGGCGATCTACGGCATCTTCCTCATCGCCTTCATGTATCTCATGCCGATGGGGGTGGCAGGCGTGGTCCGCTTCGCCGCGGCGCGCTTCGCGCGGCTGGCGAGCGCGCGCCGGCCGGGCTAGACCTGTCTTTGCAATTGTTCAACAACGGGAGAGGAAACGATGTACGCGAGGAGAGCTTGGCTGGCCGCGGCGGCGCTTGCGGCGCTGGCGCTACCCGCCGCGGCGGCGGACACGCCGGGCGTCACCGTCAGCGAGATCAAGATCGGCCAGACCATGCCCTATAGCGGCCCGGCCTCGGCCTACGGCACCATCGGCAAAGCCGAGACCGCCTATTTCAACATGATCAACGAGCAGGGCGGCATCAACGGCCGCAAGCTCAATTTGATCAGCCTCGACGACGGCTACAGCCCGCCCAAGACGGTGGAGCAGATCCGCCGCTTGGTCGAGCAAGAGGATGTCGCCTTCATCTTCCAGAGCCTCGGCACGCCCTCGAACACCGCGATCCAGAAATATCTCAACGCCAAGAAAGTGCCGCAGCTCTTCGTCGCCACCGGCGCGAGCAAATGGGGTGATCCCGAGCATTTCCACTGGACCATGGGCTGGCAGCCCGACTACCGCACCGAGGCGCGCATCTACGCGAAATACATCCTCAAGGAGAAGCCCAACGCCAAGGTCGCGATCCTCTACCAGAACGACGATTTCGGTAAGGACTACCTGATCGGTCTCAAGGAGGGACTCGGCGACAAGGCCGCGAAGATGATCGTGCAAGAGGCCTCGTACGAGGTCACCGACCCGACCGTCGATTCGCAAGTCGTCGGCCTACAGAGCGCCGGCGCCGACACCCTCGTCACCGCGGCGACGCCGAAATTCGCCGCGCAGACCATCCGCAAGGTCTTTGACATCGGCTGGAAGCCGCTGCATTTCATGACCAACGTCTCCATCTCCGTCGCGTCGGTGATGACGCCCGCCGGACCCGAGAAGGGCGTCGGCATCATAACCGCGAGCTATGGCAAGGATCCGACCGATCCGCGCTGGAAGGACGATGCCGGCATGAAGCAATGGCGCGACTTCATGGCGAAATATTATCCCGATGGCGACCAGGCCGACGCCAGCAACGTCTATGGCTACGGCGTCGCCATGACCATGGTGCAGGTGCTGAAGCAGTGCGGCAACGATCTGTCGCGCGAGAACGTGATGAAGCAGGCCGCCAATCTGAAGAATCTCGACGTGCCGACGCTGCTGCCGGGCATCAAGATCAACACCAGCCCCACAGACTACTATCCGATCCAGCAGATGCAGCTGCAGAAATGGGACGGCAAGACCTGGGTGCTGTTCGGCGACGTCATCAGCGGCGAAGGCAGCTGAAGGCACCCTCCCGCCGCGCGAGAGCGCGACAGGCTCGGCCGCCGAGCGGTCGAGCCTTTTCTTTTGCCGATCCCTTGCCGAACTATTGCAGCCGCGCCTTGAGCTGCTGCAGGATGGCCGCGGCCTGGTGGCGCTCGCCGTCAGCTGCGGCGAGCGCCAGGAAGCGCTCGAAGGCGGCGATGGCCGCTTTCAGATTGCCGAGCTCGGCGTGGATGAGACCCGCCTCGCGCAACAAGGCGGCGTGGTGCGGCGCGAACAGCATCATGCCGTCGATCACGGCCAGCGCCTTCTCCAATTGCCGGCTCTCGACGAGACGCAGCTTCAGATTGTTCTGCAGCCGCAGCAGGACCTCGCGGTCGCTCACCGGCGCGTAATGCGCCGGTGTCAGTTCCGCCTCGTTGCCGGTAATGGCCTTCAGCAGATCGCGCAGCTCGGCCGCCTCGCGCGGCTTGCCGCCATGAAACGGATCGAGGATGAGCCGCGCGCCGGCATCCTGCAGCCGCACCAGGAAATGGCCGGGAAAGGCGAGGCCTGCCATGTCCCAGCCCTGGGCGCGCGCGGCGTGGATGTAGAGAATGCCGAGGGCCACCGGCAGGCCCTTGCGGCGATCGATGACGCGCATCAGGTTGGCGTTCTGCAGATCCTCGTAGGTCAGCGTGTCGCCCTGATAGCCGTAGCGCTCGAGGATCACCGTGTTGAGCGCGGCGACGCGGCGCTCGATGTCGGCGCTGGCGCCCACCTCCGCGCCGACCTCGTGAGCGAGGGCGGCGAGATGATGATGATAGCGCGCCAAGTCGACCCTCGGCCGCTCGAGCGCGGCCAGCGCCAGCGCGGCGGGCGCGAGCGGCAGGGGCCCGTCGCCCATGCCGCCGACTTCGCGCAGGAAGGCCTGGGCCGTCCCGCGATCGCGGAAGCTTCTGCCCGTGCTCGACCCGTCCTCGCTCATCACCTCAGCGGCGCCACGTCGATCGTGCTGCGTTGCGTCGGCGCGTCGGCCGGCGCGGTCAGCGCCGTCGGTGCCGCGCTGGCCGCGGCCGGCGCGGGCTGGACGCCGACGGGGGCGGGGCCGCTCGCGGCTTGCGCCGCCGCCGGCTCGCCCACGCGCACGCGCACATAGGAGACGACGCGGCGGACGTTGGGAATGTTGCGCGCATAGCCGGTGACGCGTTCCATCTCGTCCTTGGTGCGCGCCGAGCCGATGATGTAGACGATGCCGTTCTCGGTCTTCACGGTGTAGTTGATCGACTTGACCTGGCTGTCCCAGACCAGGTCGTTCTTGAGCCGCGTCGAGATCAAGGCGTCGCGCGCCTCGTCGCTGAAATGCGTCTCGGGACCGACCTCGATCTCGTCGTAAACCTCCTTGACCCCGTCCTCCTTCCAGGCACGCTGCACTGCCTCTTGCCGCAGCTGCTCGTTGGCGAGGCGGCCGGTGATCAGCACGCGGCCTTCATAGACGGTGGCGTCGAGGTTGTGCGGTAGATCCGGGCTGTACTGGTCCCACGATTGGCTCACGCGCGAGCGGATCTCAACGTCCTTGACCTGGTCGCTCGCCGAGCGCTCCTGGCCCAAGGTGGCATACCCGCCGGCGGCACCGGCGCCGGCCGCGGCGAGCGGGAGAAAGCAGCCGGAGAGCGAGGGGAGCGCCGCCAGCATGGTGCCGGCCAGCAACAGGGCGCGCAGACGGGAGGCGGTGGTCTCGGACACGGCTCAAATTCTCCTCACACATATAAGGTGCCCCATTCTCGCGGACCGTCAGGGCGAAGCAAGGGTCGCTTTGTGGCAATCCCGGGGCAAGTCCTTAATGACGAGCGCGTTTGACGCTTACGCCGCGAGGTGCTTCGCCGCCGCGACCAGGCTCTCCTGAGCCAAGGCGAAAATGGCCAGCAGCGCCAGATAGGCTGCCGTGGCGCTGATCACGGCCGGCCAGCGCATGCGCGGGATCGGATTGTCGCGGTTGCGCCGCCACGCCGAGGCGAACTCGAGGAGCGACAGCACGAGGACGAGGCTCACCACCCCGCCCGCCGTGTGCAGCAGGACATAGGCGCCGAGGCCGAGGCCCACGCCGAAGGCGGCAATGCCGAGCCAGCCCGCGATCGAGAAGGCGATCGCCTGCACGATGCGGCCGCCGTCGAGGATGCCGATGGGCAGCAGGTTGAACAGGTTGATGAGCGCGGCCATCGCGGCATAGGCGTCCCATTGCGGATCGCCCGTCGCGTAGGCGACCGCGAGCAGCGGCGCCAGGGACAGCAGACCGAAGGCGGGGCCGGCGATGGCGATGAACCATTCCTGTGCCCGCGTGCGTGCGGGTTCCTTGCTTACCGCGACGGCGCCGAGAAAGGGCAGGAAGTACATGCCGCTGGTCTTGATGCCGCTGGCCTTCATGGCGAGCACGTGACCGGCCTCGTGGACGAAGATGGCATAGAGGATGACGCAGGCCGCCTCCACCGGACGGTTA
>Ga0209701_10001631_pt1 | contig 14492 bp, 6 predicted proteins | sample CZO8metaG_4_FD_188356 | JGI IMG/M metagenome (GOLD analysis project Ga0209701, IMG submission 188356) | Vadose zone soil microbial communities from the Eel River Critical Zone Observatory, Northern California, USA - CZOApr15con2H3.8 metaG... | ecosystem: Environmental > Terrestrial > Soil >...
GTCCTCGCCGACGCGCATCCCATGGTTGTTCCCATGATGATCGACCAACTCGGTCTTGCGCAGGAAGCCACCGCCGTGCCCCAACTCATGGAAATCGCTGCCGGTGAACATGAAGTCTTGCGTGACCTGTTTGTGCGCATCAAGGCCATCGAAGCGCTCGGCCGCATGCGGGCCACCGAAGCAGCCGAGCTTCTTCGCACTTTGGCAGAGGGCCGCGAGGGCCTCACCTACGCGGAACCTGCCGGCTTGCGCGCCGCGGCGGAAGATGCCCTAGCCCTGATCGAGAATCGTCCCTCGTTCAAGCAGGCGGCAGCTGCGTTTGGCGCCCCCGCACAATCCAGTTCCAGCTACGTCATCCCGCGCCGCTACGTTCGAGTTCCTCTGGACTCACCGCTTCGTGCGCAGATCGAGGGCGCAACCGCGGGTCTTGCTCGCGTAAAGACCATCGGCCTGGGCGGCGCCTATCTGGAATCCCCGAGGAAACTCAGCATCGGCGACTCGATCAAACTGGAAGTCCGCTCCGGTCTCCGCAAAATCAATTTCACCGCCGTCGTCCGCAATATCGGACCGGACGGCAGCGGCGTCGAATTCGTGCATATGCGCGATGCCGACCGCGAAAAACTCCGCAAGCTCGTCCAGCGTCACCTCCATCTGTAGCCAATCCCCTCCAATACATCCCAACTTGTTCCAGTATTTTGCAGTTGCTCCCATATCCTGAACTCGCCACCGGCGCGGGGATGGCGACAAGAAGCGACATTCCCTGCATCCGCCTCCGTTTCGTACCTTGTCTCTTGCCAGTCCTCCCGCTTTCATGGATTCTGCGCTGGTCCTCGGTGCTCTCATCACATTCAAGTCAGTTCCGGGAGAGCCGAAGGCACTGGTGCCTCCCATATGCTTCGTCCTGGGCGACAGCTTGAAAGTTTTTAGTTGAAAGCGCCGCGATATTGCAGTAAAAGCCGTGTATCAATTGCATCACCTATGAAACGGCGAGAGAGTCCGACACCGCCAGGGGTAGCGGAAGATTAGTTGGTGCCACAATAGGAGGATTCATGCAACGCAGCCAGGGTGTGTGTGTGTCCAGTTCGATTCGGGTGGACTCGCTGCTTCCGTCAGCCGCCTCGCGGTCGCGATCTCCCATAACCCTTTGTCAATCCGTAGCAATCTTGATGATGCTGTGCTTGCTGGTACTGGGGTGGGCTGCGGCCGCCTCGGCTCAAGTCAATACCGCAACCCTGTCGGGAACGGTATCCGATCCTCAACGTTTACCGGTCAAGGGAGCCAACGTCACCGTCACCAACGCCGCCACCGGCGCCCAGCGCACCTCCGCCACGAATGATGACGGACGATACACTCTCGTCGGACTTCCACCCGGCCAATACAAATTGGCCGTCGATGGCGGCCCCAGCTTTGCCGTCTACGAGGACGTTGCCATCGTTCTCACGGTCGGCGAGGCCGCAACGCTCGATCCTCAGTTGCAATTGCGCGGCCAGCAACAAACCGTCACCGTTACTTCGGAAACCGCGCTCGTGGAGACCCAAAAAACTGATGTCTCTTCGACAATCGACTCCCGCCAGATCACCAACCTGCCCATCAACGAGCGGAATTACATTAACTTTACGTTGCTCAATTCGCAGGCGGCGCGTGACGACACACCTTCCATCGGCGCGGCTCCAACGAGCGGGCTGAACTTTGGCGGGCAGCGGGCGCGGTCGAATGAAGTTTCTGTGGACGGTGCCGATGCAGTGGACAAGTCCGTGGGCGGCGTGCGCGCCACGGTGTCGCAGGAAGCGGTGCAGGAATTTCAGGTAATCACCAGCAACTATATGCCGGAATACGGCCGCGCCACCGGCGGCGTGGTGAATATCGTGACGAAATCGGGCTCGAACGAAGTGCACGGAAACGTGTTCGGCTTTCTACGTGCCACAGCAATTCAGGCGCGCGACCCTTTCTCCGTGCAGGGGAGCTTCAATCCGGCAACCGATTCAGTCACTCTCACTCCCTCGAAGCAGTCCTACACGCGTGCGCAGGCGGGAGCCACGCTCGGCGGCCCGCTGCAAAAAGACAAGACGTTTTATTTCTTTTCCTATGAGACCATCCGCGCCCAGGCGAACGGGTTTACAAGCATCGGGCAAACCAATTTTGGCCTCGTGCCTGTTGCTGGCGCCAGCGTGTGCTCCTCGACTCCCTTGCTTTTGACAACGGGCCGGAATGGGCAGGCAACCTTTTACCCGGCCGCGATTGCAGCTGCGGGCGGGTGCGGAAACCCCGCCGCCATCCCATTCATTACGGGGGCGGCCTTAAGTGGCGGAGCCTCGGCCGTCGCCTTGTTTGGAAATACGGGGGCCCTGCCGCCTCTGCGGAATTCGTTCCCCGAAGACGGCGCAGCTTGTGGCGGAGCGCCATGCTTCCTACCAGCCAGTTTCCACGGGCTCGTCTCACTTCTCGGAAATTACCCGACCCGTGAAGGAACCAGCCTCTGGTCGCTGAGACTCGATCACATCTGGAACAGCAGGAATTCTACTTCTATCCGCGCGAGTGTCACGCCGTCGCTCATCACCGGGATCCAGGTAAACGCCCAGAATCAGAACTTCGGCCAGAACGCCGGGAATCGTACTTCCGACCAACAGACGCGGGATCTTGCGATTGTGGGCCAAGAGACGACTGCGTTTACCCCTTCCCTCTTCAATGAGTTCCGCTTTCAGTTTGCGCGGCGCGGACTGCACTACGGATTTTCGAACCTTCCGGGCGGGAGTGATCCGGCTGTCAACCTCACGGGATTTGCGTTTCTCGGCCGCGAGCCATTTACGACCGAAGATCGCGTGGAACGCCGGTTCCAGTGGACCGACAACCTGACCTGGATCAAGGGGCGGCACACTTTCAAGTTCGGCGGCGATGTGAATCTGATAAAAATCAACACGAATGCATCGCAGATTTTTACGCTGAATTACGGCGGCGTGTATACGTTTGGCAGCCTCGATGCGCTCCCCTTCGTCGCGGCTGCAACCGGAGTCCCTCCCTCAGCAATTGGAACTCTCCCTCAGCTCAACGCCGTTCAGTCCTACGGCTTGGGGATTCCCACTACCTACTTCCAAGGCATCGGCAACACAAACCGCCCGACGACGGATAAGTCGCTGGGAGTTTTTGCCCAGGACAGTTGGAAAATTAGCCAGAAGCTGACGCTCAATTACGGCGTGCGGTACGACATCGAATGGACGCCCATTTTCCCGCCAGCCACAGCACTCAATGCAGCGGCGGCCCAAGCCCAGGGCGTCCTTCAGGGGATCCCGCTCAACACCAAGAACGTGCAGCCTCGCATCGGGCTTGCCTGGGACCCTTGGGGCGATGGCAAGACGGTGATCCGCGCGGGTTACGGAATCTTTTATGACAACCCCTCCCTTGCACTCGGGTTCCTCGCTAATGCATTTGACGGCGCGCAATCCTCGTTGATTGAGACCGGCGGGGCGGGTCCGTGCGTACTCACCGCCACCGGCTGTTCTCTCGACAACGTACTGAATTTCTCGGCTCTCAATGCCACGAACATTTTCCAGGGCACGCTGACAGGGAATATCACCGGCTGCTCGACCGCAGTTCCGGCGACCATGTGCTATATGCCCCAGGTGCAGCGATTCAATTTCTTCCAGCCCAATTCCCTCTTCACCGGCCAGCGTTACCTGGGATTTCCACTCGCTCCGGCTGTGGGGCCACCATTCGGTGCCGGGTATCCTCTGACAGTGCTGCCTTTCACGATTCCGGTGCAAAAGAATTTCAAATTCGGCTATGCGCAGCAAGCCAACCTCACGCTAGAGCGCGAGATTACGAAGAATTGGAAGATCAGCGCGGGGTACAATTACACGCACGGCGTGCATCTGGACCGCACCCGCAACCTTAATGTCACAAACCCGGCGTTGCTTGTCTCCAATGACAGCAACGCAGTTAAGGCTGGACTTGTAACCACCGGAACAAATCCACTCACGGTTGAGGTCCCTGGCTCGGGAACACCCAACGGATGCGGTGCAGGAACATTGGTGAATAACACCGCCGGTGGCGGAAGCGTCCTGATCAGCTCCCCCACGATCCCGATCCTTGTCCCAGGCATCGTGGGAGAGGGATTCTCAATGCCAAATTGCGGCGGAACTCCCACCGGTTTGATCGGCACGCCCGCGGTGTTTAACTTTTTCCGGCCTTCCGGCCCGAACCCGTCATTCGGTGCCCTGCTCCCGGGCGGTTATGCCACGCTGGTCGGTTTGGCACAAGCGGCTGGATTCCTCGCACCTGGAACCGGCACTGTTCCCATCCCCTGGAGTGACATTAGCCCGCAGACTTCAACGGGGAATTCCGTGTACCACGCCTTCACGCTTACTCTGACCAAGCGATTCTCACACGGTGTGGAATTGCTTTCAGGCTGGACGTATTCGCACACCATCGATGATTCGACGGATCTCTCGACGCTCCTGAACCCACAGGACAACAACAACCCCAAAGGAGAGCGCGGCAACTCCGATTTCGACCAGCGGCACCGGTGGATAACCAGCGCGGTGTTCCTGAGCCCGTATCATCAGAGCGACCCCGGCTTCGGGAAGAAATTCCTCGCGGGCTTCACGGTGGCCCCCATCATCGAAGTCGCTTCCGGCCGGCCCTACAATATTTTGATCGGCACAAATCCCAATCTAGACCTTGGCACAGCGACCAATCGCCCGGACGTATTCCCCTCCGGGAAGGTGCCGGCGGGCTTGCCAGTTGTCACTTCTCCCTTCGTGAAGGGCTTCGATTTCACCATTCCAACTGCTTGCCTCGATGCGACGAACAAGTCCTTTCCGGCCGACCTCACCGTGCCGTCGCCGCCGTTCGGTTGCGTGGGGAATCTCGCACGCAACGCCTTCACGCGACCGGGCTTTTTCCAGATCGATCTGCGCGTCGCGCGCAAGTTCGCCATGGGCGAGCGCTTGAATCTTGAAGTGATCGCCGACGGCTTCAACATGTTGAACCGCTTCAATGTGGCCGACGTCAGCCCGCTCTGCGATCCCATCTCGGGAACGTGCAACGCCGGGCAGCCGAGCGCTGCCCACGACCCCCGGACTTTCCAGTTCGCACTCAAGCTTAACTGGTAGAGGAGAAGTTCCTTTTTTGCATAAGTGGCGCGGCTATTTTTCTGCCCCGTTCACAGCGGGATTGAGAGCACGCAGGGCCGTTTCAGTCGGCTCAATGGCGGGAAACTCCCCCCAATAGCCTCCCTTTTCCTTGAGCTTCCTAACAGCGGGCAGAACTCGACTCTCCAGCGAACCCACCGCGCTGTTGAAGGCTTTATTGGTACGCTCGATCCCGCCTCGGACGTCATCCATGTGCTCGAGAAACTTGAGGATCCGAAAGAAGAGTTCGCTCCCAAGATCGCTAATCTGCTGTGCATTCTCAGCAATCTGTTCCTGCCGCCAGCCATACGCCACTGCACGGAGAATGGCGATGAGATTGGCGGGACTGGCCAGCAAGACATGGTTTGTAATGGCGTCCTCCAGTAGCGCCGGGTCGCGCTCAAGGGCAGCGCTGTAAAAGGATTCGCCGGGCACGAAAAGTACTACAAACTCGGGGCATGGTTGGAATTGCTTCCAGTATTCCTTGGAAGAGAGTTGGTTCACGTGCACCCGAACAAGCCGGGCATGCTCGGCAAGGCCCGCTTCACGCTCCGCATCATTTTGGGCCGAAGCAACGCGAAGAAAGCCGTGCAGAGGCACCTTCGCGTCCACGACAACATTCCCTCCGCCGGGAAGGCGCACGATCAAGTCAGGCCGGAGGCGACCTTCCTCCGTGCCCACAGAAACCTGCTCGTCAAAATCACAGTGGGGAGACATGCCGGCGAGCTCGACGGCACGGCGGAGGGTCAATTCACCCCAACGGCCCTTGACTTGCGGTTGCTTCAGGGTGCTCACTAGTGTGCCGGTTTCCCTCTGGAGGTCACGATTGGTCGCAGCGAGTTGCTGGACTTGATTACGCAGCTCGCCATAGGCTGACTCCCGGTTCGATTCGACTTGCCGAAGATGCGCTTGCAAGTCAGAAAGACGCTGCTGAAGAGGCTCCACAAGACCTTTGATGGCCTCCTGCCGTTGTGACAGATCACCGGAAGTTTCCTGCTGTAGTTTTGCAAGTCGCTCCTGAGCAAGCAGAAGAAATTGATCCGTACTCTGCTGCAAGGCCTTAGCTGCAAGGGAGTCAAACGCCTGGCGAAGATTAGTCTCGGCCTCTCCGAGAAGACGTTTCTGTTCATCGAGATTCGCGCGCTGATTCTGGACGTCGGCCTCTGCGCGCGTGCGGAGCGTCGTTTCTTCCAGAACCTTCTTTCGGAGAGCCTCCGTTTCGGTGCGGCTTGTCGCGAGCTGTTGGCGCGTTTCGGAGAGCTGAGCCGCAATCCCAGCAGATTCAGAACGTAACCGGTTGGCATGAGAAGATACGATGAGCCAGGCAGTGAGGAAGCCAACAGCAAAAGCGACGATGATTCCTGTTAGAAGTGTGAAAGTCATGGGTACGCCTCGAAGATACGCCACAGGGCAGTCTGAAACTTAACACAAATTGGAAGCGAAGAAAAGGCGAATAATTTTTGCTCGCCTGGGGGAGGACCAGGGGCTCCTGCCTCAACTTTTTCTTGACTCTTTTCTATTCTCTGCTATACTTAACCCTGTAGAAAACCACGTTTGGACTGCGGGAGCTTGCTCTCATTTTTCTTCCTGCCACGCTTCAACTCTTAGCCCCTTAGAATCAATCATTTGCGAAATGCAAATTTCGTAAGTCTTTTATTTTGATATTCATGCAAATTGGTGGGGGTAGGGGGGCCCGCACACGCAAGAGTTTGGAGCCCTTATGTAAGGAACATTTGAAAACAACAGACAGGCAAGAACTTACGCAGCTTCTCGCCGTTCTTGAGGTGAACTGGGGTTCTCCCGCCTAACCTCACGGCAACGGACCTCTGAGGGACGGCACCAGCCGGATCGAAATCAGGAAGCTGCCGTTCCTTCGCCCCACTACCTCAAAACGGGCGAAATTCTCCGCACCTCCGCTGCTCGAACTTCGCACCGGATTGCCCCGGGCAAGTTCCGCGATCTCCGGCGCCAGGTTCCGGGCTTCGAGCGCGACCCTCGCTTCCGTTCCGCGCACGCGCACGGTGAGCGCTCGGTGCTCTCCCGGCTTCAGTGTCGAGGAGTCTGCTTCGAGTTCGAGCCCCACAAGCGTGATGGAAAACGGTGACAACTGGCGTTTCGCGCAGGAGACTTCCATCGCCGCGCTGCCCGGTGGCAGGTCCGGCGGAGGAAGCACGACCAGGGCGGTGGGCGAAGAAGCGAGCACGATGGCCCGCTGTCCCGCGATCGTCACTTGGTTAGCGTCAGCATCGCCGCAAAAACTCTTTCCAGAAATTTCGAAGCGGTCTGTCAACGAGACAACTCGTGGCGCGGAGGAAACTTCAATCGAAGTGGAGGCAGCCTCGCTCGACGAGAGAATGGCGGTGGCGACTTGCCCCGCGCGTCCCGCAATCGAACCAAAAATTACGCCGGGATTCAGCGGCGCGACGAACAGAGTTCGGCCCGTTGCATCGGTCGTGAGCCGGTCACCATTTGAGAAATTCACCATAACACCCGGAGTCAGCCGCCCGTTCACGTCCAGCACCGCGAGCGTGGCGCGCTCGCCCGAAACAATTCGCCGCGGCAGCAGCAGTATCCGCGCTCCGGAGGCCGCTGGCGGAGACTGCTGTGCATTTCCCACCGCCGGAAAGACGCCAGTGATGAGACAACCGAAGAGTAGCGCGATACCGCGGCGGTGCAAGAACATGCGTGGAATTGTAGTGGAGAACATCGTGGGGATGAAAGCGATACGCGCACTATCCGGCAAGTATCCCGCCGCCCGTTAGTTTGTTCCTGTCGGGATAAAGCCAATGAGGAATCAACAAGGAAGACTACGACGATTTCCCCGCCAGCCGATAAACCTGTGCGTCCAGAAAAATGCGGAACAGTTCGGGATCGATCTCTTTGTCACGCACGCAGAGCTTCAAAATGTCCAGCGCGCGGTCGGTGGGAATGGCGCGCTTGTACGGGCGGTCCGAAGCGGATAGCGCGTCGAAAATATCGCAGATGGTCATCATCTTGGCCTGCACCGGGATCTGCCCGGCATTCAGCCCAAACGGATAACCTTTGCCATTGAGCTTCTCATGGTGGGCACGGGCAATCTCGGGGATGGCGCGGAATTCCGGGGTCCACGGAATCTGCGCCAGAAAATTGAAGCTGTGCACCACATGCGATTCGATCTGACGCCGCTCCCCGGCATCCAGGCTGCCGCAAGGAATGGAAAGAAACCGCACTTCCTCGGCCGACAGGTAGGGGCGCTCCGTCCCACGCGGGTCGCGATACGTTTTCTGCGCAATCTCGGCCAGCACATCGAAATTCCGCGAGGGAAGAATCGCCGGCTCGTCGGCCTTGGCGATAAATTCGGCAAAGAGATCCAGTTCGCCGCGCTGCCGGCGCGATTCCTCGTCGAGCAGGCGCAGACGCTCCGCGGCTTGTTTGCGAGGCAGCGAAAGCAGCGCTTCCACCTTCTGCTCCGCGATTCGCGCCTCCAGGTCCCGGCGGATGTAGTCGAAGCGGTCCAGCACGCGCGCAAAATGCAGCGGGTAGAGTTTTTTCGCCTTCACCAGCACTTCTTCGCGCACTCCCACCTTGCCGAAATCATGCAGCAAGGCGGCGTAGCGCAGCTCTTTCAGCTGTTCCCGGGAAAACCGCAAGTCCCCGTAAGGGCCGCCCGGCTCGCGGTCCACTGCTTCGGCCAGCGCCCCGGTCATTTCGCAAACGCGCTGCGAATGACCGGAGGTCGTCGGGTCGCGCTGTTCAATGGCCTTCACCGCCGCGTTCACGAATCCATCGAACAGATCTTCGATGTCTCGGTACAACCTCGAATTTTCGTAAGCCACCGCCGCCTGCGATGCCAGCGATAAACCCAGCCGCACCGCCTGTTTCGGAAACGGCTGGACCCAGCGCCGCACGGCGTTGGAATCGCTCAGCCGCGCCTCTGCCTTGCGCTTGCAATTGATCAACTGCAGCACGCCCAGGACTTCGCCCTTCCCGTTTTTCATCGGCAGCGCGATCAGCGAACGCGTGCGGTAGCCGGCCTGTTGATCGAACGTGGCGTTGAAGTGAAACGGCCGCGTCTTTGGAATGCGGTATGCGTCGTCAATCTCGATCACTTCGCCGTGCAGCGCACAATACCCCGCCGTGGAATCTTCCGTCAGTGCAAGAGTGTGTTCGCTGAAAGGAAATTGCACGCTGTCGTTTTGCGTCAGCTTGAACCGCAGTTCCGTAACGCGCGTTCCTCCCTCCGCGGAAGCCCCGCCTGGCTCCACCAGATACAGAGAGCCCGCGTCCGCCGCGGTAATCTCCCGGGCCTTCTTCAGGATCAGATCCAGCAATTCCTCAACATCCCGAATTTCGGAAAGGGCAATCCCCACGCGGTTTAGTTCCTCAAGTTCCCGTGTGGCTTTCATGGCGCCAAGCGCGTTTCTTCGGGCTCTCGGGGCTTGCTTAGGCGGCGATTTTTTGATTCTAGGCATGACAAAAGGCGATGAGCCGCGGAGGCTGGGCGCTCCGGGCAGAACGAAAGTATAACGAAAGGCCATGCGCTAGGCACGCAATGTGTGAACCCCTAATCCGCGATCGTTGCTAAACCAAAATTGTCACCGTTTGGAGACCGTGTTGCGCTTCGCCTTTGTTTTCGCCCGGTTGTGCCCTCTGAGCGAGTAATCAGTAGGGTTCAAAGCCTTTCAACAGCCTTGGGGCTCTGTTAGCGTGGGAGCAGAGTTGCCGGGTACAAGTGTGGGCGGGGATGTACCATCAGGGAGGCAAGGGGGAGTTCGTGTGCGAATCGCAAGTGGCGGCGTGACCGATCTGGGTCGCGTGCGTACAAACAACGAAGATTGCTACAAGATCGTTGAGCCGCTGAACCTGTTCGTGCTTTCCGACGGCATGGGAGGCGAAGCTCACGGCGAGATCGCCAGCGCGATGGCTGTTGAAACGGTTGTGAAACATTGCCTCGACGTCGAGGCCAATCCTGCGGCTCAAGTCATCGGCCCTGTAGAACCCCATTGGAGCGCCCGGACCAAACGTCTTTGGACCGCCGTCCATCTTGCCAACCGGAACATTTTCAAGTCCGCCGAAGAGAATCCTGAGCGGCACGGCATGGGCGCCACTCTGACGGCGGTGTGGATCGACGAGGCGAAACTCAGCATCGCTCACGTCGGCGACAGCCGCGCCTATTTACTCCGCGGCGGCAGCTTGCTTCAGCTCACGCGCGATCATTCTCTCGTTGCCGAGCAGGTGCGGCGCGGCATTCTGACCGCCGTGGAAGCTGAAAAAAGTGAGATGCAAAGCGTCCTGCTGCGCGCACTTGGCGCACAAGCGGAAATCGAAGTGGACGCCGAGGAACATACGCTCTTCCCCCGGGATGTTCTGCTGCTCTGTTCCGATGGATTGACGCGCATGGTCACGGAGCCCGAAATCGCGGGAACGCTTCAGGCCGAGACCGACCCAGCGCGGGCGGCGAAAAACCTCGTCGCGCTCGCCAATGAACGCGGCGGCCCGGACAACATCACCGTCGTGATTGCGCGGCTCGAAAAGGATTCCGAGGGATGGTTTTCGTGGTGGCGCCGTGGAGCCCGCAAGAATTTGAGTTCCAATGGCGGCACTGGAGGGAATTGAGATGCCCAAGCTCAGTCTCATGTTTGACAACAAAATCGTGAAAGTGGTTCCCGTGGGCAGCCGGCCCGTAACCATTGGCCGCTCCCCGGACAACGATTTGCCGGTCGATAACCTCGCCGTGTCCAACCATCACGCGAAAGTCTACTTTGAGGCCGGCCGCATGGTCGTTGAAGACCTCGACAGCCTCAACGGCACTTTCGTGAACGACCTCCGCGTGGAGCGCGCCACCTTGCACGACGGTGATAACATCCACATCGGCAAGCACAAAATCAAAGTCGATGCCAGCGGCGATGCCCCGCTGGCCTGGGACACCGGCCGCAAAGCTGCCGCGCCGCGCATCGACGAAACCATGGTGCTGGACACCAAGGAACGCCGTCAGATGCTGCAGCAAGCTGCCGCCATGGGCGAATCCATGCAGTTTGCCGGGACACGCATGAAAGTCCCGACGCTTGTCGTTCTTAGCGGCAAAACCGACCAGAAAGAATATGTCCTGACCAACAAACTTACCGTCATCGGAAAATCTGCGCTGGCCACCGTCCGCCTCCAGGGCTGGTTCAAACCGCGGATGGCCGCACAGATCAATCAGCGCGATGACGGTTACTACCTCGGTCCCGGGGACAAGGTGCCCAACGTCAACGGCGCTCCCATCTCCGGCCCTGTGCTCCTCAACCACGGCGATGTCGTCGAGGTCTCCGGCGTCCGGCTGAACTTTGTCTTCCGCGAGTAGCGACTCTACCTCGCTCCCTATCCTCACGGGTTGCCGTCCAATTTGGATGGAGCCATCTCTGTGCCATGTGTCAGAATGTCCGCATCGAATGGGTGTCGGCACAATGGGAGCGACGCCCTTCAATAGTTCTAACTGATACTCTGGCGCTAGGCTTAATCCGCGCGAGGTCCGATTTTGAGACGGATGTATGCGTCTCCCTCCGATCCCGGGCGGAGAGTAGCAATGCTCATGGCTCCTGCGAGGATGGCAGCCCTGTACGGGCCGTACCCTAACAGACGCTCCCAGGAATCTAAATTGAATCGGCGATGCATGAGCAGCGCTGTGATAGCAGTGGGGCGTCGCCGAAGTGAGAAAGCGAACTAAGACCCTATGTGGATTGTCCGACTAGCACTGCGGAGACCCTACACGTTTGTGGTGATGGCGCTCGTCATCATCCTGCTGACGCCGGTGGTGCTCCTGCGCACGCCGGTCGACATTTTTCCCGATATCAACATCCCGGTCATCAGTCTCGTGTGGACCTACAACGGCCTGGAACCTCAGGAAATGGAGCAGCGCATCACCACAAGCGTCGAGCGCGGGCTAGTCATCCTGGTGAGCGACGTTGAGCACATCGAATCGCAGTCACTCCCGGGCATCGCGGTCATCAAGGTCTTCTTCCAGCCAGGCGCTAATATTCAGACGGCGCTGGCACAGACGGCCGCCATCTCCCAAACCTTTTTGCGATTCCTCCCGCAAGGAACCACACCGCCTCTAGTGATTATCTATTCGGCGTCCACTGTGCCGGTTATTCAGATCGGCCTGACCAGCGACACGTTGAGCGAGCAGCAACTCTTCGACTACGGCAACAATTTTATCCGAACGCAACTTAACACCGTGCAGGGTGCCGCGACCCCCTTCCCCTACGGCGGGAAGCAGCGCGTCATCAGCGTCGACATCGATCCCACGGCGCTCCAGGCCAAGGGTCTTTCCGCCGTCGATATCGTAAACGCCGTCAACGCGCAAAACCTGATTCTTCCCACGGGCACCGCGAAGCTCGGCACCCTCGAGTACAACGTGGAGATGAACGGCAGCCCGCAATCCGTCGCGGAGCTTAACGATCTCCCCGTCAAAACCGTCAATGGGGCGACGATTTACATGCGGGAGGTCGCTCACGTGCGCGACGGCTTTTCCCCGCAGACCAATGTCGTTCTCTCCAATGGACAGCGCGGCGTACTCATGAGTATCTACAAGACCGGCGCCGCTTCGACCATCGACATTGTCGACCACATCAAGCAGACGCTCGAATACAACAAAGACGCGCTCCCCGAAGGCCTGCACTTGTCCCTCTTCTTCGACCAGTCGCTCTATGTTCGCGCCTCCATCCAGGGCGTCATTCGCGAGGGGATCATCGCCGCCTGCCTCACTGCCGTGATGATTCTTCTCTTCCTCGGAAACTGGAAAAGCACGCTGATCATTGCCGTCTCAATTCCTTTGTCGATTCTGGTCAGCATCCTGTGTCTCAGCGCCCTTGGCCAGAGCATCAATATCATGACACTGGGCGGCCTCGCGCTCGCCGTCGGCATCCTCGTCGATGACGCCACCGTTGAAATCGAGAACATCAACCGCAACCTGGCGATGGGCAAGGAAACCGTCCAGGCCATTCTCGACGGCGCGCAGCAGATTGCCGTGCCCGCTTTTGTTTCCACGCTGTGCATTTGTATCGTCTTCATTCCCATGTTTTTTCTGTCCGGCGTGGCTAAGTTCCTGTTCGTTCCGCTCGCCGAGGCCGTAAGCTTCGCCATGCTCGCCTCCTACATGTGGTCGCGCACCATCGTGCCGACCCTGGCCATGTATCTCCTCAGCGCGGAAGACGAATATCACGCCGAGGAGCACAGCGGCGAAAAGATGGGCTTCCTCCGCCGCTATCAACAGGGTTTTGAGCGGAGTTTTGAAAAATTCCGTGATGGCTATCGGAAAGCCCTGGGTATCGCCCTGCACTCGCCGAAGCTCTTCTCCGTATGCTTCCTGGCCTTCTGCGCTTTCTCCATCTTGATCGGCGGCGTTCTCGGCCGCGATTTCTTCCCGAAGGTGGACGCCGGGCAAATTCGCCTGCACATGCGCGCGCGCACAGGTCTGCGCATCGAGGAAACGGCGCGCCTCGCCGACCAGGTGGACGGCGTCATCCGCGAAACCATCCCCAAGGACGAGCTGACCACGGTTATCGACAATATCGGCTTGCCGTACAGCGGCATCAACCTCACTTACAGCAACGCCGGCACCATCGGGACCTCCGACGCGGAAATTCTTGTCCAACTGAAGGGAGTGGGAGTGCGCGGCAAGCCGACAGGGGCGTACATCAATGATTTGCGCGAAAAGCTCCCGCAGCGTTTCCCGGGCGTGCAGTTCTTCTTTCAGCCGGCGGACATCGTGACGCAAATCTTGAATTTCGGCACTCCCGCTCCCATCGACGTGGAAGTTACCGGCATGAACCAGCACGGAAACTATCTTGTCGGGGAAAAACTCGCCAGCGAGTTCCGCCATATCCCGGGCGCGGTGGATGTGCACGTTCAGCAGGCGTTTGATAATCCCACGCTTTACATGGACATCGATCGGGCCCGCGCGCAATCCGTTGGCATACAGTCGCGCGACGTGGCGCAAAACGTTCTCGTTTCGCTCAGCTCCAGCTTTCAGACCGCCCCGGCCTTCTGGCTGGATCCGAAAAACGGCGTGGAGTATTCCGTCGCCGTGCAGGAGCCGCAGTATCGCGTGGATTCCTACCAAGCGCTGCAAAATACGCCCATCAGCGGCAGCATGCCGGGTTCGCGGCCGCAAATTCTGGGAAATCTGGTCACCACTTCGACGACCGCCCGGCCCGCGGAAATATCGCACTACACCACGCAGCCGATGATCAACGTCTACGCGTCGGTGGATGGCCGCGACCTGGGCGGCGTGGCTGACCAAGTGGAGAAGGACGTCCAGGCCATCGAGAAGGATTTGCCAAGGGGCAGCCACATCGCCATTCGCGGCCAGGTCCAAACCATGAAAAGTTCTTTCGCCGGCCTGGG
>Ga0209701_10001632_pt1 | contig 14489 bp, 16 predicted proteins | sample CZO8metaG_4_FD_188356 | JGI IMG/M metagenome (GOLD analysis project Ga0209701, IMG submission 188356) | Vadose zone soil microbial communities from the Eel River Critical Zone Observatory, Northern California, USA - CZOApr15con2H3.8 metaG... | ecosystem: Environmental > Terrestrial > Soil >...
TGAGCTCCCAGGATGCGATCCGTGCCTTCCTCCACGAGTACCTTGAAACCGGAATACGTCTCCCCGACCCTGCGAGATGAATACCAACTGGAAGTCATCTCTTTCTTGACGCGGAACTTCAGGCTCTGGTCGCGTGCCTCGCGTTCACTGAGCCCCACAGAAGCCAGCGGGGGAATCGTAAAGACGACGGTCGGAATGCCGAGGTATTTCGGCTTCTCATGATTCCCCTTCAACAGGTTCGCTGCAACAATCACGCCCTCGTAGCCAGCCACCGGAGTGAGCGGCGGACCTCCACTCGCGGCAGCGTCGCCCGCTGCATAGACGGCTGGGTTCGACACACTCTGCAGGAATTCGTTGACCTGCACACCTCGTCTGTCCCATTCGACCCCTGCGGTATCCAAATTCAGGCCGTCGATTTCGGGTTCGCGACCCGCAGCATGGACCACCATGTCTGCCTCAAAGCTACGCTTCTGACCAGAAGCAGAGGCCCGCACAATCAAGTGGCCGCAGCTTTTCTCTATCCCTTCCGCTTGGGTCCCAAGCTGAACGTCGACGCCAAGTTCGCGAGTCCGCGCCACGAGCTGGTCAACCAGGTCCGGGTCAAAACGTGGCAGGGGCCGCGCGCCACGATGGACGATTGTGACTTCCGATCCGGCATGCACGGCCACGTGGGCAAACTCAAAGGCGATATACCCGCCTCCGACAAACAGAATCCGTCGCGGAAGTTCATTAAGCTCCAAGAACTGGTCGCTCGTCGTAAGGTGCTCCGCGCCGGACATCTTCAGGTCCGCGGGCTTTTGTCCAGTGGCGATGACCACATAGCGTCCCTCTAACGTCTCGTCGCCCACCTGAACCGTGGATGGCCCAACGAAACGAGCGCGACCATGGAATGCCGCGATGCCGGCTTTCGCAAGCCCCTCTTCGCGGTGTTTCGGAACGGGCTCCGTAAAAGACCGCTTAAAGCGCATCAACTCCTGCCAATCAATCTGAAGCTTCTCGGCCTGAATTCCTTTGCCTTTCATTCGGCGAGCCCAGTCAAAGGTATCTGCAGCGCCTACAAGCACCTTCTTCGGGTCGCACCCCCGCAGTGCACACGTACCGCCGAACGGCCTCGAATCAACAATGGCAACCTGCCATCCAGCCGAGCGACACCGTGACGCCGCTGCTGAGGCCCCTGATCCGGTCCCAATCGCTACTAGATCAAACTTCTTCGTCACGCTTTCTCCTTAAACCAGGGGTGTGCTACCTGGAGCGCGCATTTCGTCGGGGCCGCCGCTTCACTTCTGTACAAAATTTGAAGGCGATGCCTTGTACCCCGTGCCGTCGACAACCGCGATCAGCTTCTCGGGATCGGTCTGCGAGGGGTCGAACTGTACCGTGGCGGAGCCAGCCGGGTACCGTACTTCGGCCTTTACAACTCCTCGTGTTTCAAGCAGCTTGCGCTCAATCAGTCCAGCGCAGACCTCGCAATCCATGCCAGTGATCTTCAACCCTGCGGTTTGGAGAGTTGCCGAAGAGTTGGGCGCTGCCGCAGCAGGTGTTCCAACTAACTTGACCCCGTAGGATGGGAAGAAAGCCAGGGCAGCAACCGCGAGCGTCGCCAGCCAAAGCAAAGGTTTGGCCATCCGGTGGGTGCGGCTCTCCGGCGCGCATACTTCACGCTCGCACGCTTGCGCCGCCTTGGGCCTGCGATAGACAAAGTAGAAGCCTGCCGCTAAGAGCACTCCGCTAAGCGCCAGAAAGTACGGACGCAACGGAGCAAACGTCGCGACTAGGGCCGTACCCAGGCCAACTCCCCCCAACAGCAACGGACCCAGACAACAGGCCGAGGCCAGCAAGGCGGCAAGAGTTGAACCGATAGCCAGGGACCTTTCTCTCATGGTTGTTTCTCCTCAGAGATTCTTGATGACCTGCGTAAGCGCGCCTTTGAGCTCGCGCAATGCCTTCTCACCTTGCCCGGCGCGGACACAATCAGTAACGCAGGTCTCCATATGGTTTTCGAGCAGCCGTGCCGTAGCTTGGTTGAGAGCAGAGCGAACGGCGGAGAGCTGTATCAACAAGTCCTCGCAGCTTGCGTGTTCGGCGAGCATCCGCTTAATGCCGCGCACGTGGCCTTCAATGCGGCTCAGCCGGTTTTGCAGGTCTTCTTCGACTTCAGCGTCCAAGTAGATGTCCTTCACCACTGGAACCGTCTTTGGCATCTCCCCTCCTAGGGGATAGGATGTGAGACGCGGGCCCCAGGATGCAAGGAAAATTTTCTTCGGGGACCCGGTGTGCCCTGTGCCGCCAGGGTGACTTCAGGCTCCTTGAGGAAGGCCGCCGACTGGTTCGGATGAGCTGGTTGCGAGCGACACCTCGCGGTTAGTGCCGCGACTTGTGGGAGGGTTGGTTTCTGAAACTGGGAAGGTCCCTCTGAGAGCCCGCAGCGATGCCGTCGGCGGTGAGCCGGTTCGGGAGCCCCTGATCATAGCGCTTTTGGCGCTTTACCGCTAACCTCAAACCCACGTTTCGAGTCACCGGTTTCTTCGAGCAACTGAGTCTGGGGGGCTTCCCCGGCACTGCGCGGGTCCTTGGACTGCGCTGGGCCCGCGCCTGCAAGGCGTTGGGATCGGGCAGTAGCGGCAGCCAGCGCTCGCGCGCCACCCTAAACAATTTCATCTCGATATTACTTAGTGCGTGCTCCTCAAGTCACATGCCGCGTTGCATCGTGCGGTTCACAACCTGCCAGACGCGGCTTTGGCTTTGCTGTTTTTCAAGGCGAGGTGACGTCGGTAGGCAGCCAGGTAGCGAGCATCCTCGGCGTAGGTAGTCGGATAAATCGGCGGGACTGGTCGCGGCCGAAGCTCCGTATCCACGTTAACGAAGGTGAATATACCAGTGTTGCAGAGCGCGGTGCTGGTCCGATTACGGCTGATACGAACAATGTCCGTTTCGACACAGATCGAGGACTGGCCCGTGTAGGTGACACGGCTCACAAAGTGGAGCTTGTCCCCAATACGGACCGGATGGTGGAAGTTGATCCGGTTCACCGAGACTACCACCGGGCGGTCCGGCGCGACCACTTCAGCGCAGATGGTTGAGTACATGAAGGCCCTGTGGACCACATGCCCCCCGAATATCTTCTTCGGCACGTTCTCGTGTTCAGGGTAGGTTCTCTCCCAACCGCTGGTGGTGAGTTGGCCGGCCAGCAAGCCGCTAAAGCCTGGCTGCTCCTGGGCCGCATGGAGCCGCGCCAGCAGCGCATACTCCTGTCTGGTGGGAGGCTCTTCGGCGGCGTCACGCCTGCGCTGGTGCGCTTCGCGGCGTTCCATTGCCTTGGCGGCCCGTGCTCTTTCGAGGTCCTCTATGTATTCGAGAGGGGGCAAGGCTACGCTGCGAGCTTCGCTACCTGTTCCGACTCGCGCCACCATGGTGAAGTAGCACGAGGCGATGTGGGCAGGCGGATCTCCAGGTTGTTCGACCCGGACGCCGACCTCCAGAGAGGTTCTGCCGACATAGTTCAACCGTGCCCGGAGAGCCATATCCCGGGTGATGTCAGGCGCGCAGCGAATCCGGATGCTGTCAATGGCGGCAGTCACGACGCTCCCGTCCGGGTGAGAGCGTCGAACATACGCAAGAGCCGTATCTTCAGCGAGCTTGTCCAGAACTTCTAGCAGCAAACCAAAACGGAAATTAGCCTTCAGCGGCTCATCAATCAGAAGATAGCGGCGCCGCAGCGAAGCCTCCGAACTGAAGCTGAGTTTCCGCGTGACGGAAGGATTTAATGGGCGGTACATCGCACAGTTCCCTCAGAAGGTGAACACTATCCGCTCATATCAATCTCGCGCAGCGGGTGGCGCACCCTGATTATAAAGCAAATGCTCGATCTTGATGGTGCGGTCGTACGTCAGCTGCGGGTGCTCGCGATGGAGTGCCCCAACAATCGCCAGCGCGTGGCCAACGCCATTGAAGAAGCCCGGGTCGCCGAAGGTGATGTGCTGCGCTCCGGCTCGCACCTGCTGGATCATACCTAGCTAGGCTGTCCAGTTTTAGCGGGGAGCACTACAGGGCCGACCCTGAAACCCTCCGGTGCTAGATGGTCCCCCCAGCCGTGGCCGCTCCGGCGACGGCTTGATGTGCCGTCCCCTGTCTGTCAACCAATCGCAATAGTAGGCTGGCCAACATGATGATTTCGACCGCCTCGGCTGGCCCGATCCCCGTTTGGGAGCGATGACTGGTAGGGTTTTTGAAGAGTCCGATTCCGCCCGCGAACAGGTCAGACATGGCCTGCTGCTCGGCTGCAATTACGTTCTTATCAGTCAGCGGTCCGTGCGGTACGTTGAACGCAGCCCGCATCAAGGGAGTACCCACATCTCCTGCCGAGTAACCGCCAGCTTGGCGAACAGCGACTTCGACCTCTCGGAACGCCTGGAAAATCGCCGTGTCGTACTCGCCCCTGAGAAAGGCGGGGTAAACCTTCTGGACAATCAGGGGGTGAAGAAGGTTTTTGGGCAAGAGGGCAGCGTTCCGGTATGAATCGAATTGCTGGCGCCTAGCCAACGCCTTTCCACGGCGAGTGATGAATACCCATTCAGCATCGTGGTCCGGTCGAGGTGCGATCAATACTTCTCGTTCGAGCCAGAACCACGCTTCCGTCAAGGCCCTATTGATCCGGTCTCGATACTGTTCCGGGTAGGCGTCAGCGGGTGACAGACCCTTGAGGAAAAAGTTCTTCCGGCACAATTGCTGCTGCGAATGCTCGTCCAGAGAATTCAAATGCTCAAGGAGCACACCAGCAAGCTCTTCTGGCTCCAGCGCCAGCAAGTGCTCGGCATTCGGAACCATCGAGTGGACGGAAGTAACCGACATTCCCCCATTATACAATGCGGCCCCCTTCCGCCGCTGTGCAAGGGAACCGGCGGTATTGCATAGCCCAGGCGAACAAGATCTTTGCTGGAGTCCCCTTCGACTCGCTCTACCACCGCTGGCGAAACCACGAAGTCTGGGACTCGGAAATCAGTCAGGAGCTCCACCACGACTACGGGGGAAGCACGCGGACTTCACCACGTTTCTGCTCGCCCAGGACCCCCTGCACTTCGATCAGAACTCCTGGTTCTACCGCCAGAGGAGCGTAACGACCTGATGAAATCACGTTTACGCCAGTTTTTACGGTCCCCTTTACGCTTCCCCTGCTGTGCATCTAGCTGAATCTGCACCCAGTTGCAGACTTCGGACCCCATTTCTTGGCGGCGGCAAAGACCCTGGGTTGGCCGGGAGCGACCCCCCACTTCGAGGGTCGCTCCCGGCCAACTTTGCTGCGTTGCTGCATGCACGCGCGCAGCATGACTTCATGCAGGTTTTGCCGCCGCCTTGGCGAAGGCCCCAACGAACAATCCTCTAATCCCTAGAAGGGAGAACCGTCGTGCCAACAGTTTAAGGAGGTGCTCGACGTCGGTAAAAAAAGCTTCAAGACCTGTCGGATCTTTGGGTAAAGATTGATCGGGCAACATCGAAAGCCCTCCCCGTAAGGTCCTATGACACAGCAAGCGGGATTAAGTCGAGATCGACAATTCCTTCCTGGATTGCGCCCGCCGCCTCGGCTTGTCGCAAGACGTGCTCTTTATCCCAGCCGACGACGTGAGCGCCCTTCAAGGCCCGCCGCGCAGCCAAGCCAAACGATCCCCCGATCAGCCCGGTGCCCAGGATGGCAACGCGGCGGAAGTGGGCCTCAGAGTCGGCGGCCATGGGCTAGGCGATGCGGCGGCCCACGGCTGGGGCGATGATGCGGAGTTCGGTCATCAGCTGCGCGAACTGCTCCGGATAGAGCGACTGCGCGCCGTCGGAAAGCGCGTGCTCGGGATCGTGGTGGACCTCAATCAGTAAGCCATCGGCGCCGGCTGCAACCGCCGCGCGGGCCATTGGCGGCACCTTGTCGCGCCGACCAGTGCCATGCGACGGATCAGCGATGATAGGCAGGTGCGAAAGTTTCTTGATGACCGGAATCGCCGCGATGTCGAGCGTGTTTCGCGTGTACGTCTCAAAGGTGCGGATGCCCCGCTCGCAGAGGATGACGTTGTAGTTGCCGCCGGCCATGATGTACTCGGCACTCAGCAACAGCTCCTCGATCGTTGCCGACATGCCGCGCTTCAGCAGCACCGGCTTCGAGACTTCACCCAGCGCGCGCAGCAAGTAGTAGTTTTGCATATTGCGCGCGCCCACCTGGAGCACGTCCACGTAGGGCAGCATCAGCGAGATCTGCGAGGGGTCCATCACCTCGCTCACCACAAGCAGGCCGCTTCTATCGGCGGCCTCGCGGATGAGCTTCAGGCCCTGCTCGCCCAATCCTTGAAACGTGTAGGGCGAGGTGCGCGGCTTGAACGCGCCTCCGCGGAGCAGCTTGGCCCCCAGCCGCGCCACACGCTCGGCGATGATGTGAATTTGCTCAGCCGATTCCACCGCGCAGGGCCCTGCCGCCACCACCACATCGGGCCCGCCGATACGCACGCCCCGGCCAACGTCCACGACGGTGCCTTCGGGGCGAAAGATGCGGCTGGCGAGCTTGTACGGCTGCGTGATCCGGATGACTTCGCGGACGCCGTCAAGCAGCTCGATGTCGCGCGGGTCAAAATCGGTGCGCACGCCCACCGCGCCCAGAACCGTGTGCGTGGCTCCGGTCGAGCGGTGCACATCAAACCCCAGCGACACCAGCCGATCAATGACGTGCTGGATCTGTTCCTCGGTCGAGCCGACCTGCATCACCACAACCATGAATGTTTCCCCGACCCTCCGAATCACCGAGACTGCGGCGCTTACTCAAATCTTCTCGTGGATGAATCCACGGTCGGCTGCGAGGCTGCTCTCTAGCTCACCCAACTTGTAAACTATGAACTCGACCAGTTTTTCGTAGGGATCGAAACCAACAATGCGAACGGCATCGGTCACGAAGTTAGACAAAGCGTTCACGTCGTAGAAATAATGGCGGCCGTCGCGGTCATCCACCAGATACTCGACGCCCCCGAGATCCAAATGTGCCTCCCTCGCAATGGCCAAGACTTCCCCCACGATGGCTGTGGGTGGATGGTAACCTTCGATGCGCATACGGCGCTTGTCGGGCTCTCCGCCAGGACAATACTCAACAACTGGTTTGGGTTCGGTGGAGCGGGACTTTTCATCTTGGCAAATGTCTGCTGGACACAGGTTGAAGCCTCCAGCCTGAGGCGGGAAGAGGCGAATTGCGTAGAGGAACTTTCCGTCGAGCACTTCCACGCGGACAACGGCGCCGTCACGAGCTGGCAAGAACTCCTGTACGAGCGCGGTCTGGTCAATGCCTAGCTCAATCGTCCCTGCCTGAACAGCACCTGCCAGATCCTCCCGTCGGGCAAAATATTGGATCTTGGCCCCGCTGCCTCCAATATTCGGCTTGATGATCAGCGGGAATTGCAGGCCACTCGATGCTTCGAGGACTTGGGAGGTGTGGTTGACCACTCGCGCTCGGGGATAGCGCAGCCCCAGGCGCTCGAAGATTTCGATTTGGGCGCATTTCGAAGTTTCTATCAAATAGGACTGGTATCCATTCAGGACCCTCACCCCAGCATCCTCGAGATAGCGAAGGAACTCTCGGCAAAAGAAGATCCCCTGGCCATGACCTCGCAAATATGACGAAGGACTCATCCGGTTCAACACCAGAGGGTAAGGAAACGAGCGCGCTGCCGGGTCATACGAGAACTCCCCAGCGTAGAGGGGGACAAAACCAACGCTTCGCCGGTCCAGCTGGGCGAAGAGCGGTTTGAACCACTCCGGGTGCTCATACAGAATGGCGAGACGCGGGCTTGGCATGGAGCTCACCTGCTTCCCTGAAGGTGGATTTCCAGGATAACATCTCGCCCGCGCCCAAACTAGTCGTCCACGCTCCCCTTGTCAGAACCACATGGTTTTCCGCACTGCTTCGGTCTTACCGCAATATCGTGTAAAGAGCAGCGCGTGGGAATACCTGCGACGTACTGACGCGGGCCTTGACTCTTCACCGGGTTCGGCATAGCATTGAGGCGTTATGGGGCTCTGCTGCCAGAACGTTTGCTGCGCCTGCTGTGACTGCTGCTGTCTGTGTGCGTGTACGGGCGCGCCTTCTGGCGCAGGGGGCCCGCTGAGCTAGAAAACAAAATCTAGACCAGTAGGACTTAAACCCACCGCCAGAAGACGATCTGGCCGGTGGGTTTTTTGTTTTGGCCATCGCGGAGCAGCGACGCTCCGAATCTTCGAGGAGGTATCTACCATGGCTGACTTTAAACATCCGGAAGTCTTAGTAACCACGCAGTGGGCAGCTGACCACGCCACCGATGCCAAGATTCGCATCGTGGAAATCGACGTGGACACCTCGGCCTACGATCAGGGCCACATCCCCGGCGCCATCGGCTGGAACTGGCAGACGCAGTTGCAGGACCCGGTGCGCCGCGATCTGATCGACAAGCGCGCCTTCGAGGAGCTGCTCGGGCGCGCGGGCATCACGCCCGAGACCACCGTCGTCACCTACGGCGACAACAACAACTGGTTCGCTGCTTGGGCCTTCTGGGAACTCAAATACTACGGCCATAACGATGTCCGCATCATGAACGGCGGGCGGAAGAAATGGTTGGAAGAGAAGCGCCCGCTTTCGACCGAAACACTGAAACCTCAGCCTGCCACCTACCGCGCAAAGGACCCCGACCAGTCCATCCGCTCGCGCCGCGAAGACATCTTTGCCGTGCTCGACAAGCGCTCGACTGCACAACTGGTTGACGTGCGCTCGGTTGATGAGTTCACCGGGAAGGTCATCGCGCCTCCAGGCATGACCGAGACGGCGCAGCGCGGAGGGCACATCCCCGGCGCGGCCAACATCCCGTGGGCCCAGGCGGTGAACGAAGACGGCACGTTTAAGAGCGCCGATGCGCTCCGGCAGCTCTATACCAGCAAAGGCATCACCGGAGAGAACGAAGTGATCGCCTACTGCCGCATTGGGGAGCGCAGTTCGCACACCTGGTTTGTCCTGAAGTACCTGCTGGGCTACGACAAGGTGCGCAACTACGACGGTTCGTGGACCGAGTGGGGCAACCTGGTCGGTGCGCCGATCGAGAAGGAAAGCGTTTCGGCCGCGTTAAGCGAGTAGACAGAAGCTAGCGAATAGGTAGTGCAGACTTTTCCGTTATGACCGAGCAAAACAGAGAAACAAAAGCTCAAAGGATTGAGCGCCAGAAGCTCGAGAAGAACCCGTGGCGCAGCTTCGAGGAGCTCGAGCGTTTCGCCCGGGAAGGGTGCGGCTCGATTCCTCCCGAGTGGCTGAGCACCTACTTCCGATGGTGGGGCATCTACACCCAGGGCGACGGTGTCGGCGCCGTCGGCGGTACGGGTGGCGAAGGAAAACCCGTGCCCTACTTCATGGTCCGCGTCCGAATTCCCAACGGGCTTCTTTTGTCGCATCAGTTGCGCACGATTGCCGATCTCGCCGAGAGGTATGCCCGTGGTGTCGCCGACATTACGGTCCGCCAGAACATCCAGCTGCATTGGGTGACGATCGAGACGCTCCCTGAACTGATGCGCGAGCTCTGGCGAGCTGGCCTCACCACCATGGGCGCGTGCGGTGATGTGACGCGCAACGTTACGGGTTGCCCGCTCGCGGGGGTGGACGCCGACGAGATTTGTGACGCTTCGCCGCTTGTCTTGCAAGCGACGCGGCTGCTGGTGGGCAACCCGGCGTTCTACAATCTGCCCCGCAAGTACAAAATCTGCATTACCGGTTGCCGAGTCTGGTGCTCCTATCCGGAAATCAACGATATCGGCATGACGGCAATCAGCCGCACAAGGAACGGGCATGCGGAAATCGGCTTCTCCTTGCGGGTTGGCGGCGGGCTCTCCACCGAGCCCCACCTCGGTGTGCCGCTCAATTCTTTCGTGCGGTGGAATCAGGTCCTGCCCGTTATAAAGGGGGTCACAGAAATCTTCCGCGACTCTGACGTACTGCGCCAGAGCCGCGAGTCTGCCAGGCTCAAATTCCTGTTTAAGAAACACGGCTGGACAGCGGAGAGCTTCCAAACGGAATTAGAGCGGCGCCTCGGCTTCCGGCTGGACCCCGCAGTGCCGGAAGAACCCCCGGCCGATGTTTACCGCGACCACGTTGGCATCCACGCGCAGAAGCAGGACGGCTATAGCTACGTGGGCGCCGCGGTGCTGCGGGGTCGCATCACGCCTGAGCAGGTGCGCACCGCTGCCAACTTGGCCGACCGATTTGCGAGCGGCGAACTCCGCACGACCAACATGCAGAACCTGCTGATTGTGAACGTCCCCAAGCAGAATGCGGAGGCCCTAGCCAAGGAACTGGATGCGGTGGGCCTGCGCGCTGGCGGATCGCCGTTCTGGCGTGGGGCCGTCGCCTGTACGGGCACCGAGTTCTGCAAGCTGGCGATTACGGAGACAAAGAGCTTTGCGCGCTGGCTGGTCGAAGAGCTCGAAGAGCGCCTTCCCGAGTTTGACCAAGACCTGAAGCTGCACGTCACCGGCTGCCCGAACAGTTGCGGCCAGCACTGGATCGCCGACATCGGTATCGAGGGAAAAAAGATGAAAGTGGATGGCCAAATGGTGGACGCGTACTACTTCTGCGTCGGCGGCGCCGTAGGCAAGCATCAAGCCATCGCGCGCCCAATCGGCTACCGCTGCCCAGCCACCGAGGTCCCAGACGCAATCGAGCAGCTGCTTCGGCAGTACTTGGCCACGCGGTCCCGCGGCGAAAATCTGCGCCAATTTTTCGCCCGTCACAGCGACGCCGAACTGAGGGCCTTCCTCGCCGATGCGGAGGTCGAAGCAGTCACCCGCGATCCTTCGCCCGGCCGGCCGCCACATGGTGTGGAGGGTTGACGTGCCCCGCCGGGAAGCAGCGCACTCGATGAACCTGTTCCCCATTTTCCTGAAACTGGCCGGCCGACGGTGTCTGGTGGTCGGGGCAGGCCCGGTGGGCGAATCGAAGATCGAGAGCCTGTTCCTGGCAGGCGCGGACGTGCGCGTGGTGGCTCCGCGGGCGACCCGGGCAGTTCGCGCCTGGGGTTGCGCCGGGAAGGTTTGCTGGGAGGCGCGCGGCTTCAAACCGGCCGACCTTGACAGCGTGTCCTTGGTCGTTGCGGCGACCTCCTCGGCGGAGCTGCACGAGCAAATCTTCCAAGAGGCGCGGCGGCGCCGTGTGTTGTGCAATGTCGTCGATGATCCGGCTCGCTGCGACTTCTACTATCCGGCGGTGGTGCGGCGCGGCCACCTCCAAATTGCCATTTCGACTAGCGGACATAGCCCCGCGCTCGCCCAGCACCTCAAGAGAGAGTTGGACCAGCAGTTTGGGCCGGAATACGAAACGTGGGTGGAGCAACTTGGAGAAGCAAGACAGAAGCTGCTTGCGCGCGCCATCGATCCTGCGCGTCGTCGCCGTCTCCTGCACCGCCTGGCGAGCCGGCAGGCCTTCGAGGCATTCCTCCGCCGGCGGGGAGTCGCCGGCCGACATCGGAATCGATCATGAGCGGCAAGGTCTACCTCGTGGGCGCGGGCCCTGGCGATCCAGAGCTGTTGACGCGGAAAGCTCTGCGGCTGCTCAGGGCTGCCGACGTCGTGCTCCACGATGACCTCGTCGCACCGGAGATCCTGGCCCTGATACCCCCGACGGCGCGGCTCCATAACGTCGGGAAGCGCTGCGGGCAAAAGCGAATCAGCCAAGAGGAGATCAATGCCCTGCTGGTGGCTTACGCCAGCGATGGGCTGACGATCGTTCGCCTGAAGGGAGGCGACCCGCTCATCTTCGGCCGCGCCGGCGAGGAGATGGAAGCGCTGCGCGAGGCACGAATCGGCTTCGAGGTCGTTCCGGGTGTGACCGCAGCGTTGGGCGCGGCTGCGGCAGCGCGAATTCCGCTGACCGATAGGCGGCTCGCGTCAAAACTCGTCTTTCTCACGGCTCACCGCCGTGCCGGAAAAATTGCCACCGACTGGAGGGGTGTCGCCTCGCCCGACACGACGCTTGTTGTCCACATGCCTGGCGACAACTATGGTGGTTTGGCTGCCGAGCTCTGCGCCGCCGGCCTGAGCGGCCAGACCCCGTGCGTGATTGTTTCGGGCGCAGCCACCCCGCAAGAACAGGTCCACCGAACGACACTGGAGAAGCTGCCCCAGGCGCCGCGGCTCCCCGCGCCTGCACTGCTCATCGTCGGAAAGGTGGCCGCGGCGGATCGATCCACCGAGAACGACGTAGGCGAGTCGGCCGGCCTGCTCAGCACAATCGGCCTGAAAGAACACGGATTGGAACACTAAGGTCGCCAGGAGACCCCGGCGGGGATAATGCCCTGGTCAACGGAACTCGAGCATGAGCAGCCAAACAGAACAGGCGGCGGATTTTGGGGGACTCGTGGTGGTGTCGTTTGAAAGCCGCCGGGCGAAAGAGATGGCCACTCTGATTTCTAACTACGGAGGCATCCCATTGGTCGCTCCCTCCATGCGGGAGATCCCACTGGAGGAAAATCCCGCTGCCTTTGCGTTTGCAGAGCAGCTTTTTGCAAAGAAGGTTGATGCCGTCATTTTTATGACCGGGGTTGGGACGGAGACGCTGGTGGAAGTGCTCGAAGCGCGCTACCCGCGGGAGAAGATCGTCCGAGCCCTGGCGGAAATTCGGGTCGTGGCCCGCGGACCTAAACCCATCAAGGTTTTGAGAGAGCTTCAGGTCCCCGTCACAATCAGCGTCCCGGAGCCGAACACCTGGCGCGAGATCCTGCAAGCGTTGGAACAAAACGCGCCAGGCTTCAAGCTCGAAGGGAGCTGCGTGGCTGTCCAGGAGTACGGTGTTTCCAATCCGGCGTTTCTCGAGCAGTTAAGGCGGCGCGGCGCAGAGGTGCTTCGAGTTCCAGTTTACCGCTGGGCCCTTCCGGAGGACACCACCCCGCTGCGAAAGGCCCTGGAAGCCATTGTTGAGGGTCGCGCGCGTGTGGTGCTCTTCACCAACGCCGTTCAGGTGGAGCATGTCCTGCGAGTTGCTTCCGAAAACGGCCTCAACCAAAAGTTGCTGGAAGCGTTGCGCGACTGCGTGGTTTGTTCGGTGGGTCCTACCTGCTCCGAGGCGCTGTTGGCTACGGGCACCGCCGTCGACCTGGAGCCGGAGCATGGCAAGATGGGGCTGCTGGTGCACGAAGCTGCCAGGAAGGCTCCCGATCTGCTGCGGCACAAAACGAAGGGCTGACGGCCTCGGTTTGGAGGGCCTTAGGCCTCGCGTTAGCCGAGCGGGGCCGAGCCTCGCCTCGCCCACGCTGAACGGGCAAGCACGGTCCCAGCATGCCAAAACGATCGGCTTTTGGGTTACTCTGAGCCGTGGAGCAAGCCGCCGGGAACTGCGGAAGAGAATTCTTTTCGGTAAACTAGCGTCCAGACAGTACCAGGGCACAAAGTCATGAAGGTCACCGCATGCGTCTTCGTCACGGCTTGCATCTTATCCGGGTTCCTGTTGACCGGCTGCGAAGGCAGCAAAGTCAGTACACCACCCAGCGGCGCAAAAGTTGAGTTTGTGTATGTCGCCAACCGCAACTCGAGCACTCTCTCAGCCTTTACGATCGACACCACCACAGGGACGCTAACACCATTTTCGGTGCCTCCATCACTTGCTGCGCATTATTGAACATCCGGGCGGTGAAAGCGTTCCTGTAATCTGTTGCAAATCGATGCAGGCTCGACTTCAAATCATCGACATACCAGACGGTCGGTTTTCTTTTCATCGTTGGGCCCTCACCGTTGCTTGTCTGGACAAGATCCGGGGATGTAGAAAGGGTTTCCTTAATCCGGGCCGCAAGTCGCTGATTTTATCCGCCCTTTATCGGCATTGTACGCCATGCCAGAACCACTCCGGAGAGATTACTCCCGAAAAACGGCGTAAGGTTTGAGAAGTTCAGTTCACCTCGCTTTGCGAGGTGCCTGCTCCCTCGATTACGAGCCTGCCCGGCGATCCTGGCCGACCGGGCTTCCGTCCCGGGCCGTGTAGCGTTGGCCTACGGGCAATTTTCCTTTGGGCAGTTTCTGTCGCTCCCTGCCCATTAGTGTAGGTGGGGGCCTTTATTCTGAACGCCACGCCGTAAGGGAACGGCTCCAGGCGCGGGCATTTGCTAGGCGGCTAATTTGACATTGGCCTTGATACGTCACCTCAATACTACGCGCGTTACACGGGGGAACCCGGGCCGTGACCAAGGAAATCAGAAGTCTTCGAGAGAAGACGTTGTGGGCCGGTCGAGGAAGGGAAAGATCACTGATGGATCGGCCTTTAAGTAGGGACTCGGTACGAGGGGTGAAGCGTTGACCGGAAGTGATATCATTCCTCGTCAAGGGCAGCGATTTGACGGGCAAGGAGAATCTATGGCCCGTCGTCGCTATCAGAAAGGAAGGGTGTTCTTGCGGGGCAAGACTAGGATGGTTTGGGTGGGACGGTGGCGCGAAGACATCGTACAGCAGGATGGTACGATTCGTCGCATTTA
>Ga0209701_10001634_pt1 | contig 14487 bp, 11 predicted proteins | sample CZO8metaG_4_FD_188356 | JGI IMG/M metagenome (GOLD analysis project Ga0209701, IMG submission 188356) | Vadose zone soil microbial communities from the Eel River Critical Zone Observatory, Northern California, USA - CZOApr15con2H3.8 metaG... | ecosystem: Environmental > Terrestrial > Soil >...
AAGAGCGCCGCGGCGATTACCTGGGCAAGACGGTGCAGGTCATTCCGCACGTTACTAACGAGATCAAAGCGGCGGCGAAGAAGGTGGCGCAGGACGTGGACGTGGCGCTGGTCGAAATCGGCGGTACAGTGGGGGACATCGAGTCGCTGCCCTTCATCGAAGCGATCCGCCAGATGCGGCAGGAGCTGGGCCGCGACAATACTTTGTTCGTGCACGTGACGCTGGTGCCGTTTATCGCCGCGGCGCAGGAACTGAAGACCAAGCCCACGCAGCACTCCGTCAAGGAATTGCTCAGCGTCGGAATTCAGCCGGATATTTTGCTGTGCCGCACCGACCGCTTCCTTTCGAAAGAAATCAAGTCGAAGATTGCGCTGTTCTGCAATGTTGAAGAAGAAGCGGTGATCACGGCGAAGGACGTTGCGTCCATTTATGAAGTGCCGGTGGTTTTCGCGCATGAAGAAGTGGACACGCTGATCCTGCGGCGTCTGAAACTGGAAGCGAAGGATCGCGATCTTTCGAAGTGGAACGATCTGGTGCACCGTGTTTACAACCCGAAAGATGTGGTCCGGATCGGCATTGTCGGAAAGTATGTGGAGTACGAGGACAGCTATAAGTCGCTGAAAGAGGCGCTGGTGCACGGCGCGCTGGCGCACAACCTGAAGCTGGAAGTGAATTGGATCGAAGCCGAGGGTCTGGAGACTGCCGACAAGAGTTATGAAGCGCAGCTAGAAGAGTACGACGGATTGCTCGTGCCCGGCGGCTTCGGCAAGCGCGGCATCGAAGGTATGTTGAGGGCGATCCAGTACGCGCGCGAGAAGCATGTCCCCTACTTCGGAATCTGTCTTGGTATGCAAACGGCTTGCATTGAATATGCGCGCAACGTGTGTGGGTTGGCGGATGCCAACTCGAGTGAGTTCGATCCCGCGACTCCGCATCGTGTGATCTACAAGCTGCGCGAGTTGCGTGGCGTGGAAGAGCTCGGCGGCACGATGCGGCTGGGGGCGTGGCCGTGCAAGATCGAGACGGGAACGCTGGCTTACAAAGTCTACGGCCAGACGGAGATCAGCGAGCGGCACCGGCATCGTTACGAGTTCAACCGCGAGTATGAGGAGCCAATGGTGGCCGCCGGGCTGCGCATTTCCGGCTCGACTCCGGACGGCACTTACGTTGAGATGGTGGAGATTCCGGGTCATCCGTTTTTCATTGGGTGCCAATTCCATCCGGAATTCAAATCGAAACCGCTGGAGCCACATCCGCTGTTTAAGGCGTTCGTCGGCACTTCATATGAACACGGGCAGAAAAAGAAAGTGCAGAAAGATGCCGCCGAGGTGGAGATGTTTTTGCGGCCGGAAAAAGTGGGGAGAAGATAGATCGGGTGATCCGGCCATCGGGCCATCGGGCGATCGAATACCGCGCGGGTTTTGATGACCCGATGACCCGATGGCCAGCATCTTTTCTCGGCGTCTCGGCGGTAATAGATTTTGACTCTGTCCTTCCAAATCGATAACGTTCGCGTCGGCGCCGGCGATCTGTTCCTCATTGCCGGGCCGTGCGTGATTGAGAGCGAAGAGCACGCCCTGCGCATGGCGGAGATCGTCAAGGGCGTGGTGCGTTCCCTCAACTTTCCGTTCATCTTCAAAGCCTCGTACGACAAGGCGAACCGCACCTCGATCCGCAGCTACCGCGGGCCGGGGATCAAGGAAGGCCTGCGCATTCTGAAAAAGGTGAAAGACGAAGTGCACATTCCGGTGCTCACCGATGTGCATCAGGCGGCCGACGTGGCTGCCGTCGCTGAGGTTGTCGACGTTTTGCAGATTCCGGCATTTCTCTGCCGCCAGACCGACCTGATTGTGGCGGCGGCGCTCAGCGGGCGTCCGGTGAACATCAAGAAGGGGCAGTTCGTTTCGCCCTGGGACATGAAGCACGCTGTCGACAAGTGCCGTGATGCCGGGAATAGTCAGGTGTTTGTGACCGAGCGCGGATCGAGTTTCGGCTACAACAATCTGGTCGTGGACATGCGCTCGCTGGCCATCATGCGCAAGTTCGCGCCGGTCGTGTTTGACGCGACGCATTCGGTGCAGTTGCCGTCATCCTCGAACAGCGATGGAGATAAGCCGGCGGTGAGCGGCGGCCAGCCGGAGTTTATCCCGGTACTGTCGCGGGCAGCCGTGGCGGCGGGCGTGGACGGAGTGTTCATGGAAGTCCACGACAATCCGAAAGAAGCGAAAAGCGACGGCGCGAATGCGCTCGACACTCGAAACCTGCGCGGCTTGCTGAAAGAATTGCAGGCGGTGAAGAAGGCGCTGGACGCGGCGCGCGCGACACCGTAGCGTCATTCCCAAATCTTTTACCATCCCGAATCTGCTACCATTCCCGCGTCATCTGAACTCCATCGCTTATGCATTGGTGGGCATCGATCTTCGGCATTGCTCTCATCTTCGTCATCCTGATGGATGCATTTGAGACCGTCGTTTTGCCCCGGCGCATCAAGCGGACTTTTTTTCGCATGTCGTCCCGGTTCTACAAGAAAACCTGGCGCATCTGGACCCGAGTGGGGCGGCATATCAAGTCCGCGAACCGGCGCGAAGGTTTCCTGGCGTACTTTGGACCGGTGTCGCTGTTCCCGCTGTTGGGTTTTTGGGCGCTTGGGCTGATTTTGGGATTCGCCTGTGTGCAATACGGACTGGGCGAACATCTGACGCTGGCCAATGAAAAAATCACGTTCGGGAAAGTGCTCTATCTCAGCGGCGAAACTTTCTTCACGCTGGGCTACGGCGACATCACGCCCAACAACACCGCCGCCCGCGCCCTCGCCGTGATGGAAGCGGGCATGGGCTTCGCGTTCCTCGGAGTTGTGATCGGATATCTGCCGGTCATCTATAATTCGTTTGCCGCGCGCGAAACTGAAATTTCGCTGCTCGATGCGCGCGCCGGGTCGCCGCCGAGCGCCGCCGAGTTTCTGAGCCGGTTGGGGTGCTGTCCCGAGCAAACGGTGCTCGATGAAATTTTTCGCGACTGGGAGCGCTGGTGCGCCGATCTCCTGTCGAGTCACATTTCCTATCCGGTACTGGTTTTCTTCCGGTCGCAACACGGCAATCAATCCTGGTTGAGCGCGCTGACGGCCATGCTCGATGTCACTTCGTTGATCATGACCGGTGTGGACGGCATCCATCCCGACCAGGCGAAGCTCACGTTCGCCATGGCGCGGCATGCTGTCGTCGATCTGGCGCAGGTGGTGGATGCGCAATATAGTCCGCATGATGTGGGGCGGCTTGCGGCAGAAGACCTGAAACGACTGCGGTCGGAACTCGCCTCGCACGGCGTGACTTTGTATGATGGCGCGGACGCGGCGGAACGGCTGGCGGAGCTTCGGATTCTCTACGAGCCTTATCTCTATTCACTCAGCCGCCGGCTCTTGATGATGCTGCCGCCGTGGATCCACACCGATCACAAGAAAGATAACTGGCAGGGAGGCCCGTGGGACCGCGCGATCCAGGCACGAGCGTTGGAGCATCCGGGGCATGCGGCGGACGATCACTTCTGAGGGATCGGGTGATCGGGTTAGGTGAGGTTGTTGGCGAAATTGATTCCATAACAATGTCGGCGATTTCTCGACGGTTACCCGTTCGCTCAGGCTTTCGAAGCACAAGGTGCAAGTCGCTGGGAAAGTTCTCGGATTGCTGACCATACTCCGGAATCGTGTTGGCGGTTTGGCAACCAGCCCGGAAAAACGCGACTGTAAGGCGGGCGACGGGCGTCGCGTGAGTCACGGGAACCGGCACGAAGAACTGAAACTCCGCGCCGGTCCTGTTGACTTGGGCCCCTTCCGGTCCACCCGGACTGAATGGTCGGGTCGCCGGGCTGTATCTACTCGCTCGCCGAGCAGCTCGGGAACTTGAAGCTGGCGATGCGGGTTTGCCAACCTGCTGTACTGGAAAGCTGGCCAGCTAGTGTGTAGTACTCATTCACGTACCAGAACGTGCAGTCGTCCGTGGGATCGACATTCATAGAGGTGTAGTCGCCCCATCGCGAGTTGGTGGTTGTCTGCACGCCCGTGCCGTCGATGATCGTCGCTTCGCCGAGCGTCATCTGTCCCGGTGCATCGCCAGCGAGCCGCCCGGTGTAGCGAATTCCCGGGAAGACATCCACCCCATTGACGACACTGTAGCCGAGAGCCATGTTGCCCTGCTGGTCCTGGGCGATACTGCCCATCCAGCGATGGACCCCGTCAGCGGGAGCGTAGGTACCTTGCTGAAAGAGCGAGTAGGTGGCCCCGGTTCGCCGGATCTCGTACCAGCGCACTCCGGCCACGCCTGGTGTTGCCTCGACGGACTGGTTAGTGACGAGCGCCTCGTAGACCTTGAAGTTCCGATAGGCGAGGCGCCAAGTGGGCCGCTGCCGGTAGGACAGGATGTCGATGAACCGGCTTCCATCGGTGATCCCCGGCTCGGGCAGGCAGTCTCGCGAGCTCGGTGGACGCGAACCGGGGACGACGCCACATGGGAAGATCGAGTCGAACGCCGCCGTTGGGAGCTGCGTGTTCAGGGACAGCGTGGCTAACGGCGTTGAGCGCCACTTGACCAAGAGGTCCCAAATGTTGATGGCATCGAAGGTCGCTCCGTAAGGACCTCCATCATCCTGGGTGCCGACCAGCGGGATCGCCGTGTCGGTCATTGGCTTCTGCTTCCCATCGATGTAGGCCGGCAGGAGGCCGTCGCCCACCAGCGGCAACTGCCCTGGGATGTTGCCATCGATGAAGAAGTGCACGTTACGCGCGGGCTGGCCGTTGATCATCTTGTTCTTCTCGAGCCCGTAGACTCCGATGCCGTACTCGGTCGTGGGTCCGAATTCGCGAGTGGTGATCACGTACGAATCCGTCCAGACCCCGTATTTTGGGTAATCCGGAAAGAACTGGAAGTTCGCCGTCTCGAACGCGTACCGGTAGTACGTGCCGGTCGGGTCGCCCGTTGTTGAGATTGCGACGCAGTTCCAGAACGGCTTCGTCGCGTCACTAAGGCCGCTGGTCGTGAACTGAGAGAGGATCCATCGGTCGGCGAACTGGTCGTACAGAACGATTGGGTCGCCGGATGGATCGGTGCAGTCAGGGACTGCGAAGCCGGCCCACAGCGTCCCGGTGTCGACCGGTCCGAGCAGCAGCGTGCCGGTCTTGGAGTACACGCCGAAGACCAGATTGATCATCTCGACATAGTGATTCGGTCCCACGGCACCATTTGGGTCCGGGGGATTGACGCGAAAGCCGAAGATGTTGAAGTTGTCCTGATTGCTCAAGCCCTCGAAGTTCGCGCTTGTGGCCGGAATCTGCAAAGCGGGACCGAAAGAACCCCGCACTTGAAGGGCGCCATCACCAGAGTACCCCCGGTCCTTGACGACTGGCCCGCGCTCAGGCCGGATCTCGACCAGTTCCTGCGAGGGAAGGAGTGGTGCCATTCGACGTGGCGCAGCCGCTAATACGTGCAGGGGGAGCGAGACGTCGAACGCGACTGCTTGCGAAAACTTCGGCTTTAGGGGAGCGGCACCTGGAGTGGTCTGCGCCGTTGCCACGGTCGCGACGAGGAGAAATACAGCAACGAGATTCAACACAAGTGGTCCTGATGGTTTCGTTCTAATTATCTGTGTCATTGATGGCCTCCTTTGCGAAGTGGAATCGGAGAGAATCGGGCCAGATGGGACGCGGTGTACTCTATCCTTCAACCCTGCGCTCTGTCAATGACGGCAGTCACAAACTCGGGTGACTACTTGGCGATTCCTTGCGAATCACGGCCCCTCAGAACCATCCATCGGGCCGACAAACACGCTGGTCGGAGAAGAAAGTAGATTGTTGACGAAATCAGGCCATTTCACCAATTGAGAATTGCCGGTGCAAATAGCAAGTTCTCACCAACAACGCGCTATCGGGCGATCGTCGGTGGCGTGAGGTAGAGATGTCCCGATAATCAGATCAGATCCCTCGCTTCTGCTAACATTTCCCCTTCATGAAACACATCGGCGAAAACGTGGTGCGCATCGAGGCTGAGGCGTTGCGGGCGCTGGCGGACCGGCTTGCAGGCCCGATGGCCGCGGACTTCGGACGGGCGCTGGATCTGATGTTCGACTGCCGGGGCCGCGTGGTCGTGACAGGGATGGGGAAGAGCGGGCTCATCGCTCGCAAGATCGCGGCTACGCTAAGTTCGACGGGCTCGCCGGCGCTCTACCTGCATCCGGTGGAGGCGCTGCACGGCGACCTGGGGATGATCGTGCGCGGCGATGTCGTGCTGGCGCTTTCGGCCAGCGGCGAGACGGAAGAGATCTTACAGTTGATGGCTACCATTAAGCGGCTGCAAGTGCCGCTCATTGCTATGACTTGCGACGACCTTGCAGAGGTTCACGCGGACAAGAGTGTCCGCGCCACACTTGCTTCTACTTTGGTGTCAGCTGCGGACGTGGCTTTGGATTGTTCGATTTCCAAGGAAGCTTGCTCTCTGGGACTTGCTCCCACGGCTTCCACCACTACCATGCTCGCTCTGGGCGATGCGCTGGCAGTTGCACTTTCGGAAAAGCGCGGGTTCAAGGAAGAAGACTTTGCCAACCTGCATCCCGGTGGAAAGCTGGGCAAACGGCTGGCGCGGGTGGAATCGTTGATGCACTCGGGAGACGCAGTTCCGCGGGTAACGCCGCAGACGAAGATGCCGGACGTGATTTACGAGATGTCGCGCAAGAAGCTGGGAATGACCGCGGTAGTCGATGGCGACCGTCTCTTGGGGGTGATCAGCGACGGCGATCTGCGGCGGTTGCTGGAGCAGCGAGGCAAAGACACGCTCGACCTGACGGCGGGGGATTGCATGACGCGGTCGCCAAAGACCATTGGGGCGCAGGAGTTCGCCGCCACGGCGCTTGCGCGCATGGAAGAGATGAAAATTACTTCGCTCGTCGTTGTGGATAGTCACGTGGACGGAGAGCGGCGATTACAGGGCATCGTGCATCTGCATGATTTGTGGGGAACGGAGATGGTGTGACGCCCAGACGGTGTGATGGAGCGCAATCGTCACATTGATTTTGTCATCCCGAGCGAAGCGAGGGATCTGCATTTTGCGGCGAACTGCAGATCCCTCGCTTCGCTCGGGATGACAATTGATGAAAGGTTCTTGTTTGTGTACCTCGAGCCGATTCTACTGCTGGTTCCTAGCGAGCGACCTTCACCTTCGGCGCATGAAATGCATCGGGGAACGTAAAGGTGACCAGCGCTCCCTCGCGTACATTGCCCACCAGCGCGGGGCGGAAACAGGCAATGCAGCTGCCACCCGTGTGGCGAACGCTGGGATAGACAATTCCGGCTGATCCCTGATCAAGTAGGCGGCGTCCGAGCTGCTGGGATGTACGATAGCTGTCGGGCTGCAGGTATTTCTTGTTAGCGATTTCGCCGCGCGGATCGCCATCTCGCAAATCGTGAAACTCCGCGCGAAAGTCGGCCAGATACTCACGGTAGTCGACCGTTTCTTCTTCCTGCCAATTCACCTCGCGCAATCCCTCGCCATAATGGAAGGCGACCTCGGCTTGTGCGGTCTTCAGCGAGAAGCCCGCATACCAGGCGCCACGGTCGTCCCCGCTGAAGCGGCTGCCTCCAGGCCGCGCGTGGGTGAAAGCGGCGTTGATGATGTGATAGTGGGGCACGCCGAAAACCAATTCGTGCACGGTGATTCCGGGGAGAAGGTTGGCTTCTCCTGCCAGACGCCCGTTGGTGGCGTCGTCGAGCTGAAACAGGTGCCCCATCTGCGCCGGTGGAAGGCCGAGACGCGACAACACGCTCTCGCCTTCCTCATAGAAGCGATTAGGAATGAGGCGGTGCGTATCGTCCTGCGAAATCGGCGCGGTTTTCGGCAGCACTAGACACCGCCGCGACGCGCATCCAGCAATTGGCGAACGCGCAGCATCGAGGGCACTCCGCCCTTCAACATGTAGGCGAGCGGAGTCTGACCGCCGAAGACGGGATTTGAGTTCGGCAGCTGAACCCAGGCATCAGCGAGCTTCGTCGAATAGAGGATATTCAGGGCCTTGAAGATCCCCACTAGCAGGGATACGCGAGTGAGCTTGTCTTGATCTAATGTCTTGGCGTCCGACGCTTTGGCGGCGCTGCGTTTGAGCTGATAGAACGAGCCGTTCGAGATGCCGCCGATCAAGCCGCGAGCGGCCTCGTCGCGCAGCTTCCAGTGCGCCGCCAGACGGAAAAATGCGCGGAGGGCGACCGGGCTCAGCTTCTCCTGCACTGCCCGGCTGGAGAGGTCCGCAGGCTGATCCCAGGCTACGCCGTGAACATGGACCGCGTTGGACGTGCCAAGTGCAATGTCTCCAAACATGAGAGTATTATGCTACATTCTTGGAGTCTCGTCAATGCCAAGCCCACGTAGGGACCCCCGCCCTCGGCTGTCCGGGGCGAAGCCCCGCCACGAGCTTAAGTGCAGGGTCGGGCAAACGAAACCCCGGCGAGCTGCGCTCGCCTGGACAGCCGAGGGCGGCTGTCCCTACGTGCCTAGTGGCAGAAGCGCTGTAGGTTCGGCGGAGGCGGGGTGGGGAACTCGTCAAACTCCCCGTCCCATCCGGAGCATCCGCGGGCCGCGACGGCACGGATCACGACCTGTTCCAGATCGCGGGCCTTCGCCTTCGCTTCCGTGATCTGCTCCAGCGTGAGATAGCCGCCGGTATCGAGTTCGTTGAGGTCCGGGCCCGCCGCGGAATAACCGGCGTCCGAGGCGATGCTGTACCAGATGTAGGCGGAGAAGCGGTCCTGCGGAATGCCGCGCCCATCTTTCAGCGCTTTCGCGTAGAAATATTGCGCCTGGGGAAGGCCACGATCGGCGGCAATTTTATAGAGTGCCGGAGCCTTGGTGTAGTCTCGATCCGCCATCAGTCGTCCCAGGTAGTAGGCGCCGAAAGCGTTGTTCTGGGCCGCGGAAAGCTTGAGCCACTTCTGGGCTGCGTCGGGATCACGCGGGACCCCATTGCCGAGGAAGTAGCGTCGTCCGGCGAGCCACCCGGCAAGCGGGTCGCCTTGTTGAGCAGCCTTGCGATACAGGTCGACGGCCTGGCTCTGGTTGCCCGCGATCACGGTTCCGGTTTCGTAATAGTAAGCCAGGGCGATCTGGGCTGGTCCGTAGCCCAGGTCGGCGGAGCGCCGGAAGTAGTCGATCCCCAGCATGTCGTTTCGCGACGTCCCAACGCCGGTAATGGCGTCCATCCCGCGCTCGTAAAGAGCGTCGGGAGAGGCACTCTGCGCCAGGACCATCGTGCTCCATAGCACCAGAATTGACGTCAGAATCGTTCGACGCATGGGTGGATTTCCCGTGATAAGTTCTGGAACAAGTATAGGAAAGCGCTGGGCCGGTGTAGAGTTACGAAAGTTCGAGGGAATGCACCGGCGGGCGGGGGATAGAAGAAGTGGCAATTTCAGAAACACCGCATGCGGTCCAAAGCGCGGCGTTCTACGCGGTCATCGTGTGCTGGTGGCTATTTGCCCTGACGTTCTGGCTGAGGAAACGTCCGCCCCGAGCCCGGGAGGCTAAACGCGATTGGATTTCGTTCATTGGGTTGTTCCTGCAATCCGCAGCCTACGCCATCGTCTGGTTTTATCCCCTGCAGCAACAGTTCCCGCCGGTGAGGTCCGGGTCGCCGGTAGTGGAATGGGGACTCGCTGTGCTGACCGTGGCCATTGCGGTGGCTTCGGTGTGGCTGGTAAACGCCGCCGCACGGCGTTTGGGGAAGCAATGGGCTCTGGCGGCGCGCCTGGTGGAGGGCCACGCGCTCATTCAGGACGGGCCCTATCGCTTCGTAAGGAACCCCATCTACACGGGCATGTTTGGAATGCTGCTGGCGACTGGACTGGCTGCGGGTCGATGGATCCCGCTGCTGGTTGCGATCGTGTTGTTTGCGGCTGGAACCTGGATTCGCATCCGAAGTGAAGAGCGGCTGCTGCGGCAGGCCTTTGGCTCCGAGTTCGACGAGTACGCCCGTAAGGTGCCGGCGTTGATCCCAGGTGTCTACTGAGCGTGTTCAATCCGCGAGCCCAGAAATTTCATCCCCTGCAATCCCAGGCTCAATTGGGGCGCGCTTTGGCACGCGGTTCTCACGGTAAGTCGTTGATTTCGTTAGCTTCCAGGCAGGCCAACCCGACCCACAACGAGGCGCATCGTACACAGAGATCAGCCCGCAGCTTCACTGCTTCTGCCACTCCGTCTCGCAACGAAGTGCGCGGCTGACGATTGGTCAACTGACCGCGGAGACGGAGGTAACAATGAAGCGTCTTGTTCTGTCTGCATTTCTTGTGCTCTGTTTTGCCAGCCCGAGTTTCATATTCGCCCAAGCTCTAAAAAGCGATCATGTGGAAGTGGGCGTATTCGCGGATTATTTCCGCGTGGACCGCACCGATCCAAGCCTCAACTACGCGGGTCTCGGGGGCCGTCTTGCTTTCAACCTGCGGCCCAGTACTCAGCTCGAAGCTGAAATGGCCTACGATTTCGACCGCAGCTACAACAACCCATTCAACGACGGATCAATCGTTCCATCCAAGACGCACATTTTGCACGGCCTGTTCGGTCCCAAGTTCCAGACTGGGTCGGGACCATTCCGCTTTTTCGTTACCGGCAAAGTTGGCGTGATCAGCTTCACAACCAACACGCAGAACGCGCCGGCGGGGTTTAAGAGCGCTCTGGGCGCGCTAGGCAACGGTGACGCCAAATTTGCCGTTTACCCAGGCGGCGGCGTGGAAGGATTCATGGGACCGGTGGGCTTGCGGTTGGAGGTCGGTGACGACATCTACTTCGACAACGGGGCTCGCAACAACCTGCGCGTGTCCTTCGGCCCCACCATCCGGTTCTGATGCCAAGGTGACAAGTCCTACGATGGAGGGACGGGCATCTCGCCCAGCCGGGCGGGGGGCGCCCGGCTCTCCACAATCTTCTTACGCGTAACGTTCGCGCATGAAATCGCCAATCGCCGAGTAAGCGGCGGTCAGCGTTTTTTCGTCGGGGAGGAAAACGATGCGGAAGTGTTTCGTCCCGGCACGCTGGCCGAAACCGGAACCGTGCACGACCGTCACATGCTTCTGGCGAATAAGTTCGGTGACGAAGACGTCGTCGCCCTCCGGGATCTCGATGCGCGGGTACGCGTAGAAAGCCCCGCGCGGCGCCACACAACTCACGCGCGAAGTTTCGGCACACCATTTCACGGTCAGATCGCGGCGGCTGCGCAGCTTGCGTTTCACTTCGAGCAGGTGATCCTGCGGGCCTTCGAGCGCGGCCTTGATCGCGTACTGCTCGGGATGGTTGGCGCAAAGGCGCGCGCGTAAGAGCTTGTTCACGCCTTCGAGATATGGCTTGATGACGGAAGCTTCGCCGCTGGCAATGCCCCATCCGATGCGCCATCCCGGAGCGAGGTAATTCTTGGATAGTCCGCCGTAAGTAACGACCGGCACGTCGGGCGCGACCGCGGCCATGGCGACGTGCGGGGCGTCATCGATAATGAGTTTGTCGTAAATCTCATCGGCAAAGACGATCAGGTTGTGGCGGCGCGCCAGTTCGGCAATCTGCTCAAGCATTTTGCGCGTACAGACTGAGCCGGTGGGGTTGTTGGGATTAATCAACACAATCCCGCGTGTCAGGGGCGTGATCTTTTTCTCGATGTCGTCGAGATCGGGCTGCCAGCCGTCTTCTTCGTTCAGGTAGTAGGGGTTCAGTCCGATTCCGATCTTTGCCAGAATCGCGGAATAGAGCGGATAGTCGGGGCAGGGGGTAAGCAGGTTGTCGCCGGGATTGAGCAGGGCGGTCAGGCAGATATCCACCGTCTCGCTGACGCCCGAAGTTACGAAGACGTCCTGAATGTTGGTGATGCCCTTGCGTTCCGCCTCGCCGCGAATCGCATCGAGCGCTTGTGGGATGCCCGAAGAGCTCGAATACCCGTTCTTGCCCTCCCGCATGGCCCGATAGACGGCTTCAATCATGTGGGCGGGCGTCTGGAAATCAAAGTTGAGGGGATCGCCGATGTTGAGCGGCAGAATTTTGTGTCCCTGACGGACGACCTCATCGGCGATGCAGGCCAAGTCGCGAATCGCGTAGCGGACGTTTTCCAGACGAGCGGCAGGAGCAATTTCGCGGGCTTGAGTCACAGGCATTGAGCACTCCAAAAGGATTTAACCGCAGAGGGCACGGAGTACGCAGAGAAATAAGGAAATGAAAACTCTGCGCTCTCCGCGTCCTCTGCGGTTAAGAATTCTCTATTCCGGCCGGTCGATCTGCGCCTTCTGCAGCTTGTCGGAGTAATCCACGTACACCGACTTCCACTCGGTGTAGAAATCAATCGCGCCGATGCCGCCCTCGCGATGGCCGTTGCCGGTGGCCTTGGTGCCACCGAAGGGCAGATGGACTTCTGCGCCGATGGTCGGGGCGTTGATGTAGGTGATTCCCGCCTCAAGGTCACGGACGGCGGCAAACGCTTTGTTCACGTCCTTCGTGTACAGAGAAGACGACAGCCCGTACTCGATGTTGTTCGCGATTTCGATGGCATCGTCGAGGTCATCGCACGGGATGATCGAAACCACCGGCCCGAAGATTTCTTCCTGCGCGATTCGCATCTTGGGATCGACGTCGGTGAACACGGTGGGTTCGAGGAACCAGCCATGCTGGTACTCACCCTGGTCGAGCCGGTTGCCGCCGGTCACAAGCTTCGCGCCTTCCGACTTGCCGATCTCGATGTAGCTGAGGTCGGTCTTGAGCTGGTTCTCGTTCACTGCCGGGCCCATCTCGACCGTTTCGTCCAGACCGTTACCGACTTTGATTTTCTTGGCGCGCGCGACGAAGTGCTCGACGAACTCGCGGTAGACGCCTTTCTGCACAATGATGCGGCTGGTCGCGGTGCAGCGCTGTCCGGTGGTTCCGAAAGCGCCCCACAGCCCGCCTTCGACAGCGAGCTCCAGGTTCGCATCGTCGAGCACGATCATCGGATTCTTGCCGCCGAGTTCGAGCGAACAATGCTTGAAGGTCTTGGCCGCTGTGGTGCCCACAATTCTGCCGACCGCCGAAGAACCGGTGAGCGAAATGGCGCGGACCACGGGGTGCTCGGTCAGCGGCGTGCCCACTTCGGCGCCGAAACCGGTCACAATGTTGATGACGCCTCTGGGGACGCCCGCGTCGGTCAGCGCTTGTACCAGGTTGAAGGTAGAGAGCGGAGTGTCCTGAGCCGGCTTGATCACGCAGGTGTTGCCGCAGACGACGGCGGGCAACAGCTTCCACGAAGAGATGGCCATGGGGAAGTTCCAGGGAGTGATCATGCCGCAAACGCCGATCGGCTGGCGCACGGCCATGGCGAACTTGTTGGGCAGTTCCGAGGGCACGGTCGGACCGAACATTCGGCGGCCTTCGCCGGCGTTGTAGTAGGCGGCGTCAATGGCTTCCTGCACATCCCCGCGGGTTTCCTTAAGCACCTTGCCCATTTCGCGGGTCATGTCGCGGGCGTGGGCCTCTTTGCGTTCAATCAGAATCTCGGCGGCGCGGAAGACCATCTCGCCGCGGCGAGGCGCGGGCACCAGACGCCATTTGGCAAACGCGCGCTTGGCGGCATCCACGGCCGCGTCCACATCGGCCTTATTCGAGCGCTGAAAGACTGCGACGACTTCGCGCATGTCCGCGGGGTTGCGGTCTTCGAAAGTCTGCCCGCTGGCGGATTCGACCCATTCGCCGTCAATGAAATTCTTGAAAACCTTGGTTTTCGTGGTGCTGCCATCGATCACCGGCTTGGTCAGGGTATCGGTCGCCATAAAAGCCTCCTGGGAATAGTGCGGAGACTCCATGCTAACAACCGGGATGAAGACGGGCAAGCGAGCGGGAGCAGTAACAGGGTGTGGTTCCCTGCGGTCACTTTCGTAACCCTTTAACCCCCTGACTCAAGTTTAATACCCATCCCGGGGGGGATATGATGGTCATAGTTTGAGAGATATCCCGTATTCTCAGAATCTTGAAGTGAGGTTGGCACGGATTCGTGTCGAATAAACTCAAGCCGGAACTCTACGTCGCCTGGAAGACGGTGACGTACCGCAGCGTGACCATTGCGCTGCTGGGTGCGGCGCTGATCTTTGGCGCCGTCATGCACGAGGCGTTTCCGAAATTCACCGACTCGACTGTGAAGGCGGCCGGGCGTCTTTCCACGGACTTGCTCGACAAAGTTGCGCGCCTGGCGCCTCCGCTCAAGGGGCCATCGGCCGCGGTTTCGCAGCAGGCGCATTTCACGGCGCTCGATGGCACGATTCGGGTGAGGAAAGGGAACGGCAACAGTTGGATCAATGCCGACTACAGCGTGCCGCTCGAAAAGGGCGACGTGGTGCAAACCGGCGCTGAAGGCATGGCAAAGATTGTTTTCAACGACGGTACCAACTACACCGTGAAACAGGATTCGCTGATCGTAATCGAAGAGAACTCGGCCAACGATCAGCAACAAACCAGCGTGTCG
>Ga0209701_10001637_pt1 | contig 14469 bp, 12 predicted proteins | sample CZO8metaG_4_FD_188356 | JGI IMG/M metagenome (GOLD analysis project Ga0209701, IMG submission 188356) | Vadose zone soil microbial communities from the Eel River Critical Zone Observatory, Northern California, USA - CZOApr15con2H3.8 metaG... | ecosystem: Environmental > Terrestrial > Soil >...
GACCTCGGGATCGGCTTTGAGGCGGCACAGCATGGGCTCCCAGACCTGGTTGTGCCACTGCTGGTCCCGGGCCAGAGCGGCGACATGCTCGTCGTATGCCGCCTGATCCCGAAAGCGTGAGAACCAGACAAACACCTGCTCGCCCTCGCGCACCGGCAGGGCCGGGTACGTGTTTGCGCTCTCCTCTGTCACGAAATAGGACAAGATCGAGGTGCCACTCTTCGTCAGGGCCGGCGCGAGCGTGCCCTCAAAAAAGTCGAGAAAGTTGGCCGGCGTCTCAAGGGAGAGGATGGTCGCGATCACCAGCCCCGGAGGAACCTCCCGGGCGCCGCGCGGGGGTCGATGGCTGGAGTCAAGGGAAAATCCTGACGTTGGACGCGCCGGGCGCAGCAAGAGCACGTTATCGGAATCGACCATTGTAGCATTGGCCGCTTCACGATGCTCTTTCCACACCGCTCCACCGTAGAAGGCTTGCAACGCGGCGAGGCGCTTCTCCATATCAGAGAAGCCTCGCAGCCAGACAAAGCGGTTCGGATCCTCCAGATCCCGAAATTGCCCTATCACCGCTGCTCCCACCGCTTCCTGGGTTTCGATGAGTGCTCGCTCGAAGAGTTCAATCAGTACGTCCCGCTGTCCCGGATGAAGAGTATATTGTCTGAGTTCCACGATGGGGCTGCAAAGCTGCCGCGACGGTTCAGCTGCTGTTTTTCCCGCGTGCTCAGTCTTGTAAATGTCCATGCTGCTCCTCTCTGGTCATGACGGACCTACTCATAGAGCAGATGACCTTGATGGGAAGCAGCGCCTCCCCGGGCTGAGTGTATGGTGCTCTCAAGGCACTCATCAAGGCGGTTGCTACTCCTGGGATCTGGTAAGTTCCCAGATCCAGTTGGTCTCCCAGGTTTTTCCTCCATCTGCTGAAAACGCCTGCTCCCAGTGGCACGAGGTAGGGGTGATGTCCGACCAGATAAACCGACTAAAGATATGCCTCCCCTCGAAGACTTCTTGCGCATAAAATTCTCCACGTCCTTGCGTAAACCCGCCGATCATCGGGGTGTCCAGGGTGCCACGCACGCTGTCTGCCCAATAAATGCTCCACTGTTGTGACCTGGGATCGAAGAAACGCAAGGATATGGCCTCCAGACGCCCGGAAGCTCGATCCAAGAGGTGTTCGCTGATGTTGCCCAGTCCGCCCAGGATGTTGCGATGCACCGTCGTGCCCTCAAATTCTTCCCAGGACGTTGAACCCTTCAGCCGCTCCCGCAGTCGCCGATGATGATCATGCCATCGGCCAATGAGGAAATCAAAATCGGCTCGTCCATCCTGCTCCTGTGTGTTCGACTCGGTCATGGTGTTCCTCCTCTGTGTGTCTGGCTGTGGTTGGTCGCAACGCTTTCGTTGCCTCTTGCCTATGTAGGCGTATCTCACGTACAATACTATAGCCTGTGGATGGCTTTTCCAAAAGGGCCACATCTTGCAAAATGGCACATGCCACTTGAAGGAGCAATTATGCCTGGAGGAAATTTCGTACCCGACCTCGATCTGCCCATTACTCTTGATCGTGCCGCACCGACATCAATCTATCAGCAACTGTGTGAGCAATTCCGGCGAGCTATTCTCGATGGTCGTATCTCAAGAGGGACGCGGCTCCCATCGACGCGAACATTAGCGCAGGCTCTTGGCGTGTCACGCACGGTCACGAGTTCCGCCTATGATGAGCTCTTTGCCGAGGGGTATCTGGAGGGGCGGCACGGATCGGGAACCTATGTCAGAAAGGATCTTCCCCCGCTTCCACGTCTGACGCGCCCGGCGCCGAACACTCCTCCGCGCTGGCTCAGGAAGGCTCCTCCACTGGCGCGTGAAGAGCCCATTCCCCCGCAGGCTATCGCGTTTCGATTGGGGATACCTTCTATCTCGTCCCTTCCCCCCCGTGTCTGGCGCGAGGCGTGGGGAACGGTAACTGCTCGTCTGCCACCCAACAGTTATGACCCCGCGAATGGGGATCCGGCGCTGCGAGCAGAGCTTGCAGCCTACCTTGGACGATCTCGCGGCCTTGCCTGTACCCCGGAGGATATTCTCATTACCTCTGGAGCCACGCACGCGCTTGACCTCATCGTGCGTACAACGCTCTCTGCCGGCGATTACGTTGGATTTGAGGAACCAGGGTATCCTTCTGCCCGGCAGATCGTGCTGGCCCGGGAAGGACGCATCTTGCCCATTCCGGTTGATGATGATGGTATGCAAGTCGAGCGGTTGCCGCATGGGTCCGCCGCACCGCTGCTGGTCTATACCACCCCATCGCATCAATATCCACTTGGGTCACGGCTCGCTATTTGCCGACGCCTGGCGCTGCTGACATGGGCTCAGGACAACGATAGCCTCATTATAGAGGATGATTACGATAGTGAGTTTCGCTTCGATACCTCCCCGCTCCCAGCTTTGGCCAGCCTTGATGACGCAGGGCGAGTAGCCTATATCGGGACATTCTCAAAAGTGCTGACCCCTGCCTTGCGCATTGGGTATCTGGTGGCTCCTCCCCGGCTTTGTGAACGGATCAGGCAGATCAAGCATCTGACCGATGAACAGGTCTCCTGGCCGCCTCAGCAGATGCTCGCCGACTTCATCGCCCGGGGGCATCTGGACCGGCATATCCGACGGATGCGGCAGCAGTACGCGCAGAAGCGACACATCGTCGCGCAAACCCTTGCTCCCATCGCGCATCTTGCTCGGTTACGCGGGCTGGAAGCTGGTCTACACGCCTATCTTGAACTGGGAGCCTCGGTCTCTGCCACGCACGTCGCGCATCTGGCACAGAAGCGCAATGTCATCGTCACTCCTCTTGATGCCTACTATTTTGGTCCCCCTGACCGCTCTGGTCTGCTTTTAGGCTATGCAAGCCTGGAGATCCCTGACATCATCCGAGGCATCACGGTACTGATGGAAATCATTGAGCAAGTTGCAGCTCTGTCCCATTCTTCTTGAGAGAGAAACGGCTTCTTGAAGCGTAAATGGCTCTCTGCTTGCTGTGAATTGGTGCTTGTCCCTCTCCCCCTTGTTGTTCTATACTCAAGTTACTCGCTTGTTTGTCTATACAGAGTTCCTTACCAGCACTCAGGGGGGATCTGAGATGGGTTTCTTAGACGCGAGGTTTGGAGCCTATCTGGCCGTAGCAGCTCTGCTGATTGTGACGCCCGGGCCGGATACGGCCCTGGTCACACGCAATGCGCTCCTCGCCGGAAGGCGTGCGGCCTCTTTCACAACCCTTGGCATCGGGGCGGGAAGCATTATCTGGGCACTTGCGTCGGTGCTCGGCATCGCTGCCCTCCTTGAGGCGTCAGTGGTCGCCTTCACCGTCTTTAAGTTCGCCGGGGCGGCATACCTGGGATATCTCGGCCTGCGAAGCCTGATCGCCAGCTTCTGGGGGAAAAAGCAAGCCGCCGTGACGGCACCTGCTCCGCAGGCGACGCAACTCGGTAAACGGGCGGCCTTCAGGCAGGGGCTGCTGAGCAATTTGTTCAACCCGAAGGCTGGCGCGATCTTTGCCACGGCTTTGCCACAATTTATCCATCCAGGCGATCCTCCACTGCGGTTGTTACTGATGATGCTCGCCTATGAGGTGATCCTGCTGAGCTGGCTCAACCTCTATGGCTCTCTGGTCAGCCGGGCCGGGCACAGTCGTTTTGGCACCCGCGTACGTGAAATCCTGCAAGGAGTCACAGGCGTTGTGTTAATCGCGCTTGGTGTGCGGCTGGCATTCGAGCGCCAATGAGTGTGCGCCAAGCGCTCGGGCCCATCCCCAAATACGTGAGCCCGCTTGCCCGGGTTGGCACAACGTTTAGCTACGAAGCCTGCTTCGGGATAGCTCGCATTGTCCATTGTGGGGTTACCAGGATCAGGCTATATGTAGTCTTTGAATTATTGCTGGGTAGCCCTCCTGGAAGGAAACAAGGCGAAAGGCTTCATGCGGATGAGAGGCGAAGTGGCGTCAGGAGGCAGCCATCTCGGTCGACTCGTGGCGATGAATGTTCTATGGTATAATTAAGTCAATCGGTGTGTGAGAGGACAACATGCCGCGTAAGATACGGCAGCTCAAGACAGATTTGCGAAAAGCAGGAGCCTATCAGGTATCACAAGAGGGAAGCCATACCAAATGGAAACACCCTCTTGTGTCAGCAAGCATGCTTATTCTCTCTGGTCATGATGGTGATGATGCCAAACCGTATCAGGAAAAAGCTGTGCGTGACTTGCTACGAGAAATTGCAGAGGCAAGACGGAGTACTGAGTCATGAATGAATCCCACCTTCATTATTCCATGCTCATTGAGTGGTCAGAAGAAGATCAGGCCTATCTGGTGACGTTGCCAGAATGGTCTGATCGTGTCATCATGCCAGCAACACACGGCAGCACCTACGGCGAGGCAGTCCAGCATGGGCAAGAGGTACTTGAGATGCTCGTGAACAGTGCCGTACAGGACGGAGAACTCCTTCCCCCGCCAAAAACGCACGCAGTAGCATAGAAAAGGGTAGGGGAGCAAGGCGCGGCGGGAATAGGCATCATTGTAAGAAAAAGCTCATCACCATCCGTAGGGGCGAGGGAGGTGAGGAGCGGCGGGGATGGCCTTTATGGTCGCCCGCGTCCTGTTCCCTGTGCTCACCTGTGGAGGAACGCGCTCACACCCCCAGCACCGGGCGACCATAAAGGCCCTCCCTTCCCAACTCCGCCTCCCTCGCCCCTACGGACTGACGATGATGCTTCCAAAAACTCTGGCTGTGTCAGCTCCTTCCCCGCCCCTATGCGCCCTGCGGTTCGTTTTTTCTTTCGGGAGCCAGGCGCCTGAATACGAAATAACCCGCGTAGAACATTACCAGCCAGAGTATGAGGTCCAGTGGCCCTGCCAGGATAGGGTTATTCCAGACGAGAAAGCTGTCTTGTGTGACCGTGGCATCTACGAGGTCGCGCAGAAAGCCAATGATGGGGACGCCGAAGAGCAGGAGCAGGGCGAGCCAGTGCCAGCGGGTGTGCCAGAAGCGCCAGATCAGCAGGTAAGATAATCCACCGAAGATCAAAATTGGTGTAATATAGAAGGGTAAAGGTAACTGCAAGATTAAGCCTATGGCGGCATAGTGCCACCAGGAGGCATAGTGGGCGAGAAGATCGACGAGCGCGTTGATCACGCCCATTGTAAGCCCGCCCAGGAGCGAAGCCAGGAGTACTTCTCTGGGTGGATGTAAAAAGAGCAGGAAACCTAGATAGACAAATATGATAAACGGGACGACATGTAAAAGATATAATTGCGTCTCCATTAGAGATACTCCTTTTATTTACGGATGGACCGGCATTAGACAGTCACCCGGTCAGAAAAAATAGTAAGGGCGTTTAAGAAAGGAAACTCCTTATGAATATCATACCTCTTCGTGTGGCACTTGCTCAAATCAATGTGACCGTGGGTGACCTGGAGGGCAACGCGGAGAAGATGCTGGTATCGATGCGCCAGGCTCACGAGGCTGGCGCGCATATCGTGTGTTTTCCCGAACTGGCCCTGGCGGGCTATCCCCCCGAAGATTTGCTGCTCAAACCGGGCTTTGTGGCCGACAACCTGCGTAAACTGGATGAAATGATCGATGCCAGCCGGGACCTTCCTGGATTGACTGCCGTGATTGGCTTTGTGGACCGCGACCAAGACATCTATAACGCAGCCGCGATTATCAGCGAGGGGAGACTCTGCGGCACGTACCACAAGCACTACCTGCCCAACTATGGCGTATTCGATGAAAACCGCTACTTCCAGGCAGGGCACAAGGCTCCCATTTTTCTGATCAATGGCGTGCATGTCGGTGTCACTATCTGTGAAGACGTGTGGTACCCAACCGGGCCGATGACCCTGCAGGTGCACGCCGGGGCCGAGGTAATCCTGAATATCAATGGGTCGCCGTATTACGCGGGCAAAGGGATTTTTCGCGAGGAGATGCTGGCGACGCGCGCAGCCGATAATAGTGTGATCGTGGCCTATCTCAACATGGTTGGAGGCCAGGATGAACTGGTGTTTGATGGCGGCAGCATGGTCTTTAACGAGCAGGGAGCATTGATTGCACGCGCCAAAGAGTTTGCCGAGGATATGCTGATTGTTGATCTTGACACAGCCTCCGTGTTCCGCTCGCGCCTGCATGATCCGCGCCGCCGCCAGGAGCGCTTGCAGGTGGATGCTGACGTGGTACCTGTAATCACCATAAGCGATGAGCCCGCGCAACCGTCTCCCTCCCTGGTTCTCCTGCATCCACTGGGAGCGCCGCAGCGTATCGAGCCGAAGATGGAGCGCTTAGAGGAAATTTATGCCGCGCTGGTACTTGGCACGCGCGACTATGTGCGCAAGACAGGCTTCAAGCAGGCCATTATCGCCCTCTCGGGAGGTATTGATTCATCACTAACGGCGGTGATCGCGGTTGATGCCCTGGGTGCTGAAAACGTGCTGGGCATCTCAATGCCCTCCGGCTATTCTTCCGAGGGCAGCAAGACCGATGCGCAGGAGTTAGCCGAAAACCTCGGCATTAAGTTCTTGACGATCCCGATAGAGGAGACATTTCGCACGTCACTGAAGACGCTGCAACCCGCGCTCGGTGAAGGTGACCCGGGACTGGCGGCGGAGAACCTGCAGGCGCGCATTCGCGGTAACATCCTGATGACCATCTCCAACAAGCTCGGCCCGATTGTGTTAACGACAGGCAACAAATCTGAGATGGCCACGGGCTATGCTACATTATATGGCGACATGGCGGGCGGCTTCGCGGTCCTGAAGGACGTGTTGAAGACGCTGCTATACGAGCTGGCCGTGTACCGCAATACACTTGGCGATAGGCCGGTCATTCCGCAATCGGTAATTGACAAGGTGCCTTCCGCCGAACTGCGTCCAGACCAGAAGGATACCGATAGCCTGCCGCCTTATGATATACTTGACCCAATTTTGAAGGCATATGTCGAAGATGACCGCAGCTTTGAGGAGCTTATGGCGATGGGTTTTGAGCGCAAGACGGTCGAGCGGGTAATGCGCCTGGTGGACACCAGCGAGTACAAGCGCCGCCAGGCACCTCCTGGGGTGAAGATTACGACGCGCGCTTTTGGCAGGGATAGACGGCTGCCGATTACGAACCGGTACAGGGAGACAGGATGAGTAAGCTTGAGTATACACAACATGCAGGCACATATGAACTTCTGAGTACGAAACTCACTTCTCCGCGCCTGCGCTCATCACTCGTGTCACGCGAGCCGCTGCTTGCCCGGCTTGATGAAGGACTTGAACATAAGCTCACCCTGCTTTCTGCCCCTGCCGGCTTTGGCAAAACCACGCTCGTGAGCGAGTGGATTGCAACGCGCAGCGAACGCCATGACTCGCCTCCTGTCGCCTGGGTGTCGCTTGACGCAGGCGATAACGATCCTGTTCGCTTCTGGCGCTACGTCATCACCGCCTGCCAGGTGTTCGATGCTGCTGTTGGCGAGTCGACTCTCGCACTATTGCACATGTCACGACGCCCATCCCTGGAGAGCGTGCTCGCGACGTTCATCAATGAGCTGGCGACGTTCATCAATGAGCTGGCGCAGCTTGCATGCGGAGGTGTCCTCGTCCTGGAGGACTACCATGTCATCACCGCGCCCCAGATTCACGAGTCGGTGGCCTTTCTGCTCGACCATCTCCCTGCAACGCTGCACCTGCTGATGTTGACACGCAGTGATCCCCCGCTTCCCCTGGCACGCCTGCGTGCCCATGGCGACCTCAGCGAACTGCACGCTGCCGACCTGCGCTTCTCCCTGCAAGAGACGCGGGCCTTTCTCAGGCAGGCCCTCCCCTTCCCGCTCCCGGCGGAGGCGATCACGCGCCTCGAAGCACGCACGGAGGGCTGGGTTGCCGGGCTGCGCCTGCTGGCGCTCGCGCTGCAGGGGCGAAAAGACCCGCAGGACCTTGAGCACGTGCTTGCGACTTTCACCGGCAGTCACCGGCACATCCTGGAATACCTCGTCGCGGATGTGCTCTCTTCTCAGCCAGAGCCGTTGCAAGAGTTTTTGCTACAGACGAGCGTACTCAGCCGGCTAACGGGGTCTCTCTGTGACACAGTCACCGGAAGGAACGATAGTGAGCGCGTTCTCGAGCAGTTGGAACGTGCCAACCTGTTCCTGATTCCGCTCGATGGGGCCGGGCGCTGGTATCGCTATCACGCGCTGTTTGCCGAGGCCATGCAGCACGAGGCGCGGCGTCGCCTGGGAGAAGACCACCTGCGCTCGTTGTACGACAAGGCGAGTCTCTGGTACGAACAGCATAGGTTGCTCACTGAAGCGATCGAAGTCGCACTCTACGCCCGGGACTTTGCACGCGCTGCTGTGCTCATCGAACGCCTTGTTGAGCCTCAACACTTGAATGAGGTACTGCACACGCTGCATCGCTGGATAGAGGAGCTGCCAGAGGAGGTGCTGCAAGCGCACCCGGCGCTTTGTTTGACCTATGCGATGATACTCCTGTTCACCCGGGATCGAAGCGCGCCGGCGACCAGGGCACTCCTTGAGGTACCGCTGCAGATGGCTGAGCACTACTGGCAGGCAGAAGGCAACAGGCCCAAACTCGGTGAGGTGCTGGCCCTCCGCTCCCAGGTCGCGTTGTGGCAGGGAGACCTCCCCCAGGCGTTTGCTGCTGCCAGGCAGGCGCTCGAGTGGTTGCCTGCGGATGAGCTGCTGTGGCGGGCTTCCAGTATGCTCACCGCGGGAATGGAGGAACTGCTTGCAGGGAAACTCGACGCGGCGCGGCAGACAACCCTGGAGGCGCGTGCGTGCTTTGAAGTCTCCGGGAACATCTATGGAACGCGCGCTACTCTCTTCGTGCTAGGCGAAGCGTCCACCAGGCGGGGGGAGTTGCACCAGGCGGCCAGTCTCTATCGACAGGTGCTCGCCGAGGCTGAGGAGGACCCTCTTGACAGGGGGAGCGCACTGGTCAACCTTGCCTCGCTCTCCTATGAGTGGAATGAGCTGGAGGCAGCAGAACAGCAGGCATCTCAGGCGCTTGAGCTTGGCAAGCAATATATTGGAGAAGTTGGCAAGTACCATGCAGAGCAGTTGCTCCAGGTTCCTGGTTCGCTCGTCCTGGCACGCGTGCTGCACGCCCGTGGGGAGAATGCCCAGGCTCAACGATTGCTACAAGAACTTCTCGCCTTGACACAGGAGCGCCGGTGGCCGCATCTCCACAGAGAGGTACTCGCGTGCCAGGCACAGATAAGCATTTCGGCTGGAGACCTGGCTGCAGCGCAGCGGTGGTCGAACACCTGCGCACAGCTCGGCGAAGATTTCCGGCTAATTCAACGAGAGCGCGAGGCGCTGATCGTTGCCCGGCTACTGATCGCGCAAGGGGAGGCGGAAGAGGCCCTGCGCCTGCTCGAACGCTGGCAGGCCGAAGCGCATGCCCAGGGGCGCGCACGAAGTGTACTGGAGACTCAGGTCCTCACGGCCCTGGCGCACTTCTCAGACAAACGCCTGCCCCAGGCCAGGCAGACGCTCAGAGAAGCACTTGCCTTCGCGCAGGCACAAGGCTACCAGCGTCTCTTCCTGGATGAAGGAGATGCGATGGCAACATTACTGCGAGCCGTCTTACTCGACATACGAGGGGAGGCGCTCGTCACGTATGCGCAGAACTTACTGCGCGCTTTTCCTCAGGTACGAGCAGGGCGAGGTGCCTCATCCCTTGCTGCCTCTGCGCTGCTGATTGAGCCGCTCAGCGCGCAAGAGCAGCGCGTCCTCCGCCTGCTCGCTGCTGGCCGCTCTAACCCGGAGATCGCCCAGGAACTGGTCGTCTCGGTCAATACTGTGAAAACGCAGGCGCAGAGTATCTACCGCAAGCTCAACGTGAAGAGCCGCATGGAAGCAGGCGAAGCCGCTCGCCGCTTGAAGCTGCTCTAATCCTACAGTTGTAGATGAAGGTATAAAGAACCGCTCATGGAACGGTTCTTTATACCTTCAAAGGGCATTGATTTCCAAACGTCTTTGGCCCGCGAATGAGATGAGACACCCGCAGGGATTCAAGGAACTCTGTCCCTTGAATCCCCTCTCAACTCACCATCTTTGCCGTGAGTAGCCTCTTTGAAGGAGAATCACTTATGCCTCTTCCCTTTCCCTCGGCCAGTCCATCTGCATCTCCTGAAGAGGCGTGGACGACAGCCTTCAATAGACTGAGCCAACAAAAATGAGAAGCTTCTCAGCTGTATCACCTTGCTCAAGACAGTGCTTGCTTGCTGTCACTTGCTATGGTAAGCTCATCGAGCCAAGTGGAATAAGCTTGGTGAAATCCGCCACGACTTCCCATTCTTCCAGCATTTCCGCTTTTGTTTCCTGGTTTGAGAATAAGAGCGTGTCTTCCCTTGTGATTTGCAAGTAAACTCTTGGACACTGGGAGAGGAAAACTGACTGCGCTTTTGCACGATGTTGCTGGCGCATACACACCTCGATAAATGCATGAAGGGATACTCTATGAACGATCTCCAACTCGCGCACAGACCCGTGACCAAAGCAGAAACGCGTATTCGCAAACCCGTCACTGATGTGACCGAGGCTTTGTTCGATTTTACCTGCAGAAGCAAAAACTTTCGCTTTGAGGAAAGACCTTCTGATTCACCATTTGTTGCAGCCGTCTGGCGTACTCAAGCAGAAACCGTCTGGTCTACTCACATGATGAACCCCGGTTCATTTCTCTTTCCTGCCGTGAGCCATTGGGGTTTGGTCGTGACCAAACAACATGGCAAGACAACCCTCACGCTGTGGGGACCAGGCACGAAAGCAACCCCTGCACCTTGTCCTGGGGAAGCAGAGCTTTTTGGCATCATTTTTCAACGTGGAGCATTTCTGCCATCTTTACCGCCAGGTATTGTCCGGGATAGAAGAGATGCAGTCCTGCCTGAAGCAACGAGTCAATCCTTCTGGCTGAATGGGTCTACCTGGCAATTTCCTGACTATGACAATGCGGATACGTTTGTCGACCGGCTCGTGCGTTCCGGTCTGCTGGTGCGCGATGACATCGTCGACGCGGTGGCACAAGGTCAGCTCAAAGATCTCTCATTACGCTCCGCCCAACGCCGGTTCAGGCACGCGACCGGTTTGACCCACAGCATGGTTCGTCAAATGGAACGCGCCAGATATGCGAAGGAGCTCTTACAGCAAGGCATCTCCATATTTGACACCATTGGTCAGGCTGGCTACTACGATCAGGCGCATCTGAGCAGATCGTTGAAGCGCTTTAGCGGACTCACCCCTGCTCAGATCGTTCGGCTGGGCCAGCCACAATAGCTGGCGTTTCTGTACAAGACAGGACGCGCTGATTGAACTATACTTTCCTCAGTGATCGCCATTCAGAGAAGGAGCCACATCTTTGGGAATGAAATGCTTGGAATAGTGATCCTGGTGTGGGCGGGCAACTCCCTTGTTGAGGCAAGAACCGCCTGTGTCATGGGACTGCTGCGCCCCCGTTTCCTTCCCAAATGGACAAGAAATGGACCATTTTTCCCATCTGAGGCGAAAAAAGTGTCTTCTTTTAGAAAAATGTACAAAAAGAGTAGAACAGAAGTTTTGTGATCTGGTAAACGAAAGGAATCTTCCCATGTCTGAACTGCACACCCTGTTGACGGGTCTCGCGTTCGGTGAGTCGCCGCGTTGGCATGATGGCCGTCTGTGGTTTTCCAACTGGGTTGCCCAAGAGATCGTTGCCGCCGATGTCGAGGGCAAGAGCGAAGTCATTGCGCGCATGCCATCATTTCCATTTAGCATCGACTGGCTGCCCGATGGGCGCCTGCTCGTCGTCTCGGGGCGCGAGGGGCTTCTGCTGCGCAGAGAGTCCGACGGGGAGCTTGTGACCCATGCCATTCTCTCCGGCCTTGCCAGCATCTGGAACGAGATCGTCGTGGATGGTCGCGGCAACATCTACATCAACGGCGGCGGCTTTGACGCTCCCGGAATCATCGCTCTGGTCACCCCCGATGGATCGGTGCGCCTGGTGGCCGATGGCATCGCCTTCCCCAATGGTATGGCCGTGACGCCCGATAACCAGACGCTGATCGTCGCCGAGTCCTACGCGGGCATGCTCACCGCCTTCGACATCGATGCAGACGGCAGCCTGTCGAACCGGCGGGTATGGGCCGCGCTCGAAGGCTCCGCCCCTGACGGCATCTGCCTCGACGCCGAAGGCGCCGTCTGGTATGGGGATGTCCCTAACAAGCGTTGCGTGCGCGTGAGAGAAGGTGGCGAGGTATTGCAGACCATCGAGCTTGACCGTGGCTGCTTCGCTTGCATGCTCGGAGGGGTACACAAGCAAACGCTGTTCATGATGGCTGCCGAGTGGCGTGGTTTTGAGCACATGGAAGACGGGGCACGAACGGGCCAGGTACTCACCGCCCAGGCGCCGGTGCCGGGCGTCGGTTGGCCGTAGCGGGGGAGCAGCGCGGACCCTGAATGTCCATTTTGGGAAGGAAATGCTTGGAAATTTGCTCATGGTGTGAGCGGGCAAATCCCTTGTTGGGGCAAGAGTCGTCTGTAGAATGGGACTGGTGTATACCCATTTCCTTCCCAAATGGACACCTTTGACGGATTCGTGGGCACACGGCTTCCACACGCTCAAACTCTACTGTTGTGGTAGCACCCCAACAATTTTTGACACACCTCAGCCATTCCTCTCTATCTCGCAGATGTCGCAAACTGATCGTGAAGGTCCAAGAGAAGAAGTGATCGACACCGAGGGTTCACGTTCCCTCCCCGACAGTACAACTGGAAGCGCTAGAGCCATTTGCTCCGGCTTTTGAGAAAAAGAGGCGAGGCCAATTTGCCCTTTCGTCAGGTCGTGACGAGAAACGAGTTTCCATCTTGAGTATTCGATGCTCATGCTTCTCTGTAAGGAGGTTTTTTTGATGCAGCTTTCGACAAGTAACCCATCGCGCAGGCTCCCCTATAAATGGATTGTCGTCCTAGTCGTGACGTTTGGCGCTTTTATGAGTACTCTCGACGTGACGGTGATTAACAATGCTTTGCCCAGTTTGCAGCATGCTTTTGCGACTGATCTCCACAACCTTCAATGGATAGTGACCGCCTATACCCTTACTCAGGGGGTGGTGACGCCGACGACGGCTTTTTTTGCGAGCCGTTTGAGCACAAAGCGCTGCTATATAATCGCGCTGGCTCTGTTTACTCTGGGATCCGCGCTGTGCGGTTTCGCGTGGAATCTGCCGGTGCTGATTCTCTTTCGAGTGGTTCAGGCTGTTGGCGGTGCTACGCTCTTCCCGCTCGCGATCACACTGCTTTACGCTGAATTCCCGGTGCATCAGCGTGGTCTGGCCACTGGTCTCCTGGGTATCTCGTCGTTGATGGCGCCCGCGATTGGTCCGACGCTTGGCGGTTATCTCGTCACCTACGCCAGCTGGCGGCTGATCTTCTTCATCAATGTGCCTCTAGGGATTGTCGGGATAATTTTGGCGCTTCTGCTTTTGCGCCCGAACCCTTCTGAAAAGCGCGCGCGCTTCGATCTGCCAGGTTTTGCTCTAGCTGCTACAGGTCTTGCGGCAGTGCTGTACGCGCTCTCCAATGCCAGCATCTCTGGCTGGAGTTCGCCAACGGTGCTTGTGACACTCATTGGTGGTTTCTGCCTGCTTGCCGTGTTTGTCGGCGTTGAACTGAGCGTTGCCAGACGCGGCAAACAGCCGCTCGTCGAGCTTCGTCTCTTTGCCAATGGGCCGTTTCTCAGGAGTAACATTGCCGGTGCGTTGATCTCCTTTAGTTTTTTCGGCAGCCTGATCCTCCTTCCCATCTATCTCCAGCAGTTGCGTGGGCTGAGCGCTTTCCAGTCTGGCCTGTTGACCCTGCCCCTGGCCTTTGGTTCGGTCCTGGCTGCGATTGTCGGCGGGCGCGTCGTCGACCGCTTCGGTCCCCGCGTGGTGCTTTTTCCCGGCCTGGTCTTGATCGGTCTCTCGACCTGGCAACTGGCTGAGGCGACCTTGACGACATCGTTTTCCTGGTTGTTGCTGATCTTTGCGGTGCGCGGGCTGGGAATCGGCTGCTTGATCCAGCCGTTGACGGTCACAGCGCTCTCAAAGGTCCAGCCGCGCGAGTATACCCAGGCATCATCGCTCACCACCGTTGTGCGTTTGGTCTTCACTTCTCTGGGCTTTGCTATCCTGGCCACCTTTGTTCAGAGTCGCGCCAGTACGCACCTGAGCGAGCTGGTCAGACAAGCGCGTCCACAGTCGCCCGCAGCTTTTGCATTGTTCCACCAGCAAGGTCTGAGTTCTGCTGTGCAGGATGCTTTCTGGCTCGCCTGCGCGGCCCTTGTTCTGGCTTTCATCGCCGTTTGCTTTCTCCGTACCCAGAAAGCCGTTGCTTCTCAGGAAAAGGCGAGACTGATTGAGCAGGAAGCTAAAACGGCAACCAGTGTATGGCCGGTTGAATAGGCCTGTAAGTGCCATTTTG
>Ga0209701_10001640_pt1 | contig 14462 bp, 13 predicted proteins | sample CZO8metaG_4_FD_188356 | JGI IMG/M metagenome (GOLD analysis project Ga0209701, IMG submission 188356) | Vadose zone soil microbial communities from the Eel River Critical Zone Observatory, Northern California, USA - CZOApr15con2H3.8 metaG... | ecosystem: Environmental > Terrestrial > Soil >...
GGCGCGGGTGACGCTGTCGCTCCAGTCGTGTGTGGCCACGCGCGCGAGGCCGTAGACAAGAAGTGAAACGCCGGCGGTCACTGTGACGGCGCCGGGGAGGTCAAGGCGACCCGGCTTGCCCTCGCCCCGAATCAAGACTCGCGGAGCGGCAAAGGCCAATAGCAGCCCGATGGGGACGTTCACGAACATGATCCATCGCCACGACAGGTAGTTGGTGATGATGCCGCCCAGCAACAGACCGACGGCGCCGCCGCCGGCGGAAACCGCCGAGTAGACGCCGAGGGCGCGGTTGCGCTCGGCTCCCTGGGGAAACGTGGCCGCGAGCAGCGAGAGGGCGGTCGGGGCGAGGACGGCCGCGCCGACTCCCTGGGCTGCCCGGGCGGCGATCAGAAAGGCCGACGAGGTCGCAAGTCCGCCCGCCAGCGAGCCGGCGGTGAACATCAAAGCGCCGATGATGAACATGCGGCGCCGGCCGAACAAGTCGCCCGTGCGGCCGCCGAGGAGCAGCAGGCCTCCGAAAGCGATCGCGTACGCGTTGACGACCCACTCCAGGTCGGTGGCGGCGAAGTGAAGCTCGCGCTGGATCGACGGCAGCGCGACGTTGACGATCGCCACGTCGAGCACGACCATCAGCTGCGCGAGGGCGATCACGACGAGGGCGAGATTGAGGTTGCGAGGTGTCGATTTGGGAGCGATCGCGATATTGGGTGCCATCTGGTCCTTCTCCTTTTGCATTTGGTTGACGTGCGTCCCCTCCGGCTCGCTTTGCTCGCCACCTCCCCGCGGGGCGGGGAGGCCAGGCACGGCACGCAGACGCAGGTACTCGTTGATCCCGATCAGCCGGAACTGCAGCCGCTCGTAGCGCGGGAAGGCGGCCCTTGCGGTCGCGTAGTCGACGACCTCGGGCTCGACCACGCGGTAATGGCGGCCCAGGTAGGTGACCCGTCCCTCGCCCGCCGCCTTGATGTTTTGGTACCAGGCGGCGTTGTTGCTGAACGTGCGCGGGATGACAAAGCCATCGCCCAGCGGACGCATACCGATCGGCGTGGCGTAGTCACGGCCCGTGCGCCGGCCGCGGTGGTGCAGGATACCGACGACTGGCATCCAGCGGCGCCCCGCCGCGAACAGGACGAGCGGGTTGACGAAACGCGCCGCGAACCGGACTACCCGGCGCGCCCGCGGTCCCAGGTTGATTGTGTTGGTCGCATATGTGTTGCTCATGGACCTAGGACGGGAGAGGCGATGAGAATGTGACCTTGCGGGCCGATGTCACACTCCAGGCCCCTGTCCCGTCCTTATTCACGTGGCGACTTCAGTGATCGAGAGCAACGAGCAGTTCGCTGACGCGTGGACGAACCACCACCGTTTCCTGCTGGACGTGGCGTACCGGCTGCTCGGCAGCTACAGCGACGCTGAAGACATCGTCCAGGAGGGATTCTCGCGGCTCCTGCGCACGGACCTCGATCCGATCGAGGACCTCCGCGCCTGGCTCGTCGTGGTCGTCAGCAGGCTGTGCCTCGACCAGCTCCGGTCATCGCGTGTCAAGCGCGAGGCCTACATCGGGCCGTGGTTCCCCGAGCCTCTGCTCTTCGCGGACGACGCCGCGATCGACCCAGCCGACGTGGTCACGATGGACGAGAGCGTGCGCTTTGCGCTGCTGGTTGTCCTCGAGCGGATGTCACCAGCCGAACGTGTCGTCTTCGTCCTGCACGACGTGTTCGACTTTCCGTTCGAGAAGATCGCTCCGATGGTTGGACGAACGGCGGCGGCGTGCCGCCAGCTCGCCAGCCGCGCCCGCAAACGTGTTCAGGAAGAGGCAGGATCGACACGGTTCGCGATCGATCCATCTGAGCAGCGGCGCGTCGTGGATGCTTTCATCGTGGCCTGCGCGAGCGGCGACATCCAGGCGCTGCTCCCGCTCCTGGATCCTTCGGTCATGGGCTGGGCCGATATGGGCGGGAGGTTGCCGGCGGTCAGCCAGCCGAACGTGGGCAGTGACATAGTCGGCTCGCGCCTGATGCGGTTTTTTGGAGCCGGGTCCGGCCTTGAGCTGGTAGCGAAGGTCATCAACGGTGAGCCGAGCGTCGTCGCATTGCTCGAGGACAGAGTGGTTTCCGTGCTCGCACTGAGCGTCACCGACCACTTGATTTCCAGGGTCTATGTCGTTTCGGATGAGCGCAAGCTGGCGCACGTCAAGCGGGTCCTCGAGCTGCAATCGAGCTAGCGGGATAGGAGCCGGTACGAGCCCACGACTGTGGCAGCCTGGGCGACGGGGAGATCGGCGCAGCGCTGAGGGAGCTCTCGCTGGAACTCGGCGAAGGCGGCGATGCCGCCCAGCGCGTTGGGCGTGTCGTCCGAGTCGGTCATGAAGATATGTATGAAAGAGACTCCGTCCTCCAGGCGAAGCGTCGCGTACCGGATGCCGCCAGGGTCTCGGGCGGCGAGCTCTTCGTACACCTTCTCGACCAGACGCTGATTCTCATCTGCGCTGTCGGGCTTCGTCTTGTAGCGAATCAAGCTCTTCATCTCATCTATCTCCTTGCACGACTGGGGACTAATATGTAATGCTAACATTACATGTTCAGGACGGACCATGGCCGATGTGGCGACTGAGATCGAGGCAGATGGCGGCCCCGTGTGGCTTGCCCTTTCCGATCCGACCCGCCGCCGGATCCTCGACCTCCTGCGCGAGAGGCCGCGGATCACCGGCGAAATCGCCTCCCAGTTCGAAATCTCGCGGATCGCGATCATGCGCCACCTTCAGGTCCTGGGCGGCGCCGGACTGGTCACGAGTCGCAAGCGAGGCCGTCAACGCTGGCATTACCTCAACTCGGTGCCGCTGCAGCGGATGTACGAGCGCTGGATCGACACATACGCCGCCAGCTGGGCGTCGGACCTTCTTCGGTTCGGCCGGCAGGTGGAAGCGCATTCAAAACACGTGAGCGCGAACCTCCCGGTGGTGGACGTGGCCCTCGATGTGTCTATCGCCGCGCCTCGGCCCGCCGTCTTCGCAGCCCTCACCGCGGATCCGGGCGGTTGGTGGGGACACCCCTTTCTTCGCTCGGACGCGACGGGCATCACACTGGCGCGGCAGCTCGGGGGCCTACTCGTCGAGACCTGGGAGAACGGCGGCGCGGTGCTGGCGACGGTCACGGGCTGGACAGACGACCGATACCTGCAGATGGCCGGGCCGTTCCACCTGGGCGTTGCGCTCGGCATCGCCACTTTCGAGCTGAGCGACGGCGGCGACGGTACGAATCTCCAGTTTTCCTTTCGCGCCATCGGCGCCATCGACCCTCAAGTGGTGGCGCAGTTCTCGGCTGGCTGGACCGAGCTGGTCGGCCGGCGACTCAAGACCCTTGCTGAGACGGGCACGAGGCTGGGAATCGCGCCCGATCCACCGAAGTAGGAGGAAGCCGATGATCGAGCAGGTATACGAAGACCGATGGGGCGAGATTTTCGATCGGCCGTCAATAGACGTGATCGAAGTTCGCTGGTTCGACACCACGGCCGATATGACCGCGCCTGAGTTTCAGGCCTGGCTGTCGAAGTTCGCCGAGTGTGTCGAGAGGAGCGGGCGGAGCCGAGTCTTGATCGACAGCACGACCTTTCGGATGAGCCCGGCCCTGATGGACGGGCCGTGGCGCGACGCCAACATCATTCCCCGATACAACGATGCCGGAGTGACTAAGTTCGCTTTCCACATGCCGGACGGGATGCCCATGATCGGCGAGCCCCCGACCCGGGAGGCGCCTGGACGGTTTCCGACCGGTTACTTCGGCCGCCGCCAGGACGCCCTTGAGTGGCTTGCGAGCTGACTGATCAGCCCTATCCGATCTGCGCCCCGGACGGCGACACGACGTACCAGGGTGCGCCGAAGGCGTTGACTCCCTGACCGGTTGAATCGCCTGCCGCCTTGTCGGAGACGAACCGGTAGAGCGGGTGGCCGGCGTACGTGACCTGAGCGCTTCCATCCGCCCTCGTGATCGTGCCCAGCAATGAGGCGTTTACGCCGGGTCCGGCTTGCGGCGCGCCCTTGGTGAGGACAGGTGGCCAGTACTGCACGCAGCTGGCGCTGTTGCATGCCGACGTGGCGCTGCTGTCCGCCAGGAAGAGGTAGACGGTCAGCCCATTGGATTCAACCAGGACCTGGCCCAGTCTCGTGTTTCCGACATTGATTGCCGTGCCCGAAGCGGCCGGTGGGGCAGGCTGGGCGCTCGGCACCACGACCGGGGCCACGCTTGGGGCGGCGCTTGGCGCCGGCCCGGCACCATAAGGTCCGGCCGGCGAAGTCGTGGTCGAGCACGCCGCCGCGATGAATGCGGCAGCCATCAGGCTGCCGGTGAGGACGAGTCTTGAATTCATGTGTGATTCTCCTTTCGAAAGCAACTACGAATCCAGTTACAAGGCAAGACGCCCACGACCGCCAGCCGTGAGTCGGTAACGGCGTCGCGTATGTGCATTACATGAGCGTCGTTCAGCGCGTATCCCACGTCGGGGGTGCCGGTATCGTGGCGACGTGAGCTCTCGAGCCACAGGCCACGAGCGGATCGGCATGATGGGGCCGCTGGCGCTCGCCTACGAGCGCTCCGTCCTGGAGAGCCCCAAGGACGGAGGGTTGTTCGGACCCCGCAGCATGGTCTGGCGCGTGCATCGCGACCGCAGCTTTCCGCTCGCGGCGATCCGCTCGCTGATGGTCCAGGCGCTTCATCCACTGGCCATGGCCGGCGTGGCTCAACACAGCAACTGGCAGCGCGATCCTTTCGGCCGCCTCGCCGCTACCGCAGGTTACGTTCTGACGGTCACATATGGCGACACTGACGCCGCCGACAGCGCCGCTGCCCGCGTACGCGCGGTTCACACCCACGTGCGAGGGACGGATGACGTGACAGGTCTTGCTTACCGTGCCGAAGACCCAGACCTTCTGTTGTGGGTGCACGCCGGGATGGTGGATTCGATCGTCAACATCGTTCAGCGCTACGGCCGCTCGCTCGACGCGGCTGATGCCGACCGCTATGTGGCCGAGATGGCGCGCTTCGCGGAGATCATCGGGGTTCCCGCGGTGCAAGTTCCCACGAGCGTGGCGGCGCTGACTGATTACCTGGAGTCGGTCGAGCTGCGCCGGCTGACGCCCGCGGCCTCAGAGGCGATCGCCATCGTCCTCGATCCCCCGGGCCTGGACGCCGCGACGCGAGAGCTATGGCACGACCTTGGGCAGGTGGCCGTCGGCACCCTGCCCGCCTGGGCGCGCTCGATGTACGGCTTCGACGAACCCGCTCCCGAGATGATGGAGCGTGAACCGGTCCGCCAGCTCATCGGCGCCCTTGACTTCGCATTCGAGTCCTTCCCTGGCGTGTTGGAGGCGCGAGAACGGATCGAGCTTCGGATGCGGGCATGAGCAGCGAACGGCGCCGCGGCCCGATGCTGCAGTCCAGATTCGGTCGGGGTGCGGCGCTCGCAAAACTCGCGCTGCGCATAGGCGGCCGGTATGCGGCGCGGTCGCCGCATTTGATCTTCGCCTCGGTGGACCGGCGCGCCGAGCTTCGCCACGAGCTGGCCCTGCGTACGGCCGACGACGTCGCTGAAGAGCTCGGCTCCATGAAAGGCGCCCTCATGAAGCTGGGCCAGATGGCGAGCTACATCGACGAGGACATGCCCGAGTCATTTCGCACCGCCATGGCGCGACTGCAGCACAACGCTCCGCCCATGACTCCGGAGCTGGCCAGCTCCGTGATCGAGGAGGAGCTCGGCGATGCCCCCGAGCGAGTGTTCGCCAAATGGGATCCGGTGCCGTTCGCGGCGGCTTCCATCGGGCAGGTGCATCGGGCGATCACGCATGAGGGCAAGGCGGTCGCGGTCAAAGTGCAGTACCCGGGCATTGCCCGCACGATCAGCTCGGACGTACGGAACGTCGCCTTGCTGCGGAGGGTCGCCGCTGCCGCCTTCCCCGGCCTGGACACCCGCTCGCTCATCGATGAGCTGGGCGAACGTCTGCGCGAAGAGATCGACTATCGGCTGGAAGCCGAGAACCAGGAGCTTTTCGCCCGGTATTACGAGGGCCACCCGGTCATCCACGTTCCGCACGTGGTCAGCGAGCTGAGCACGGCGCGCGTGCTGTCCAGCGAACTGGTCGGCGGAGCCGGCTTCGACGAGGTGCTGAGCTGGAACCAGCGCGAGCGAGACATGGCGGCCGAAACGATCCATCGCTTCGTCTCCCGCAGCCTGTACCGCATTCACGCATTCAATGGGGACCCGCATCCGGGCAACTACCTGTTTCACGGGCGGGGCAGGGTCACGTTTCTCGATTACGGTCTGACCAAGCGGTTCAGCGCCGAGGATCTCGCTCCGCTCGTCGAAGCGCTTCGTTCTCTTGTCATCGACGCAGACGGCAATCGCTTCCGCGCAGCGCTCGAGCGCGCCGGCTTCCTCCGGCCGGGCGCGCCGGTACCGACCGACATGGTGGTCGATCGCTTCGGGCTCTTCTATGCGACCGTGAGGCGCGACGCGCCGATGACGATCACCCCCGCGTACGCATCGGAGATCGTGCGCCGGTTCTTCGATGCGAAAGGGCCGCTCGCCCCGTACAGCGACGTGCCGCGCGCCTACGTTGTCCTGCAGCGCATCAACCTCGGCCTCTACGCAGTCCTCGGCAGCCTTAACGCGACCGCCAACTGGCGGCGCATCTCCGAAGAGATCTGGCCCTTCGTCAGCGGACCACCTTCGACTCCGATCGGCGAGGCCGAGGCTCGTTGGGAGCAAGAGGTCAAAGCCCGTGGGCAGGTGCTGGAGGCGGTGTGATCGCAGACCCACGACTCGCAGGGGCTGCGGTGCTCGATCTCGACGGCCACGAGGTCCCGCTGCGCGCGGTCTACGAGCGAGGACCGGTGGTGCTGGTCTGGCTACGGCACTACGGCTGAATGTTCTGCAAGGAGCAGGCAGCGCAGTTGCGCGGCATCAAGAAGGAGATCGAGGCAGCCGGGGCAAGGCTCGTCTTCATTGGGAACGGAAACACGGCCTCTGCTCGCGATTTCAAAGCCACGCTGATGCCTGATTGCGAGGTCCTGACCGACCCATCGACGGCTTCGTATGCGCTGCTCGGGGCCCGCAGGGGAGCCTGGGCCGTTTGGTCACCGAGGTCGTGGCCGGCAGGACTCCGTGCGATCCGGGGCGGATTCCGCCAGACCCGTACGCAGGGGCACGCTTATCTGCTGGGCGGGTTGGCGATCCTGGATTCGGGCGGTGCGGTCAGATGGACTTACGTGAGCCGGTATGCCGGCGACCATCCTCATACCGCACAAGTTCTCGCTGCGGTGAAGCAAGCCGTACGAGGAGCCGGCCGGCTGAAGTCATCCACGAATTAAGCAACCAAGGTTGACATTCGCGAACTAAGCAACTACTGTTGCTTACATGCCATCGACACCCTCTCCAGTGGGCGGACCGGCTGACGGCCTGGCGGCTGCGTCGGCTCTGCGAGCAATCGCAGATCGGCTCGAGGATGCCGAGGTGGAGAGGGCGATGCGGGCGGGCTGGTCGTGGTCGCAGGTGGCTGAGGCCCTTGGGGTCACACGCCAGGCCGTCCACAAGAAGCACCTGAGACGCCTCCTCATGGCTCAGATCGAGCTCCGGCGGCGGAACAATGAATAGGGTCTTCGATCCCCCGAGACTTGGCCGCCTCCTGGTCTCGTGGGAGATCGGGTCGAGCGGTCGCCAGTTCGTGGTCGAGGCCAAGCAAGACGGGGCGGAGTTCATCGAGGCCGAGCACATGCTGCTCGCCCTGGCCGCCAACCCCGAAAGCGACGCCGCGAGGCTGCTCAAGGAGTTCGGCCTGGATCACGACCGCCTGGCGGCCGCACTGCACGAAGAGCGTCGCCAGACCCTGGCGGTCGTCGGCATGAAAGCCACGGACACGAAGCTTGCGGCGGCGACTGAACGCGACAGCCGGCCGTCGCTGGGGACGTCGGCGAAGGTGGCTTTCAGGCGCGCCTTGATCGGGTCGCGTCACAATCGGCGTCGAGCGCGACTGCGCGGCACCGATCTCCTTGCCGGCATCCTCGAAGCCGAATTCGGAACCGTGCCACGTGCGCTCGCGATCGCCGGGATCGATCGGGCCGCGTTACTGGCGCGCGCCAGGCAAGCCGAATGAGGGGGCCAAGATGCTGATCAAGCTGCTGCGGACCTACCTTCGGCCGTACACCACGGCGCTGATCGCTGTGGTCGCGCTGCAGCTGGTGGCGACCATGGCGTCGCTCTATCTGCCTAGCCTGAACGCCGACATCATCGACAAAGGCGTGGCCAAAGGCGACACCGGATACATCGTCTCCACAGGTGGCTGGATGCTGCTGGTCACGCTGGCGCAGATCGCCTGCTCGGTCGCTGCGGTCTATTTCGGCGCGCGCGCGGCGATGGCATTCGGCCGGGACGTCCGGTCGGCCATCTTCCACACGGTGGGCACCTTCTCGGCCCGGGAGGTGGCCCAGTTCGGCGCGCCCTCGCTGATCACTCGCAATACGAACGACGTGCAGCAGGTGCAGATGCTCGTGCTCATGACCGCCACGCTGATGGTCTCCGCGCCGATCATGTGCGTCGGCGGCATCATCATGGCCCTCCGGCAGGACGTCGGACTGTCCTGGCTGATGGCGGTCTGCATTCCGGTTCTGGTGATCGCGATTGCTCTGATCGTGGTCCGGATGGTGCCTCTTTTCCGCGCCATGCAGGCGCGCATCGACGTCGTCAACCGGGTGCTGCGAGAGCAGCTCTCAGGCATCCGCGTCGTGCGGGCATTCGTCCGGGAGCGTGACGAGGCGGCACGGTTCGCCGAGGCCAACGCCAAGCTCACCTCGACCGCTTTGCACGCGGGCCGGCTGATGGTCCTGATCTTCCCAACGGTGATGCTGATCCTCAACGCGTCCAGCGTCGCGGTGCTCTGGTTCGGCGCAGGTCGGGTCGAGAGCGGTGAGATGCAGATCGGTGCTCTGACCGCATTCCTCATGTACCTGATGCTGATCTTGACGTCCGTGATGATGGCCACCTTCATGGCGATCATGATTCCGCGCGCCGCGGTCAGCTCCGATCGCATCAGCGAGGTGCTGAACACCGAATCCTCTGTGAGTCCGCCCGAGCATCCGGTCCGAGAGGTGCATTCTCGTGGTGAGCTCGAGCTGCGAGACGTCGAGTTTCGGTATCCAGGTGCAGCAGCGCCGGTGCTGCACAACATCTCGTTCCGGGCCACGGCCGGACAGACCACGGCCATCATCGGCAGCACCGGAGCGGGCAAGACGACCCTGATATCCCTGGTGCCTCGGCTGTTCGACGCCACCTCCGGCACGGTCCTCATCGACGGTGTGGGTGTGCGCGACCTCGATCCCGAGATGCTCTGGAATCGCATCGGCCTGGTCCCGCAGAAGCCATACCTCTTCACGGGCACGGTCGCGAGCAACCTCCGCTACGGCAACCCCCAGGCCACCGACGCCGACCTGTGGGAGGCCCTGGAGGTGGCGCAAGCGGACGACTTCGTTCGGGCCATGGCCGGAGGGCTCGAAGGCCGTATCGCGCAGGGCGGCACCAACGTCTCTGGTGGTCAGCGCCAGCGGCTTGCCATCGCACGAGCGCTGGTCCGGCAGCCCGAGATCTACCTGTTCGATGATGCTTTCTCGGCCCTGGACCTGGCCACCGACGCCCGGCTGCGGGCCGCGCTCCGGCCGCACACCGCACGGGCCACCGTCGTCATCGTGAGCCAGCGCGTCTCCACCGTCTCGGACGCGGATCAGATCGTCGTCCTCGACGACGGAGCCATCGTCGGCCTGGGCCGCCACGAAGAGCTGCTGAAGAAATGTCCGACCTACCTCGAGATCGTCCAGTCGCAGCTGGCCGCGGAGCCTGCAGCATGAGCGATCGATCGGCCGCCACAGCCCAGACGGAACCGGTCGCGCGGCCGCGCCCGCCCATGCGCGGCGGCTTCGGCGGCGGACCCTTTGGTGGCGCCGGCATGCCCGCTGAGAAACCGATGCGCTTCGGGCCGTCGGTGCGGCGTTTGCTGGCGCGATTGAGGCCCGAAGCTCCGAGGCTTCTTGCAGTGATCGGGCTGGGCGTGACCAGCGTCGCGTTCCTGGTGATCGGGCCGAAGATTCTCGGGCGCGCGACAGACCTCATCTTCGCCGGCGCCATCGGCAAGCGGCTCCCGGCCGGGCTGACCTCCGAGCAGGTGATCGCAGCTGCCCGCGCGTCGGGCAATCAGAACCTCGCCGACCTACTCGCGAGGATGCACGTGGTTCCGGGCCAGGGCATCGATTTCAATGCCCTGGGGAGTGTCCTGCTGCTGGCGCTGGGGCTCTACGTGGCCTCGTCGCTGTTCAGCTGGGCCCAGGGCTACCTGCTCAACGACGTGGTGCAGCGGACGGTGTTTCTGCTTCGCTCGGACGTTGAGGACAAGTTGGGACGCCTGCCCCTGCAGTTCTTCGACCGCCAACCGCGCGGGGAGCTTCTCAGCCGCGTCACCAACGACATCGACAACGTGGCGGTGTCCTTGCAGCAGACGATCAGCCAGCTCCTGACCGGGGTGCTCACGGTGATCGGCGTCGTAGTGATGATGTTCGTGGTCTCGCCTCTGCTGGCCGTGATCGCGCTCGTCACCGTCCCAGTGTCCATCGTCATCACCACCCAGGTCGCGAAGCGTTCGCAGAAGATGTTTGCGGCGCAGTGGGCCCACACGGGTGCCTTGAACGGCCACATCGAGGAGGCCTACACCGGGCACGAGCTGGTGAAGGTGTTCGGGCGTCAGCGCGAAGTCGAAGAGGTCTTTCGCGATCGGAATGAGAAGCTGTTCCAGGCCAGCTTCGGGGCGCAGTTCATCTCAGGGCTGATCCTGCCCTCGATGATGTTCATCGGCAACCTCAGCTATGTCGCCATCGCCGTCATCGGGGGCGTCCGTGTCGCCACCGGCGTCATGAGCCTGGGCGATGTGCAGGCGTTCATCCAGTACTCGAGGCAGTTCACCCAGCCTTTGACCCAGGTCGCATCCATGGCGAACCTGCTCCAGTCCGGGGTCGCGTCAGCCGAGCGCGTTTTCGACTTGCTCGACGCCGATGAGCAGATTGCCGACCCAGTTCGCCCGGCTCTGCCCACCAGCCGGCACGGCCGAGTCGAGTTCGAGGACGTGTCGTTCCGATATCTCGCGGACCAGCCCTTGATCGAGAACCTGTCACTGGTGGCCGAGCCTGGGCACACGATCGCGATCGTGGGCCCGACCGGAGCGGGGAAGACCACCCTGGTCAACCTCATCATGCGGTTCTACGAGCTGGACTCGGGACGGATCACCCTCGATGGCGTTGACATCACCACCATGCGCCGCGACGACCTGCGGTCACAGATCGGGATGGTGCTGCAGGACACCTGGCTTTTCGGTGGCACCATTCGAGACAACATCGCCTATGGCAACCCGCGCGCAACCGAAGAGCATATCCACGCCGCGGCGGAAGCCACCTTCGTCGATCGTTTCGTGCGCAGCCTTCCCCTCGGTTATGACACGGTCATTGATGACGAGGGGAGCAACATCAGCGCCGGCGAGAAGCAGCTGCTGACGATCGCCCGCGCATTCTTAGCCGATCCGTCGCTGCTGATCCTGGACGAAGCCACCAGCTCGGTCGACACGCGCACAGAGGTCCTCGTGCAGCGAGCGATGGCCGCCCTGCGCTCCGACCGCACGAGCTTTGTGATTGCGCACCGGCTCTCCACCATCCGCGACGCCGACTTGATCCTGGTGATGGAGTCCGGACGGATTGTCGAGCGGGGCACTCACGAGGAACTGCTCGCCGCGCGGGGCGCCTACCACCGCCTCTACGCGGCGCAGTTCCGCGGGGCCGGGGAGGAACCGGCCGAAGTGGCTTCAGGCGTGCCGACGGCTGTGGCCTGAAATCTCGCTCTACGCGGGCGAGAGCAGCACCTGGGCCAGCAGCCCGGCCAGCCACTTCTCGTATTCGGCGGGCGTCCAGCCTTCCCCTGCCACCAGCTCGGAGTAGATCTCGGCGCTCGTCAAAGCACGGATGATCGCGCCGGCGCGGTCGCCGTCGATCCCAGGACGAAGACTTGACTCGAGGCCTGTCACAACGGCGCGGAACGAACGCGCACGATCGTTCTTCCAGGCAGCGACCATCTTCGCCACATCTGCGTCGGACGCCGCGGCGCCCTCGAGCATCGCCCTCACCCCGCGCTCTGATTCCCACTGGCGCCGGCTGGAGTGCGCGACGAGGTCAAGGCGCCGGCGCAAGTCGCGAACCGCAAGGCCTTCGGCGATGGTTTGCATGACTCCGGCCTCGCTCAGCCACTCCTCGCAGATGGCGCCGAGGATCGCCTTCTTGGTGCCGAAGATGGCGTAGACGGTCCGCTCGGCCACTCCCGCCTCCGCGGCCACGACCTCGATGCTCGTGGCCGCATACCCACGCTCAGCGAACAACGATCGCGCCGCCTGCGCGATCGCACGGCGCGTCTCGAGCGCCTGCCGCTGCCGAAGCGGGACCCGACTTGCCTTGACTTCCGTCATGACAGGCTCTACAGTAGCACCACACTGACTACAGTATTACTGTACTGAGTGCATCAATACTGAGGCAATTATTACTGAGGTGGTCGAGATGGGTGCCGTGGAGAAGCTACAGGCAGTAATAGTCGGCGGGGGCCAGGCCGGCCTCGCCACCGCATACGAGCTGGCTCGTCGAGGCGTCGGCTTCGCGTTGCTCGAGGCCGATGAGCGTATCGGCGACCAATGGCGCCATCGCTGGGATTCCCTCCGGCTCTTCACACCCGCGCGCCACGACGCCCTGCCGGGGTCGAAGTTCCCGGCACCTCTCGACACCTTCCCAGGGAAGGACGAGATGGCCGACTACCTGGTGGCCTACGCGCGCGATGCTCGGCTCCCGGTCCGCACCGGCGTGCGTGCGTTGAGACTGGAGCGGGGAGAAGGCTCATACATGCTGGAGACGACCGCCGGCACGCTGGAAGCGAACCACGTGGTCGTGGCCACGGGGTACCAGAGGCCCAAGGTCCCTGCGTTCGCGGCCGGCATCGACTCCGCGGTTCGCCAGTTGCATGCGAGCCAGTATCGGAACCCTTCGCAGCTGGCCGGCGACGTCCTGGTCGTCGGCGCCGGCACGTCCGGTGTCGAGATCGCGATCGAGGCGGCACGCGCGGGTCACCACACTGTGCTGGCGGGACGCGGAACCGGCTCCATCCCGCCGATCTTCTACGCGTTCAAAGGCAGGGTGTTCTGGTTCTACGCCAACCGCATCGCTTCGGTGCGGACTCCAGTCGGGCGTCGGATGAAGCCGTTGGTTCTCAGCCATGGAGCTCCGCTGATTCGGGTCAAAATGCGCGACGCCATCGCAGCCGGCGTGGAGCGCGCAGCCCGAGTCGCAGGCGTCGAGAACGGAGTCCCATTCTGCGAAGGTGGTCGCCCTGTCCACGCGGACACGATCGTGTGGTGCACCGGCTTTGGCCGGGATTACTCGTGGATTCAATTCCCGGTGGCCGGCGCCGACGGCTACCCTCGCCACAGCGGCGGGGTTGCTGACGGTGAGGGTGGGCTGTACTTCGTGGGCCTGCCATATCAGACTCGCCTGGCATCCGGCCTGATCGGTGGCGTCGGCGAAGACGCGAGCTCAGTGGCCGAGGTGATCGCCGGACGGCTGCGCCAATCGGACGACCTGCACCACGAGGATGTTCCGCAAATCGAGCTCGCCTTCGAACGGACTTAGCGGTTACCGCCCGGCGCCGGCCGGCACCGCATTCTTGAACGGTTCGAGCAGGTGTTTTGCGAACAGGTCGAGCTGAGATAGGTCGGCGGTCATGGTGTGGAGAAACATATGCTCCACGCCCGCGTCGATCCTCTTCTGGATGCGACCCTGGATCTCGTCAATCGTTCCGGTCAGATAAACCGCCTCGATGTACTCCCACGGCCGCTCGTCGGAGATGATCGCCAGCATGCGGGTCTTCTGCTCCGCGATCACATCACCGCGTCTGGTCTTCTCGGTCAGCCAGACGAAGTTCTCGTGGGCAACCGTGAAACCCTTCGCCTTGCGCGAGGAGCCCTGCCGCGCGAGCTCATCGTCGATCTCTTTCATGTCCTCCACGATCTGGTCCGGAGCCGAGGTGGGACGCGCGATCCAGCCATCCCACCGGCAGATCCGCTGAAGCACCTTGGGGTCCATAGTCGGCCGGTCGGGTGATGCCTCGTGCGCGAACTGGCGGCCGCCCGCAACCCAGACCGGCGGCACCTGCGCCAGCGGCTCGACTGTGATGTTCGAAAACTGATGGAATGTGCCCGCATAGGTCTGGTCGGGTGCCTTGAGCACCTGCATCGACGCGTCCAGAACCTCGTCGGTCCGGCGCCCACGCTGCTGACTGGTCCCGCCAGTCGCCTCGAACTCAGGTGGATACCAACCCGTCCCCACGCCATAGATGAATCGTCCGGCCGA
>Ga0209701_10001641_pt1 | contig 14462 bp, 12 predicted proteins | sample CZO8metaG_4_FD_188356 | JGI IMG/M metagenome (GOLD analysis project Ga0209701, IMG submission 188356) | Vadose zone soil microbial communities from the Eel River Critical Zone Observatory, Northern California, USA - CZOApr15con2H3.8 metaG... | ecosystem: Environmental > Terrestrial > Soil >...
ACTGTCCAGTCGCAGATTTGGTCCGCAAGGATAAACGTTTCGACGAATTGAAGCTAAAGGCCGCGGACTACGCCACCAAGGAGGCGGTGATCGGCCTCCTGCTGAAGCATCCGGACCTGATGCAACGGCCGATAATAATTCGCGGCGGACGCGCCGTGATCGCGCGACCGGCCGAGAAGCTCGAGGAGCTTTTCAAGGCGTAGCGTCTAGCGGCCCGTGCGCCGGAAGCGCAATCGCGTGCGCTCCATGTTGGGGTGACGGCACACTGTCTTCCAGTGACGGGCGTGCCGCACCTCTGGGATCGGCGATGGGGCCTCACTCTCGCATGACCCGCAGCGCATTCGTCGCTGGCGCGATAGATGAACATCGTCAGGCAGTCTTCTGAACCTTGCCGCTACGGATACACCGCGTGCACACCACGATTCGCCTGACACCGCCGCCAATTGCCGCACGAACCTCCTGAAGATTTGGATTCCATCGCCGCTTGGTCTTGTTGTTCGCGTGGCTCACGCTGTTGCCGACCGACGATCGTTTTCCGCAAATTGCACAATGTCTCATGCTGTTAAACCTTGGCTTCCTTGCGAGGCGGCTCAGAGCGTCATTTCGAAGGCCCGAGCCCGAATCGTCAACCTAGCCCGATGCGCGCCCGGATTAAAGAGGGCTTCGTTGCAGGGACGTATATTAGGGTGTTAATCCCGCCAAAACCTAAATGACTTGGCCTTCGCACCAACATCCTGATGGATAATTACCCACCGCGCGCACGCGGGCAACGGCGCTTCTGGTTGTGAACAGCGCCGCCGCAAGCTTGTTATGAAAAGTCGTTGCGCACGCTCTCCGCGGACAAGTGGCGGCTTGAGTCGTCCGCACAAAAGCTACATTGTGACACGCAGGCGGCCTATCGATGGCGGAACGGCTGATACATATCCTGCCTGAGCACGTGGCCAGCCAAATCGCGGCGGGCGAGGTGGTGGAACGGCCTGCCTCGGCGTTGAAGGAGCTGGTCGAAAATTCGCTCGACGCCGGCGCGCGCACGATAAGCGCAGAAATCGAGCGCGGAGGATCGGCGCTGATCGCGGTCGCGGACGACGGTTGCGGGATGGTGCGCGAAGACGCGGTTCTGTCGTTGCGGCGTCATGCGACCTCCAAGATTCGCGACGCCGCCGACCTCGCAGCGATCCACACTTTCGGTTTTCGCGGCGAAGCGCTCGCCTCGATAGCAAGTGTTTCCCGCCTCGTGCTTCAGACCCGCCGGGCGAACGACGAGACTGGCGTCGAGCTGATTGTCACCGGCGGCGATCTCGAGCAAACGCGGGGGTGCGCGATGGCGCCGGGCACGCGAATCGAGGTGCGCGAGCTCTTCTTCAATACTCCCGCGCGCCTCAAGTTCCTCAAGACCTCAGCTACCGAACAGGCTGCAGCGGCGGAGGCGCTTCAGCGGCTCGCGTTGGCGAACCCGCAGGTGGCATTTCGTCTGAACGCCGATGGGCGGACGCTATTCGACTTGCCGCGCGCCGTTTCGGTGCTCGAACGCGTGCGTCAGCTTTTTGGTCCGAAGCTCGCCGACCGGATGCTCGGCTTCGAGCTCGAAGACGCCGGGATGAGGGCTTGGGGACTACTCACGATGAGTCAGGAGTCGTTCCCGACGCCGCGTCAGGTTTTTACGTTCGTCAACCGTCGCGCGGTGCGCGATCGGGCGCTGATGCGTGCCGTCGCGCTCGGCTATGAAACCCTCATTCCACGGGGACGTTATCCCGCCGTTGCGCTTTTCCTTGAGCTCAGGCCCGAAGACGTCGACGTCAACGTCCATCCGATGAAGAGCGAGGTGCGCTTTCGGCGCTCCGGCGCGGCTTTCGAGCTGGTTTACCATGCAGTGCGCGCGCGCCTGGCGGACCAGAACGCCACTGCGGGGTCGCTTCCCGCGTCGCGGGCGTCTGAAATGACGCCCGCGACGCGGGAAATGATGCGCCCGCCGGTGTATCTCGGCAGCGGCGTATCGGTACTCGCCACGGAGTCGGGCGGGAGCGCCAGCGGCGAAGCCGCCGGCGCTCCCGCCCCGCGCCCGCGTGGTATCGGCGACCAGCCGGAGCGTTCGCTCCGGCTGGTCGCCGATACTCAGGCGCAGCGCGCCCAGCAGGGCGCGCTGCGCCTGGGCTTCGGGCGCGGCGGCGCCATCGGCGCCGCCGCGCCCGAAGCAAGCCCGCCGCCCGCCGCGATAGGCGCGTCCATCCCGCTCTACTCGTCCTTGCGAATCGTGGGACAGATCTTCGCGGGTTATATCGCGCTCGAGAGCGATAACGGCCTGATACTCGTCGATCAACACGCGGCGCATGAGCGAGTTACGTTCGAGCGCCTGCGCGCCGAACTGAGAAGCGGAGGTATTCGAGTTCAGGCGCTGCTCACGCCCGCCACGCTCGACGTCAACCCGGCACGTGCCGCACAGGTGATGGCTTCGATCCCGCAACTTCGTGCGATGGGATTCGATGTCGAGCCGTTCGGCGATACGACGCTCATCTTGAAGGGCGCGCCCGCGGTTTTTGGCGCCGACGGCGGCCTGCGCTTGCTCACCGAAATGATTGACAGCATGGGCGAGCACGGCTTCCAAATGCGCGGCGAGGCGGCCTTCGACGACTGGCTCAAGCAACTCGCGTGTCATGGCTCGGTACGCGTCGGACGTGCGCTCAGCCCTCCGGAGATCACGGCGCTCCTCGCCGAACTCGATCGTACTGAATTCAAGAGTAACTGCCCGCACGGGCGGCCAGTCCATATCCAGTTCGCGCGCGGACAGCTCGAACGGATGTTCCGGCGATGAGCACGGAGACCGTTTCGGCACCGCGCTTCGCGTCACGAATCGCGTCGCAGCCGGCGATGCGCGTGGGATTTGTCGTCGGCCCGACCGGAGTGGGCAAATCCGCTTTCGCGCTCGAAGTCGCGGAGCGGCTCGAGGCGGAGATCGTTAACGCCGACTCGCGCCAGGTCTACCGCGGTATGGATATCGGCACGGCCAAGCCCACCTTGGAGGAGCGCCGGCGTGTGCCTCATCATCTTGTAGACATTCGCACGCCCGACGACCCGCTCGACGTCGCGAGCTTCCTGGCGTTGGCGCGCACGGTGATCGCGGACGTGGCCGCGCGCGGCCGACGTGCAATTGTGGTTGGCGGCAGTGGACTTTATCTCCGGGTGCTGCGCGGTGGAATTTTCGAGGGGCCGACTGCTTCCATCGAGATCCGTGACGAACTTATGGCGGTCGCGCACGAAAAAGGCGCATCCCATCTGCACGAGCAACTCCGGCAGGTGGACGCCGCCGCGGCGAGCCGCATCAGCCCCAACGACCTCAAGCGGATTATCCGGGCGCTCGAAGTATACCGGCTGACCGGCACGCCGATCACCGTCCATCAGCAGCGCCATCGCTTTTCCGCCGGCGGCTTCGAAAGTCTGATCATCGGTCTTGAGATGCCGCGCGAGCAGCTTTATGACGCGATTGATCGGCGTTTCGACGCGATGATGGCGGCGGGACTGGTGGACGAAGTGCGCGCACTCATGACTGCGGGATACCGCGTCGATGCGCAACCGCTGCGCACAATTGGCTATCGCGAAATCGCCGCCTATCTGCGCGGCGCGACGAGTCTCGCCGAGGCGGTTGAACGGGCCAAGCGCGAAAGCCGCCGGCTGGCGAAGCGTCAGCTCACATGGTTTCGCCGCGAGGCCGGGATCGAATGGCTCGACCCGTCAGCGGGCGTCGCACAGGCGATCGAGTTGTTCCGTGATTTCTTTTCATCTGAGCGTGCGCAATCGGATGGCTGAGCAGGCTCCAAATGAATCAGCCGGCGCCGAGCTCGAAGCCCGGCTGGTCGAGATCGCGCGCAAGCTGGATACGGAATTACCTGCGCACGAACGCCGCGCGCTCAACGCCGAACGGCGGCGCTTACAGGATAAGCTCAATCTCGCTCTCAGCGCGATGGATCGCGTCAGGCTCGCGCGCCATCCCGCGCGGCCGCAGACGCTCGACTACGTCGACGCGCTCATCGCCGAATTCTTCGAGATTCATGGTGACCGGCGCTTCGCGGACGACGGCGCAATCGTAGCGGGGCTCGGCTTTTTCCGCCATCGGCCGGTCGCGATCGTGGGCCATCAGCGCGGCCGGTCGACTGCGGAGCGGCTCAGGCGCAATTTCGGCAAACCGCATCCCGAGGGCTATCGCAAGGCGGCGCGCATCTTCGAACTCACGGACCGCTTCCGTATTCCGCTTATCACGTTTATCGATACGCAAGGCGCCGAACCGGGCGTGGGCGCGGAGGAACGCGGCCAGGCCGAGGCGATTGCGACCAATCTCGAGCTGATGGCGCGGCTCAGGACGCCCGTAATTTCGTGCGTCATCGGCGAGGGCGGCTCCGGCGGCGCGCTCGCGCTCGGCGTCGCCAACGTGATCCTTATGCAGGAGTATGCCTGTTACTCGGTGATTACGCCCGAGGGATGCGCCGCGATATTATGGCGTGAAGGCGGGCCGGAGAAGGTTGCCGACGCCGCCGAGTCGCTCAGGCTCTCGGCGCACGATCTTATGCGGCTCGGCATCATCGACGAAATCGTTTCCGAACCGCCCGGCGGAGCACATCGCGAGCCTGCTCTCGCAGCAGGCGCGCTCGGTGCGTCAATCGCGAGTCATCTCGGCCGGCTCACCAAAATGACGCCAATGGAACTCCGGCGGCGGCGCGAGAGAAAGTTTGCTGCGATGGGCTCCGCCTTCCTGCTCCATCGGCGCGTTGAAAAGGAACACGGGATAGGCTAGCCATTCCCCCCGCGATGGGATCGGCCGCAACAAAAAAACCCGGAGCCCGAGGCGCTTCGCTCGACCAGCTCCGCAAGCGCATCGACGACATCAACCTGAAGCTCGTGAGCCTGCTTTCCGAGCGCGCACGCGTGGCGCAGCAAATCGGCCATCTCAAACATGCCGACGCCGCGCCGGTCTATCAGCCCGTGCGTGAGCGCCAGGTGATCGAACGTGTCATAGCCGAGAATCCGGGGCCGCTCGGAGCCGAGCATCTGCGCCGCATCTTCACCGAGATTATCTCGGCGTGCACGGCACTCGAGCAGCCAATCAAGGTCGCCTACCTCGGTCCCGAGCATACCTATTCGCACGAGGCGGCGATTAACCGCTTCGGCGCGAGCGCCCAATTCGATCCGCAGCCGTCGATTGCTGCGGTGTTTCAGGCGCTCGAAAATGAACGCGCAGACTATGGCGTCGTGCCGGTGGAAAATTCAACCGAGGGCTCGGTCGGGCTGACCCTTGACCTTCTGACCGAGACCCCGCTGGTGATAATCGGTGAGATCCTATTGCCGATCCGGCATGCCCTGATGGCGCGCGAGGGCGCGAGCTTTATTCGCATCGTGTCCCATCAGCAGTCGCTTGGGCAGTGCCGCAACTACCTCGCCGCCAACTATCCGCATTGCGACCTCGAGGCGGTCGCCTCGAACAGCTTCGCGGCGCAGCGTGCGGCCGAGGATTCCACCTGCGCCGCGATCGCGTCGGTCGCGGCGGCAAAGGCCTACGGACTCACGGTCATCGCCGCGAATATTCAGGACGTCGCGCAGAACACCACGCGCTTCCTCGTGATGGGACGCGAGTCCACGCCTCATAGCGGCGCCGACAAGACCAGTCTGCTGTTCGCGGTGCCCGAACGGGCAGGCGCACTCCATGGCGCGCTCAGCCTTTTTTCGCGCGAGAAGATTAACCTGACAATGATCCAGTCGCGCCCGCAGCGCGAGCGGTCGTGGGAATACATCTTTTTCGTCGACCTCACCGGCCATCGCGACGATTCGCGGGTGAAACGCGCGCTTGCGGCGCTCGAGCGCCGCGCGCTTTTTTTGAAAGTGTTGGGATCGTATCCTGAAGGGAGGACGGCCGGCGGATGACGCGGGCCGGTGGTCCACGCCTTTGACAAAAGCCGAAGATTTGGTTTACCCGTCGGTCGCGGCCCTGCATCCCTACGAGCCCGGCAAGCCGATCGAGGAGGTGCAGAGGGAGCTTGGAGTTGGCGAGCCGGTCAAGCTCGCTTCCAACGAAAATCCCCTCGGCCCCTCACCGAAGGCAGTTGCGGCGATCAAGGCCGCCCTGGCCGAGATTAACCGCTACCCCGACGGCGCCAATTGGGCGGTGATTCACAAGATCGCCGCGCGTCACAATGTCAGCCCTGAGCATGTGTTCATGGCTGGCGGCTCGGTCGAGGTTCTGAACCTGCTGGCGTTCCTGTTTCTGCGCCCGGGCCTCAACGCGGTCTGCTCGGAGCATTCCTTCGCGATCTATGCACTCGCGACGGCAGCCGCCGGCGGCGCGTCGAAGGCCGTTCCGATGAAGGACGGCTTTTTCTTCGACCTCGAGCGCATCGTCGGCGCCATCGACGAGCACACACGCATCGTCTTTCTCGATAATCCAAACAATCCGACCGGGACGATTTTCCGGCGCAAGGATTGGGACCGCTTCCTGGCGCGAGTGCCCGAACGCGTCGTGATCGTCGCCGACGAAGCCTACTTCGAATTCGTCCGTGATCCTGATTATCCCGACTCGCTCAAGGATCACGATGGTGCGCGGATGCTCGTGACCATGCGCACGTTTTCGAAGATCTTCGGGCTCGCCGGCTTGCGCGTCGGCTACGCAGTCGCGCGCCCCGACATTGTGCGCATGCTCAATAACGTGCGCCAGCCGTTCAACGTGACCTTGCTCGGGCAGGCGGCCGTGCTGGGCGGGATGGATGACGACGAGCACGTACGCAAAACGCTCGAAGTCAACGCCGAGGGGATGGATTACCTCGAGCGCGAGTTCCATCGCCTCGGTATGGGCTACGTTCACAGCCATGCGAATTTTATTCTCGCCGACGTCGGTGACGGCCGCGCCGTCTACGACAAACTGCTCACGATGGGCGTGATCGTGCGCCCGATGGGCGGCTACGGTTTCCCGCATCATCTGCGGATAACCGTCGGCCTCCCGGAAGAAAACCGGAAGCTAATCGCGGCGCTCGAGAAGGCGCGTGCTGAAAGTTAGTCCCTACCCGCTGGGAGAGGCGCGCGAGAAGTTTGTGGATTAGCGGACGGCCGCGCGCAGACGTGCCAAAATTGGCGATGTCCGTCTGCTATACTCGGATCGCGAAACAATTCGCGGTCTCATCATAGAGAATGGCGGCGCTTTTCCGACAAATCACAATATGCGGAGTCGGCCTGATCGGCGGTTCGCTCGCGCTAATCGCGAAGAACCAGCACCTGGTCGAGCACGTCGTCGGGCTGGGCCGCACGCAGGCGAATCTCGACGTCGCGCTCAAACGCGGATTGGTCGATAGCGCGACGCGCGATCCTGCCGAGGCCGCGCGCGGCGCGGATTTGGTGATGCTGGCGACGCCAATCCGTACGATGCCCGGGACACTCGCCGCGATGGTGCCTAATCTGCCGGCCAGCGCGGTCATCACCGACGTCGGCAGCGTCAAAGGATGGGTCGTGCGCGAACTGGAACCATTGCTCTTGCCCGGGATGGCCTTCGTCGGAGTGCATCCGGTTGCGGGCAAAGAGATAACCGGCGCTATCGCCGCCGACGAAAATCTGTTCGCGGGACGGCGCGTTATAGTCACGCCCTCGAAACGAAGTACGCCTGGGGCAGTGGAGCGAATAGAATCGCTTTGGCGCGCAACCGGCGCGCGAGTCGAGCGGATGGCGCCCGAGGTGCATGACGCGATACTGGCGCGCGCGAGCCATCTGCCGCAGCTGGTCTCGAGCGCGCTCGCGGCGTCGCTCGGCGAGGAGCGCGTCGCGGGCCTGCTCGCGGCGGAATTCGGCGCCGGCGGATTGCGTGATACCACCCGCATCGCGGCGTCGTCCGCCGAGATGTGGCGCGATATCTGTCTCACCAACCGGGAGGCCATCGTATCGGCTCTGAAGCTCTTTCGCGAATCATTCGACGAGTTCGAGCGCGCGGTCGAGCGTGCCGATTCAGACGAGCTCACGGCGCTTTTCGAGCGCGGCCGGCAGATGCGCGAGCGGCTCAAATGACACGGGCGCGCCCGATAATTGCGATCGACGGTCCCGTGGGCGCGGGCAAGTCGACTGTGGCGCGCGAACTCGCTCGCGCGCTCGCCTTCAGCTACATCAATACCGGCGCCATGTACCGCGCCGTCGCACTTGTCGCGCGCGAGAGCGGAATCAGTCCCGGCGATGCACAAATCGAACGGCGCCTCGCCGGCATTCTCGATATGATCGCGATCACATTTGATGGTGAGCGGGTGCATCTCTCAAGCCGCGACATAACCGCGGCGATCGCGGCGCCGGAGGTCGGCGACCTCGCCTCGCGGCTTTCCACGCTCGCAATCGTGCGCCGGAAGATGCGCGAACTTCAACGCGCCGCCGGGCGCGACGGTGGCGCCGTGATGGAAGGGCGCGATATCGGCACTGCGGTTTTTCCCGACGCGGAGTTCAAGTTCTTCCTCGATGCCGACGTCGAGGTGCGAGCCGAACGCCGATGGCGCGAACTGGTTGCGAAGGGCGCAAGCGTGACGCGCGACGAGGTGCTGGCGCAGTTGCTCGAGCGTGATCGGCGCGACAGCGAGCGCGAACTTGCGCCGCTCAGGCGCGCGGACGACGCGATCGTGATCGATTCGACGCGGCTCTCGATCGCGGAGGTGGTTGCAGCGATGAAAGCGCGCGTGGAAGCGGCTTCTCGCGCTTTGAAGGGCTTGAAACCCACGTAGCTCCCTTGTATGGATTGCTGTAGCCTCGATGTCCTGCGGAAGGTCCCACTAAATGGAGAAAGAGTTGTCTGATAAAACAGGCGGAGGAACGAATGATTTCGAGTCGCTGATGGAGCAGAGCCTGCGCGCCCCACGCCCAGGTGAAGTACTTACCGGCACAGTTCTCTTGATCACCCGCGATAACGTAATCATCGACATCAACTACAAGTGCGAAGGGCAGGTGCCGCTCGCCGAATTCCTTGACCACGAAGGCAAGGTCGCGGTCAGTGAAGGCGACGAGGTTGACGTTTATTTCGAGGGCACCGAGACCGAGAACGGAACGGTCATGCTTTCGCACGCCAAGGCCGAGAAGTTCAAAGTCTGGCGCGAACTCGAACGTGCGTTCCAAACCGAAACCCCGGTCGAGGGCGTGGTCCTCGGCAAGGTGAAGGGCGGTCTCCAGGTTGATATTGGAGTGCCGGCCTTCCTGCCGGGATCCCACGTTGACCTTCGTCCGGCGCGCAACCTCGACCGCTACGTTGGCCAGCGCGGGCGCTTCCAAATCCTCAAGTTCAACCGCGCGCGCGGCAATGTCGTCGTCTCGCGCCGCAGCGTGATCGAGCGCGAGCGCACGTCGCTCAAGGAGCAAACGCTCAAGGTGCTCGAAGAGGGCGTGATCCTCGAAGGCGCCGTCAAGAACATCACTGACTACGGCGCCTTCGTCGACCTTGGCGGAATCGACGGCCTGCTGCATATCACCGACATGTCGTGGGGCCGCCTCCAGCATCCCTCCGAAGCGGTCAAGGTCGGTGACAAGGTCAAGGTGGTCGTGCTCAAATACGACCCGTCGCGCGAACGCGTCTCGCTCGGGATGAAGCAGATCATGCCCGACCCGTGGACGCGTGCCGCCGAGAGTTATGCGGTCGGAGCGCGCTTCACCGGCAAGGTGGTGAGCGTCACCGACTACGGCGCATTCGTCGAGCTGGAAAAAGGCATTGAGGGGCTGATCCACGTATCGGAAATGACGTGGAGCAAGCGCGCGGTTCATCCGTCGAAGCTCGTCAACGTCGGCGATACCGTCGAGGTCCAGGTGCTTGGAGTCGACGAGGCCAACCGCAGGATTTCACTCGGGCTCAAGCAAATCGAACCGAATCCATGGGAGGCGCTCGCGGAGCGCCATCCGGTCGGCAGCACGATCAAGGGCAAGGTCAAATCGATCACCGACTTTGGCGTGTTCGTCGAGATCGAACCCGGGATCGACGGCCTGGTGCACATCTCCGATCTTTCGTGGACCAAGAAGGTGCGCCATCCTTCCGAACTTCTCAAGAAAGGTGACGAGGTCGAGGCCGTGGTGCTTGGAATTGAGGTCGACCAGGAGCGCGTAAGCCTCGGCATCAAGCAGCTCGCGCTGGATCCGTGGGATACCGTGGCGCAGCGCTATCCGCTGAATACCCGGGTTCGCGGAAAAGTGAGTTCGGTTGCGGACTTCGGCGTCTTCGTCGAGCTGGAAGAGGGTATCGAGGGACTCATCCATATCTCGCAGCTCAGCAACGAGCGCGTCGACAAGCCTTCGTCGCTCTACAAGGTGGGCGACGAGGTCGAGACAATCGTGGTCCAGGTCGACAGCAAGGAACGGCGCATCGGGCTGTCGATCAAGGCGCTGCGTCAGCACGAGGAACGCGAGGAAATGCAGGCCTACCTCAAGCGCGAGCATGAGGCTCAGCGTTTTTCGCTCGAGGATATCCTTAACGAGGAGCTGCGGGGCGATCGCGAAGAGGGTGAGCGCAGGGTGTCTCGCGGCGGCCGCGGACGTGATCACTGAGACATTAACTCCAACGCCCGCTCCTTGCGGGGGGAGTAAATTCATCGCGATGACCAAGCGAGGGATCATCGAGGAACTGCTGACCAGGCGTCAGGTTCTTTCACATCGCGAATCCGAAACCATCGTCAACGCGATGTTCGATGCGATGGTGACCGTGCTCGCGCGCGGCGAACGCATCGAGATCCGCGGTTTCGGCAGTTTTGGCGTGAAAGAGCGCCGGGCACGCGAAGGCCGTAATCCAAGAACCGGCCAGCCGGTTGCAGTCCAGGCCAAGCGAATTCCGTTTTTCCGCGCGGGCAAGGAACTCAAAGTGGAGGTGAATGGCGCTGCTGAGGAGGCGCGTGCCCGGTCGGCCTGAGGCCGCGTCGGGGCTTGAACGGCTGTGGGCGCCATGGCGCTCCGCCTATCTCGCCACCGCAGGCCGCCGCTCCGCGCGCTGCATCTTCTGTTTCGGCAGAATCAATGGGCAGGCTCGCCGCCGCCGTCTGGTGCTCTACGCGAGTCCGCTCGCGCTCGTGATGCTCAACCGCTATCCCTATAACAACGGTCACTTGATGATCGCGGCGCGCCGCCATCTCGCCTCGCCGGAGCTTCTAAGCCGCGAGGAGCGCGCCGTGACAGCCGAGCTTGTCGCGCTTGCGATCGTGCGTCTGAAATCCGCGCTCAAGCCTGCCGGATTCAACGTCGGCGCCAACCTGGGCCGCATGGCAGGCGCGGGATTCGCGGACCATTTGCACTGGCATGTCGTGCCCCGCTGGGAGGGCGACGCCAACTTCATGCCGGTAATCGGATCAACCCGCGTGCTCTCGCAGCATCTGGAGGAGAGTTTCAATCTGCTCGAGCCGCTTTTCAAAGCCACTGACACTGCTTTATCCTAAAAAAGAAAGTTCGCTTCGGCATCCCTATGGATCAAGGTCTATTAGCGCTAGGTACGCTGCGTGAATTAAAGCGCGCCGGTTATCAAACCAAGCCGGTGCGACTCGAGATGCGCGACAATCTGCTCGGGCGCTTGCGCGACCGGGAGCGCATCCTGCCCGGCATCGTCGGCTACGACCAAACTGTCCTGCCCGAGATCGAAAACGGCGTGCTCGCCGGCCATCACATGATCCTGCTGGGCGAGCGCGGCCAGGCGAAGTCGCGGATTATCCGCGCGCTCGTTTCGTTGCTCGACGAACGCGTCCCGGCGGTCAAAGGATGCGAGATCAACGACGACCCCTACGCGCCAATCTGCTCGCGATGCCGCAAGCTGCAGGCGGAGAAGGGCGACGATCTCGAAATCGCATGGATCGGCCGCGAGTTGCGTTACGCCGAAAAGCTCGCGACGCCCGACGTTTCGGTCGCCGACCTGATCGGTGAGATCGATCCAATCAAGGTGGCCGAAGGACGTTATCTCGCCGACGAGGAAACCATCCACTACGGTTTGATCCCGCGCACCAATCGCGGAATCTTCGCCATCAATGAACTCCCCGATCTGACTGAAAAAGTGCAGGTGGGGCTTTTCAACCTGATGGAGGAGAAGGACGTTCAGATCAAGGGCTACAAGATTCGGCTTGCGGTCGACCTCGTCTTCGTCGCCAGCGCCAATCCGGAAGACTACACCTCGCGCGGCCGCATCATCACGCCGCTCAAAGATCGTTTCGACGTCCAGGTCCGCACGCACTACCCCAAGACGCTCGAGGATGAGGTCGCGATCATGGAGCAGGAATGCAGCTATCCGCTGCGTTCCGAGATGCCCGTCCGCATACCGGCGTTCATGAAGGAGATCCTCGCGCAGATTACCTTCGAGGCGCGCGCTTCGAATGAGATAAATCAGACCTCGGGCGTGTCGGTGCGGATGACCATCAACAATTTCGAATCGATGTTGTCCAATGCCGAAAAGCGCGCCGTGAAGATCAACGAGACCGAGATCGTGCCCCGCCTGTCCGATCTCCACGCGCTCTACGCCTCGACCGCGGGCAAGCTCGAACTCGAGTACGTGGGCGAGGACAAGAAAGAGGAGGACCTCGTCGAGCGCCTCGTCAACCGCGCCGTGCTCAAGGTCTTCGATCGCTGCTTCAAGCTCGACGACCTGAAACCCGTAATCACCTACTTCGAAGACGGATGGGGCGTCGAAGTCTCCGATATGTCGCCATCTTCCGAGTACCTCGACGCGCTGCGCGAGGTTCCGGGCTTGCGCGACGCCGTCAACCAGCTCGGTGTCGCCGAGACTCCGGGCCTGATGGCGACCGCGAGCGAGCTCATCTTCGAGGGCCTGCATCTCCATCAGAAACTCAACAAGGAGCGCCAGGGCGGCCGTTTCGCTTATCACGCCTGATCACGAGCCCACGTCATGGTAACCACCCGCTACACGCAGTGGGACGGCACGCAGCAACTGCGGCTCGACGCCGACAAGGTCTTCGAGAAGCTCGCCGAGTATCTCTCCTACACCGATGACGTCCGCCAGGCGATGGATTGGATGATGCGCCAGGGGATGGACTTCGACGGGACCAAGGTGATGGGTCTCGAGGAGTTTCTCGAGCAGTTGCGCCAGGAGATGCGCCAGCGCTACCGCGACTTCAATCTGCGCAATTCGCTGAGCGACTTGGAGCAGCGGCTCGAGGACATCCTGCAGCGCGAGCGCCAGACGCTCTCCAGCCTGCGCGACAGCAAGCCCGGGATGGAGGAGAAGGAACGCCAGCTTCAGCATATCCCGCGCCGCCTCTCCGAGGCGCTGCGCAAGCTCGAGAGCTACGAGTTCGAGGACGAGCAGGCGCGCGCGGATTTCGAGGAACTGCTCAACGAATACGAGAACGTCCGCGACCTCGAAAATTTCCGCGACCGCTACAACCACATGTTCCACGGGCCCAAGAGCCTCGACTATCAGGAATCGCTCGACCTGATGCGCGAGATGGAACGCATGCGCCAGCTCGAACAGGATCTGATGTCGGGGAACTTCGAGACCATCTCGATGGAGGACCTGCGCGAGATGCTGGGGCAGCAGGCGGCGCAGGATTTTCAGAACCTGCGCCAGGTGATGACGATGCTGGCGCAGTCCGGTTACACCGTGCAAAAGGGCGACCATCTGCAGCTTTCGCCCAAGGGCGTGCGCCGCATCGGCCAGCTCGCGCTGCGCGACATCTACCAGGGCCTGCTCAGGGATCGCGCCGGCACACATAACATCGATCATCGCGGCATCAGCGACATGCGCCCGGACCAGACCAAGCAGTACACCTTCGGCGACCCGCTCAACCTGAATCTCGTCGCGACGTTGAAGCACGCGCTCACGCGACGGCCCGGGGTGCCGCTCGCACTCGAACCCGGCGACTTCGAAATCTACGAAAACGACTTCGGCAGTTCGTCGTCCACCGTGCTATGCCTCGACATGTCGTGGTCGATGAGCTGGGAGGGACGCTTCGCCGCGGCGAAGAAGGTCGCGATGGCGCTCGAAACGCTGATCCGATCGAAGTTCCCGCGCGACTACTTCTCGATCGTCGGCTTCTTCACGCGCGCGGTCGAACTCAAGCTCAAGGATCTGCCCGAGGCGTCGTGGAACATGGGCGATCCGTTCACCAATCTGCAGGACGGGCTGCGCCTCGCCTCCGATCTGCTGATGCGCCATCCGTCGCGCAACCAGCACATCATCGTGATAACCGACGGGCAGCCGACCGCCTATTTCCTCAACAAGCGCCTCTATTGCGAATGGCCGCTTTCGTTCGGCGGCATCAGCATGCGCGCCGCGCAGGAGACCCTGAAGGAAGTCGAACGCGTCACCCGCAAGAACATCACGGTCAACACCTTCATGCTCGACGACTCGCCGAGCCTGCGCGCTTTCGTCGAGAAGATGACGCAAATCAACCGGGGCCGCGCGCTCTACACGCGCCCCGACCATCTCGGCGAATACATGCTGGTCGATTATCTGTCGAAGAAGCGTAAGAAGGTCTGAGCTTCCCTTTCCTGAC
>Ga0209701_10001643_pt1 | contig 14454 bp, 8 predicted proteins | sample CZO8metaG_4_FD_188356 | JGI IMG/M metagenome (GOLD analysis project Ga0209701, IMG submission 188356) | Vadose zone soil microbial communities from the Eel River Critical Zone Observatory, Northern California, USA - CZOApr15con2H3.8 metaG... | ecosystem: Environmental > Terrestrial > Soil >...
GAAGCGTTACGGGGGAATCGATGCCGTCCTGGTCTGGCCGACTTATCCCAACATGGGCATCGACAATCGCAACCAGCACGACATGATTCGCTGTATGCCAGGTGGCGTCGCCGGAGTCCGGGAGATGATCGCGGACTTTCACAAGCGCGGCGTTCGAGTTCTCTTCCCGATGATGATGTGGGACCAGGGGACACGCGAGCCGGGAAAATCCTGGCCCGACGCGATTGCATCCTTAATGGCGGAGATCGGAGCGGACGGCATCAATGGCGACACACAAGACGGAGTGCCGAGCGGCTATGCCGAGGCCGCGGAGCGCATCGGTCATCCTTTGGCGTTCCAGCCGGAGGGAGGCCCTCATGATGAAGCGATTACCTATGACGTCTTAACCTGGGGCCAATACAAATTCCCTTTTGCTCCGCGAGTGGATCGCTACAAATGGCTTGAAACAAGGCACATGGTGAACATTTCGGATCGCTGGAACCGAGATAAGACAGATGACCTACAGTTCGCTTTTTTCAACGGAATCGGCTGGGAGAGTTGGGAAAATATCTGGGGCATCTGGAACGGCATCGCGCCTCGGGACAGCGAAGCTACCCGCCGAGTAGCGACGATCGAACGCGGAGTTGCGCCGTTTCTGGTAAGTAAGGATTGGGAACCATTTTTCCCGATGCTTCATTTTGGAGTATTTGCGAGCCGTTGGCCGACGGGAGAAGAAACGGTTTGGACGATCATCAACCGAAATGAGTACAACATCACAGGCCCCCAAATGGAACTGCCCTTTCAGGAAGGGATGCATTACTTTGATCTGTACTACGGAGTGGAGCTCACCCCACAGCGCCGCGCTGACAAGGTTGTCCTAGCATTTTCTCTGGGTGCCAAGGACTACGGCGCAGTGCTCGCAACAAAATCGCCGCTCGCGGAAAATAGGGCGAGTCTGATGGCAACGATGAAAACTCTGACGGCCACGCCGCTTTCCAGCCTGCCGGACCGGCGAACGATTCTGGTGCAGCAAATGGCAGAGGTCACTTCGACGAAACCTCCGTCCGGGACGCCAGCGGAAATGGTGCAAATTCCCGAGGCTGACTTTCTCTTCAAAGTTCACGGCATTGAAATCGAAGGATTCGACGAAATTGGGGTCGACGTTCAATATCCGTGGGAAGACTCTCCCCGCCGATACCATGAGCACGGTTTACACGTAAAGCCGTTCTGGATCGACAAATATCCGGTGACCAATGCTGAATTTAAGAAATTTCTAGAAGCTACCCGTTATCGACCTAAGGATGACCTGAACTTCCTGCACGACTGGCAAAATGGAACCTACCGGGAAGGTTGGGGAGACAAGCCGGTCACGTGGGTTTCACTTGAAGATGCACGTGCCTATGCCGCCTGGGCCGGGAAGCGTTTGCCGCGCGAATGGGAATGGCAATATGCTGCCCAAGGCACGGATGGGCGTCTCTATCCGTGGGGCAATCAATGGGATCCTTCTGCTGTCCCGATCCCGGACAAGGGCCGCACAATGCGTGGTCCCGATGCCGTTTCCGCTCATCCGAAAGGAGCGAGTCCCTACGGAGTGATGGACTTGGTGGGCAATGTGTGGCAATGGACAGATGAGTTCACCGACGAACATACCCGCGGCGGAATTCTGCGAGGCGGAAGCTATTACCAGCCGCAGGGATCGATCTGGTATTTCCCCCAGGCATATAAATTGACAGAGCACGGTAAACTCCTGATGATGGCGCCAAGCATGGACCGTTCAGGCGCTTTGGGATTCCGCTGCGTTCAAGACGCACAGTGAGTTGCCAGACGGTCTGTGGACTGAAGCTCGGAGAGCGGCTCGCACACTGACCCCTACGAACGAGAACTGAATTGCCCCTTATGACCAAGCCAGCAACCATGAAAGAAATAGCCGAGCGCGCGCAAGTCTCGATCGGCACGGTGTCGCACGTCGTCAATAAGACCGCTCCGGTTCGCGACAAGCTTCGCAAGCGGATCCTCGAAGTCATCGCCACGCTCGGATATCAGCCGAGCCAGTTGGGTCGCGGGCTTCGACGCAACTCGACAAACATGTTGGGCATGGTGATTCCCGATATTACGAACCCTTTTTTCCCGGGAGTCGTGCGCGGCGTGGAAGACGTTGCATTCAACAAATCGTTTCGCGTGGTGTTGTGCAATACCGACAATGATCCTTCCAAAGAAAAAGCGTACATTGACGAGTTGCGCTCCTACCGACCTGCCGGACTGCTGATAATTCCGGCTTCGGAACGAAACCTTTCTGCCGAGCTCGGTTATTCGATTCCCCATGACATACCGGTGATCTTCCTCGATCGTCGCCCGTCGGACTGGAAAGGTGATGCCGTGATGGTGGCGAACGAAGAGGGCGCGTTCCAGGCGACACAATATCTGGTGAAGATGGGTCACACGCGTTTAGCGATGCTAGCGGGACCATCGCACGTAACGAATGCGGTTGAGCGTCTCGCGGGATTTCGCAAAGCCCTTGCAAAACACAAGTTGAGCATCACACCGGAATACGTGCAGGAAACCAGGTTCGATCGGGACAGCGGTTACCGAAGCGCCCTCCGATTGCTCAACATGCTGCCGCGCCCCACCGCGATTTTCGCCGCAAATGACATGGTAGCCCTGGGCGCGTTGCTTGCTGTCCGGGAGTTGGGGTTGCGATGCCCAAAGGATGTCTCCATTATTGGTTTTGACGACCTGGAACTGGGAATGTTCACGGACCCGGCGCTTTCTTCCGTGCATCAATCTGGCTACCAAATGGGGGCGACGGCAGCGCGGCTTCTGCTTGACCGTATCGGCGGCAAGAAAGGGCGGCCCCAGCAGATTGTGCTGCCCACTGAACTGAGGATCCGTAATTCTGTGGTGAGACCGAATGATGGAAATCCGACGGACTAACTTTCGTGGCGTGGGAACGCATGCGCACGATTTCGCCAATTATTTTCGCGGCTGAGAATGCACCCAGAAAGGCAGCGTGCTTCTTGAAGCCTTGACGTTCGAATGCACTGTAGAATGAAATCACTCGCATGAAACTCACCCGCCGGAGCTTTCTGCATTACTCCTTAAGTGCATTGGCCGTGGGCGGGCCCGGACAAGGAGTAGTCTCTCGCCAGGCCAAGGCAGAACGGAGAATGGCCCCCTCGGGCCGTCCGTTCAACGCCCGATTCACCGATATAGCCAAGGAAGCAGGTCTTGTGCTGCCGGTTGTTTACGGAGAAGCCGATCACAAGGACTACATCCTCGAAACTGTCGGCTGCGGCTGCGCCTTTTTCGACTATGACAATGACGGCTGGATGGACATCTTCCTGCTGAGTGGCTCCTCCATGGCGGGAGCGCCGTCCGGCGCGTCCAACCGATTGTACAAGAACAACCGCGATGGAACCTTCAGTGACGTTACCGAAAAGGCTGGCTTGCGATTTACCGGCTGGGGTTCAGGTGTCTGTGTAGGCGACTACAACAATGACGGATGGGAAGACCTGTTCTGCACGTTCTACGGACAAAATAAACTCTATCGGAACAATGGCGACGGAACGTTCACAGATGTAACCAAACAAGCTGGCCTGGAAAATTCCAAGACGCGCTGGGGTGCAGGTTGCACCTTTTTTGATTACAACCGTGACGGCCACCTGGATCTTTTTGTTTCAAATTACGTACAGTTTGACGCGACGCACATTCCGAAGCCAGGCCAAGATGTTTATTGCAACTGGAAAGGCGTACCCGTAAATTGCGGCCCTCGGGGCTTGCCGCCGGGGTATCACTCACTCTACCGGAATAGCGGAGACGGGACATTCGCTGATGTCAGTGTTCGGGCAGGGATTGACGGACTTCGCGGCTCATATGGCATGACGGTCGTTGCCGCGGACTTCGATGAAGACGGCTGGCCCGACATTTTCGTCGCTTGTGATTCGACGCCGAGTCTTCTGCTGATGAACCAGCGGAACGGTACCTTTCGCGAAGAGGCCGTAATCCGCGGCGTTGCACTCAGCGATGACGGAATGGAACAAGCGGGGATGGGCGTCGGGGTAGGTGACTACGACCTTGACGGCCATCTGGACCTCTTCAAGACGCACTTCACGGATGACACCGGGGGGCTTTTTCACAACAATGGCAAGGCTGAGTTTGAGAACGCCACGATGTCCGCACATGTGGGAACCGAAAATCGCTTCATTTGCTGGGGAGCAGGAATCGTGGACCTCGACAACGATGGATTCCCAGACCTCTTCATGACCGCGGGCAGTGTCTACCCAGAAGTGGAAAAAACGCTTCCGCAGTATCCGAATAAGAACCCCAGAGTTGTTTTTCGAAATCTGGGCAATGGCAGTTTCGAGGAATTGATCGAGGAAGCTGGACCCGGTGTGGCGGCTGCCCACTGCAGCCGCGGATGCGCCTTCGGTGATTTCGACAATGATGGTGACATCGACATTCTGATTGTCAATCTCAGTGAAGCGCCTTCACTTTTGCGCAACGATGTGAGCGGTAACAACCACTGGCTAAAGGTGAAACTGGTCGGTACAAAGTCGAACCGCAGCGCCATCGGAGCCAGGGTTTTGGCGCGGTACGGACGGAAAATCCAGGCGCAGGAAGTACTGAGCCAATCCAGCTTTTACTCCGCAAGTGACCCGCGACTTCACTTCGGATTGGGCCGGGAAACCTCTGCGGATCTCGAGATTCACTGGCCCAGCGGAATGCGGGAGTCTCTAAAGGGCGTAACGGCCAATCAAATTGTCGTGGTTAAAGAAGGAATGGGAATCGTCTCGGATAAGAAATCGGTAAAGGGTTAAACCTGGCGCTCTAGATCCCTCGCGCGACCTGCCACAAGAAAGAACAAGAGTGGGGGTGAACCCGTCCTAGATTCTCACCTGTAAGGGGTAGGTCCCAACCGGTCAATCTGATTAGCCGGATGGGACGCTACGGGGTGAAAGTCAGAAGCTGAAGTGGATCCCGAACTGGGCCGAACGCGGGACGTTTTGTGACGTCGAGTGCCCGAACTGGCCGCTCGACAGATCGCTCACCGGTTGAGTGAGATTCACGCGATTGAAAATGTTAAAGATGTCTGCGCGAATTTCAAACCTGAAGCGCTCGAAGCTGATCTCCTTTGAGAATTGAGTGTTAACGTTGGCCAATCCGGGACCGATGTAGGTGTTCCGTCCCAGGTTTCCGGCGCTTCCCAAGGCTGGCGTTGGAAACGCCGAAGCAGAAGCAAAGCCCTTGATAAAGTCACTCCTGCTCCCCGTCGATACCGCCCCAGCGGCTGGCCGATTCGGTGCATCGTAACCATAGCCGTCCGCGTTGAAATCGCCGCTCCGAGGCTTTAGGCCAATGATGTTCCCATTCGAATCGAAGATCGGGTTAAACGCAGCGGTCGTGTTTACCGTGAAAGGCAAACCGCTTTGCAGAACGACGATGTTTGACATTCGCCATCCGCCCAAAATGGTCTTCCCGATTCCCTCGCTGAAAGGCGATGGCAACTGCACCAGGCTGTCGATGGTAAACCTCCTGGAAACATCGAAATCCGACAAGCCATGCTGAGACGAAATATTGAGTGGATTGAAGATCGCTTCACCGTTCGCCGTTCCGTTGTCGTTGCTGCTCATTTCATCGGTTGATTTGCCGAAGGTATAGATCCCCCGGAGTTGCCAGGAGTGACTCATGCGTTTGGTGAGCATGAATGTACCGTAGTGGCCGTCGGCAATGCCGATGGTTCGGCCATAAATGATCGGGCCGAAGTTTGGGTTCAAGCGAGCCTGAACACCTTTGTTTATGATCAGATCGCCGGGGAATCGATTCACGTCCGTCTGGATATACAGGTGGTCGCTATGCGAGCCATTGTAATCGAATTCGGCGATCAGATTGTGTCCGAGATCCTTCTGAACAGCCAGCATCCAGATATGGGTGCGTGGCTGATCGAGTTGAGGTTGCACTCCCGACGTACGGACGGGCAGGCCCACGATCCCCCCCGCAGAATTAGTTGCAAAGGTTAAACCCGGAACAGGCCAGGCGGTTCCGCTGGAATTCCCCAGCGAGTATGTGAATGGATGCGACTTGCTTGTCAAATTGAATGAAGGGTTGGCCCAAACGGGCGGATTGGCGCGAGAGGGGAACGACCAAGAGCCATCCGCGACGTTGTTGTAGAACAGACCGTAACCTCCCCGCACCGACATCTTGCCGTTGCCGAAGACGTCATAGCCAAAGCCAATGCGTGGTCCAAATCCCATCGGGGTATTCTGTACGACATACGCATTCTGGCCGCCCCGAACAGACATAACCCCGCTTGCTACCTGTTGGGCAAAAGTGCTTCCCGAACCAGGTGTAAAGAACGGGAAAGGCGTAGTCGAATTGTGATAGTTCCCCCAGTGACCGAAGTAGTCGTATCTCAGACCGAGATTCAACGTGAAACGCTTGCTCAATTTCCAATCGTCCTGGACAAATCCCCCGAAATACACCCAGCGAAGCACTTGGTAGAGATTACTGGCCAGAGCACTGTTCGCCACGGAAATTGCCGGTCCAGCTTGCGAAAAAGGCTTGTCTTGTGCAAAGTCAGTGATGTTGGCAAATCCAAAGGTTGGCCTAAGGAGAGGTGACGTGAAGTTATCATCGTCATGATGGCGGTCGATGTCCACGCCGGTGGCGATGGTGTGGCTGCCGTGTGTCCAGGTCAGCACATCGTGCCAGTTGAAATTCTCGTGAACCCAGCCCGCTGGACCCCACTGCGCAAATCCGGAAACCCCGGAGATGTTTACGTTCGGAAGATCCCGGTGACTGGATGTGCCCGGGTTCGAGCCAACCGCTCTTACGACAGTAAAGCCCGCTTCGTTCAAGAGTCTTGGCGAAAAGGTGTGCGTCCAATCGAGTTTGCCGAAGAAGCCGGTATTTGGAACCACAACCCGGTAAATTGCACGTGGGTCCGCTCCCAATTGGTTGGAATACGTTCGGAACATATCGAAAAAGATGCGGTCTTTGGATTCGTTAACGTTGTAGTCCACGCGGAAATGCCATTGGTAGGCATTGTGAGTCATACTCTGGGGGAAAAAAGCGGTTCCGACCGCAGGCAAGTCTGCTGGAAACGCCGAACTCGAAAAGAACCCGGGATTTCGCGCTTGGACCTGAGCTACCGTGAGGATATTTGTTGTGGGAACACCTGCGGGTGGCGCCTGCTTGAAGAATGTATTGGCAAGATTGTTCGGAAAGTTAGTCTGCACGAATTGTACAAATTGGGGCGTTTCAACTGTCGCTACTTGCGTCGTCGCAGTCGAAGAAAGCAACCCGAAGGCGCCACCAAAAACAAACAATTTGTTCTTTAAAATGGGACCGCCGAGGGTTCCGCCGAATTCGTTTCGTCGGAACGCGCGAATTGGCCGGCAAGCAGTGTTTCCCGCCGCACAGAATTGAAAAATCGTTCGGGCCGTCAAGGCGTTGTCCGTGTGGTATTCCGACAGCGTGCCGTGAAGTTCGTTGGTTCCGGGTTTAGTGAAAACCTGCACGTACGCGCCGCTGTACCTTCCCTTGGATGCGTCGAACGTCGCACCTGCTATCCTTACTGCCTGAATAAAGTCCGGTTCGGGAGACAAGTTGACCACACCGTCGCGCGAAGCGCTGTTCAAGCCGGAGCCGTCGACGTCGTATTCGTTGTTTTCCTGCCGTTGCCCGGCAGCGTTTATCTGATATCCGGCTTCCTGCTCGAAGCTATCATTATTAGCGGATCCGGAACCAAGCGCGCCGCCGCTTGGCAAACCCGATCCGGTAATGCCGGGAGCTAGCTCGATCATGCTCGTATAGATGTTTCGTCCAAGCAAAGGCGCGTTTTCAATGCTCGCTTGCGATATTTCGCGCGATGTATCGCTCTTGTCCGTCTCCACCGCCGCGATTGTTTCAGTGACCTCAATGGAGACCGACTCCGTCGGAAGCGCCAGAGAGGGATATATCGTCTTCACCTCGTTCGATTCGAGTTGCACATCCTTCTGAATCCACTGCTTGAATCCGGTGACGTCGACTTCGATCGTGTATACGCCGCCCGGCAGAGATGAGATGCGAAAGTTGCCGTTGTCTGTGCTCGTCGAAAACTGGCCCACATGAGTGGCCTGATTGGTGACCGTCACTTTCGCATTGGGAACGGCCGATCCACTTTGGTCCACGACCACACCGGTGAATCCGCTATTGAACTGGGCGAACACACCAGGCGCAGCTACAAGGAAAAATAGAATACAAAGAACAAATGAAATTGCTGCTGATTTGCGACGAATTACAAGGGCCATTGTGCCTCCTTGAAAATGCTGAAACTTACTGTTGCGCTGATTCGATCCTGGGTTTTTGCTGCTCTTTCAATTTCTCGGCTTGTTGCAGGCTTTCAAACCGGTCAATCAATGCTTGGCCCGCCGCGCGCCTTCCCGTGCTCAGATAGAGCCGCGCGAGCGTGTATTCTGCCGGCGCATGGTTGGGATCCAACCGCAAACAGGTGACTAGATTTTGCTCCGCGAGTTTGGGTGACTCCCGCAGATACAGCTTGGAAAGTTGGTAGTACGAGTCGGCGTATGACGGGTTAACTCGAATCGCTTGCTGGAAAGCGTCCTTGGCCTTCGCCTCAAGCCCCAGGTCTGCTGCACGCCCCTCCTGCAACTGGACGAGGATCTTTCCGAGGTGGTAGTGCATGTAGTAGTTATCCGGGAATTCTTCGATGGCAGCCGTAAGCGTAGCCTGGGCCTGTTGCAACTGTCCCCCGTGCGTCTGGACGATCGCGAGGCTAAGCAGCGCAACGCTGTTATCCTTCTCTAACCTACTGGCATTGCGCAGGCTATCTTCGGCCTCCTCCAGTCTCCCCAGATTCTCGAGAACCACGCCTTTCTGTACTAATAAGCGGTAGGAATTGGGGATATGCTCCAGTCCGACATTGGCGGCTTCCAGAGCCAGCGGGTAATTTCCGTAATCAGCACAGATCGTGCTGAAGTCCAAATAATTGTCCTCTTTTGTCGGATCCAGCTTCGCAGCCTGGCGTAGCGACTGCATCGCCAGGGCAAAGTCACCATTCTTATTGGCGATATGTGCGAGAAGATTTAAGGAGTCGCTGTCTGGGTTTTTGGCCGCGAGGTCCTTCAGGATTTTCAAGGCTTCCTCGGAACGATTCATCTGGTCGAGCACCAGCGCACGCTGGTAAGTAACCCGCTCAAGTTGGCCGCCTTTCGCACCAGCCTTATCCAGATCGGCCAAAGCCTTGAGGTTCTGCCCTAGTCGGGAATACAGCTCCGCTGCCTGTAGGTATTGGGAGGCCGTGATTCCATGAGCAGCGTCGAAATTACTGAGTGCGACTTGCGCTCTGTGCAGATGCTTGAGTTGAAACTCCGCCTGCGCTAAAGATAAGATCGCTTCCGGATAGCGATCCAAGAGTGCCCCTGACTGTTCCAGCAACTGCACTGCTTGCACGTAGTCAGCATTCTTTTCCGCAATCATGCCCAGGAAGAGATTGCCGACTGCATGTGAAGTCGAAGAGATGTTTTGCAGTTTCAGAAACTCAGCCGCTGCGAGATCGTACTGGCCAGTAATGAAATACGTGATGCCGAGATTCTTGTGCGCGGGCGCGAACCCCGAGTCAGCGTCTATGCACTCAAGAAAGTATTGTTTGGCCCGCTCGAAATCCCCTTTAAGGCTGTAAGCTGCACCGGTAGCATCCAGTAGCAGCGGATTTTGACGATCACTCTCAAGGGCCTTCTCGAATGTGGCGATGGCTGCGTCTAGCTTCCCTCGCTCAGCGAGGGCGACACCTGCGCGATACATTTTGTTCCCGTCTGCGGAACGGGCCGCCGACACATTGGCGGGGGTTTGGGAGCGTAGACTGACAGGCAACATCGCGGCGAAACTCAGGCAAGCAATCCACACCCAGGCCCGGGATGAACCGCAGCGGACACAATCAGCCTTCGGAGAACACAGACACCGTTTACGATCGACCGTGAACACTATCGGCAAATGCCACCCCTGGCTCACCAGACTAGCGACTGACAGGCCGCGCCCCGACGCGCGGCCTGAAAACGACAGATATCAATCCAATACTGGAAGAACCTTTGTTCGGTTCTGAGTTCGGTACCAGCAAGCCCCTGTGTCCTTGAGCCGTACCAAATCAAGCCTTAATTGAAACCTTCCAATTTATATGCACCCCAAAGCGTCTTGGAGGAACAAATCAGCAAGAAGCACAGGCGATTTGTCATCCAAAGAATTGCTGAAGAAAATAAAACGTTTCAATTCTCTTGTCAAGCACTATTTTTTCGGGCATCATACCGTCGCTTTTAATTTATGCACAGAAACCGCTCGAGTCCTGGCTCGGACAGTTATGCATTGGGGGATTGGCCGAGGCTTTTGGTTGACCAGTACTCAGTGCAAGGGGCTTGTTGCATTTGCATCGGTTAGGAAAAAAGTTCGGGAACCGGTCGAGCAACTTTAGGATAGTTTGGCGGCAACTGGGAAGCCAGAGAGAGCGAGACTTTCATGTATCAACCTGAAGCGTACGCCATTGCACTGCTCTTCATGATTGGCAGCATGCTTTGCTGGGGCTCTTGGGCCAACACCATGAAACTGACTCCTGGTTGGCCGTTCCAGCTATTTTACTGGGATTATGTGGCCGGAATTATTATCGCAAGTTTATTTTGGGGTCTGACTCTAGGCAGCGCGGGGACGGGGCCGCTCTCTTTTCTGAATAACATACGCAGCTCCGATGCGACTCATATTCTTTTTGCGCTCCTCGGGGGAGCGGTTTTCAATGTTGCGAACCTTCTGCTAGTCGCCGCGATCGAAATTGCGGGATTAGCTGTTGCATTTCCGATCGGCATCGGGCTAGCTCTGGTAGTCGGAGTGCTTCTGAATTACATCATTTCTCCCCAGGGCAACCCCCTTTTGCTGTTTGGAGGTGTCCTGTTTGTCGCCCTTGCCATTGTTGTTGATGCCCTTGCCTACCGCAGGCGGGAAACAACTCGTAAAGCTTTGGGTGCTCGCGGAATTCAGATTAGCTTGGCTTGCGGTATCCTCATGGGCAGTTTTTATCCGCTCGTCACCAAGGCGATCACTGGACAGAACTCCCTCGGCCCATACGCAGTTGCTTTTTTCTTCGCCATCGGAGTCGCCATCTGCGCCGTTCCCGCAAACTACCTTCTAATGCGCAAACCTCTGACCGGCGGAGCTCCCGTCAGCATGAGCGACTACACGAAAAGCCCTGGACTTTGGCACCTCTGGGGAATTCTCGGTGGCGCGATTTGGTGCACGGGTGCCGTCCTGAACTTTGTTGCTTCCCACGCCCAAATTATAGGCCCCGCAATTTCTTATGCCATTGGACAGGGGGCAACTATGGTCTCAGCGATCTGGGGAGTATTTGTCTGGAAGGAATTTGCCAGCGCACCCGCTAACGCCCGCAAACTCATTCCCCTTATGTTTGGCTTTTTCCTGGTTGGTTTGGCTGCCGTAGCCCTCGCTCCAGTAATTTCCAAATGACAAACAAAGGAGAATTTCAAGAATGAACTTTAGTCTTACTAGTTCATACAAAGGGACGCGGAATGACATGAAAAAGCGCCTTGTGGTCGTTGGAAGCATCAATCTTGATCTTGTCTCTGTAGCTCCGAGGATTCCGCTTCGAGGCGAGACTCTAACTGCAAGCAGTTTTGGCACATTTCCAGGAGGGAAAGGGGCCAATCAAGCTGTCGCGGCCGCCCGACTTGGAACCCGGGTGAGTATGATTGGGAGACTCGGGAACGACGCTTTTGGCAACGAACTCCGGGCCAACCTGCAATCCGCGGGCGTGGACACCGCTGCCGTCGACGTGGTGTCTACCTCGTCCGGAATTGCCCAGATCATTACTGAAGAGAAAGGCGAGAATGTAATCGTCGTTGCCGCCGGCGCAAATGCTCAGCTAACATTTCGCTACCTCGAAAAACATCTGGCGCTCATTCGCAGCTCCAGCATAGTTTTAACGCAATTGGAAATCCCGCTTGAGACGGTGGACTATCTTGCAGCAATCACTCGCAAGGAAAACATTCCTCTTGTACTTGATCCAGCTCCAGCCCAGCCATTGCCATCGTCTTTGCTCAAAGGTGTGGAATGGCTTACGCCGAATGAATCGGAGACCTGTTCCCTATTGGGGCTCGAATCACAGGAAGTTCCTGCCGATGCGATGAAAGAAATTGCCGAGGCCCTTTTGCAACGTGGTAGCCGCAATGTTCTGCTTAAACTTGGGAAGCGCGGTTGTTATCTTGCGCTGGCGGACGGCAGGAGGGTATTTGTGCCCGCGTACACGGTTCGCGCCATTGACTCGACCGCAGCCGGCGATGGCTTCAACGGTGCGTTTGCTTCAGCGCTGCTCGAAGGTCATGATCCCGTTCGATGCGCTACGTGGGCCTCCGCTGTCGCCGCCATTTCCGTCACTCGCCAAGGCGCTCAACCGTCCATGCCAACTCAGGCGGAAGTCCACGCGTTCTTGAAGGAACGCGAAGGAACGGAACAGCCGGTCTAGCAAGAACAAAGTCACTCAGAAAAGTTCGGACACTTCCCGCACCAGAAATGCCGTACCTTAATCAGCTTGGAGGATAACTCCCACGAACGCCAGACCGCTCCCCCTCGTATTGCGCCTCGTGATTGCGATTTGGTTCGCCGCTCTAGGTTTGTTGCAGTGCCCCCCCGCCGTTTCCCGTCCACAAAATTCGCTCCCTTCTCCTTTGAGTTCTCCTCATGAGGAAAGGGGTGGCTTCGTGGGAGACCTGGCTTGCCGTCCGTGCCATCAGGACAAAACCGGTTCGTATTTTGCGACGGCTCATCATCGTACTTCACGGCTGCCGGATGTAAGTTCAATCGCGGGGAGCTTCACGAAGGGCAGGGACGTTATGACCACGCTCAACCCCGAACTCACTTTCAGGATGGAGGCGCGCGATGGTCATTTTTATCAAACTGCCGTTCGACAAAAGCGAGGTCGCATCTCCGAGCGCACGGAGCAGTTTGATGTCATTATCGGCTCGGCCACCAAAGGCCAAACGTATCTCTATTGGAAGCAGAATGCATTGTTCGAGCTTCCGGTGTCGTATTGGACAGAACTCAATCGTTGGGTCAACAGCCCGGGATATGTAGACGGGTCGGCGGACTTTGATCGCCCCGTACCGCCCCGCTGCGTTGAGTGTCATGCGACATACTTCCAGCCGATTAGTTCCTCGCCGTCCGAGAATCACTACAACAAAGACAATATTGTCCTTGGAATTTCATGTGAGCGGTGTCACGGCCCGGGAATGGAACACGTTCAAAATCATTCGGCGAAATCCACAGATTCAACCGGCAAGAAGCCAATGCCGCCAATCCGATTGAGCCGCGATAGACAGATTGACGTGTGCGCGCAGTGCCACGGCGGAGCGGGTAAACCAATCGCGCCTGCATTTTCATTCAGACCTGCCGAGGCGCTGTCAGAATACGTCAAGTTGCAGGAGCCGAATGCCACGGATCGGTTAGATGTTCACGGCAATCAGGTCACTCTCCTCGAACGCAGCCGCTGTTTTCAATCCTCACCTGGGATGTCTTGCTCTACTTGCCATGATGTTCACGCTCCAGAGCGCGCAGCCGCGGATTATTCCACGCGCTGTATTGAGTGCCACCGCGTGGATCAATGTGGAATGGTTCGTAAACTCGGTACGCAGATAGCTTCCAACTGCATCGATTGCCATATGCCTGTGCAACCCTCTAACCTGCTCGTATTGGACGCTGACGATACTCGATTAACAGCCAAGGTGCGCAATCACTGGATTCGTGTATACCAGAAGACTTCCCATCCATGATTGTCGAGGGCCCGGCTTAGGCACGACTCCCATCCATTGCCTCCCACGCGCCGGATCTGCGACATCGTCAAAGAGCCCATCCGGTTTTAGGACTCCGTAGAATGCGTCGGTCGCGATGCCTCTGCACCAGAATGAGATCCCTTGCTAAGAAAATACTCAGCGCGCATCTTGCACGAGACGAAAACCGACCGCGCCAGAACGATCCATGCTGGGAGACATCATCAGCAATTTGCCATGCTCGATGAGTTTGTAGGCCTGGGGGAAATACCAGATCGACCCCTGCGGCTGGTAGTAACTGCCACCGCGGAGGATTCCTCCGCGGGTGTGTTCGTCGGTAAACTCTTCTGTCCATTGCCAAATATTGCCTACGAGATCCATCACGCCAAACGGACTGGCCCCTTTCGGATGTGCGTCCACCGGGTCGGGACCCCGCATTGCCCGGTTTTTATCCGGTTCAGGAACGGCGATTGCGTCCCATTGGTTGCCCCAGGGATAGATCCGGCCATCAGTGCCCTGCGCAGCGTATTGCCACTCCCATTCGTGAGGTAAGCGCTTCCCGGCCCAGGCGGCGTAGGCCCGCGCATCTTCGAGGGAAACCCACGTAACGGGGCGATTGTCCCAGCCGGTGGGAAAAATACCGTCTTTCCAGTCACGCAGA
>Ga0209701_10001647_pt1 | contig 14446 bp, 13 predicted proteins | sample CZO8metaG_4_FD_188356 | JGI IMG/M metagenome (GOLD analysis project Ga0209701, IMG submission 188356) | Vadose zone soil microbial communities from the Eel River Critical Zone Observatory, Northern California, USA - CZOApr15con2H3.8 metaG... | ecosystem: Environmental > Terrestrial > Soil >...
TGTGGGCGATCTTGATGCCATTCTTCTCACGCACATTCACTTGGACCACGCCGGAGCTACCGGCGCGCTCGTGCGCGAAAATCCCCGCCTCGCCGTGTACGTCCACAAGATTGGCGCGCCGCACGTGATTGATCCGTCCAAGCTGCTTGCCAGCGCCCAGCGCCTCTGGCCCGACGATCTGCAACGGCTGTTTGGAGAAGTGCTTCCCGTTCCGGCCGAGAATTTGCGCATTCTCGAGGGCGGTGAAACGCTTACGCTCGGCTCGCGCAAACTCGAAGTCGTCTACACCCCGGGCCATGCCTCGCATCACGTCAGCTATTTCGATCACGCGGAAGGCATCGCTTTCGTCGGCGATACGGCGGGCGTGCGCATCGAAGGAATGTCCTACGCCATGCCCGCGACTCCCCCGCCCGACATCGATCTGGAGAGCTGGGAAAAATCCTTCGCCGCCATTCTGGAGCGCAAGCCGGCGCGGCTCTTTCTCACGCACTACGGTTATTCCGACAATCCTTCGGAACACATTCTATTGTTCCGCGAACGCCTGCACCGCTGGGCCGCGCTAGCCGCGGAAATCCTGCGCACCGCTGCCAACGATTCCGCCGCGATGGATTCCTTCATGTCCGCAACATTTGCCGAAATCTCCGAGCATCTCCCTGGCGGTGAAGCCGAACACTACGCGTTCAGCGCCGGCCTGAATCTTTCTTTTCTCGGCCTGGCGCGCTATCTGCGCAAACGCGCCGCTGCCGCTTCTTGAGCCGCGCGCGAGGTTTTTTTGTGATGAAAGACGAAATCCAAACGTTCTACGCGGTCGTTCCTGACGAGGACACTTCTTCCGGACCCGCCGCGGGTCCCGTCGAAGACTCTGTGGCGAGCGCCGCCAGCGCTTCGAGGCGCGCGGAAAGCGCTTCGACCAACAGATCGACGAGCTTCTTTGCGCCGCTGCCGTCGGGGTCTTTGTCGGGATTGTACTGCGCCACATCGAGCCCCAACAGGTTCTTGTGTTTCACAAACTCGATGAAGGATGCGCGGACGTCCTCGAAGCCCAATCCGCCGCTGCCGGGAACGTTCACTGCGGGGAACTCTTCGGCCGCGATGACATCGACATCGAGGTGGAGGATGAATTCGCGCGCGTCGGCGTGCACTTGCGCGAGTGCTTCGTGCGCCGCTTTGCTGCCGCCTTTGGATTGAATATCGGCGGCGTAAATATGCCGCATCGGTGATTTGCCGAGGAACTCCTGCTCGGGAGGATCGAGCCGCTCGAGTCCAAACAGTGTCACATCCGGCTCGCGCACCAGCGGCGCTTCGCTCCAGAAACGCACCAGCTCCGGTGCGCCCCTGCCGATGATGTGGGCCACCACCATTCCGTCGATGCGCCCAGAGGGAGTGCTTGCGGGAGTATTGAGATCGGCGTCGCGATCGAACCAGAGAAGATTAAGGTGCTTGTAGTAGCGCCGCGCGCCAGTCAGCAAACCGATGGCTTGCGCACAGTCGCCGCCCAGCACCAGCACCAGCGCGCCGGTTTTCACGGCAAGCTCGGCACGCGTCTTCAGATCGTTCAGGCCAGCGACGATTTCGGTCAGATTGCGAGCCCGCCGGTGTTCTTCATCGTCCGCAAAGAGACGCGGAGCGCAGTCGCCATAGTCCACGACCTCGTAGCCCGCAGCCTGCAACTTTTCGGTAAGCCCGGCAGAGCGCAGTGATGCAGGAGCCTTCTCGCTCCCCGCGGAAAATGCCGCGGCGCTGGAGGGCGCGCCAATCAAGGCAATCTTCTTCGGCTGACGGACGATTTTGACCGCCAAGGTCTGGCTCCTTATGTTCTATTTCCCGTCTACCGCGCCAGGGCACCGATGACCGGATCATTATATATATGACTCAGGCCGGCAAATCATTCCGGTCACTCACTGCGCGTCCCCCTGCCGGGCACTGCAAATTCTTTAGCGGCGCGGCGCCGGGGCGATGGTCGCCAATTCGGGCGGCAGCGTGAAGCGCACATCCTCACGGATCAAATCCAAATCGCGCTGATCTGTGAAACCGAACTCCGCCAGCCGTTCGCTGACCTGTTCCACGAGGACTTCCGGCGCAGAGGCTCCCGCTGTCAAGCCTACGCGCGAAACACCTTCGAGCCACCTCACGTCGATGTCTTTTGCCGAGTCGATCAATTGCGCCCTGACGCCGCTGCGCTGGGCGACTTCCACGAGGCGGTTGGAGTTCGAGCTGTTTGGCGAACCCACCACGAGAATGAGGTCGACGTCCTTGGCGACCTGTTCGACGGCTTCCTGGCGGTTTTGCGTGGCGTAGCAAATATCGTCGCTTGCAGGCCCTTGGATGAAGGGGAACTTCTGGCGCAGGCGCGCCACAATTTCCTGCGTGTCATAAAGGCTCAGGGTCGTTTGTGTGAGAAACGAGAGCTTGCCGGGGTCGTCGACTTCAAGAGCGTCCACGGCGGCGACGGAATCCACCACGATGGTGCGGTCCGGCGCTTCGCCCGAGGTTCCGACAATCTCCTGATGGTCGCGATGACCGATCAGGATAATGGTGCGCTTTTCGCGCGCAAACTTGAGCGCCTCGAGGTGAACTTTGGTAACCAGCGGGCAGGTGGCGTCGATCACTTTCAGTGCGCGCGACTTGGCTTCCTCGCGAACCGTTGGCGGAACGCCGTGGGCGCTGAAAACCAGCACTGCGCCATGCGGCACTTCCTCGATGGCCTCGACAAATATGGCGCCGCGCCGGCGCAACTGCTCGACCACATATGTGTTGTGGACGATTTCATGGTGCACGTAGACCGGCGCGCCATAGGCTTCCAGCGCCAGCTCGACGATGTCCACCGCACGCACTACACCTGCGCAGAAACCCCGCGGCCTTACCCTCAGCAATACTTTTCCATTCGTTGCAGTCGGCATTGTGGTCCTAAATATATGATTTCCCAAGACTCTATCATACCTTACGCCGCGCCTTAGCCGCATCCCGTTTCCTTGTTCAGCATACCTAGGACGGGCGCGTGACCAAATTGGTGCTCGCTGAACCAACGCGGCCAGCCGTAAGATACGCCCATGATGGCTATGGAGATGGTCGTCTCCCCGGTGACGTTGGAAGGCGCGCGAGTGCGGCTGGAGCCGCTGGCGAAGACGCATCTGGCGGGGCTGGCTCAGGTTGGTCTGGACGAGGAATTGTGGCGGTGGATTCCTACTTCGGTAGGAACACGGGAAGAAATGGCGGCTTACATCGAAACGGCGCTGAACGAGCAAGAGCATGGCACATCGTTACCGTTTGCGATCGTTGAGAAGGCCACGGGGCGAACGATTGGCAGCACACGTTACGGCAATATCGACCGAACGCATCATCGCGTGGAGATTGGCTGGACGTGGGTGGCGCGCGAGTGGCAGCGCACGGCCATGAATACCGAAGCGAAGTACCTGCTGCTAAGGCACGCATTCGAAACGCTAGGCTGCATGCGCGTGGAATTGAAGACGGATTCGCTGAACGAGCGCTCGCGCGCGGCGATCTTGCGCATGGGGGCGCGGGAAGAGGGTATTTTTCGGAACCATATGATTACCGCGAGCGGACGAATCCGGCATACGGTCTATTTCAGTATTATCAATTCCGAGTGGCCTGCGGTGAAAGCCCGCCTCGAAGCCAAGCTGAGTTCCCACAAGCACTAGAGCCACAAGGGCCGGCGCGAGGCCCTGCCTTTTGCGCAACGGCTGGCCATTCGGCCAGCGTTCCAAGAGCGTCAACTAAGGTAAAATTCAAACTCAGAATCCAGGTGATTTCTCTTCTGGTTTCTTGACGCTGGTCCGGCCCCGAAAGGATTCTGGGGCTAAATGAGAGCCATCGCGGCGCATGATGGACATGCAGAGAGTCTTTCGCGCTCTGGCGGACTTCATTTTAGGAGAAGAGCTTGGCAAGTCCTGACAATCCAATCAACCGCCGACGCAGCGAGCGCGTGATGCTGCAGATGAGAATCACGGTGATCGCGGAAGACGTCCAGCACAAGCCGCGGCAGGAAGAAGCGCTGACGCTGATCGTGAACGCCCACGGTGGGCTGCTCAAGATGAAGCTGGATGTGTACGTCGGCCAGCCCATGCGCCTGGTGAACCCGCAGAACAGAGTGGAACAAAATTGCCGGGTTGTTCGCGTGGAAGATAGTTCACCCGAATATTTTTCAGTGGCCTTCGAGTTCGACAAACCAAACCCGAAGTTCTGGCCAGTTGTTTTTCCGCCCTCGGATTGGGATGCTCCGCGTGCTTGATGCGGCGGCAGGCAATCTGAGCGACTCAAAATAGCCGCTTCCCTTTTGACCTGCCCGTACAGCGTTTCGACGCCGCAACTCTTCCAAGGATTCAGGGTTGAATAGAAGCAGGGACAGTGTCCGCTTTGGAGGACGCTCCGATGAATTATCGAGTCAAAGGCATTGGAAAATCGCCGCTACTAGCGGCTTCGATTTTGATTTGCGGACTGCTAATGGCCGGGTGCGACGATCACATCACCGTGATTCGCGATCCGAATATCCCTGTGGTAAAGGGCAGCACTTGGGCCTGGAAGCCCGCCGCGCCGTCTAAAGAGGCGGACCGGCGCCCCGTCGTTTCGCGTGATGTAATCTCGAGAGGAGAAACCGTCGCACGCGAACCAGGCGCCAACAATGAAATCGTGCGCCAGCGCATCAGCACGGCGATTGAACAAACGCTTTCATCGAAGGGAGTGCGGCAAGTGAGCGACCCGCAAGCCGCGGATTTCCTGGTGGACTATCACGTTGCGGTGCGGCGGCATGACGTCACGGTGCAACGCGTGTACCCCGGGGGATACCCGGGGTTCGTTTGCGGCGCTTTTGGATGCTGGGAATCGTGGGGCTGGGGACCGCCGGAAGTCAGCTACGAAAATATTCGCTTCCGGGAAGGTACGGTTGTATTTGACTTCGTGAAGCAATCGACGAAACGGCTGGCGTATCGCGCGATCGGTCAGAAGCCGGTGCACCGTGATACGTTCAACCAAGGCGAGATTTCGGAATTCGTCCACCACATGCTCGGCAAGCTAAAGACCAACGGGTAGCCGTCCGGCAATTTCAAGGGCGAGTCAGTGATCCGCCTCATCAATGTAAATTTCTGGTGGTAGGTTAGTTTCCGATAATTCGACTCACTGGGACTTGACGAGTTGCCGAGTCTCCCTTTAAACACTCCCCCGCTCACACCTGATTGCGAGGCCATCTCGCCATGTTAACCTTAGCTCAAATGGCACTTAAAGATTTGAGAGCCCGCGAAATTATCCTTATCTTCGCCGGAGCGGCCATAGCAGTGTTGCTCATCATAACCGGAACTCGCTTTTACGTCCACGAGTTTCGTGAAGGCATTTTGTTTTTGGTTTTAGCGGGTGCGTTGGCTTTTGTCTTCTTCCGGAGGCGCAAACTCGTTCTTGTCATCAGCGGCTTGTCATGGGTCTTGGTGAATGCCGGTTTAACGGCTCCGTTTCACCCGAGCGCCTTGGGATATGCCCTGACGTTTGGGTCTGCTGCCGGGCTGTACTTCATCGTTCGCTGGTCCTACAAAAGATATCCGTATCTATCGTATAAGAATATTCATACAGTGTTTGAAGGTGAGGAAGCTATGGCTGCCGAGAACGCGCGCATAGAGGCGGAAGCTCGAGAACTCGTGAAGAGACGCCCATACGGGCCGTGGTTGTTCCGCTGATTTGTTTTCCAACTGTATGATTAACGCGGTAATTAAAAATGGCCGCCACGGAATTTCGGAGCCTATTTACGTCCGCTGAGTTCCCTTCTATCCTCTTACCCCATGCCTAGCCCACAACAAGTTGTACTTATCACCGGAGCGAGCAGCGGATTCGGCCGGCTGATCGCGGAAACGCTGGCGCGCAGGAAATTTCGAGTATTCGCCACGATGCGCAACGCGAGTGGCCGCAACGCGGCAGCAGCGCGCGAAATTGCGGAGCTTGCCAAGCGCGAATCCCTTTCCTTGCAAGCGGTGGAACTCGACGTTACGGATGATGGCTCGGTAGAACGCGCGGTGAACGAAGTGACGGCGAAGTGCGGCCGCATCGACGTGCTGGTGAACAACGCGGGTTACGGGATCATGGATCTTGCCGAGTCTGTGACGATGGCGCAGGCGCAGCGGCAGTTTGACACGAATTTTTTCGGTGTCCTGCGAATGAATCGTGCAGTGCTTCCGGTCATGAAACGCCAAGGGAGCGGGTTGCTGCTGCACATCAGCAGCGGAGCGGGACGTCTGGCGATTCCCGGGATGGGATTGTACTGCGCAAGCAAGTTTGCGCTGGAAGCGCTCGCGGAAGTCTATCGCTACGAACTGGCTTCGCAGGGAATCGACTCCGTGGTGATCGAGCCGGGCGCGTATGCCACGCCGGCCATGGGGAAGCTGGAACGCGGAGAAGACCCCGGGCGCAAGAGCGGATACGGCGAAATGGCGCTGGTGCCGGAAAAAATACAGGCGAAGCTTGTAAGCTTGCAGGCCAACCCGCAAGAACTCGCGGATGCCGTGCTGCAAATCATCGAGACCCCAGCGGGCCATCGGCAACTTCGGTATCGCGTGGGACCGGGCGGGCCAGGAGTGCAGAGAATAAACGCGCTCACCGACGAGGTGCAAGTTCAGCTTCTCGAAGCACTCGGCGTTACCGCGCTGGCGAAATTCAAGAAGCAATCCAGCATGGGCCAGTAAAGCGGCGCTGCGAATTTGTGACACCAACAGGGCGATGTTAGACGCGGCCGGATATGCTTGCATAAACCATGCGATTGCCTGCAGCCATTTCGAATAAGCTCCGGTGCTGGTCGTTTTATGTGTTTGGCTGTTACCGGGGAACAGGCGGAAGGCTGAAATATATCGCGGAAGACTGGAGCGAAGTGCGGCTGGATTTGCCGCTCTCCTGGCGCACCCGCAACTACGTGGGAACAATTTTCGGCGGCAGCATTTACTCTGCCGTTGATCCCATTTATATGCTGATGCTAATTCGCCGGCTGGGTCCGGATTTTCTTGTGTGGGACAAATCGGCCGCTATCCAATTCAAGAAGCCAGGCCGAGGAACTCTACATGCCCGATTTGTTGTCAATGAAGATGAATTGGCGGCAGTACGCTCAGCGCTGGAGTCGCAGCGATCCATCGACCGAACCTACACGGTTGATCTGACAGACGGCTCGGGAACCGTCTGCGCTACGGTGGAGAAAGTAATTTACATCCGGCGGCGCGACCAGCGCCCGCCAACAAGTTAGGGCAACAGACCGAAGACCGCGACGCTTGTTGGTGTGCCTGCGTAGACTTTCCCGTAGACGACCACTGCGCAATGAACTTGTTTCGGCTTCGATAGGGGCCGCACTTCCACTTCTCGAGTTCTCGTCTTGCCTCCTTACCGGGTTCACTTTATCCTCATTTTCTCTATGGAACTCCAGAATCGTGTCGCCCTGATTACCGGCTCGGGCCGTGGAATAGGCCGGGCCATCGCTCAGCTTTTTGCGAAGGAGGGCGCTGCCGTGTTTCTTGCGGCGCGCACCGAAAAGGAACTCGCCTCCGCAGCAGCGGGGATAACGAGTGCCGGAGGACAAGCCGGTTACGCCGTGGCGGATTTATCGCGGGAAGCCGATTGCACGCGGGCCGTTGCAGCGGCGCGCGAAAAGTTCGGCAGGATCGACATCCTGGTGAACAACGCGGGCCATTACGGCCCCGTGGTTCCGGTGGAAGATTATCCGCTCGCGGAATTTGACAAGGTGATTGCTGTTCATCTTCGTGCGGCGTTTCTGCTGTCGAAACTCGTATTGCCGGAGATGTACGCGCGGCAGTCCGGGGTGATCCTGAATATCTCCAGCCTGTCGGCGAAAACCGCCTATGCGTGGGGCTCGGCCTATGCCGCAGCGAAGGCGGGGATGCTGGGGCTGACGAGGGTCATGGCGGCGGAAGGGGCGCGCAAGGGCGTCCGCGTGAATGCCATCTGCCCCGGACCGGTGACGGAAACGCAGATGTCCAAGGATCTGGGAGCGGTGCTGGCGAAGAAAATGGGTGTGAACGAAGAGGAGCAATTGGCCGGCTTTCTCAATGGACTTCTGCAAGGCCGCGCCCAGACGGCCGAGGAAATTGCGCGCGCGGCGCTGTTTCTCTGCTCCGAGCAATCCAGCGCCATGACCGGCCAATCCATCAATGTCGATGGTGGCGTGGCGTTTTACTGAAAAACCTGCGGAGTTCACCGCGAGGCAGTGTAATTCCAGTTCCGCATGCCGCTGGTTCTTTCCTAAATTGGTTTCTGGAAAAATGTGAATTCAACGCATTTCGTTCTTGTAAACGGTCCCGCCCTTCATCACGAACTTTACATTTTCCAACTCTTTGATATCTTTCAGCGGATCGCCGCTGACGGCCACGATATCTGCCCATTTCCCGGCTTCGATGGTTCCCAGCTTGTCGCTCCAGCCGAGCAGTTCCGCGGCGGTGGCAGTGCCGGCGCGAATTGCTTGCATCGGCGTCATGCCGTATTGAACGTAGTATTCAAATTCCTTCGCTTCGTTCAGCGTTTTCCAGTCGAAGCCACCCGCGTCCGTGCCGAGGGCAATCTTTACGCCTTTCTTCACCGCCTTTGGAAAGTTTTCCCGCTGCAGGTCCGCCATCTTCGGCCAATTCCCGCTGCGGCCCGGCGCGACATACACGCCCACAGTAATCGTCGGCACCCAATAGATGCCTCTCCGCGCCATTTCATCCATCAACGCATCGGTGAGGCCGTCGCCATGTTCGATGGTGTCCACACCGGCTCGGAGCGCGGCCGCAATCCCATCGCTCCCAATCGCGTGCGCCGCAACTTTTTTGCCGATGCGATGCGCCTCGTCCGCGATGGCCTTTGCCTCTTCATCGGTGAAGTTCACCATCGAATGGAGCACGCCGTCACTCTCAAAGTGGTAGCGGCGGTCGGAGTAATACTTGATCCAATCGGCGCCATACATAGCCTGCTCGCGCACGGCCTTGCGCGCACCATCGGCTCCATCCACATATTGCACGCCAGTGGGAACCTTCAATTCCCAGGAATAACCCAGCAGCGGATACATTCCCGTGGGAGTCATCGCGCGCGTAGCCACCTGCATGCGTGGGCCGGGCACTTCGCCATTGGCAATCGCGGTCTTCACATCCACGTCCGCGAACATCGCGCCTTCCGTTTCCAGGTCGCGAAGGGCAGTGAAACCGTGCGAAAGCGCGATTTGCGCGTTGCGCGCGGCGAGTATCGCGCGATACGGAATCGATTCCTTCAGCAATTGCGCGTCGTACTCCTCGGCGGTGATGTCGCCTTGCAGCAGGACGTGAGTATGAGTGTCGATGAATCCGGGCAAAACGGTGGCCTTGGAGAGGTCGATCACGTCTACACCGGCAGGCGCGCTTCCTCCTGCCGTAACAGACACGATCTTGTCGCCTTGTATGACAATCAGAACATTTTCGAGCGGCTTATCGCTCTTTTCATCGATCAGCTTCCCCGCGCGGATAGCAACGCGCTGTGGCGTCTGACAATTCGCGAACATCGCAATCCCAAAACTTAACACAACTGCAATTAGCAGACGGCGCATAAAAATTCCTCCCTCGGAGACGCAAAGCCTATCAGAGACAAACAAATTCGTCGCGTCCTATGGGTACTCGACTTGACTTGGACTGCCGGAATCCGAGAATCCTCCACAGAAATATCGACAACCGGGCAGGCTTCGGCTAACATCTGCCGCGTGGGGTTCTGCGAGAGGGAAACTCTGTACAAACGCGCTGGAAAATGCTTCACACAGAAACGAGTGAGCATTCGCGTGGAACGTACTGCCTCAGCCGGACAATCGCGTGTTGGAGCTGCCGGAATTAGGAACTGCACCTTTTTGGAGCGGACGTGAGCCAATCGTCGCTGATTAGTCCTCCTGATCGTTCCGTGGGGGAAGACGCGCGGCGCAGCACGCGCCTCGAGCGCTCCGTCCCGCTCATCGTCTTCGGACAGAACCGCTTGGGCGAGCCGTTTGTGGAAAGAACCGTCTCGACCAGCCTGAACTTGCACGGTTGCCGGTATCCCTCGCGGCACGACTACGGCGTTGGATCGTGGGTCACCTTGCAAGTTGTCGGATTGAATGTCGAGCCTAAGCCCCCGGCAGTGCGCGCCAGGGTGCGCTCGGTCCACACCTCCCAGAGTTCGCGGGAACTGCAGCAAGTCGGTGTGGAATTGGAAAATCCCGGGAATGTCTGGGGAATCGTCACGCCTCCTCAGGATTGGATGACCGCCGGTGGAGCGAATACGACGATGGCACAATTTGCGACCGGCGTCGCGCCCGCTTTGGATCCCCCTCCACTGACCGCGAACCTCGACGAGCCGCCGGTGAACGCCGAGCACAAGATGGCCGAGGTGGCCACATTCCCTTCTCCCTCGCCCGCTGCATCGAAGCCGCCAGCACCAAAACTAGCCGAGGCCCCCAAACCGCAACGCGTCATTATCACGCCGGACGGACTTATCGCGGCGCTGCAAGGAAAACTGCAGCAGGCCGCGGAGAAAGCCGTGCAAGCAGCGGTAGCCAAGAAAGTTGACGAAGGGGTGCGCGAAGCACTCACCTCGATTGATGATGTACGCAACTCCAGCGTGCGCGAGATTCAGGAGCTTTTCCCCACTCGCGTGGAAGCGTTGAAACTTTCGTCGAAAGAGGAGTTCTCCAGCGAGATCGCCTCGCAGTGGAAAGTACAAATGGAAAAGTACCGCGGCCAGGCGGAAGAGATGGCCCAGCGGCTGGAGACAAAAGCGGCGGAGTTGCGGCGCGAACTGGCGCGGTCGCAAGAATTTGTAGAACGAATGAAGCGCGAAGGGGAACCTCAGCTCCACGCGCAACTGAACGAAGCGGTAGCCCGGGCGATATCGGAGTTCGAGGGAGCAACCGCCCGTACCGCGCACCGTCGCTACGAACTCATGCTGGAAAATACCCAAGCCGTGACGCAGGAGGCGCTTATGAAGATTGACGCGCGCTCCGCTGAAGTCCAGGCGCTGGTGCAGAGCGCTGTGAATTCCGCTTTGGGAGCCTTTCAACGGCAGACGGAGCAGCAGGTGAATGCGGTCCTGTCCGAGACCAAGGAGCGAGCGGTGTCCGCCCTCTCCTCACTCGATGCGGAGAGTCGCGCTGCCTGTGAAGCGCGCCGTCTGGCATTGGAAACCGAAGTTGCCCGCGCCGCCGAGCGCTCCACGGATCAATTCCGCAAAGGTATGAAAGCCTTTCTGTACTCCTGTCTGGTGGCCGCCGTCAGTGCCGTGGATGAACACTCGAAATCCACCCTCGACGGACTCGTCAAAGACAACGGGAAAACCCTTTTCGAAGCAGACACTGATTCGCGCGCTCAGGGTGAAGGGGAAATAATTCCTGATCCCGACATCGATCCGCTCACCCATTGAAAGAGCATGATCCGCCGAACCCAAGGGGGATGTAGCGGCTACCGCAGGAACTTCTCTGGGCCACAAAAGAAAAAGGCCAACCGCTCTCTCAGGGCGGTTGGCCTTTTTTCTTCGTTCCTATTGCCGCAGAGACTGTGTCAGTCCCGAAGGAGTCAGGATGACAAGCTCTGCGTGTGCTCTGGCCGTGGCCAGAAGGTCATCAATTCAGTTAGCGGGCTGGCGCGGAACCCGGACGCCGAAACGGCCGCCGCGCCGTCTCTTCGATCGTGTAAATGCCCTGTCGCGTCGCAACCATAATCGGGTGCTGACTGTCAGCAATCCGCTCTACAGTCAATGCCCAGAACCGGTGCAGCATGTACAAGCTTCCGACCACGGAAGCGATAGCCGCAAATCCCAGGGCAAACAGTGCAAATACGGCCAGCAGTTCCCACACGAAATACATTTGCAGCGAGACCAGCGCTGCCAGGAACATCCACATCCACTTCCGCCTCTTGTCTTTGGTCTTCATTTTCCCGCTATCCCCCATCCCTACACCATGAAACCCTGACCGCAAGTTTGTGTTGCGCTCGCTCAACTCTTTACACATTTTACTTAGATGCGCCACCCTGTCCGAAGGGTCCGTTCGCTCCCTCGACCTGTCCCATTTGACACCTTCTGGGCCCTGAAGGCGATGGTACACAAGTCACATTTTGGCATGTAAACCATTCTACTAGTACCGTAATCTCTAAACAGAAACTCTCTAAACAACAGAAAACAAATATGTTATGAGGTGTTTGACTTTCGCCTCGATTTTCGCCTCTTTTTCCCTGTACTACCTGTGGAAAACCTGTACTCCCGTACAGGCCGTTCCAGGGCTGCCAGATAGTGATTCTCCCTGGCAGAATCGTTTCAAACTGCGGGTCAGCATCGCCACCAGAGGTCGATATATTTCGCTTTTTATTCGCTCGTGTCAAGAAAAAAATGTGCCGGGCGTAGGACTGCTGCCCTCCCAGGGATCGCCGATTGTTCGGATTACCTAAGTATGCTCTAATTCGTCCGTCACAAGTCTCCCACCTCGCACATGGAACTACTTGCCGTCCTCGCAATCATTTTGATCATCATCACTCCGATTCTTGCCATTGCCGCCTTTGTTCGTTCCCAGCACTTGACCGAACAATTGCGAACCCTCCCCTTGCAGGATATCGCGGCCCGGTTGTACGCACTGGAGCAGCGCTTGAGCACGATGGAAAAAATCTTCAAATCACTCGGAACAACTTCTGCTCCGGCCCCGGTGCAAGAGCCGGTTCACCCCATCCAGTCTTCGATGCCAGCCCCGATCCCTCCGCCCTTGCATACGGCTCCTTTGTCGCCCATTCCAGAGAGAAAGATGGCGAAGCCGAACGAAATTCCCTTGCCGCCCCCGGAATTCAATGTTTTCGCTGCGCCACCGCTTCATAGTTCAAAACCAAAGTCTTCGTCCAGTCTCGATCTGGAGACTTTGATTGGCGGGCGCTGGCTGAATCGCATCGGCATTGTCGCGATCATAAGCGCAGTCACTTTTTTTCTGAAATACGCCTTTGACAACAACTGGATCGGCCCTAGCGGCCGGGTGGCCATCGGAATCCTGCTTGGCGCCGCGATGCTCCCTTGGAGCCATTGGCTTCTTCTGCGTGGCTATTCCTACTTCTCCGAAGGCATCGCCGGCCTGGGCGCGGCTGTAATGTACCTTTCGATCTGGGCGGGCTGCCAGTACTACAAACTCTTCAGCCTTGATGTGGGCTTCGTCGCCATGATCGTCGTCACCGCGGGCATGGCTGCCGTAGCCTTGGGCCGCAATTCGCAGCGCATCGCTCTGCTCTCCCTCTTCGGTGGATTCCTCACTCCGGTACTGGTCAGCGAAGGGAAGGACGCCCAAGTTGTTCTCTTCACCTATCTCCTAATTCTCGGCGCCGGGCTCCTCATCATAGAGATGCGCCGCGACTGGCGCTCGCTCGCTCCCATATCCTTCTTACTCAGCCAATTCTATTTCTGGGGCTGGTACTCGGAGTTCTATCGTCCAAACAAGCTCGAGCGCACGGTGATCTTCGCCACGCTCTTCTTTTTTCTCTACGCCGCTCTCCCCGTCATCCGAGCCGTCAGGTTTTCCCGTTTGCGCGAGTTGGATATGCTTGTGGTCCTCGCGAACTCCTTCGCGTATCTCGTTGCCCTTTACACCATGCTCTGGCCACAGGACCGCTGGCCGCTCACGCTCCTGGTCCTCGCCCTGTCCGCGGGGCATGTACTTGTCGCGCGTCTTGTTCCGCCGCCGAAAACCGGCGAATCACCGCTGACGCGATTGCTTTTCGCCGGCCTGGCGCTGACCTTTGCTACTTTGGCCATTCCCATCCGCCTCGACGGCAAATGGATCACACTGGCCTTCGCTGTCGAAGGCGCCATCCTTGTGTGGACCGGCTTCCGCTCAACGAGCGGCCACTTGCGCGGCGGCGGCTATTTCCTCCTCGCTTTTGCGTCGATTCGGCTGCTGATCTTTCCTTTGCCCGCACTGCATTTCTTGTTCAATCAGCGCTTCGCCGCCTATGCCGTCCTGATTATTTGCTTCGGCGTTGTCCTCTACGCCGCGCGCGAGCACGCCTCCTCCGTCGGCTCCGACGAACTCAACGCCCTCGGCGTTTTCGCCGTGGCCATCAACGTGTTCGCGTTGATCGCGCTCTCGCTCGAACTCTGGGATCACTTCGGCTCCCACGCAGGCCTGGGTATTGATTCCGGCCTCGCCCAGCACCTCGCGCTTTCCCTTCTCTGGACGGCCTACGCTTCCGGGCTGATTGCTCTCGGAGTCAAACGGGAATCTGCACTGCTGCGCTGGCAAGCGCTCGTGCTCTTCGGCCTCGTGGTCGTCAAGGTCTTCATTTACGACAGCTCGTTTCTCGAACGCTTCTACCGCATCGTCTCGTTCTTCATCCTCGGCCTTGTTCTGCTCACCGTTTCGTTCCTGTATCAACGCAAAGTCGCTCGCGAGCGTTCTCCATCATGAAGCGCCGTTTTCTCTCACTCCTCGCCACCATCGCCGCTCTCGGCGCTGCTA
>Ga0209701_10001649_pt1 | contig 14442 bp, 7 predicted proteins | sample CZO8metaG_4_FD_188356 | JGI IMG/M metagenome (GOLD analysis project Ga0209701, IMG submission 188356) | Vadose zone soil microbial communities from the Eel River Critical Zone Observatory, Northern California, USA - CZOApr15con2H3.8 metaG... | ecosystem: Environmental > Terrestrial > Soil >...
TCGGAAATCTACGGCGGCCTGGGCAGCGCGTGGGACTATGGCCCGCTCGGCGCGGAACTCTGCAACAACGTGCGTGCGGCGTGGTGGCGCTGGATGGTTTACGAGCGCGACGACATCGAAGGGCTCGATTCGTCGATTATTTTGAATCCGTTAGTTTGGCGATATTCAGGACACGAAGCGACCTTCAATGATCCCCTTGTCGATTGCCGCGATTGTAAGAGTCGATGGCGAGCAGACAAGTTGGAGTTTCCCGGTAAACCGGGAGTCCCTGAAGGCGGAAACATCGCGGAGATGATTCGGCAAGGACGGATTAAGTGTCCGAATTGTGGCTCTACAAAACTGACCGAACCCCGTCCGTTCAATCTCATGTTTCGCACGCATGTCGGCGCCACGGCGGAAGATGATCCGGACGCGCTCGTCTATTTGCGGCCCGAAACTGCGCAGGGGATCTTCATAAACTTTCTCAACGTGCTGAATACCAGCCGCCGCAAGCTGCCTTTCGGCGTGGCGCAAATCGGCAAATCGTTTCGCAACGAAGTCACGCCCGGCAACTTTATCTTTCGCACCCGCGAGTTCGAACAGATGGAGATGGAATATTTCGTGCGCCCGGGCGAAGACGAACAAGCGCATCAGGAATGGATCGACGCGTGCCGCCAATGGTTTCTGGATATCGGCATCTCAGCCGACAACCTGCGGCTTTACGAACAACCGAAAGAGGAGCTGGCGCACTATGCCAAGCGCACCGTGGACATTCAGTACCGCTTTTTCCCCGAGCGCGAAGACGAAGAGCGGCATTGGGACGAACTGATGGGCATTGCCAATCGCACTGACTTTGATCTGCGGACGCATTCAAAGAAGCCGGAAGACGCCGAGGGTAAACGCCTGAATCCCGATTCAACGGAGGACCTTTCATATTTCGACGAACAAACGAAGCAACGATTCTATCCTTACGTGATCGAGCCCGCCGCCGGCGTCAATCGCTCCGCGCTCGCCCTTCTGATGGATGCGTATTCTGAAAAGACGAATGACAAAGGCGAGACGCGCGTGATTCTGAAGCTCCATCACTCAATGGCGCCGATCAAAGTCGCCGTATTGCCCTTGGCCAAAAACAAACCTGAGATTGTCGGCATGGCCAAAGCCATCAAGCGCTCGCTGCAACCGATCATGCGAGCGGTTTACGACGACACCGGTGGCATTGGAAAGCTATATGCGCGGCAGGATGAGGTTGGCACGCCGTTCTGCGTGACCGTCGATCATCAATCGCTGGAAGACGAAGCCGTCACTGTGCGCGATCGTGACACCTGGGAACAGGAACGCGTCAAGGTAAGTGATTTGCCGACGTATCTGCTGCAGAGGTTCGGCCGATAGTCCGTTAGTGAACTGGTTCGGGTTCAGATCCAACTTCTACGGAGAGGACTATGCAGAATGCATCGATGAAGAACTCGCCACGGAAAGAGTCCGCCATATCATTTTTGAAACTTGCGGCATCAGGAAACGTAAGCGAGGCGTACGCCAAGTACATTAGCCCAAACTTCCGCCATCACAATCCGTATTTCGCCGGCGATGCCGAGTCTCTAAAGAAGGGCATGGCGGAAGCCACCGCGAAGTTTCCCGACACTACGCTTGAGGTGCAGCACATTTTTGAGGAGGGAGAACTGGTTGCAGTTCACTCTCGAGTGCAACACGGGTCCGGTGAGCCGGAAATCTCCGTGGTTCACATTTTCCGCTTTGAAGGCGATCGGATTGCGGAGCTGTGGGACGTGGGCCAGGTCGCGCCGGCTGACTCGCCAAATAAGTATGGGATGTTCTGAGGCGACTCAAGAATAGGGTTTCTGGGTTTCGTGATTTTTTCGTGCGATTTCGTGGATCGAGTCTTCACCTCGAGAGGACCATCCACGAAATCACACGAAAGGGCACGAAAGATGCCTCTTCAAAGTCATTTCAGAAACACTAAACTAGTTCCCGACAATTCGGATTACGTGATAGTGCTTCGCTCCCTTGCGCAGAACCAAAACCTGGCCATCGATAAACTCTGAAGTAGAGATCGCTTTCCGCACATCGTCCGCGCGCCGATTGTTCATGCACACCCCGCCGCCCTGAACCAGACGTTTGGCTTCACCCTTTGAAGGTGCGAGACCGGCGATTACAAGCGCGTCGCCGAGCGTGAAGTCATCGCCAACAAGCTTTGATCTTTCCAGTTCCGTCGAGGGCACATCCGCGAAGATGTCGAGAATTTCCTGCACACTCAGGCCGCTGATCTCTTTACCGAACAATACTTCTGACGCACGCAACGCTTTCTCAAGTTCCGTCTCGCCGTGAACGAGGGCGGTCACATGACGGGCCAACTCTCTTTGCGCTTTGCGTTGCTCAGGCTCCGCGCGAACCCTCTCTGCCAGCGCATCAATTTCTTCTTGCGACAGCCACGTGAAAAATTTCAGATAGGCGATCACGTCGCGGTCATCCGTGTTGAGCCAGAACTGATAAAAGCGATATGGCGAAGTTAGTTTTGGATCCAGCCAAACGGCGCCGGCTTCGGTCTTGCCGAACTTCACGCCGGCGGCGGTGGCCACCAGCGGAAACACCAGACCGTGCGCCTTCGCGCTCCTTAATCTGCGAATCAGATCGATCCCGGCGACGATATTCCCCCACTGATCGCTACCGCCCATTTGTAAAGTGCACTTATATCGATCGTAGAGAACGAGATAATCGTAGGCTTGCAGTAAAGGATAGCTAAACTCAGTAAACGAAATCCCATCGTCAGTTTCCAGCCGCCGTTTGATCGCTTCTTTGGCCAGCAGATTGTTCACGGTGAAATATTTTCCGACGTCGCGCAGGAATTCCATCATCGAAATCGGAACCAGCCAGTCGGCGTTGTTTACGATGCGCGCCGGATTGTTGGCAGCGTCGAAATCCAGAAAGCGGCTGAGTTGCTCTTTAATTCCAACCAGATTTTCTGCTACTTGTTCTTTAGTTAAGAGCTGGCGCTCTTTTGTCTTGCCGCTGGGATCGCCAATCAAACCGGTGCCGCCGCCGGCAATCGCAATCGGCGTGTGCCCGAACTTTTGCAGGCGAGCCAGTCCCATCACCGGCAGAAGCGATCCGACGTGCAGACTTGCCGCCGAAGGATCGAAGCCAATATAGGCAGTCAACTTCTCCTCGCCGAGAGCTTGCTTTAGTTCTGGCGTGGCTTCGTGGATCATTCCCCGCCACTGAAATTCGTCAAAGAGATTCATCTTCAAAGTCCCGCTTCAAATTCAGCCGAGGATGATAACACGGAGCGGGAGGTCTCACTTGAGCCAACCCTGGCCCGACACCCTGATTTTATGTGGCCCAGGGCGGAACAGGAGTATAGTTTCGCCGGGTTTGTTCATGAAGTCTTTGCAATGCCTTTCGGTAAGGCCGGAATCCGAAGCTGACTGACTCGCATGGAAATTCTCATCCCACTTCTTATCATCCTCTTCATCCTGCTGGTAATCGTCACGCTGGTCGGCCATGGAATCTGGGTGGCGCTGGCCTGGATCTTCAGAGGCGGAAAACCTAAACAGTCAGTCGTCGGCCTAACTCTCTCATTAAGCTCGCCGGCGCAACGCCCATGTCACAACTGTAGTGAATCTCTCGAAATCCAAATGAAGTTCTGCGGAGTTTGCGGAGCGCAAAGATTATCACTGGTGCAGGAAGCGCAACTTCACGAACTGTTAGGCACGCTGCGGCAATTAGAACGCCTTCATCAGTCCGGCGCGTTGGACGCAGTCAATTTTCGCGTCCTCAAAACAAGGATCGAAAACGAACGCGAACAGATGCTATTCCCCGATGGTCGTCCGGGCACTGCCGGGCAGCCGTCGCTGTTCACGCCGGAGAGCAGGTCTCGGAAGACGCCGCCAGGGACGGCAAAGCCAGTAGAGCCCGAGAGACCTCCATTCATATCTCCCGAGACTACTGAAGAACAGCCACCTGATAAAGAGGCCCCAGGGTTCGGAGCTTGGGCGAAAGACTCAGACGAAGCAAAGCCTGTCTCGCCGTTTCCGAAACCGCCGCGCAGACCATTCGCGGAAGTGCTTGCGGCGTTCATGGAGCAGAGCAACGTCCGCTGGGGCGAGATCATCGGCGGCGTCTTGATCATTGGTTGCTCGACGGCTCTGGTGATCAGTCTCTGGGCGCAAATCTCCCGCGTTCCGTTGATGAAGTTTTTGATCTTCACCACGGTTACCGCGGCATTGTTCGGCGTCGGTTTCTACACCGAGCATCATTGGAAATTGCCGACCACCAGTCGCGGCATTCTGACCATCGCGACGCTGCTGGTCCCGCTTAACTTTCTGGCCATCGCTGCGGTTTCGGCAGGCGCGGCGCCACCGGGCGCACTGATCATTGGCAGCGAAATCATTGCGCCCGCCATCTTCCTCTGCCTGGTTTATTTCGCAGGGCGAGTGATCACGCCATCGTGGCCGCACCTGCTCGCTGCGGGAGCGCTGGGGTCGTCGGCAGGTCAATTGCTCATTCGACATTTGGCCGCACCCGACAATTCCGCGAACTTGCTGATCCTGCTGGGTGCTTTCCCCGTGCTTTGTTACGTCGTCGCGAGCGGTTGGGTGCTGAAACTTGCCCTGGCCGATGGGGAAATCGATGAAGGCGAAGCCAACGCCATTTTCGTTACGCTGGGCACTCTGACCTTTGCTGCGGTCCTTCCGTTCGGACTCTTGTTGCACAAGACTGGGTCGACCGGCACGGCGATGATGCATCTGGCGCCGCTGGTCACCCTCGGCGGGACGCCGATGCTCGCCACGGGTATTGTGCTCTGGCGGCGTGTCCGGCGAAAAGAACTATTCGCGACGCGCACGGCCGGAGCGAGCATAGCGATTCTCGGAACGGTGATGACTGTTGCCGGCATGGTGCTGGCATGGCCGAATCCCGCGAGCATAGTGCCCGCGGCCTTATTCAACTTTGCGGTATTCACCGCAGTCGCCGTTTTCCTCGACGAGCCTCGCGCTCACGTCATCGCCGCCGGCTGTCTCACACTCGCCTATGTGATCGCCTTTCATGTCATGGCAGGTCACGTTCCGTGGGAGAACTTGCGCGTCGCTTCGCTGCTGCGGATCACGGAAAGCGTGCGTACGGGGCAAGCGCTGGCGATTCCATTCGTTTCGTTCGTGCTCGTGTACGAAGCGTTGCGCAGAAGACGGAAAGAGCGCGACGCATTTTCGTACTTGCTGGCAGCGTGCGCCGTGGCAGTTGTCAGCTTACTGTTCCTGTTTGCGTTCGGGATTGGCCCCGATACTGATATCTATCACATCTCGGCGATCCTGGCGCTTTATGCGGCAGGTGCTTTCTGGTTTGCGTGGCGTGAAAAGTTTGTCGCATTCACGTGGGCCGGAACAGTGTTGTTGTTCTTTACCGCCGCGCAAGTTTGTCACTCGCTTCTTGCCGTCCGCTTTCCGTGGCAGGCGTCATCCTTGTTCTTCGCGCTTGCATGCACCGCGGGTGCGCTGGGGATGCGGCAGCTCGGCAAACCTACCTTCGAGCGCTTACTGGTTGCGCCGCTACAGAAGTCCGCGACGGCAGCTTCAATTGCGGTCGTGCTGTTCCTGTTGGCGGAAATGGCGGGGCGGGGTTTTGAGCCCGCCTCATTGCTCGCGACGCATACGTTCATTTTGGCTGTGGTCTGGTTGGGCTTACTTGCTCTCAGTCACTCAGCGATCTTCTTCACCGGTTTTCAGATGGCACTTACACTCGGCGCAATTCTGCTCACCAAGGCTTACTTGCAGCGCTTCGATTGGTACGCGTATCGACCCAACGCGTGGCTGCATCCATGGGCGTTACAAATTCAGGGCAGCGTCCTTGGTCTGATTTGCCTGACTTGGATCGCGATCCGAGCGCTCGCGCGCAGACGCGGCGCGGCACGGACCGATCAGATCGAGAATGAACGCGGTTGGGCCGCGCGACTTGTCCTCGAAATGCCGTTCGCATTCGATCATCTACTGGCGGGAGCGCTAGTGATCGGATTCGTGATGCTGGTTGCCCTCGGAACCGCGAGCGGAATCAGCAAGGAACTGACGAACGCCGCGCGGGCGCCGAAAGTCTTCAACCTCGCCGGATTTCCACACGAATTGATCTTCGGGTTGGGCAGTCTGATCCTGCTCTGGATTCTGCTGGCCGTGATGTTCGCGAATTTGCGGGAGCGCAGCCACAGCGGTTTTGCATTAGGTGGGCTGTTTGTGTTGTGGTCTGTGTGTCCGCTTCTGGCCGGCAGATTTGAATCGCAGTTTGCGACGGCTTCAGCCGGCCGCTGGGGCGTCGCGATTTTTCTGCTCGGCACATCGATCGCTTACGCGTTTGGCGGGAAATCTGCGGCCACAAGATCGCGCCGAGACTTCGTCGTCACGCGCGCAGTCCTGCTCTTCATAACCCTGACGCCGCTGATTGTTCTGACCCTCTCTCCGATAGTCGACGACATAAATTACGTGCCCGCGCGCGGCCCGCAAGCCGGCCTCTTCCGGGCGATGGGAACCGTGGCTCTGTACGGCGTGCCGCTGATTCTCGCGGTGTTGGCGTTGGGAATTCACGCAATGCGCGAGCGCTCGGCGCCATTTGCCTTCGCGGCCGGCTTGCTCGTCAATTTCACCGTGACGTCGGTGCACATTGCTTCAGTGGCGCAGCTAAATGGCTCGATGAACCGCGTCGTGCTCGTGAATTCGTTGCAACTCAACGCCATTGCGGCGGCGGGCGTGGCGCTCGTGTGGATGGCAACGCGAGCGTGGTGGATGCAATCCGATCTCCCTCTCCCTATTTGGGGTGAGGGCCTGGCGCCAGAAACCAACACCAATACTGATTCGTCTCAGCATAACCGACGCGACCGTGAGCATTTCCTGCTTAGCTGTCAGAAAGGGATCGCGATCTTTTTTGTCACGATTTTCATCGTTCCCATCGCGTTGCATTTGATTGCGCTTCCTAATCGCGCGGGCGCCGCCACGTTCGTCGCCGGAAGTTTCAATGGTTGGCTCGCCGTCCTTCTGACCGTTGCGGTTGCCATTGTGTTCGCCAAGCTATTCTGGAAACCGCTCGGCGTGGCCACTCTCGCAGCATCTTTGCTGGCCACGGGCGCGCTCGGGGCTTTCGGCGTTGCGCGATTCGGAGTTACCAAGTGGGCGGGATTGCACGTCCTGCTTGGCGGAATAGTTTTAATAGCCTGGGCGCTGTTGCTCGCGAAAGATTTGCCAAGGCTCTTCCACGACGAAGAGCGCAAACTGATCGCTCGAATATGGGCGCGCATTGGGTTGACTCTCGCCGATGATTGGGAGTGGGACAGCGTGCTATTTGCGACAGCCGTTGGCGCGAGTGCGGTGCTGTTGGCGCTGCGCGGTCCGTTCAGCGATCCGCTGGGCGCGTGGTGGTCAATCGGCGGCCTGCTTTCGATGTGCGCGCTCGCGGCCGCGCTCAATTGGGTCACTTTCAAACGCGCTTATCTCTATGCCGCGGGGATTCTCTTCAACCTTTCGGTTTCAATCTGGGTGCTTAAGTATCAGAGCCAGCTCACCAGCCTCAGCGCATTTGTCGAAGCCAACATCATCGCGCTGAGTCTCACCGGCGTGCTCTGGTTGTGGCTGGAACTCAGGACCCGTCGCCTGCAACCCGGAACACAGTCAGACGCCGCGACATCTTTTCACAACGTGGCGGCGCTCGCGTCACTTCTGGCGATGGGCGGCGTGGTTGCCGTCCGCCTGCGCGCTGATTTGCTTGGTTTCTATCCGACGCTCCTCCCAGTGTTGGATTTGTTTGCGCTCGCTTCGCTGGTTGGGTTGATGGCGGCGTGCTTGTGGGATCGCGAAGCGAAATACGCCGTCGCCGGAATCTATCTGCTCGGTCTGTTAACGGCCGCAACGGTTTTGCATCACCTGAGCCTGACGCCGCGACACCTGGCCTGGGCGCTGATGATAGCCGGAGCCGTTCAGGCAATCGCCGCCGCGCTCATCTGGCGCGCTCATGAGCCGGTCGTTTCCTGGGCGAGCCGGTTGAAAATTCCGCCACGCATCGATCCCGCGATCAGTGAACTCGTGTGGTTGAGTGTCTTCAACAGTCTGATCGTGGCGGCGGTCGTAGGCTTGGCGCTCTGGATCGACTTGAGGTTCTTTGAATGGCCGCTGCGTGCCGGGGCGGCGATGGCCGTAGTCGCACAGGCATTGACGTTCGGTTTGATGGCGCAGGGAATACATCGCTTGAAATGGCAGCGAGCCGCAGTCGCCATGTTCCTCCTGGGCACGGTCTTTCTCGGCTGGTCAGGTTTGGCGCCGGGAGCGAGCGGCACCTGGTTGAATCGCGCGGTTATCCTGATGAGCTTGATGTTCGCGACGGTGGCAAGTTTCGGCATCGGGTTGGATCAGTTGATCGCGCGCGAACCAGACTGGTCGAGAGCCTTTCGCGATTGTGTTCCGTCAATGACCATTGCGGGCATCGTCGCTCTCGGCTTTGTGCTCAGCACCGAAGTTTATTACCAGATCGAGTTTGGCGCCGTGCGCGTCAGGTTCCTCGCGCTCATAACCGTTGCTCTGACACTCGCTGCCGCAGTCGTGATTTGCATCGTCTTTGCAGTTTCGCCGAAACACGATCCGCTCAGTCTCTCTGAACGCTGGCGGAGCGGTTATGTCTATGTCGCCGAAGTCATGCTGGTCCTGCTCTTCATGCACATTCGTTTGACGATGCCCTGGCTCTTCCACGGTTTCTTCCAACGTTACTGGCCGCTGGTGGTCCTGACGATCGCTTACGCCGGCGTCGCGATCAGCGAAGTGCTGAGAAGACGCCAGGTTCGCGTGCTTGCGGAACCAATCGAACGCACCGGCGCATTTCTGCCTTTGCTTCCGGTGATTGGTTTCTGGATTGCGCAGTCGCAAGTCGAATATTCAACGCTGCTGTTCGTCGTGGGTGGCCTGTATGGCTTGCTGTCGATCCTGCGAAGCTCTTTTTGGTTTGGCCTGGCCGCCGCGCTGGCGGGAAACGGCGGACTCTGGTATCTGCTGCATGAAACGTCTGAGTATCACTTTCTTCAGCATCCGCAACTGTGGTTGATCCCGGCGGCGATCTCTGTATTGATCGCGGCCCACCTGAACCGCAAAGACTTTTCCGAAGCGCAGATGACCGGCATCCGCTATCTGTGTCTCATCACAATCTACGTGTCTTCGACCGCGGACATTTTTGTTAACGGCGTCGCGAGCTCGCCGTGGCTGCCGCTGGTCCTCGCCGGGTTGTCAATCGCTGGAGTGTTCGCCGGGATGATCTTCCGCATCCGGGCGTTCCTGCTGCTCGGCTCGATCTTTCTGCTGTTGGCGATCGCGACGATGATCAAATATGCGTCCGTCAACTTTGGCTGGACCTGGCTGTGGTACGTGGCCGGCATTATTACGGGCGCGCTGATCATCGCCACCTTTGCGGTGTTCGAGAAGAAGCGCGCCGAAGTTCTGCGCCTGGTCGATGAATTGAAGGATTGGCAACGTTAATCCACAGACTACTTTTTCATTTCGGCGTAATCTGCGCAATCTGTGGACAGTTTTCCTGCTAGTATGTCGCCGCTTATGAATCGTCGACAATTCAACATCGGACTGCTGGGAGCTGCGGGCGCGATTGCGTCGCGGCCGTTCGCGTTCCGGCCTTTCGCGCAACAGCAACTGCGAGTGAATGGCGCGCGCATCAGCCAACACCTCAACGCCCTCGCTGAGTTTGGCAAGAACCCGCAAGGCGGCGTCAGCCGGCTCGCTTACAGTGAAGCCGATCGGCGTGGCCGCGAATATGTGTTTGGCTTGATGCAGCAGGCGAAGCTCGATGTTGCGATCGACGCCGCGGGGAACATTATCGGCCGCCGCGCGGGTAGCGATCGGAGCCTCAAGCCGCTGCTATTTGGTTCGCACATCGACAGTGTGCCCGAAGGCGGCAACTACGATGGCGTAGTTGGTTCGCTGGCCGCGATTGAAGTCGCGCAGACCCTGGCGGAAAACAATCTCACCACGCGCCATCCGCTCGAAGTTGTCATCTTTCAAAATGAAGAAGGCGGTTTGATCGGCAGCCGCGCGATGAATGGCGAGTTAACCGAAAAAGAACTCGACCTCGTCAGTCGCAGCGGCAAGACCATCCGCGAAGGCATCCGGGTTTTAGGCGGTGATCCAACAAAGCTTTCCGGCGTTAAGCGAGACAAAGGCAGCATCGCGGCTTATCTCGAACTGCACATCGAGCAGGGCGGCATCCTCGAAGCCGAGAAGCTCGACATCGGCGTGGTCGAAGGCATCGTCGGTATCAACTGGTGGGACGTGACGATTGAAGGTTTTGCGAATCACGCGGGCACGACACCGATGAATAAACGTCAGGACGCGTTGTTGGCCGCCGCGAAATTCATCGAGGCCGTGAATCGCATCGTTACCAGCATCCCCGGCCGCCAGGTCGGTACGGTTGGCAGGATTCAAGCGCTGCCCGGTGCGCCGAACGTGATCCCCGGTAAGGTAGTTTTAAGTCTCGAGCTGCGCGATCTCGACGCCGCAAAAATCCAGATGATGTATCAGAAGATTCGCAGTGAAGCCGATCAGATCGCCCAAGCCAGCAGAACGAAATTCGACTTCAAAGAGATCAACGTAAACATTCCCGCGCCAACCGACGCGCGCATTCGAAGTCTAATTGATCAATCAGCGAAAGAGTTGGGATTGAGTACCAAGCAGATGCCGAGCGGCGCCGGTCACGATGCGCAGGACATGGCCCGCCTCGCGCCTGTGGGCATGATCTTCATTCCCAGCGTCGGCGGCATCAGTCATTCGCCGAAGGAATTCTCACGACCACAGGATATTGAGAATGGCGCGAACGTGTTGCTGCACGCGCTGCTGAAACTCGATCGAGCGAATCCTTAATCTCGCGGTCGATGGTCCAACGGGCAGTAGCCCGACCGTCAGGGAGGGCGTAGTCTGTGGGGAGAACTGAGCCCTCCCTCACGGTCGGGCTACTGCCCCGATTATCTCAATTTGTCGGGAGATTTCGCAGCCTAAGCGGCTACTTCGACGTATTCAATGCTTGAGGAAGGTTCGGGGATGAGCTGGCCGTCTTCGCGTAGGCCTTCGACGTGAAACTCGATGGCTTCGTGAATCAACTGCAAGACTTCTTCTCTTGTATCCGCCGCAGCGATACAGCCGGGCAAGTCCGGCACGTACGCCCCAAAACTAGTTTCACCTTTCTCCACTACAACAGCGTATCTCAACTCTTCATCCTCCAGATTACTTCAAACCCGCTTGCTTCAGGATACTATTCAATGTTCCTGGTGGCACGTCGACACTCGGCTTCCCCGATACAGTCACAGTTCCGGGCCGCTGTGAATTCTTGAACTGGCGATGACTGCCCTTCGTCCGCGCCAAGTACCATCCTTGTTCTTCGAGAAGTCTAATAACCTCCCTGACTTTCATTGTCTACTTCTGCCAAGTCTTTATCCGGCGATGCATTTCTTCGTTCGGAATTGTGTGGCCCTCGTCTGAATCCTTCAGGCCACGCTGCACCATCAAGTCAAACGCCAACTCGCGAATGATCTCGTCGTACGAGCTATCGTCTGGCTGCTTCTTAACCAGCTCAGTGATCTGTTCCTTAGCGGTAGACATGTCCCAACCTCCAGCGAGATTCTATCGCATCCGCGTCCGCAATTGAACGTCAGCGCTTCTGTTACCCGGTCCGTACTGCTCACCGTTCAAACCGGAGCCCTCCCTCACGGTCGGGCTACTGCCCCACTACCGCCAATCGCACCAATCCCGATCCGACCGCGTCCACCAATCCGTTCCGATCGGCTGGCCATCGGGTGGATCGTTCGCTTTGGTGAGGTTCATTTTCTTTGGGTCTTCCTGAAAGCGCTTGATCTGATTCGCCGCGTAGACCAGAAAAGCTATTTGGTTTTCGTCGCGGGTCAAATCGCGTTGGCCGATCAGCCAGCTCTTCAACAGATCGAGCCGGAACTCAGCAATGGCGCGGACTTGATTCGAGGCGCGCTCGCCGGAAGCCAGCGCCATCAGATCCTGTAGCACGATCATGTTCACCGTGCGCTGAATCTCGGCGTGATAACCGGTGCCGATGGGCGCTTTCCAGGTTGAGGTAAGAATCTTGTCGAGTACTTCACCCAAGCTTGGATACTGAGCGTCGCGCGCGTGAAACTCAACCAGCCGCGCCGCGCGTTCCTGATTCAAAAGAAAATCGCAGACGTGATTCGCAATCGCTTCCGGTGGCGCGAGCGCGTCAAAATTGGGAAACGTGCGAATGCGAAAGTCTTCGCGCGTGCGCGGATAGCCCGGCGGGCGCGGCGGAATCAAACGCAACAAGGATTCGGGCAACGCCAGGTTTTCAGGCTTCAGCGTATCGAGCACCGCTGAGAGCGCGCGGCGTTGCTCTTCGGGCGCAATGATCTGCGGATTCTTGTCGCCCTCGCCGCGTAAACTGAAGGTGTAATCCTCGCCGCCCACTAACTTCGCCGCGGCTTCGACCTGATAGCGGTGATACATGTAAAGCGGCACGAGCACATCTTCGAGCGTGGCCATCGGCGCGCCTTCGCGAATATTGTTTTCGCCAAAGCGACGAAGCGCCGCGGCGCGCACCTTCATCACGTTCGCCAGTCCATCGACGGCGTTCGCGCCGTTGTCCCAAAGATGCGCCACCGAACTCGACGCACTCGCCGGGCGCGCATCCTGATCGGTCAGGTACATCAGCCCGCGTTTGAAAGCATCGCTGAGAATCTTATCGAGCGCCGTGTGCTCGTCAGTGCCGGCCGGAAAATCCTGATAGCCATAGGCAATCGTTACTTTGTCCCATTCGCCTATGCCGCGCGCATACGCGTCGGAAATATCGGGGATGCCGTCAGCGCCGAGCTTCACCAGCGGCGCCGGATAATCCATCACCGAAGCGCGATTGGTAATACTGGCCGCGAAATTGTGTTGCAGTCCGAGCGTGTGACCGACTTCATGCGCCGCGAGTTGCCGCAAACGCGCGAGCACGATCTGCTCCATGATCTTCGCCGTTTCTGACTTCCCTTTTTCGTAAGGCGCCAGCAGTCCTTCGGCGATCAGAAAATCCTGGCGGTCGCGCAGCGACCCAAGCGAAACACGGCCTTGAATGATTTCTCCCGTGCGCGGATCAGTCAGCGAGCTGCCATACGACCAGCCGCGCGTCGAACGATGCACCCACTGGATCACGTTGTAGCGCACGTCCATCGCGTCGGCGTCCGCGGGCATCACTTCGACGCGAAACGCGTTTTTGTATCCGGCCGCCTCGAACGCCTGGTTCCACCAGCTTGCGCCTTCGATGAGCGCCGAACGCACTGGTTCCGGCGCGCCCCGATCGACGTAATAGACGATCGGTTCGACCGGTTCACTCATTGCCGCCGATGGATCTTTTTTCTGCAAGCGATGATGGCTAAGGTAGCGCCTGGTGATTGGCTCGCTGATCGGCGTCGCGAAATCCATATAGCTGATTCCGAAATAGCCGGCGCGCGGATCGTTCGTGCGCGGCTTGAAGCCCGGCGGCGGCAACTCGACAAACGAGATGTGCTCGCGGACGGTGATCGCCTGTGGCACCGGCGTCACTGAGCGCACCAACGGTCCGGGTTCAGCTTCGCTGGCGAAGGTTAGCGTCGCTTCTACTTCCGTGTTCCTGGGAAAGTTCCTGGTGTTGGCGAGATAGAAGGCACAGCGTGAGGGTTCCAGTCGGAAGGTCCCCTGCTGCGCGCGTTGCAGCGTTCCCGGAATCTGATGCGCGTCGCGCAAATAAAACGCCGTCGCATCGACCAGCGCGCGTCCACCCTCTTCCGCCGCGACTTCAAATCCCCAGAGAGTTGATTCAGCGAAAGCGTCTCTGACCGCGCGCCGCTCATCAGCGTCATTACTGTTGGCGCGGAACGCGTTGTTCGAGGCTATCAAAAGTACGCGCGGCCCGGTGCGCTCAAAGCGCACGATGTGGCTCTGACCAAGCTGGCCACGATCAAGACCAAGGTCATTCGAGCCAATGCCGGTGGGCAGAGATTCGACGTAAAGAAATTCGGAATTCCACTTGTCGATCTCCAGCCAGATCTTTCCCGCCTTCGCGTCCCAGTAGAAAGGAAAGTAACCGGGAAACTTCTGCATGCCGGCAACTTTTTCCGCGATAGTGGGCGTTTTCGCGTCAGCGGTCGAGCGCGGCTGGGCGAAGAGGGTTGAAGCCAGGAGTAATAAAACGCAAAGCACGTGGATAAGACGCTTCATTCGTTCGGTCCTCCGTTTCATAACTGCCGTCCGGTTTGGATGTCATTCGAAGTTCCTATTGACGGAGCGCAATACTTCTACTATCATTTGCCCGCCCTCGCAACTGCGATCAGTTTCGATTTTCCGTTAACGGTTCCCGGTTAACGATCTTCCGGCTAACGGTTCTCGAAACGGACAGGCTGGTCCCGAGCCTGCGACTGTAACCGCCGCATCC
>Ga0209701_10001652_pt1 | contig 14430 bp, 11 predicted proteins | sample CZO8metaG_4_FD_188356 | JGI IMG/M metagenome (GOLD analysis project Ga0209701, IMG submission 188356) | Vadose zone soil microbial communities from the Eel River Critical Zone Observatory, Northern California, USA - CZOApr15con2H3.8 metaG... | ecosystem: Environmental > Terrestrial > Soil >...
CAACGATACGACTCGTCATAGTCTATCAGAAAAGGAACCTCTCTTCTTAGTTAAATGGCATTGCCCCATAGACTGGTAGAACCACATTAAGATACCGTTGGCGAAATCGATTTTCATGCTTGCGGCTCCGCGAAATCAAGCCGAAAGTGAGCGTCATTTTTGCATTCGCCAACACTCTCATTAAGATATCGTTGGCGAATTCAAATACGACGCTTACGATGAGCGTAAAGCCATAATAGGCCAAATACAAACATCGAATTCGCCAACAATACCATTAAACGGTGGTCAAGGGTGAAAAACTATGAAAATTACGCTCAGTTCACCTGACCTCCACTACTTAATGTTGTTGTACCCAACGAACAGGTGTTTGTGTAATATTCACACATATCGATGTGGTTTATCTTGTGTCAATATAGGTTATTTGCACATACTTGATGTTACCTGAGCCTTGTGTAAACGTTGGAATATACAGAGAGCAAAACGCGCTCTCACGGAACGTAGTTATGTCACAAGGAACAGTTAATGGCTATTAACATTGATGCGCCCAACATCGCTAAATACGAACATGTTGTTGCGGTGCGGCGATCAGACGGGATGCGACTTGCAGCGACACGAAAAGTAGTGAATATGCAGACCCCGATTCACTGGATGATTACCATATGGGATAAGGAGAATCACCTCGTCTATCAGGAACTGCCGTTATTCGAGGAGGGTAATATCCCCAGCCAGTATAAGACGAGCGACCTATTGCAACAAGCTGCAAGGAGAGGTTTCGTAGATTGGTATCATCTTCCAGTCGCTTATGTTGAGGCTTGGCCCTGGGACGCCCTGGGTGCTGACTCAGAAAAATTCCTCATTCCAAAATATTCGGGTCTTGACCCTACTGAGTATTTGGTAGACTAAGAGCTAGCGCGAGCAGCATCTCCAGAATCGGCTAATCCTGGAGATGCTGGGTGGAAGGATAATCAGCTATGGCAAAGCCACGGTATTAGCATGTTGTTGTTGTCAATTACCGTCCATCACAAGCATACCTGTTTTCCTGTATAATGAGAATGGTCTGGTAGGGACGTAAAAGGAGAGGCTACCTAGGTCCTGTAGGTCCGTGTACGCCCGCTGTTGTTTAGGTCAATATATAATGGCTTTTCGGGAAAGGGCGTGGAAAACTTCTCCATTCGTACTCCTTACAGAGAATAGTAGGATCGGGAAAGGGCGTAGAATTTGCAGGAAAACTCCGTCTTTTGAGCACCGACGAGACATCACTTAAAGGTTTTCGTCCGTGTGATATCAAGGAGCTTTCAGGGGATAGTCAATGAAGGCAATGTGAGTTAGAATATGCAAAATATCCGATATTCCCAGGATGAGAAGAGAGCATTGAAGCTATGGGTAAGAAAAAAGCGACCAGCACTAATCCTGTTGTTAGAAGACCCAATGCTGGAGAACGCGAACAAGACGGCACTCCAGAGTCAGCTTACCGGGAGCCTATCTTGAGGGCGCTGATTGAGCTAGGCGGGTCGGCTCACAAGAACGATGTCCTTGACCGTGTAGGAACAATGATGAAAGACGTATTGAAAGACGTAGATTATGAGTATCATCGCCATGGCAGACGCATACGTTGGCGTCAAAACGCCGCATGGCAGCGTCGTCAAATGGTGATAGAGGGGATGTTGAAATCAGACTCCCCAAAGGGAGTCTGGGAAATCACCGAGGCGAGCCGCTCGGGACTTAACACATTTCCACGTTAGCTCTACCATTCCGGTAGAAAGATGATTCCTCGCCCTTTCCCTAAAAGCCGATATAATGTGTTAAACGTTGGCAAACGGGAAGCCGATGAATGAAACGTCAAGAAGTGCAGAAAGAAGCCATCATGAACAGCGAACAGTTTCACTACGGGCAGGTGATCCGATTTTTCCGCCTCCAGCGTGGGATGTCCGTTACCAAGCTTGCTTCACTATGACCCGGAGGTTCTGTAGACCCGCGCTATGTTCAGCGTGTAGTGGCGGGTGAAAAGCGCATCAAAGACCTCGATACCTTGCGCCAACTCGGTGATACGCTCAACATCCCTCTCTGGCAGTTTGGTTTGTCCATTTACGACCCATTTCACCCGCATACTCTCCCCGGTCGTGGGGAATATCTGGTGACGGAAACCCTGGATGCTATCGAACAGTTGCTGCAACAGACCTGGTACTTGCGACAGATTGCGCCAATCACCAGAGCGGAAAAGAGCTCAAGCCGTCTGCACCATTTTTTGAGCATTTCTTCAGATCAGTTCCGCTCGCATCACAGTTAGAGCCTCGTTTCTTGCGACTGTATGCCGATGCTCAGTGCATCCGGGCGGTGTTGCATGTTGAGCGGAGACGCTAAGCTGAGGCACTCGACACGTATGCTGGCATGTACGATACAGCCAAGCAACTCGGTGAACCAGCGACCCTTGCCCATGCCTTGATGAATATCGGCGTGGAACTGGGCCGCGCTGGCCGCAAACAGGAAGCAGTAGAGCACCTGGAACACGCACGAGATATCTCTTTTCGAGCCAATAAAGCCTGGGCAGCACTGATTCATTCCTACCTCTCGCGTATCTATGCCAGTAGCGGCGATAGCCTCCGTTTTCAACGTGCCAGCGTATGAGAACGACGAAGAGGCCGTCTTTTACAACTTGAGCGGCGTCTTAGCTGAGTGCAGTTATGGCTACCTGGAAATCGGGAAACCGGAAATGACGCTGGCGATGAAAGACGAGATCATGCGCCAGATCAGACTCGATCAGAACACGCGACTGGAAACCTGGATTTTCTTGGATTGGGCGCGTGCCTACCTCATACTTCAAGAGGTCGAGGAGGGAGTCAATGCAGCGCAAGAGTTCTTTTGCCGTTCGTCAACGTTGCAGTCAGACCATGCTCTTCGTCGGGTGTATGAGTATGTAGAAGGCCTGGAAAGTGCTGGATATGCAGATGTACAAGCCGTTCGAGGCCTCCGAGAGGAATTGAAGAGCACCAATTCATCCTCTTCCTCTAGCATAGTTCTACATGAGACATAAGGCCGTGAAGAAAGGATCATTCATCTTCTGCTTGAAAAGCAGAGGGTTTTCTGGTCTAGGTTTTGTAAGACGAACTGGAATAATCCCAACAACCAGCGTCAGTCCTGCAGAGCAACTGGAACCTCATCAATCACAATGATGCTCTCAGGGAACTGCAATTCAAGCGTATAGGTCGCGGGCGCAATCGACGGAAAGACAAAGTTACCAAGCTCATCGACCGTCTGCGCATATTGGGTACCCGCGAGGGAGACCCCAACTTGCTGTGACGACAGCAAGACCTGTGTCCCCTGGAGCACTTTTAAGGCTTCACCTTTGCGGGTCACGAAACCTATAAGTTGTAACGAGTCTCTACGGGTGGTATCCCGTTCAACCTGGACGGATATGCTCACATCTTCCGCGGCGTAACGGCGCGGCCACAATGCAGCAGAGGTAGCCGAGGCCAGGTCGCGCTGAAATGCCAAACGCGGCTGCGGAGGCAAAAGCGTGGCAACGATACGCCGCACGCCTGTGCTGGACTGATCGCGCAGGCGATCTAAGACACTTTTTGTTCCCTGCGCGGAACGATGATTATTATGCGGGGAGGAGGCTTGAACAGGTACATCTGGAACCGCCACACGCTCAGCGAGCATGGGGTCATTTGCAAGGAACTCTGTGAGCGATGCCACTTCAGCAGCGCAGAGTACGCACAGGCTCAAGTGGTTTTTCACGGCAGCAGTAAGTTCCTTACTGAGCAGTCCCAGCTGGTATTCACCGAGTACCTGGTTGGGTGGGCAGTCCCACCGGAATAGTTTGCTAGTTAGTGCGAGTTCTATTCGCTGATACGCTGACATCTGATCTGTACAATGCTGGCAACGCGCAAGGTGCTGCACAACAAACGGTCGCACATTCTCCCCCGCGAGATAAGCGAGCAGCTCTTCATCACGAATAGTACCAGGTTCACTACACTCCATGACTGTTTCCTTTAGATCAACAGTAGAAATTCTTGCAATATCTTGACGACTCTCCCCAGTGCCATCAATGGATTGCCTTCTACTCACAGGTAGGGACAAGCCCTACCTCTCTATGTTCTCTCTACACACCAATAAACGACGTTGATTCCTTTTTTTGCATCTCGCGTTACAGGTGTTGATGTTTAAATAGCAGTTGTAATCGCCGGTTGCGGCGTAAACGCTCCAATACATTGCGTTTGATGCGATAGACATCATCAACCGTGGGAAAAAGCCTGCGATGCTGGCTGCTTATTTCGCTGGGCTTCATCCCATGGATGTAGGCCAGATAGATCAGCACGCGCTCATCCTCACCATTGAGTTCTTCCTGGATCACCTGCCACAAACCCTGGGCGGAAATGTTTGACACAACATCGTCGGCAGGATCATCGGTGGCCGGTTCGTGCTCAATCATCTCCAACGTCTCTTCATACTGGCGAGACTGGCGGGAGCGTACTTCGTCGGCAACGACACTATGGACACACATTTTGAGATACTTCAATATAGCGGCCAGCGAGTCAAAATTCCCCATTTTCGCGGGGGTGAGGGCCTGCGAGAATTTGGCAAAGGCGGAATTGACCAGGGGGGCACTGCCATCCTGCCCTAAGATAGCCGCGGCACTCTGGTGTTGAGTGACCCAGGTGAGCACAAGCGGTGCATATTGTTGATAGATGCAGGCCCAGGCATCATCATCATGCTGAACAATGGCCCGGCGAAATAATTCCAGGCAGAAGCGATCATTGGAGACACTTTGCCGTAAAAATTTATTCGTCTCTTCAGAGCAACAACGAGCCAGTTCATTGATTGAATATAGCTGTAGCGTCGCCCCTTGTGGGTACTCCGGTGCGCTATCACCCTGTCCTCCCAGACCAGGCTGCGGGCCTGTTGGCTGAGGAAGGTTTCGAGGCTCCATTGACAATAGCTCCCTGTCCAGATAATTAGTCATTTTCTCGACCGATGCCCATGCAGTATAGCATGGGAAACATTAGCACACAAGTTCTAAAAGTACTCGTACAGTAACACAGCTTTTCTATATTATCGCACGGCTAAAGCGGACAAAAGTATCTTGTACTACCTAAAAGTACCTTCTTTTTCTATGGATAACACGAACAACATAGGGGAGAGAGTACTGAATGGTACATATACCTCAACAAACTACGGGACGCCAGCTACATCTACACACAACTATACACTATTCCCTGTTGCAAGGCAATTCAATGAGAAAAATAGCCCGATGGTAATTCTCACAAAACATTTCAAAGTGACATACATTGACATACCATGAGTCATTTTTCTGCAAAAGCTTGCCCAACAAAAACCTTATGGCGCGAAAACGCGAAAGCGGCATACTCTTTCACGACCGACCTGTATCAAAGGGTATGAGGCATCCAATAATCCACCACCACCTTAGTGACCCCCTGATATTTCTATTATTTATACGTTTAACTTGATACGCACTTCTGCTCTTCCCATGGCGGAAGCGATGGCACAGTCAGGATTCATTTGTAACAATGTGTAGGATCTCACGACAAAGAGGAAGGAAAAAGACTATGTGTATCGTACACATGCGCGTCCAATGTTCAGACACATACTCTGAGGTGCTTGTAGATGAGGTGGAGCATACCGAGCTTACAATCGAGAGCATTGTGGGCACAGTTTTATTGGAGGTTTTCGATACCGTGCTTGTCGAAAATGTAACGGTCCATCGCTGTTCCCAGAAAGCATCGACGGGGATGGAGAGTGAGGGTAGTGCCGGGTGCGAAAACGCTAGGAGATAACCGGCGAGGGGCGTCCAACACCCCCTCGCCTCGTTTCCCAATGAGAGAGCTGTAAGGCCATCTCCAGCATAGGACGTGAGAGAATCAGCTGCATCTAATCTGAAGGAGAAGCCCGAAAGGGGGAGAAGAGAGGATACAGAGGCTGGTCCCTGGCGGATCCAGGGCAGTCCTGGACCCGTCAGGGACCGAAAACCGCAGCCAGCAACCCCTAATCGAAGTGATCTAGTCGCTGGTGAGCGGTGACACGCTATTAACCGATGTCAATGCTGGTGGCAGTGATGCTCCCATCGCTGTTGTGCGTTCCCATGACGTTCATCCGGGTGCCAACTTTGATAGTGCTCGCGGCGACAGTCTTGCCAGCCTGGGTGTACTGGGTACTCGCTGTCGTGTGGATCGTGACCGAGTTGCCACTCGACGTTTTGGCCACGATGGTATTGCCATTCACGCTCGACACAGTCAGCATCTCGCACTGACCATGTGCTTGCGGTGTGGCTGCCAGCCCCTGGGCACTATTGAAGTCTCCCTGGGAGACGGCCAGCGTTTGGGAGCCATTGGAGTTTGCCTGGGCGGCGGCTAGCGTTTGGGAGCTACTGCTTCCCTGCGCCAGGGACGCCGCCTGGACCCCGCCGGTTGTCGAGCCCAGGAGCGTGCCTACGCCCAGGGCGAGCATGAAGGCAAAGGCCAGGCCTACAATCAGGAGCCATCTGCGCCCGCGCTGTTGCGGAGCAGGTGGTTGATCCAACCGGGTCGAGGCCATCTCTTCATCGTTTTTCAAAGGTATACCTCCTTTCTTGGAGTGAACTGGTGCGGCGAATTCGCTCGCCGCAATCACAGTATAAGGCGGGGAGATGTGATGACGATTGGAAGAACATGTGACTTCTCTCATAATGTCGTTTTTGCCAGGCACCGCCGGTTGTTCCGGCAGGTTTTCTAAGGTCCTCATCACCATCACCTTCACGGCAAACGAAAAATGAGCATATATATCTATATAACATGCACAATATAGATGGATTCTCCTCGATAGATTTGATAATAATCTTCATATTCTCCTGTTCCAAACAAGGATTTTCTGCTAGATAGGCATCACATTTGTGCTAAATGCACAAATGTGATGCCTACAGCTTCTCATATTTTATCCATATCATTCGTTACTGAGAATTTCTATACTTTGGAGAGAGACTGGAGCGGCGGCGATTGCTGCTCAGTCTGGGTAAGTGAACGAGCAGTGCGGCTAAAAGCATGGTAATGGGGCCATACATGTTGTTGTTGTGCATTTTGTGAAAGACACAAAAAGGGAAATTACCATGGCAACTCAAACTGTCAATCAAAAAACATCCACGGACACCGGCATGAAGCCCACGCTGGGACTTACCGGAGTCACCATCAACGCTATGGCGTTAATCGCGCCAGGAGCCTTTCTCTGGACTACCTACCAGTTACAGGCCGCTCCAGGTTCGGCAATGAACATGTGGTTCGCCGTTTTTGTGGCTACCGCTATCGCGCTGTTTACAGCAACGGCCTACGCTACACTTGCCAAACGCTACCCTGAAGCGGGAGCAGGCAGTTCCTACTACTTTGCCGAAGCCTCCGTTCTACAACAAGAGGAGCACAAGCATTTTAAGTTTGCGCGCTTGAGTAAATTCATCGTAGGTTGGGCCTCGCACTTATACTACTGGGTGTATCCTGGCGTGATGGTGGCCTTCATGGGTCTGTTGATTACCTACATCGTGCAAACCTTCGTGCCAAGTTTCGGTACACCTCTACAAGAGGTACTGGTCTGCATGGTTTTTGCCTGTGTCGTCGGTGCTATCGCCTACATCGGAGTGACAGGTTCAACTTTTGCGAATATCGTCATCAATGCTATCCAGATCATCGCGCTGGTGACCTTCTCCGCCCTTGCTATTACCTACCGTTTTACGCATCCTCAAGTTCATTACCTTCATCCCAGTGCCTTGAGTGTGATAACCCCTCATGACCTCAGTGGTCTCATCTTCCAGTCTACTATCGCGATCCTGCTGGTGGTCGGCTTTGAGTCAGCTACGGCACTGGGTGCGGAGGCCAGGAACCCGGGCAGGGACATCCCCCGCGGTGTCCTGCTTTCGCTCGTTATTCAGGCGGTCATCTTCTACTTCCTGGAATACTTTGCCGCGAACTTCTTTATCAACGATGCCTACAAGAACAGTGCGGGCACCGGCTTTGCTGCCGCCTTTAGCTCAGGTGCGCCCATCGGCGACATGGCACAGATTATCGGCAACCAGATGCTGGGAGGCAATGGGACGGCCTTCGCGACGATTATAGCGGCAACAGTGGTTATCGCCCTGATTGGTACGGCTCTCTCCTGCCTCAACACCGGAGTGCGCGTTACCTACGCGATGGGGAAAGACACCGAACTCCCCGTCATCTTCGGCTTCCTGCATGGGAAGTTCCGCACACCGCATGTTGGCGTAATCGTGTTGACGATCTTCTCCGCCGTTATCGGTTCGTATGGGGTACTGAGTATCGACAAGCTGACCCAGGTGACGCTCGTCTCGAATATCGGCACCTTCCTGCTGTACGGTATGACCTGCCTCATCTGTATCGTCGCCTTTGCAGGTGTCAAAAAGCGCAGTCTCTACAACAGCATCATCGCTCCGGTGCTGGGGGCCGTACTCAATGTAGGCATGCTTTGTGGCGTAATCTACTTCGCCATTACCGGCGGCGGCTCTACCCAGGTTGACACCATCATCGCCGGCGCCTTCAGCATAGCCTGGCTGGTTATTGGCTTCGGCTACCTATATGGACGCAAGCTCATATCCGGCATCCCCATATTACACCCGGAGGATCATAAAGAGAAAATGACAGAAGGAGAAAGTGAGGTACCGGCTGGCGTGATGGTGATAGATTAACATCCCAGGTGTCAATACCTGCCTGGCGACCGCAAGGGATCGCCAGGCTCCTGGTGGCTATACCTCTTGTATGCTATACTAGGGGCATAGGACTATGTAGCCTGAGCAGGGAAGAGCACCGGGAATATATGACAATAACATACACACCAGGCGCACGGATCGACCACTACGAAATTATACGTATGCTTGGGCAAGGAGGCATGAACCGTGTCTATCTTGCCCGCGATATCTCCAACCAGCAAGATGTCGTTCTTAAATTCCCCAATGATGATTTAATTGGCAACGTCGCCGTCTTTGAACGCTACAAGCGCGAAGCCGAGATAGGCAGCCGTCTCAACCATCCCAATGTTCAACACCTTCTCAATGTTGATGAAGAGCGGCAAGAACATTACCTGGTGATTGAATATGTGCAGGGCCGCACGCTGCGCAAGCTTCTGGAAGAACACGCCCCCAATCCCCTCCCGCAGTCAGAGGCGATACGTATTATCCTCCAGATTTGTGATGCATTAGCCTACTGTCATGAACACGGCGTCTTTCATCGCGATATCAAACCAGAAAACATCATGATCATGGAGGATGACAATGTCAAAATTATCGATTTTGGGGTCGCATTGCTGGAAGGGGCACGGCGCGTCACCTGGCGCGGCCTATCCGGCACCGTGGGGACGCCGGATTATATGTCCCCCGAACAGTTGCGCGGCGAACGCGGCACCGCCAGCTCTGATATCTATGCCGTTGGTGTTATGCTCTACGAGATGCTCTGCGGGCGTACACCTTTCGAGGGAGAAAATGTGTTCGCGGTGATGAACCAGCATGTCTCGCAAGACCCTCCCTCGATCTTAGAATTCAACCCGGCCCTTTCACCAGCCCTGGCAACCGTTGTTATGCGTGCTATCCGCCGTGACCCAGGCAAGCGCTATGCTTCTATTGAAGATATGGCCCACGATCTCCGCCACCAGGAGGACGTGACGCCTATTCCATATACTCCCGAAAAAGCCCGTCCTGGAGGACGCTACCGGCAAGCAATTTACCTGACCCTGGTCATCATCGCTATCTGCCTCGTCATCATTGCCTTTGGCGTCCTTGCTCAACTGGCACATACCGTCCCGCGGTAATGGCATTTGCAAAATTTTGCTCAAATTCGCCTCTTTCCTTCCTCAAAAAACTCCTTTGCAAAATCTTGTTCAAATCCCGGAGTTATGCTATACTATCCCTAACACATAACGCTGTTTGTTATGCTGCGAGCTTTGCCGCTTCCTCGACTCAATGAAGCCTCAATTGACACCACTTATCCACTGAGTTTGACCCATGGATGTATGGGTACTGCAAATAATGACTTCGACGGGCGTCGTCTGGCCGTCGAAACCAATTGGTTCCAGTGCAGGTGCCTCCTTCAAAATAATGTAGTGACACCCCTTGCGGGTGCCAACTTTGGGAGGACAACTATATGCATGCACACTTTCAAACTGATTCCGCATATCCGCTTTACGATGCTCGCTGGGAGCATGACGCCTGCGGTACCGGCTTTGTCGCCCAGGTCTCCGGCGAGGCCAGCCATATACTGGTACAGACAGCACTTGAAGCATTAGCACATCTCACACACCGGGGCGCGCAAGACGCCGGAACCAGTGATGGCGCAGGTCTACTGACACAGATTCCTAAAACACTGCTTTGTGAAGAACTCCAAAAGCAAAACATTACAGTATCCCATGCCGACGAACTCGCCGTAGGTATGATCTTCTTACCTGCCCAGGATCGCTTCCCTATTGCCAATGTGCAGTGCCGTCACATTGTCGAGCAGGCACTTCACGAAGTGGGGTTGATCCCGCTGACCTGGCGCAATCCACCGATCGATTACACCATTCTCTGCCCAGGCACACAGGCAACTGCGCCCAGTATTGCCCAGATACTCCTGAAATGTCCCCAACATTTCACCATCAAACAGTATGATCGAACCCTCTATCTTGCCCGGCGTTTGATTGAGCAGCGTTTACAGCAGTCACACATAAAGGACTGCTACATCGCCTCACTGTCACGCACAACCGTTGTCTACAAGGGCCTGTTGTCTCCCTCCGAGCTGCCGCGCTTCTACCTTGACCTGGCCGACCCGCGCTACACCAGCGCTTTTGCCATCTTCCACCAGCGATACAGTACCAATACCTTCCCCTCGTGGTCGCTAGCACAGCCCATGCGTTTCCTGGCACATAATGGGGAGATTAACACTCTTCAAGGGAACCGCATCTGGATGCAGGCACGCGAAGGCAGCATGTATTCTCCACTATGGGGAAGCAAGCTGCAAAACCTTTTCCCCATCATTCAAGCGGACGGAAGTGATTCCGCGAATCTGGACAATGTACTGGAACTGCTCGCACAATCCGGTCGCGATTTATTGCACAGTATGCAGATGCTCATCCCTCCGGCATGGGAGCAGGATGCTGAAATGGCGAGCGAGCAACGCGCCTGGTGCGAATATCACGCGGGCCTGGTAGAACCGTGGGACGGTCCAGCTGCCCTCGTCTTCAGCGATGGCCGTTTTGTTGGTGCCGTGCTGGATCGCAATGGACTTCGCCCGGCGCGCTATACTCTCACCTCTCATGGACTGCTCATTCTTGCCTCCGAGGCTGGAGTTATCGCCTCCGATGCCCACGATGTCGTCGAGAAGGGCCGACTGGGGCCGGGTGAGATGATCGCCGTGGATATCAAGCATGGTGTGCTGTTACGCAATAGCGAGATCAAGACGGTACTCGCGCAACAGCAGCCATACCAGCAATGGTTAGATCAATACCTTGTGCGCCTGGAAGATATCCATACCACTGCGACCGCGAGGGGCATGGCACCCCTTGTGGGTGCCACTACATCTCATGGTCCCCTTGATAGAAATGTAGTGACACCCCTCCTGCTCCCCTCCTGCTCCCCTTGCCCGCAGGCAATGCCCGCAGGCAATGTGGGTGTCATAGGGGACGGGTTCCATGATCCCTTGCGGTCGCCACGTGGGGTGCTTACGGATATTCTCCCACCTCCAACTTCCCCTTCTAATACAACACTCGACACACTCGATCTGTTTTCCCGCCAGCAACTCTTCGGCTACACCCATGAAGATGTTGAACTCGTGCTGCGTTCTATGCTCACCGAGAACAAAGAACCGGTATGGAGTATGGGTGATGATACTCCCCTGGCTGCCCTTTCAGTTCAGTCTCGTTCTTTCTCCGATTACTTTCACCAACGCTTTGCCCAGGTAACCAATCCTCCCATCGATCCATTGCGCGAGCGAGGCGTGATGTCGCTCGGCTGCTATCTTGGCCGTCGTCAGAACTTCCTTACCGAGACAGCACTACACGCCCGACTGCTCCATCTGGAGACACCTCTACTTACCGAAGCTCAACTGGAAACCATACGTAACCTGAAAGTCAACGGCTTCCGCTCTCGCACGCTCCATGCCACTTTTGAGAGTGCTGCCGGACCACCGGCACTTGAGGCCGCTCTCAATCGGATAGAGAGTGAAGCTGTATCTGCCGTTGCCGATGGTATAACTTTGCTTATCGTAAGCGATCGCAGTGCCAGCCCCGCGCTTGCGCCCATACCGATGCTCCTGGCCATCGGGGCCATCCACCAGGCTTTGATTCGGAACGGGCTGCGCACATATACTTCGCTGATCTGTGAAACTGCTGCTGCCTGGGATGTTCACCAGGTCGCTCTCCTGCTCGGCTACGGAGCCGAGGCCATTGCGCCCTACCTGGCCCTGGCAAGCGTATCCGCCCTGGCAGGAGAGCGGCACCTGGAGCATCTGACCAGTGAGCAAGCAGAAGAACGCTATCTCCAGGTCATTGAAGCGGGTCTGCTCAAAGTGATGGCACGCATGGGTATCTCGACGCTGCGCAATATCATTGGCGCGGGTCAATTCGAGGTAGTCGGTTTGCACCCGCACTTGCTTAAACGCTGTTTCGCAGACTCTGCCGCTCATCCAGGCAAAATCACGTATACCGGCATTGCCGAACAAGTGATCGAGCGTTGCCAGGCATTACAGAAGGCAGAAGCGACGCAAGTGGGGCAAGAGAAGGCTGCATCGAACGGGCGGCGGCGCAAACTGCATGACATCGGAAGCTATCGTTTCCGCCGCGACGCCGAATATCATGCCTTTAACCCGCTGCTCGTGCGAGCCTTGCAGAAAGCCGCGCAGAGCGGCGAAAGCGATGACTACCAGCACTTCACCGCCCTGGTCTACCAGCGACCGCCAACTACGCTGCGCGACCAGCTAGCATTTGTGCCAACCACTCCTATTCCCCTTGAGCAGGTTGAGCCAATGGAAGGCATCCGCGCCCGCTTTGTCGCCTCGGCTATGTCCGTCGGTGCCCTCAGCCCTGAGACGCATCGTACCATCGCCGCTGCCATGAACAGCATCGGCAGTCGCAACAATACCGGCGAGGGGGGAGAAGACCCCAACTGGTACCACGAGGATATCGATGGCTACCCGGTCAGCAGCAAGATCAAACAGGTGGCCTCGGCTCGCTTTGGTGTGACGACAGAGTACCTGGTACGCGCCGAGGAGTTGGAGATCAAGATGGCACAGGGCTCAAAACCCGGCGAAGGGGGGCAGTTGCCACCCGCCAAGGTTACGCCCTTCATCGCCAAACTGCGCCATACCGCACCGCATATCGCGCTGATCTCTCCGCCGCCGCATCACGACATCTACAGCATCGAAGACCTGGCCCAGTTGATCTATGACCTGCGACAGGTCAATCCCCAGGCACGTATCGGCGTCAAGCTGGTTTCAAGCTTTGGCGTTGGCATTATCGCGGCAGGTGTTGCCAAGGCTCATGCCGATTATGTACTGATCAGTGGACACGACGGCGGAACAGGAGCATCGCCGATGCAATCCATCAAGCATGCCGGTATTCCCTGGGAACGCGGCCTGGCTGAAACGCAACAGGTACTCTTGCGCAACGGCATGCGCAGTCGCGTAAAAGTGCGTGTCGATGGCGGTCTCAAGACAGGGCGCGATGTCGTCGTCGCCGCCATGCTGGGTGCCGAGGAATTTGGTTTTGGCACCGCTATCCTGGTGGCCCTCGGCTGCGATATGGCACGCCAGTGCCACTTAAACACCTGCCCAACCGGTATCGCTACCCAGCGTGAAGACCTGCGAGCAAAATTCACAGGCAGAGCACACTATATTATCAACTATCTGACCCTCTTAGCCGAAGAGGTACGCGCACTACTGGCACAATTGGGCGCAGCCCGCCTTGACGACATCGTTGGGCGGGCCGACCTCTTGCAATGTGATAGTGAGGCAGTGATCGAACTCGCCCCACTGCTGGTAGCGGCCCCCGGTATCTCATCAAGTGCCAACCGCAGCGAACTGCCCCCATCAGCCATCGCGGCAAAGATCATGCTTGAAGCAGAGCAGGCATTGACTGGCGAACGCAGCGTACTGGCCCAACACCACATTTACAACTACGATAGAGCCATTGGTGCCAGCCTCGCGGGCGAGATTGCTCGTCGCTATGGCAATGCAGGCTTGCCGGGTGTGAGTATTACCTGCGCCTTTCAGGGAGCGGCTGGCCAGAGTTTTGGCGCGTTCTGCCTGCCCGGCATGCGCCTGGTACTGCATGGAGAAGCCAATGATTACGTGGGCAAGAGCATGACAGGCGGTCAGATCATCATCGCGCCCCCGATAGGCGCAAGTTTCGCCGCTCACAAAAACACCATTCTCGGCAATACCGTACTCTATGGTGCAACCGGCGGGCAACTCTTCG
>Ga0209701_10001653_pt1 | contig 14429 bp, 11 predicted proteins | sample CZO8metaG_4_FD_188356 | JGI IMG/M metagenome (GOLD analysis project Ga0209701, IMG submission 188356) | Vadose zone soil microbial communities from the Eel River Critical Zone Observatory, Northern California, USA - CZOApr15con2H3.8 metaG... | ecosystem: Environmental > Terrestrial > Soil >...
CCGAGGTGAGAGGAGACCTGGGCGACCAGGTCGACGATCGCCTGGTCGGGCCGGTCGGCGGCATTCGGAGTCAGGATCGTGAGGTCAGGCGGCATCAGGTTCCAGACCGCCGGCGTGGTGATCCATTGCGTCTCGCTGAACGCACTCTCGTTGCCGTAGACGTCGATCTGCGTCACCACATAGGCGATCGACTGCGCGCCGGCGAGCGACGCGTCCAGGAACGAGCTGGCAGAGAGGCTGGTGGCGGCAAGCGAGTAACCGCTGCCGATGGAGCGGTAGACGTTGTACGTTCCGCCCGCGACTGCGGTCCAGCTCACGCGGACGCTGTCACCCGAGATCGACGAGCTGAGCCCGGTCACTGTGGGCGCGGTGTGGACGACGTTCAAGACCGAAGTGGCGGTCTGCGTCACGACGGCGCCGCCCGACGTCACCCCAACCGCTCGGACCTGGTGAGAACCTTCGGAGAGTCCGCCGGTCGCGACACTGCCGCTCGCCGTCCAGGTCTGGCCATTGACGATGGCCGAAAGCTGACCGACGACGACCCAGGCGCCCTGCTGCAAGGCCTGCAGCTCGACTGATGAAAAGCTGACCGAGCCTTGACCCGATGCGGAGACGTCCACCGTCGATCCCGCAGATCCCGTGGTCTGGCTGCTGCCGAGCGTCAGCGTGCCGGGACTCTGGGGCGGAGCCGCGAGCCCTCCAGATGACAGCACAAATGGTGTCGACGAGGCCGGCTGTGGCACGGGCACGAGCGCTGCGGTGACGACCTGCGATGCGGGGCCGTCGTTGTTGCCGCTGAAGGCGCGGACTCGGTAGTAGGCCACCGCGCCGACGGTCGCGGAGTCGCGGTAGACCATCTCGCCCGTGGTGCCGAGCACCCTGAACGGTCCGTCTGCCTGCCACGCGCGCTCGACGGTGTAACCGGCGGCCTGCGGGACCGCGTTCCAGAGCAGGGTCACCGAACCACCACCGGCGACTGCATGAACACCGATGGGCGCAGCCAACGAGTCCGTCTGGTTTCCCGTCGACGGCCGCACCACGTCCGGCACGGTGATGGCGGTCGTCGCCGACGCCTGACCCGCCGCGCCGTCGGAGTTGTATGCCTGCACGCGGTATTGGTTCTTGCCCGGCTGCGCGCTGCGATCGACGTACTGAGTTCCGATCACCCGGTCGAGGACGACCCAGCTGTTCCCGTCGAGCCGGCTCACGGCGTAAGACGCCGGCATCTCACCCTGCGACGGGCTCCAGTGAAGCGAGACACCGAAGGGCGTGATAGTGGCCGTCGGTGCGGAAGGCGCCGGCAGGCCACCATCGCCTCGCAGCGTGAATCCCTTCGCCTGCCCTACTCCAGCGGGCACCTCCGCCCTCACCGAGTAGTGGCCCCTCGGCAGAGAAGCCACGTTCCAGTCGACGGTGCATGTCGGCGCACACGACATCGTGCCGTGCACCGTCTGCCACGCTCCCCCGTCGCCGGCATACTGGAAAGCCACACCGCTGCCTGCGGACGCGTCGCTCACCAACATCAGCCGGTCGTCGACCGCACCGTCCGGCGCGACCTTGTCTCCACTCGGAAGCGTCAGCGTCAGCGTGGGTGGTGTGAGCGGCCTGGTTCCCGAGGTGGCCGAGACGGTGACCGACGCGGCCGGACTGGTGTTTCCGAACTTGTCCTCGAGGACCACCTTGTACGTGTGCGAGCCCGGCGCCGGGGTCTCGTCCGTCCACGAAAGCGCGCCGGTCGCGACTGTGCCCACCGGTTCGACATCGGTGTCTTTCTGGACGAGGTACGCGGCGCCGTTGACAGTCGCGGGCTGGCGCCAGGTGAGCACTACGGTGGAGGTGACCGTCGCGGCGCCCAGCGCGGTCGGGGCTGCGGGCGCGGCATTGCTGACGCGGACTTGCGCGCCGGTCTGGGTCGAGTGCCCCGAGCCATCGGCGACTGTGACGACCAGCGTGTACTCACCGTCAGCGACTCCGTGCGAGTCCCAGACCGTGCGGGCCGACCAGGTGAGTGGGTCTGCCGCCTGGGGCGCGCCGGTCGCAGTGCCGACCTGCGTGGCGGACCCACCCTGACTTGTGATCGACCAGGTCACACTGCCGGCTCCGTCACCCGTGCGCGCGTCGACGCTGAATGCAACGGACCCGCTCAACGTGCTCGATGCGGGGTCGGTCTTCAGCACCACCGGACTCGATGACGCCGCCGTCCAGGTCGCGCTCGCGGACTGGGCTTGCGTCGGATCGGGACCGGCGCTCAGAACGGGGACGATGCTGTACCCATATGAGGTCCCGGTGGTGCCGCCGGTGTCCGTGAGGATCGTGGCGGTGGTGGTGGCGATCAACACCTGAGCCTCGGTTCCCGTCGACCGGTAGACCTGGTAGCCGGTCGCGCCGCTCACCACCGACCAGCTGAGCGATACGTGGCCGTCGGTTGGGGTGGCCTGGAGCACGAGCGGCGCGCTGGGCGTCGTCGGCGCAGGCGTCGTCGCGGTGGGCGTTGTGGTTGTGGTCCAGCCGTTGCCCGTTGCGGTGGTGTCGGCGGGAGGAGTGGTCGTGTCCGGGGTCGTGCTCGTGTTCGGCGCCGGCGATGGGGTGGTGGTTGGGTTTGGAGTGGCGGCGGGGCACGCTGTCGATGTCGCTCCGACGCAGCTGACCTGTGGCGAAGCCGTGAGCGCGGTGGTGGCCTGGCTCTCCTTGCCGACGGGCACGGTCGCGGCCGCGAGCCCGGTGCCGCTGTCGAAGCTGGTCACCTGTCCGCCCGCCTGCTCGATGGCCTGCTGTGCCTGGCTGAAGGTCGTGCCTGGCTTGAATGCGATGTACAGCTTGCTGGTCTGCTGTGCCGGTGGGGTCGTCGTGGTGACCACCGGGGCGACGGTGTGCACCACGCGCGTGTAGACCGGCTGCGGCTTGGGGCCCTGGATCTGAACCTCACCGCTGTTGGGGTCGTAGCCGATGATCTGCACGCCGTTCGCGGACGCCCATCCATCCAACCTGCTGCGGTCCAGGCCGACCGGCACCGACGCTTGCCAGATACCACGCTGTTCATCGATCAAGTGCGGCTGGATCTGAGGCAAAGTGACGACCGCAGTGCGACCGGTGGCGTCTTCCGTGGACACCCACGTGCTGACGCCGAGACCGTTGCGAGTCATGAATGCGTTGATGTCGGCCGTCGTCGCGTACGGAGGGAAGTAGATCGTCGCCGTGTGCAGCTCCGGCCCGGGCCCGATGCGGATCTGCGGCAGTGAGAAAACATAGCGGCCGAACGCCGGAAACTCGGCCAGCAGGTCCATGCCGTATTTCGCGCCCAGCGCGGACGCCGTGTTCTCGGAGGTGAAGGGCGCGATGGTCAGCGTCGCCACGTTCCGCTGCGTGTCGACCGAAACATCGGTCACCACCGGCGATCGAGACGTGTTGTCCGACGGCGCGGCGGCGGTCGTCGCCGTGGCGACAGGTATCGGCGAGGTGGTGGTATAGCTCGCGACGCTCTGAACGACGAGCACGACGGCCACCGATGCGGCCATGGCACCAGTCCCAAGCAGCATCTTGAGGAGCGCTTTCAGGGCGTCCCTCCGCCGTCGACGGCGGCTACTGTCACGCTGCTTCTACACAAAAAAGAGCGCAAATCAGCGCGTGCTGAAATGCACCAAATAGACGACCCAAAACCCTCCCTTCCTCCTGACGCTGACGACCGGATCCCGATGTAGTTGGCGAAGCATATCACCGGCCAGAGACTTTGTTAAGAAATTTTGGGGGAGATATGAATTAAGTCTTGTAATTGTTTGCAGACGCTGCCCGCGGCCGGTCAGCGCCGCGATGTCGGTGGGGTTTCACGCCCCGTCCTTCTTATATGTAGAGAGCGTGAAGTCGCTCACAGCCGCGCGCCGGTAGGCTTTGATGCTCATGGAGACCAGGTTCTTCGAAACCCCGGCTGAGTTTCGAGCCTGGCTGTCGGCGAACCACGAGACTGCCACCGAGATCGGCGTCGTGTTTCACAAGAAAGCCTCCGGCCGGCCGAGCATGACCTGGTCGGATGCTGTCGACCAGGCGCTGTGCTTCGGCTGGATCGACAGCGTCGCGCGCAGGATCGACGAGACCAGCCGAGTCCAGCGGTTCACGCCACGAAAACCGCGGAGCAACTGGAGCGCGGTCAACACCAAGAAGGTGGAGGATCTGACGGCGCGGGGGCTCATGGCGCCCGCCGGACTGGCGGCATTCGGGCGCCGTGAGGACGCACGCTCGAGCGTGTACTCGTACGAGAACCGCCATCTGGCGGCGCTCGACGCCGAACGCGAGTCGAAGTTCCGGGCCCAAAAAAAGGCGTGGGAATTCTTCGGCAAGCAGCCGCCGTCCTACCGGCAAACCGCGATCTACTGGGTCATGAACGCCAAACGCGATGAAACCCGATCGAAGCGGCTGGCCCGTCTGATCGAGGTCTCTGCCGACGGCCGGCGTCTCCTATGAGCTAGCGGGCTTGCTCAGGCAGGTATGACTCGATGACGTCGGCGGCGCGAAGGTCGCCGGGCTGGCCGCGTTCGCGCAGCTTGGCCGCCACGCGCCGCTTCGTCTCCGGCGTGCCCGCCGGGCCGGTCTTGAACTTGATGTGGCGGCGGACGATCCGCAGCCTCATGGTGGCCAGCCGCTGCAGGCGCGGTCCGTAGAACTCGCCCATCTTCATGGGCTCATACGAGGCCCCCGGCTCGTACCTGGCCAGCAGCCGGCTCAGGGCGCCGGCCACGTCATTCGGATCAGTCGAAACTCGTTCCACGTCGCACTCGAAGGCAACCGCGCGGAAGTGGAGTGTGGCGCGGCCGGCGTCCTGATCGCTGACCCAGCTATGGGGTGACCAGGCGAGAAAGTCGGAGACGAAAAAGGTCACGCGTGGGTTGGCCCGGACCGCGTCGAAAGTCGGATCGGCCTGGACGCAGTGGAGCTCGATGAGGTCGTCTGTCTTCACGAACGGGAGGATGCTGACCTGCGGATAGCCTTCGGCGGTGCACGCGATCAGCGTCCCATGCCGCATCTCGGCGACAAACCGTTCGGCGGCCGCCTGGTCGGGCGGATAGTTGGAGCTCGCAAACACGCAGCTAAGTCTGGCGCGCCTTGCGCGTCAGGTGTTCACAGGCGGGCTCGGGTGCGGCGGGACGCAGTCGCGATCGGTCCCCGCCTGCAAGACCTGGCCGTGGGGCCCGATTGGACAGACCGGCGGCGTCGACCAGTAGAAGTGTCCGATCAGCAAACCGAGCACAGCCGCCAGCAAGAAGGCGAGAACCGGGAAACGGCGCGCCCACGCCGCGACCCATCGGCCAATGGGCTGCTGGTAGGTCGCGCACGCGAAATGTCGTCCGCCTGGCCGCCAATGTCAAACGGCGCGCAGCTACCACTTGACAACGCCAACGCGCGGCGGCTGGGTTGATACAGAATGAGATCGGAATGGAAGACAGAAGCGAAGAGCAGATCATCAGCCGCCTGTTCGACCTGGAGAATGACGGCCAGGCGGCGCAACGAGCCGAGCTGACCGGCGAACGCTTCATCTCGCTGATCCAGGATCCAGTCAACGGACTCGGATACGTCTTCCAGCACGGTCTCGACGAGACCGAGGGCGCGGAGGTGCCAGTCGGAACGGAGTTCTGGGAGTACCCGACGTGGGACGAGGCCGAGCGGGCCTATGCGCAGCTGGTCGCTGAAGACAGGCAGGCCGGTGAGGTGGTGGAGACCGATTCGGAGGAAGGCTTGGGCGACTCGGATGCCGACGGAGCCGAGGTCCGCGATCGTTACTCCGCCAGCGACGAGGATCCTCTCATCGGAGACGGAGATGACCAGGTGGGTGAGGAAACCGACCAGGTCTCCTGAGGTGAGTGTGCGACCGCCCTCCGAGGATGACGCCTAGGACTTCATCCCTTACGAATGACCAGGGGGCAGTCGCGATTCGATTCTACCGGCCACCTGCTCACCGTGCCGACGGGCCGTTGCCGGTTGCCAGGCTACTGGCGATCGGCTGGAATCACGAATGCCCGGACCTGGTCGCCGAAGGTCCTGGTGTCGATCGGCTTGGAGATGTATCCGCTGCAACCGGCGGCGAGCGCCAGCTCCCGGTCGCCGGCCATCGCATGGGCCGTCAGCGCCACGATGGGGATGGTGACTGTTGCGGGATCCGCTTTGAGCTGGCGAGTGAGAGAGAGGCCATCCTGTCCCGGCATCTGCACGTCCATCAGGATCAGGTCCGGCCGGCGGGCGCGCAAGCGCTCCAGAACCTCGGTGGATGAGCTCGCGGAATCGACTTGAAATCCGTCGAGCTGTAGCACCGCGCAGGTGAGCAGCAGGCCCGCGTCGTTGTCGTCGACGACAAGGATGAGTGACGACTTGCTCATGGTTTGACCGGACGCTTTTTCAGGACCACCTGCAACTGGTTGAGGACGTCGGCCGCGCCGGAAGATCCACGCTTGAGGATGGTCGACACGCGGCCATCGAGCTTGCCGATGTCGGCATTGGTCAGGTGCTTGGCGGTGAGGACCAGAATCGGAATCGACCTGGTCGCTTCGTGCCCACTCAGAGCTTCGACCACCTCGAAGCCGTTGACCTCCGGCATCATGAGATCGAGCATCACGACATCGGGAATGCGCGACCTGGCCAGGTCGATGGCCTCTTGCCCGCCCGTTGCGAGCGTGACCTCGAACCCGGCCGGCTCCAGCACGTGCTTGAGCCAGTCGCGGTTGGCGGCTTCGTCATCGACGACCAGAACACAGGCTTGCCGTCCACCGGCCTTCTGCTTGAAGTTGAAGTTGCTCAGTCGGTTGACGAGGTCCTTGGCGTCGACCGGCTTGACAAAGTAGTCGAGCGCGCCCAAGGCCGTCCCAAGCTCGGGATTGTCGACGACGCTCACCACGAGGACCGGGATGTCGCTGGTCACTTCGTCCCCCTTGAGGCGCGTGAGGACCTCCCAGCCATCTACGTCCGGAAGCAGGATGTCCAGGGTGATGGCAGCGGGCTTGTGCTCTTTCGCCAAGCTCACCACCTCAGCACCGGTGCGAGCGACTTCCGTGCGGAACCCGGCGCGCTCGATTTGACGCGTGAGCAGCTCAGCCGCCACAGGGTCATCCTCGACGACGATGACCAACGGTCGCGAGACATCGCCGGGCGGATGTACGAAATCACCGCTGGCAGCCTTGGACGCGCGATCGGGACTGCGCGCTTCGACGGGAATGTCGATTGTGAATAGGCTCCCCTTGCCAGGCTCACTCTGCACTCGGACGTCGCCACCATGAAGGATGGCGAAGCTCCGGGTCAGCGCCAGCCCCAGCCCGGTACCCTGCTGCCTGCGGTTGACGCCCGAGTCGACCTGTTGGAACTCTTTGAACAGGCGCTGAAGGTCTTCCGGCGCGATCCCGACACCGTTGTCGGAAACGGCGATCTCCATGCGATCGACGACTCGCACGGCCTTGATCGTCACGCTTCCACTCTCGGAAGTGAATTTGATCGCATTGGAAACCAGGTTCAGGATCATCTGTCGCAGCTTGCCTTCATCCGCAAGGATCTGACCGGCGCTCGCGGCCTCGAACTCGAGGTGGATCTGCTTCTCGTTGGCCAGAGGTTCCACCGTGCTTGCCACCTGGCCGACGACGTCGGCGACTGAAACCATCTGGAGGCGCAGCTCCATCTGGCCGGCTTCGATCTTCGAGAGGTCGAGGATGTCGTTGATGAGCCCGAGCAAGTGCTTGCCGCTCGAGTGGATCTGCTCCAGGAATCTCTTCCGGGTCTCGTCGGGAAAGTGACCGTCGGTGGAATCGATGAGCAGCTCGGAGAAGCCCAGGATCGCATTCAGAGGCGTGCGCAGCTCGTGGCTCATGTTGGCCAGGAAGACTGTCTTGTGGCGGTTGGCATCCAGCAGGTCGGCGTTGGCCTGTTTGAGCCTCTCGAGCAGCCGCGCTCGGTCCACCGCTGTGGCGACTGCGGTCATGAACTGCTGCACCCGGCTCAACTCGTCGCCGCCGAAGCTCGGAGTGAATGGTCCCGCGATCACCACGAGGTGTCCCTCCGGGCCGGCACCGGCAATCGGAAGTACAAATAGCGTCCGGTCCACACCACCAATGGCAACCCGGGTGACGCCCTCGTTCAGCTCGGGGAGGCGTTTTTCGAGGTCGTTCAGGCGGTTTGGATCGAGGCCCCTCGCCGCCAACCGCTCCCCTTTGCCGTCGAAGGCAACCGCAGCGGCCCCACCGACCAGCCGCATGGCCCACTCGAGAGCTCGATCGGCGAGCGCGACCGGATCCTCGCCCAACAGCTGGTCCTGCATGAACACCCGGAGACCTTCTTCTTCGGACGAGCGCCACTGCCGGCGAAGCCAGGACGGCGGCGAAAAGCTGACATAGAGGAGCGGCACGATGAGAAGGGCGGCAAGCTGGATCAGGATCTGCTCGATCGGATTGGAGGCGAAGGCGCTGGCGCCGATGGCAAACAACAGGATGGCAACCAGGCCGCCGAAGCCGAAGCTCAGCGACCGCAGACGCCATGCCTGGACCGCGGGCAGGTGTCGAGCGACGAGCCAGAAACGGACGATCGGCTCGATGATCGTCGCCGTCCAGACAGCCAGGAGCACGATGACGGCCGCGGTCTCAACTCTGAGCGGAGCTGCGTTGACGGCGACCAACGCCTGCGCCCCCAGGAAGCCGGCGGTTGCAACCACGATCGCGACGACGGCTGCCGCGTGCCAGATCCGCGGCAGAGGGATCAAAGAACCACGAAAGCGCAGCAGTGCATAGCCGGAGCCGATGAATGCAATCAGGCTGAGCTGCGGGATGAATGGAGGCGCATAGGCGTGAGGAATGCGACCGAGTGCCGAAACCAGCGACAAAAGCACAATCGCCAGGGCGAGGAATCCCAGCGACCGATCCTTTCGTCTTGCCCAACCCACTGCAGTGGCGACACCGAGAAGGACGAACGCGATCGCACCCGCGTTCTGCAGGTATGGCACGGCGTCTTTCAAGGTCGCCGGCCCAGCTGGCTGCCGTAGGTTGGCATCGACGTCATGTCAGGAACCTCAATCCTTCCGCCTTGGGGCCGGGAAATCGCCAGCAGCGCGAATGGCCCGGTAGCCCTCAACGCGCATGGGTTGTGTCCCCCGGGATCTGCATGCTGACCCTGGCCGCCATGAATGCCCGAGGGGCCGGCCTTCGAAGCCTCCGTGGGCCATCATGCAAAGGTGCGCGTTGCGACCTGGAACGTGAACTCGGTCAAGCAGCGGATACCCCGACTGCTGCCCTGGCTCGACGAAAGGCGACCGGACGTGGTCTGCCTTCAGGAGACCAAGCTCACCGACCAGGCGTTCGTGGATGCGCTGGGCGCCGCCCTGGGCGGACGCGGGTACGAGATCGCCCACCACGGCGAGGCCCAATGGAATGGGGTGGCGATCCTGTCCAGGACGGGCCTCGATGACGTCGAAGTCGGGATTCCCGGTGGACCGGGCTTCCCTCACCAAGAGGCCCGCGCGATCGCGGCCACCTGCGGTGGGGTCCGGGTGCACTCGGTTTACGTGCCCAACGGCCGCGTCCCCGACTCCGACCACTATCAGTACAAGCTGGCCTGGCTGCGGGCCCTCGACCGGCTGCTTCAGGCCGACCCCGCTGCGCGGATGATCTGCGGGGACATGAATATCGCGCCCACCGACGCCGACGTCTTCGATCCCGCCGCCTACAGCGGCCAGACCCATGTCACGCCTGCCGAACGGACGGCGCTGGCCGATTTGGCCGGGCACGGCCTCCACGACGTGGTCCGCGAGCACTGGCCGGCTTCGCGTGTCTTCACCTATTGGGACTACCGTGCGGGGATGTTCCATCAGGACCTCGGCATGAGGATCGACCTGGTCCTGGCCAGCGACGTCGTGGCGGCGCGGGTGCGGGCGGCCTGGGTCGACCGCCAGGCGCGCAAGGGCAGCGGGCCCAGCGACCACGCGCCGGTGATCGTCGACCTCGATGAGGCGCCCGATGGCGACATCGGCCCGGTTGTGCCGCCCCCCTCTGCCCCGGCGGTCCGCCGGGGCGAGGTCAAGCTGCCTCAGGCGCCCTGATCACTGGAGGTCGCCGGTGCGGATAGCGGGCCGCGAGGTCCAGATCAGCAACCCGGACAAGGTCTTCTTCCCGCTTGCCGGGTACACCAAGGGCGACCTGCTGGACTACTACCTGGCCGTCGCCGAGGGCGCCCTGCGGGGCGTCTCCAAGCGCCCGATGGCGCTCAAGCGCTTTGTCCACGGGGCCGAGGGGGAGGCCTTCTTCCAGAAGCGAGCGCCCGCGAACCGACCGCCTTGGATCGAGACGGCGGTGCTCAGCTTTCCTTCGGGCCGAACCGCCGAGGAGATTGTCGTCCGCGATGCCGCCCAGCTGGCCTGGGTGGTCAACCTGGGCTGCATCGACCTCAACCCGCACCCCGTGCGCAGCGACGACCTCGACCATCCTGACGAGCTCCGGATCGACCTCGACCCGATGCCGGGAGTGCCGTGGTCGCAAGTCCGGGAGGTGGCGCTCGCGGCGAAGGGCGTGCTTGATGACATGGGGCTGACCGGCTGGCCCAAGACCTCGGGCTCGCGGGGCATGCACATCTACTGCCGCATCGAGCGCAACTGGACTCATCCCGAGGTGCGCCGGGCGGCGGTGGCGTTCGCGCGTGAGGTCGAGCGGCGGGTACCCACGCTCGCGACCTCCAGGTGGTGGAAGGAGGAGCGCCACGGCGTCTTCCTCGACTACAACCAGAACGCCAAGGACCGCACCATAGCCTCCGCCTATTCGGTCCGGCCGACGCCCGACGCCCGCGTCTCGACGCCACTCCGCTGGGACGAGGTGCCCGACTGCCAGCCCGAAGCTTTCACGCTGGCGACGGTGCCGGCCCGGTTCGCCGCGATCGGCGATCCCGGTGCCGCGATCGATGCCGAGGCGGGGTCGCTCGAAGCCCTGTTGGAGCTTGCCGAGCGGCAAGAGGCGGCCGGGTTGCCGGACGCGCCCTGGCCTCCGAACTACCCGCGGCAGCCGGGGGAGGCGCCGCGGGTCCAACCGTCACGCGCCCGCGGCCGCTCGAGTGCCGTTCGTCCCGCGGCTCCCGGAAACGAGGCGGGCCCGACCGGCCGTCGCCGGAGCACAATGCCCGTGGTCGAGATCGCCCGCGCCCGGACGCAGAAAGAGGCGCGGGAAGGGCTCGAACGCTGGAAGTCGCGCCACCCGGAGGTGGTCCGCCACCTCGAACCCGCCGACATCCTGGTCGACGCGATGCGCGGCCGCAGCTCGGCATGGTATCGAATCCGGGTCAACCTGATTCACGTCCCGGCTGAGCAGCGCCCGCCTCCGGAGCCGCTCGAGGTGGAGTACGACCCCTGGGCCGCCTACCGCGGCCGGCGCTGACCGGGCATCAATCTTGAGTCGGTCAATATGGTGGACCGGAGGGGAATCGAACCCCTGACCTTCAGACTGCCAGTCTGACGCGCTCCCGGACTGCGCCACCGGCCCACGCCGCGCAGGAAGGATGATACCCCGCGCTTCCGACCTGACTTTTTCGCCTCGTTACCATCTCCCCGAGCCGCCACATACATGAAAACGCGCGAGATCGATCGAGCCGACCTCAAGGGCGGCGGTTACGCCGCCCAACCCGATGGCGATGGCCCGCACCCGGGCGTGGTCGTGATCCACGAGGCATATGGCCTCAACGAGAACATCAAGGAAATCACCCGCCGCTTCGCCGAGAACGGCTACGCGGCGCTCGCTGTCGACCTGTTCGCCGACCGGAATCGCGCGCTCTGCATGGCCCGCTACATGACCGGGATGCTGATCGGGTCGGTTGACCGCCCGGGCATCGGCGACCTCAAGTCAGCCCTGACCTACCTGGCCGCCATGCCTGACGTCGATCCGCATCGCGTCGGCGCCATCGGCTTCTGCATGGGGGGCGGCTTTGCGGTCGCGTGGGCATGCACCGATGACCGGCTCAAGGCGATCGCGCCCTTCTACGCCTCCAACCCAAGGCGGATCGAGGTCGTCAAGCGAATGTGTCCCGTCGTGGGCTCGTACCCCGAGAAGGACTTCACAGCCGGCGCCGGCCGTGCCCTCGGCCAGGCCCTCGACCAGTACAAGATCGATCACGACATCAAGATCTATCCCGGCGCCGGCCATTCTTTCTTCAACCCTCAGGGCCGCGCGTACAACAAGGCAGCGGCGCAGGATTCCTGGGACCGAGTCATGGCCTTCTTCGGCAAGCACCTGACGACCAGCGCTTAGCCGTCATGCATGTGCTCGTCACCGGAGGAACGGGCGCGTTGGGCCGCCAGGTCGTGAAGCGCCTTCTCGACACAGGTCATCGCGCGCGAATCCTCAGCCGCCGACAAGCTGAAGGCACAGCTGACGATTGGGTCCAGGGCGACCTCGTCACCGGGGCGGGGCTCGAGCTGGCCGTGAAGAACGTCGACGCGATCGTCCACGCGGCCTCCGACGCATCGGCACCGCGCAAGTACCAGGCCACCGACGTGCTGGGCACGCGGCGCCTGCTTGCGATGGCGCGAGAGGCCGGTGTCCGCCACGTCGTGTACATCTCGATCGTCGGTATGGAGGGCGTCGCCTATCCGTACTACCGAAGCAAGCTGGCGGCGGAGGAGGTGATGCGCGAGAATATCGTCCCCTGGTCGATCCTGCGCGCCACGCAGTTCCACACTCTCATGGACATTTTTCTTGACGGCATGAGCAAGCTTCCCCGCCTCGCGACGGTGCCGTTCAAGTGGCAGTTTCAGCCAGTCGACACAACCGACGTCGCGGCGCGATTGGTGGAGGTCGTCACCGGCGAACCGGCAGGGATGCTGCCCGACTTCGGCGGGCCGGAGGTGAGGGATTTCAAAAGCCTGGCCACCTCATGGCTCAAGATCCGCAAGCCGGACAAGCGCCTTGTCAACCTGTGGCTGCCGTTCAGGTTCAGCCGCCAGTTCGCCGCGGGCCGGCTCCTGTGTCCCGACCATCGCGACGGCACCGTGAAATTCGAGCAGTATTTGGCCCGGAGATATCCCCCACAGACATGAAGAACCTCGTCGACCGCTTCGGCCGCACCGGATTTGCCGCCATCACCAGCTTGATCTGGCTCGTGCCCATGGCAGCCTGGGCCGGATCCGCCGACCTCTCGCCGATCGACAAGACATCTACTCCCGCCATCGCCCTCACGATCGGCGTCTTGATGCTGGTCGTCTGGCTCGTGCTGGTCGCAAGCCTCGGCCGTTTTCCAGTCTCGAAGCGTCAGCGCCGCTTCGACCTGGCCCAGATGTCGCCATCGGAAAAGCGCTGGACCCTCGCCTGCATAGCTTTCGCGCTGGGGCTGATCGCATGGCTCAACGGAGCTGCAACTGTGGATTGGGGCCCACTGGGCTCCGCCATCGGAGCGGGAAAGGTCGGTCCGATCCTGCTCGCGGTGGCGTTGGCGATCTTCGTCATCGGAATGGTTGCCGGCGTCTGGTTGAGCTGGGGCCAGGAGACTCGAGCCTACCGGCGCCGCGCGAGCGCCTGATGGGGACCGTCTACCGGCTCATGTACGCGGTCGGCTTCACGCCCTGGGACCGTGCGATGGCCATGCCCTTGAGAGAGCTCATCGAAGGACCTGATGCCCTGCCCGCGGGACGGGCGCTCGACCTCGGATCCGGCATGGGAGCCAAGTCCGTCTACATGGCCGCTCACGGCTGGGACGTGACCGGGGTGGACTTCGTGCCGAGGGCGCTGAAGGAAGCTCGGCGCCGGGCGCAGGCTGCAGGAGTGAAGGTCGACTTCCGCGAAGGCGATGTGACCAGGCTCGGCGACCTCGGCCTCACGCCCGGCTTCTCGCTTTTGTTCGACTTCGGCTGCTATCACGGGCTGAAACGCGACCAGCGGGTCCGCTACGCGGAAGGTGTGACGGCGCTCGCCGCGCCTGGCGCGACCCTCCTCATGATGGCGTTCACCAAGGCCCTGCCGCCGGTCCCCTCGGGGGTCAGCGAAGCCGAATTGCGCGGGCGCTTTGGGCCGGCTTGGGACCTCGCCTGGACAAAGACCGGCGAGTCGGCCGGCACGCCGGCCATGATGCGGGCGTCGGCCGCTTGGTTCTGCCTCAAGAAAGCGGCCTAAGAGACCCCCACCCGGAATAGTTGCTTGCGCAAGCAAGTACTTGTGAGTAGCTGCGGTACCGAAGACCGCTCGAATTCACAGGAGGACCACATGGTCAGATACGAGATCGACAAAGCGCATACCCACGTTGGCTTCGCCGCCAAGCACCTGGCGGTTTCAACCGTGCGTGGGCAGTTCAACACGTTCGAGGGCTACTTCGAGGGGCCCGAGGACGACGTCACCAAGATCAAAGGCGAGGTGACGATCGACGTCGCCAGCATCGACACCAGGACGGAGATGCGTGACAACCACCTCCGCTCGGCCGACTTCTTCGAGGCCGAGAAGTACCCC
>Ga0209701_10001654_pt1 | contig 14419 bp, 1 predicted proteins | sample CZO8metaG_4_FD_188356 | JGI IMG/M metagenome (GOLD analysis project Ga0209701, IMG submission 188356) | Vadose zone soil microbial communities from the Eel River Critical Zone Observatory, Northern California, USA - CZOApr15con2H3.8 metaG... | ecosystem: Environmental > Terrestrial > Soil >...
CACTTGTTCTGCGGTGACCAGTACGTTCGCTACTCCAACTGGCCGCAGGACTTTGTTGACGAGGGCTACCCAAGAAAAATCGCCGCTCATTGGCCGAAGGAACTCGGCTTCGGGCCATTGCCGCAAGGATGGGAGCAAGGCATCGATGCCGCCGTATCGCGTGGCGACGAGGTGAGCTGGCTGTTCAAGGAGGATCGCTTCGTTGCCTCGACCGAGCCCGGAGTGGAGCGGAACATCGTTGATGTCTGGGGCCGGGTCCGGAACAATCTCGCATCAGCCCCCGCGGTGGACGCAATCATCGACGTGGACGGCCGCTGCGGAGTGGTAGTTGGCGACCAGGTATCGCTGTTCAGCAACAGCCTCGAAAGTGACGGCCTCAGCGCCGACGAGGGATATCCAGATAAACTGGCCACAGTTTTTCCGAACCTCCCAGACTCCCTCGCCCAAGGCATCGATGCGGGCGTGGCAGACCAAGACGGAACGATATACCTGTTTCGCGACCAATCGTACGCCACCCGCGGAAAAACCGGAAAGTGGAAATCGGCTCCTACCAGCCAGCGTTGGGGAGTGGTTGAGAACAAGCTGCAGCAAACGGGCCGTGTTGACGCCGCGTTCGCCGGACTCGATGGCAAGATTTACGTTTTCAGCGACAATCAGTACGTGCGCTACAGCGGTTCCGATCTGAACCGCATCGACGAAGGCTATCCCCGGAAGACCAGCCGCGACTGGGGCGGTCTCTCCGGCGTGGAAGCAGCCTTTGTGCTGGATGGCAAAACCTACGTCTTCAGCTCCGATCACCTGACTTACCTGCGTTACTCGACTCGCGACTATACGAAACCGGACGAAGGATACCCGCTGCCAATCGATGACAACTGGTGGAACCTGCCAATGGCGCTTGTGCAGCTCGAGTTCCACAAACCCGATGCGGTGTTCGTGGATCGCGGCGGGCACGTTCATCTCTTCCGGGGAGATCAGGTGATTCGCTTCGACCACAATCACCGTTGGTGGTCGGAGCCCGCGCCGATCAGTGAAGCGTGGAAGAGCTTGCCCTTTGCTTCAGTCTCGGCGGGGTTTACCGGGCGGGATGGGCGGACTTACGTGTTCTCGAACGATGAGGAACCGTCCTTCGTGCGCTACAGCGGCCGGACACTTGAACGAGTCGATGACCGCTTCCCAAAACCAGTTAAGGAGCACTGGGGCAAGTTGGTCAACAACCTGGAGCGTACGGGACGAGTGGATGCCGGCGTCACAATCCTTTCGGCCGTCAGTGGGACGGGAACCAACGGAGCACCCGCCACACAGAAGGTGCGCTTCCGGTACCTCTTCTCGGGCGACCAGTTCTACCGCTACTCAAGCGATAACCAGAAGTTCGTTGACGAAGGGTATCCGCTGCGCATCGGGAATAACCTGCGCAAGGAGCCTCCATTCGCGCACCTTGACGCGCCGGCCGAGCGGGGCATCGACGGAATCTGGGCCGACCAGGGCAACGTCTTCGTGTTCATTTCCGGCCAGATATACGTGGCCTCAGTCGAACACTGTCGCGAGTTAGAAGGACTTGGAATTGACCAGCCGTGTGCCGCCGATGTCGAGGAAGGCCGCCTCACAATATTCGGCAAAAACGGTTGGCTGCACATTCTTCCACCTGAGGCCAACACCCAGGCAGAGCAACCGGGGTTCCCGCGCGTGCTGCGCGCGGCTCCTCCGGCGTTCCAGGGTAAGCTGTCGGCTATCCTGCGCGGCCTGAACGGGAACGTGTACCTGTTCGGGGACGGACAGTGTTACGACAATTCACTCGAAAGGCAATATCCCACCGGTGCTGCTTGGGGGCACGTCCGGAATCGGATCGTCGAAGACGAACGTGTGGACAGTGCTCTTCTGGGGCGCGATGGCAAACTATACCTGTTCCGGGGCGATCAGTTTGTCAGTTATACAGCCACCCCGGAGGCGCCTACTCAAATTCCCGATTTTGCAGACGCGAATCCATTGCCGATCTCTACCCACTGGGGCGGACTGAAGAGCATTCGCCACTGCTTCATTCACAAGGGTGTGACGTATTTGGTGGAGACCCCGTCCGGGGATGGCTCGTTTCGCTATGTCCGCTATTTTGGGACGGACTACAGCCGGCCCAATGACCCGGCTCCCCTCTATGGTGACTTCTCGTTCTGGAAGATTCCTGACCGCTACATCAGTCGCGGTTTCGACAGGGTTGATGCTGTACTGGCGGAAGGAGACGACCTCATTCTGATCCGGCGCGCCGAGTTCCTCCACTACGACGCCAAAGCGGATATCTGGCCGGTTCCTCGCCCGTTGTCGTTACGTTGGCCTGGCCTGTCGCGCCATTTCCCCGATTTCGAGACCATTCACGCAGTCGTTAAAGGTCCCGACGCTAAAACATATTTCTTCGCGAACGGGACGTGGCTGTCACACGATGGCAACAATGCAACTGTTCCACTCCCCATTTCGTCGCGTTGGGCGCTTCCGCACAATCGCATCACTCAATCCAACCGAGTGGATGCAACCTTGGTCTATGGCGACCAGACATTCCTGTTCTGCGGCGATGAATACCTCCGCTACACGGGAAGCGAGTACGATTACGTGGACGCCGGGTATCCGCTCCCGATCGCGGTTAACTTGCGGCGCGAGGCGCCATTCCAGCAGCTTCCCGAGGAGATCGAAGCGGCATTCGAGAGTCTGAAGCCGGAGGATGTGTGGGTCACGGCGGCGTTCACCACTGGCGGTGTTGTCTTTGTCAGCCTCGCGCGCAGGAGCTATGCGCTTTCCTCGCAACTGAGCCGCAGCTATCCACTCCAGCAAGTCGCTCGTGTTCGCAACGAGCTGCTGCGACATGCGAAGGTGGACGCAGCTTTTTCGCGAAAAAAGGATGGTGCGCTGTTTCTGCTGAGCGGCGATCAGTACGTACGCTATACCAAGCCGGAACTCGATGAGGTCGATGACGGATACCCGCGGAGCATCGCCGACAGCCTCTTAAGCGAGCTTGAGGTCACACCTGTCAACCTCCCTCTCGGCTTCCAGCAAGATCTGGACGCCGCGCTCTACCTGGACAACCAAACCCTCATCCTTTTCAAGGACAAGCAATTCGTTCGGCACGACCCCGACAGAAAGGCTGACCAGTTAGCACCTATGCCGATCAAGGGGACCTGGGGCCGGGTGAACAACGCCTTCGTCTCCTCGCCAACCGGCGTGCAGCCGCCCATTGACGCCGCCTTTGTCGCCCCCGACCAGTCGCTGTATCTATTCAAGGGTGGTAATTACCTGCGGTATTCCGATCCGACTGCCGAGTTCGTGGATGAAGGCTACCCGCGCGCGATTCGTGATGAGTGGGGCGACCTCCCCGAGGAATTCAAAGCCGGCATCGATGGAGCCTTTGTTTTCGACGACCGAACTTATCTCTGCCGCGACAAGCGGTACGTGCGCTACAGCGATTTCCGCTACAGACGCATGGATCCCATCTATCCGCAACTGTTCGCCAGCCGCTGGCGCGCGTCGAACGACTTCCTGCTGGGCGACCTGCGGACCATTCAGCGCTACGTGGCGCTCGACCTGAGTCACCCGTCGGACAGCGGCTCGCTGAGCGACTTCCTGCTGGCCAGCCCTCGCGACAACGTCGATCCCTATGCCCTGCTGGCGACCCTCTTCGGCTGGGAGTTGGCCGATGTACAGTGGCTCAAGCGGCGGGACGCATTCCTGGATCGCCCGAATCGCGATCTGGCAGCCGAGGTCAACTTTGACATCGAACAAGTTCTTCGCCTCCACACCACGCTCGAGCTGACCCGTCGCCTGGGTTCCCACCCGCAGGAATTGTATGAGCAGGTCTGGTTGCCGCTCTACGGCGATCACAGCGACCCAGCTACCGTCGCCAATATCCTGGAACGGCTGCTCGGCACCTTGTATCCGGGCGACGACTGGAAAACGATTCAGCGTCAGCTTGGGGATGGGCTGAGTGGCGCGCTGCGCGATGCGCAGGTGGCGTGGCTCTTGGCGCACAGCCCCATTAAGCTATCGGATGCCCGCGACCTGAGCGATTTGTTGCTCACCGATGTGGAGGTGGACGCGAGCCTTGACACGAGTACGATTGTCGAAGCCATCGGGGCAGCACAGCTTTACTTCTACCGCTATCTCACCAACCTGGAGCCTGCCGCGGCGACCGGCGACAATACCACCCGGCGAGCTAAATTCAAAGAGCAGTGGCGCTGGATGCAGAACTATCGGGTTTGGGAGGCCAACCGCAAGGTCTTCCTCTATCCCGAGTCTTACATTCGGCCTGAACTCCGCGCAACGCGAACTGCGGCGTTCAAATCCCTGCAGCAAAACCTGCAGCAGGGCGAGATCACGAACGACTCAGTGACTCAGGCCTACAAGAAATACCTGGATGAGTACACGGAGGTGTCGCGGCTTATCATTGCCGGCGGCTATGTGTGGCAACCCGATCCCACCCAGCCCGACATGTCCGAGCTGACGCTGTTCGGCGCCACACGTACCGATCCACGGCGTTACTACTACCGAACGGCTACCTTCCACGACAACAATGGCTCATCCACTGCAGCCTGGGATGCGTGGCAGGAACTCGGCATCGACATCAACTCCGACCGCGTATATCCGGTGCGCGCATTCGGCAGGACCTTCGTCTTCTGGCCTGAGATTGAGAAGATCAAGCCCGACGATCAGTCGTCCACCACGCTGCAAACCACAACCAAAGGTGATGTGCAGCAAGTAACCGGGAAGCAGAAGGTCGAGTACTTCGTCAAGATCATGTACTCCTTCTATGACCTGAGTCAGCAGTGGACATTGCCTCAGACGCTCGGGGTGGGGCCCACTGAGGGCCAACAGATACAGACCACCCATTTACGGGTGAGCGGCACGGACGGCACGGACTCCGCCGGAGTGGAGTCGATCACCGTAAACTTCACTTACGACCTGAATTCCGGGCTCCAATCGCTGCCGGAGTCTACATTTGGTCTGACCCGGCAATTGATTGAACAGGTTATGGGGATCGCCCCGAGGATCCGCGCCAAACGTCTCACCGCAGATCTCACCGTGGCGGACCTCCCGGCTTCCCCGGTCTTTGACACTCGCGCGGACATACTCGAGGGTCTCTTCGATCCCGGCGAAATCAGTACGCTGGACCTCGACAGGGTCATCGTGATCGGCTCAGCAGGCGTGAACGGCGATGCGCCCTGGTATAGCTTCGACATGAAGGGCGGCAGCTTTCTCGCTCGACCGGCGGAGTCGAAAGTAGTCAAACACTCGGATGCGAAGCTACTCCCGCTGGCTGATAACACGGAAGGCCTGCCCAAATGGGACCACGTAGACGCCTGCCTGGACGCCTCCGATGGACGGCAGTACCTGTTCAACAATCAGAGTCTCGTCTATGCGGTGCGCGGTGATGCAACGGAGCATCGCATCGACACCCGTTGGGGCCTGCGCTGCACGAAAATCCACGCCGAAGACCAGATTGACGCGGCGTGGCAGCGCGACGGAGTGTACTTCCTCATCCGCGGCGACCGCTATCTGAAGTATTCGCATGGCCTCGATTGGGCCGACACCGACGGCGAGCATAGCACCGGCACCGACGGCAAAACGGATGGTGTGCCAAGCTGGTCCTCGATCGACGCCGCCTTTACCAACCCGAGCGATACAACCTGGTTTTTCCAGGGCTCAAAATACGTCACCCTCGATTCCAAGAAGACCTTTGGCGCGGAAGCGGAGATCGAGCAGCGTTGGGGGCTGGAACGCAATGCGTTCACGGAGCCGGTAAAGGGCCAGCCTGTGGCGGTTGCGGCGTTCAGCCGCGAAGGACGAAGCTTCCTGATCGGTCCGGCCTTCTACACGTCCTACCCTGACAGTGATCTCACGTTGTGCGAGTCACCCAAACCGCAGTCTTTGCGTGCGATCCTCGAACAGCTCCATTGCAGCAACCCGAACGACGTCGATGCAGGCGCGATCATCCTGGGAGCGATGGATGGCGGAGCGGAATTGCTGTTCAAGGTACGGATAGGCGCCGCAACGGAAATCTATAGCTTCGCAGAGAACAAAGTTACGGCAGTGAAGCCCGCGGCCGATTCCACTCCCGGTCCTGGGCAGGACATAGCGTCATTTTTGCAAGGGAAACTCAGGTTTGCCTTGACCCCCATCGCCGGGGGCGCGGCGGTAACTGTCTCGGGCAGTAATGAAAAACATCCCTACTCCCAGGATATCCGGGCGGCGTTGCCGGGAGCTGATGGCAGCGTTTACCTGTTTGGGGTGGACAGCCATGTGCGCGTGTATCCGGCCGACATCAGCGTCGCCGGTATTGGCAATGCTATCGATCATTGGGCATCCCTCGCGGCGCCCATCGCCGGCCGTTGGGGCCGCGTGAGTAACGCTTTCACCAAGGGCGGCCCGGTAACTGCAGCCCTGGTTCACGGTGAGCACACATTCCTGGTCAGCGGCGATTCGTATCTGCGTTATACAGGCACTGAGTATCAATTGGCTGATGCAGGATACCCGAAGCCGCTCGCGGGCAATCCCGACCGGCTGCCTGCGGTTCCTTTTAGGGCGCCCATTGTTATGCCCGATGGCCGGACTTGCTACTTCATGGGAACCCAGCACGTCTTCGACAATGCTCTCTCGCAGCCGATTGCGAACCAAAGCCGCTGGGGCCGTATCCGCACTAACATCCTAGTCCGTGGAGTTGACACGGTCTATCGTGTGGACAACAAGCATTACCTGTTCAGCGGTAACGAGATCGCCTGCTATACCGCCACCGGCAATACCCTGTCGGCGTACATGGATCAGGCGCCAGTCCTCGCCGACCTTGGTTCATTTGGTGCAGTGCGAGGAGCGTTCGCGCATGGAGGATTGCTCTATCTCGTGGGCCGCGACAGCTTCATTTGCTGCAAAGCGGACGAGCCGGAGCAGCCTATGCCCGAGTATCCGCGCAGCGGTTTAGCCGGCGCATTGGTCCGTGACCTGGCCCGGGAATTCCACCTCCCCACAAACGTCTTCGACAACATCGACCAGTGGGAGGTCTATGCGCTCAGCCTGCAAGGTTCAATTCTGTTGCTGGACACCGATGACAGCGTCCCTGGCCAGCGCATTCTCCGGCTTGACCTGACGACTGGAGTACTGTCTCGCGACTTCCGCCCCTCGCTGATGAATTGGGCGCCGTTGCGCCAGGCAATCGAGACTTACATCGATTTGCCCACCGTGCGGTACAGTTTCCGCGCCGACAAAGTGATGAAAACCGATAGAGGCGCGGCCGCTGCTTGGGACAGCAATCATGAGGTGCGATCCATCACCGCCGTGTGGGGCGGAAGGCCATTTGACGCTGCGATACTGATCGGGGAAGACCTGTATCTCTTCGCTGGTGACCGCTTCTCCAAGCTGCCCCTGAAACTGGCGACCGACGATTCCGGCGGCAACGTTATGGTAGCGAATCTTCGGAACGCCTTGGCAGCGCGTACACCGATCCGCGGAAGCTTTTCGAATCTGCCCGCTCCGTTACTCGACGGATTTGACGCCGCTCTTCCAATTGGCAACAGCCTTTACCTTTTCAAGGGTAGCCAATTCGCGCATTTGATTGGCGACGCCAAGCCTCAACCCGTGGCGTCCCTGAAATACAATCTTGTGCGACTTACCACGTCCACCGCGGCGCGGTTGAATCGCGAGTTATTCACGAGCGGCGTACCGGGCCTCTTGAGTCTCCGTACCCAGGAAGCGCCCGAGACGCCGGGCTTCTCGGTTTCGACCTCCACCCCGACGGTCATCCGCGTCAACCCGGACCGAGTCAACGTGGATAACCTTCCACTTGCCGATCACCTCGACTTCGGCAGCGCGAACGGCATTTACCTTTGGGAAATCTTCTTCCATGCCCCGGCTCTGATCGCGAACATGCTGAGCACTGGGCAACGGTTCGACGATGCCCAGACATGGTACCAGTACATTTTTGATCCGACTGAACCGGCAGATGCGTGGAAGTTCCTGCCGTTCCTGACCGAGGATGTGGAGCGCATTGCCATCGAGATCCAGGACCGTCTGGACCGGATCGAACAGAACAAAGTGGATGTTTCGTCCTTACGCCAGACCCTCGCAGACCCCCTTAAGGAACTCCTCGCCATGGATTCAGCGTTCCAGGGCGAGCGAGGCCTTACGGACAGCGAACTGGCGGAGCTTGATACGCTAACCAAGCTTCCCGACAAATTATCCGCAACGCTGGATAGCCTTATCGCACGCCTCGATGATTCCCACAAAGTCCTGGGCCAGGACCTGCTTGAGCTGGTCGGCGTCACCGCCGAGTTAAAAGGCCGCTGGGACGATTTGCAGACCACGCGCGTCCAGATCGAAACCTACCTGGACGATCCATTCGACCCGCACGGCATCGCGGCCCTGCGTCCGATCGCGTATCGCAAGGCAATCGTGATGGCGTACCTCGACAACCTGCTGAATTGGGCCGACATGCTTTTCGGCGAGTACACGCGAGAGAGCATCAACGAGGCCCGCATGCTGTATGTCGAGGCGTGGGATGTGCTTGGCAGGCGTCCGGAAAGCCTGGGACGGCGGATTCTTCCGCCGGACTCGGTGTATGACAAGATGCGGGCCGCTGCCGGCGCCGATTACGACATGCTCGTGCAGCTCGAGACCAACCGCACGGCGCAGCTCAGTTTTGCGGCGTCACTCCTGCAAATGCCCAACGAGCCGCAGGCGCAGCCTTACTTCTTCATTCCTCCGAACGAAGAGCTCGACCAGTATAGGACGCGGGTGGCCGACCGTCTGTACAAGATCCGCCACGGCCTCAATATCCTCGGCGTCAAGCAACCGCTCGCGCTGTTTGAACCGCCCATCAATCCCATGGCCCTGGTGGGCGCTGTGGCCGGCGCCGGTCTGGCAGGCCTGGACGGCGCAGGCGGCGCGATCGACGTGCCGCACTACCGCTTCACGTTCCTGGTGGCGAAAGCTGAGGAGCTGGTGCAGAAGGTTACCTACCTCGGTTCAGAGCTGCTGGGCGCCCTCGAGAAGCGGGATGTCGAGTCGCTCAGCCGGCTCCAGGCAACACAGGAAGGCATCATCCTCACCCTCACGCGAGACATGCAGAAATCGCAACTGGCAGAGGCCCAGGCCAACCTGCTGTCTCTTCAAAAGGCTAAGGAGAACGCGCAGAAACGCCAGGACACCTATCAAAGCTGGTTGGACGGCGGATACCTGCCGACGGAAGTTGCCCAGCTTGAACTGCTGGCCGTGGCTGTCGGGTTGAACCTTGGCTCGGTGCTGTTCAACATCCTCGGAATTCCTCTGTCGCTCTTGCCGGCGGAAACAGAGGGTCTGTTTAGCTTTGGCGTTACAGAAGAGGAGTTCGAGAAGTCCGCTCAGGGCGCGGCGATGGCGCTTCAGTCGGCGGCAGGGGCAGTGCAGGGTGTTGCCGAAATCCTCGGCATGTCTGCCCAGCACGAGCGCACGGTGCAGGACTGGACGCTCCAGCGCGATCTCGCCACCATCGACATGGCGCAAATCGACCCCCAGATTCAGGGTGCTAACTGCCAGATCGCTGCGGCGCAACAGCAAATCCAGATCACCGAGCGCCAGATCGAGCAGAATAAGGCCATCAGTGATTTCTACCACAGCAAGTTCACCAACCAGGAACTGTACGAGTGGATGATCAGCCAGCTTTCCGACCTTCACTACCAAACCTATCAGCTGGCGCTTGACCTGGCTCGCGCGGCCGAACGATCGTTCCAGTTCGAGCGTGGTACCCAGTTACAGACGAGTTTCATCCAGGGGCAGCCGTGGGACAGCCAGCGCAAAGGGCTGCTCTCCGGCTACACTCTCGGGCTGGCGCTCGATCGCATGCAGGCGGCGTTCATCACTACCGACGCACGGCGCTTCGAAATCACCAAAGCCATCTCGCTGCTTGAAATCGACCCCATGGCCTTCCTGAAGCTGAAGTCCGAAGGGCTGTGCGAGTTCGATCTAAGCGAATGGCTTTTCGACTACGATTTCCCCGGCCATTATTGTCGGCAGGTGAAAACCATCGCGGTCGATCTGAACATGGGAGATGGGATCTTCATGAATGCCACGCTCACCCAACTCACCAACCGCACCATCATGGAACCCGATCCGAAGGCGGTCAGCTTCCTGCTTTCACCAAAGGAAACGCCGCCCTCGAGCATTCGCACCAACTGGAAGGCGCAGCAACAGATCGCACTATCCAGCCATACGCAGTACGAGACCAACAGCGGCGTGTTTGAGCTCCTGTTTGAAGGCGACCGCTTCCTGCCCTTCGAGGGCACCGGAGCGGTCTCGCGCTGGCGCCTGGAACTCGGGGGCCCTCCCGGAAAGTACGATCTGAACACTCTCACGGGAGTGACCATCACGCTCAAGTACAAGGCCCTGCAGGGCGGGGATGCGTTCGCGGCCAGCGTGCGCGGACTGCTCAAACCCACCGACGTGCTGCGCGCGTTCAACCTCAGCGTCGATTTCAGCGATGCCTGGCAGGCTTTTCTACAGGGTGACTCCGACACCCTTGAACTATCGTTAGCACAGGCGCTGTTCCCGAACATGGTGAGCGGCGCCATCCGCGCTATCTTCACGCGCTACGAGTACAATCCCCAGGCGTCTGGCTCAGCTACGTTCGCCATCGATGCGGCCCAGCCAGTACCGCTGCCGGATGGGAAGACGGTGGATACCGGCGGACTCACCGTGCGAGCGGCCGGCACCGTGCTACCGCTGAAGCTGAAGGGAGATAAGTCCGGCCTGACAAACGTGTACCTGGTCATGGGATATAAGGGAGGTGTGCGATGACCCTTTTGAAAAGCAGGTTAATAATCAAGCGTTGACCAACCGAGACAAGTTCAAAGCCTCGGCATTCAAGAGCCAGCAACAGCACGGCACAGGCAAGCCGATAATGAAGGACCGCCACATCGGCGAAGTCGGAGGCACGGCGGCCAGAGGGGAAAAGGATATAAGCGCTAGCGTAAACCCTGTGACCAAGATTATATACAAACGCAACATGGGCAAATCGGAGGAGAACATAGGATATTTCAAGCCATCCACCAATAAACCAGAGCTCTGCGATGGATCGGTGTTTAGTAATGTTCTACGACGTAAAAGTAGTCGAACACAATAGAGACGGGGGATTCGACTTTGAGAATCCGGTTACACAAAAAGAGTTCGCCGATCTGCAACTGATAGATTACCTCACATCCCCGAAACATCTATGTCGACAGCGAAACTGGAGAGGTGACCGGCATCGACAACGATCAGGCGTTCGGTAGCCAGGCTAAAATTAACGCCGACTACCACTATGGACTGCCGGAGCTTGATTACGACACAGCAGTCCGACTAAAGAACATGCCAGAAGCCGATTTTCGTGAGGCCATATCGTTGTCGAAAAGGAGATTTTGAGGCATTAACAGCCGATGAGGTAAGTGGCGCGCTGGTGCGTTTCGAAATCGCCAGGAAGTACGTTACCGACTTACTAGCGACTAAATCACCAAAGATCATCCCTAAAGGGGGATGGACAAAAAGAGGTACCTTGATTTGTCGTCCACCTATAAAGACCGTAAGAAATGGCTTCGCAGCGGGCTATCATCTCGCACCCTTCGCGCCGCTAAGCACGCGTCGCTTGGCGCTGGTCGCATTGAGCACGGATTACGCGCCGGCGCTCTTCGCCTACGCGAGCGACCCAGCGATTAACTGTCTGGCCGCCTGGACCAGATACAAGGAGGGCGTGCGATGACGAAGCCGGTCGGCAGACTCACCCGAGCCCAGCTGGCGCCATTCGAGGAGGAGCCTAAGCCGCAGACGCCCGAACGGTTGCCTGCGAAGACTACTGAAAAGCCTCCGAGCGAATCGCCGACAACCAGTCAAGCCAAAACTGGCGAGTTGTTGTCTCCGAAGGTTCCTGAAGCTTTGACGAAACGCACCGGTGTGCTGAAAGTCCAACTCAAGCCAAGCAAGCCCGTGCCAAAGCCGCAGACTGCGACTGCCCCGCAGCGTGCCGGCCCTTCTCCAGTGGTGCCGAGAGCAGTCAAGTGGGATGACGTGGTGGTGCGTCTCACCACCACGGCCACCGGCGGTTTCGAGGCGGAATTCACTTACGCTCGCGCGGGTGTTCAGGATACCTCTGACCCCGCGAAGTTGCGCTCGTTTGTCACCGCAATCGATCCTTTCGGCCTTCTGAAGACCGCGCCACGCAATACGGGCACGGCGAACACCAAGTACAAGACGCTTGACGCCGATCAGGTGCAGGGATTCCTGGGGGCGGCGAGCATCACCGGCCTCACCGCGCGCGGCGGAAAGGGGGCGCGGCCAGCCCCCGACGAGAGTACGCTGGACAGCGCCATCGGGGTGCGCGCCGCTACCGAGTCCGGCGTGCCCCGGCTGCAACATTCGATTTGGGTGGGCGGTCCGCTTCGCGAAGACGTCCCCAAGCAGAAGGCGTTCATGGACCGCCTGGTCAAGAACGCCACCGACAATCCCGGCTGGGATGTCTGTCTCTGGACGGACCAGTCGCGGTCGGAGATGCTGGCGGCTACGGCGGATTCACCTCTGGGCAAATACCGCGACTGGGCCGTGCAGAATAATATCAAGCTGATTCCCACGGACGAGGTCTTTGGCGGCGCCAACTCCATGCAGCTCCATGGGATGTTCCAGCTCGAACAGATCAAGGGCGGCACGGGCCGTGCCGCCGCCAGCGATATCCTGCGGCTGGAGATCATCAACCGCTTCGGCGGCGTGTACTGCGACGGTGACAAGCCGATCAACACGCCACTAGCCGACATCGCCAAACACACGGCCACAAAGGGCGGCGGGTTCACCACGGCGCAGGAAAAGGGCCTTTTTCAGAATTGCGGCATGTGCGGCATCCCCGGCAACGACATCGTGGCTAAGGTGCTGCAGGTCATACAAAGCAACTACGGCAAACCGCGTGACAACCTGGTCCCCTCAGAACGCCAGAATCGGCCTACGCGCTTCGAGGTTATCCTCCGCACCGGGCCGAGCGTGGTGCGAGACGTGGCCATGGCATCCGAAGAGCCGGTACCCAAAGACCAGGTAGACTCCAAGCACCTGATGCCGGTAGATTTCATCACTCCTCCAGCTGTTTACACGACAAGCTGGGACCCTTCCCTCATCCCAACCTACGGCGACCGCGACCTTGGAGCGTACGTGCGGAACATAGTGCCGCTGGAGTCCTCGACAGCGGCCCGGAACCGCGTGGCAGGGCAGGTAGCGCAGCTCCGGAGAGACATGCAGGCCGCGCATGCAGATGTCGCGTTTACGCCAGAGGAGAGTGCGGCGCAGGTGGCTGCCGTGCAGAAGGCGGTTACGGCTGTGGTTTACGGGGTCTGGAACAACGACGGCTTATTCAACATGGATCTGGCCGAGCAGCATATCAAGGGCGCGGCCGATCGCGACCTGGCGCGAGAGATGATCCTGAAGGTCTTCGCGGATCCGAAAATGGCGGATGTTGCTCAGCAGGTAAAAACGCTGCAACTGCCGGGCAATGCTGCCACCAAGGACAATCCTCCTTCGGCGATTGCGTTGCCCGAGTCCACCCTGGAGGCCATCTTCCGCAACAACCTGTTTCCCAACCTCGACGTGAAGAATTTCACGCTTCAGCACGCGGCCTATATGGGAAACACCCAGTTTATCCATTACGCGCGGGAGCACGGGCTAGTGGACATGAGTGCCGTGAGCATCCGGGCAATCGAAGTTGGGCAAAGACTGCAAGGAGATCGCCCTTACGCAGCCGATAAGTTCAACGTCGCCACGGCGGCTCTGCGCGGCGGACAACGCGATGTGCTGGCCCTGTTGAGTCAGTACCCCGAATTCGCAGGCATGCTGGACAGCGCCGCGCTGGCAGGCCAGCTCGATACGATGTTGTGGGCTTTACACGCGGTTCCTGCGACCGACCGCAACAAGGTCGATACAGCCGATCTCCTGAGCAAGTTGCTATCGCGGAAGCGGCCCGAACAAAGCGATACCGGCGCTACGATCACAGTCGACCTGAGTGATGACGAGTGCGTTTACCTCTTCAACCAGTTTGTTCCGGGGGTACAGACTGAAACCGGCGCCTCTCCCGCCATGAACAACGCAGCCTACGCTTCGTTGTATCAGGGTGCCATCGAAGCTGGGCGGACCAGGCTGGCTCACGGTATGGAGGAAGCCGGAGCGAGTCTGGCCAATCTGCCCCCCAAGGACCGCCAAGCCCTGGCCACGAGGCTCAGCAGCGGCGGTGCGGACCTGGCTGGCAATAGGGTGCAATATTTGCAGTTAGCTAATAAGGCGGGCCTGGTTTCCGAGCTGATTAACGGGGCCGCCAGCAGGCAACTCCCCAATCTGCAGACGGTCAAGAACGACTACGCGACGGTGCTCACAGATCCCAACAATGCCCAGCAAATAATGGACTATCTCGCCAAGGGGC
>Ga0209701_10001657_pt1 | contig 14396 bp, 15 predicted proteins | sample CZO8metaG_4_FD_188356 | JGI IMG/M metagenome (GOLD analysis project Ga0209701, IMG submission 188356) | Vadose zone soil microbial communities from the Eel River Critical Zone Observatory, Northern California, USA - CZOApr15con2H3.8 metaG... | ecosystem: Environmental > Terrestrial > Soil >...
CTTGAGCGGCTTGTGCTGGAGAGGCTACCCATCTCTCGCACTTCGTTGAGATCGGCCGCGTACTCCGGGCTGTTGAGGGCCAGCGGGGGCGGCAAGCGGAACTGCGAGGGGCGCGTCAGTACCCAGGGCGTTATTGTGGCAAGTTGCGGTGTTGCGCCTGATGCGTTCGCCGGCGGAGTCGGGCGCCAAAAGCCCAGCGAATTCGGCGTTCCGGCGATGCTCTGGACGCCAAAGAATGGCGGCGGAGTCGGGGCGAACCCGTCCGTCAGCCTCCAGGCCCAGATGGCGTCCGCCACGCTTTGTCCCCACGCGACCCCTGCAGCAATGGATTCGGGTTTTTCGGTGGAGGCGAGCGCCGCGAGCGATGCATCATGCTGACTGGTGAGGATCGTGCCCTGCTGCGTTCCATAGAGGTTCATTAGAATTGCATACGCCGCCTGAATCGCCGCTGCGCGTTGCGACGCATTATGAGGCGCGTCCGGCCTCACATGCAGTGGACGGAAGCGTGGCTCGATACCGTTGACGGCATCGAAGACCGATGCCGAGACCAACGCGACGACGCGACCGGTGACGTTTGGAGCAGTCCCCGCTGTCAGGACCGAGGTGTTCATCACACCGATCCACTCCAGCACCGGGTCGGGCGTGGCAGCCGGCACCTGCGGCGGACTAACAGCGAACAGCGCCGTAATCAGCAAAAACGCCACGCTTCGCGCAGCCGCACCAATACCTTGGTGGCCAACCGAGCGGACCACTATCAGATTACATTCCGTTGACTTGCCAATTGCCTGCACGCCTCCAGATGGAGCCGTTGTGGAAATCCGGGTTTCGGTCATACGAACCTTCCTTGCTGTCTTGAGTCAGCGTCCAGTCTGAAGGTCACCGCACCTCGACGAACCGGCCCCTCTCAGACTTGATCGCGGGTAGCCGCATACTGAGCCGGTAATACTCTCCGAGGCAACGGGCAAAGCCGGGCAAACTGCGGCAAAGTGGGGCAAAAGTTATCCGTGGCACATCTGGTCCCTCGAGGGCGGCGCCTGGAATCTTGGAAGGAGATTGCTGCCTATCTGGGGCGTGATGTCACGACCGTCCGCCGCTGGGAGCGGCGCGAGGGACTGCCAGTCTATCGCATCCTCCACAGCAAGCTCGGGTCCGTTTATGCCTACACGACGGAACTCGATGCGTGGCGGGATGGCAGGGCTGGGGCAGCAACCGATGTCGCAGACGCAAATCCAGTCCTGGAGATCGCTCGGCATGGGCTTCGGGCGCGTCGCTGGCTTGTTGTCTGTGGGGTCGCGATGCTTGCACTGCTGGTCGTCGCTTACTTCACGACACGAACCCGCTTAAGAGGTGCGACCGGGTCTAAGATCAAGTCCTTGGCGGTATTGCCTCTGAAAAACCTTTCGGGCGATCCGGCCTAGGAATATTTTGCCGACGACATGACCGAGGAGATCATCCTACGCCTATCCATGATCCGTGGTCTTCGCGTCATCTCTCGCACCTCGGCGATGCATTTCAAAGATACCCGCGCGCCTCTGCCGGAAATCGCCAAGGCTCTCGGCGTCGATGCCATAGTGGAAGGCTCTGTCATACGCGAGGGCGGTCGGGTCCGCGTTCACGCCCAGTTGATTCGCGCCGCCACCGACGAGCATTTCTGGTCGGAGACCTACGACCGCGAACTCGGCGACGCCCTCGGCCTGGAGAGCGACGTGGCACAAACGATCGCTGGAAGAGTGGAGGTTACGGTCACCGGTGCAGAACGCGCCAGACTTGTAGCCGCGCGCCAAGTCTCCCCGGACGTTTATGAGAACTTTCTCAAGGGGCAGTTCGTCGAAAAAAGCAACAGCCCAGCTGCAACGCAAAAAAGCATTGCGTACTTTGAGGAGGCCATCAAGAGGGACCCGGCGTTTGCACCGGCTTACCTCGGCTTGGCGCATGCTTATGACGCACTCGGCATGCCTGGCGTTGGCGGGGCTCCTCCGAGTGCAGTGCAGCCAAAAGTAATTAGCGCGGTCCGCAGGGCGCTGGAACTGGATCCAGCGCTTCCTGGAGCCCATGCCCTGATGGGGAGCCTGTATCAGATGCAATGGCAGTGGAACGACGCCGAGCGCGAATACAAGCTCGCCCTCGAGTTGGATCCGAACGACGCCGGGGCGCATCTCTCATTTTCGAACTGGCAACGATGAGGTTGCCGGTTCGACCCCGGTCTCGTCCACCAAATTTTCTCCACGGAATTCTCCTATTTCCAGAACAAGTGCAACGGTTTGGTTCGTTATGCCGGAAGTCCCGGATCAACTTAGAAATGGATTCGAAATCGTAAGGTTCGCGATTCGCTGCCCGTTCTGAAAGTCTTCGCTGTAAAGCGTTTCACATTCCCCCGAGATTGCCGACGCAATAATCAGCGAATCATACCAGGAGTAGCCAAACTGGCTGGTGACGCGCAGTGCGTCCCCGCACAAACCTAACGAGGAATGAACCGATAGCAGCGGGCGAAACGTGACGGAAAGATACTGTCGAGCCTCTGGCTCGGCCATGGGTTTGGCAAAACGGCGCAGCGCTACGTTGAAGAATTCCTGCACCACTTGATAACTGACAATTCCCCGCCGCGTCTCGATGGCCCTCTTAATGAGTTTGCTGGCGCTGGCCGCTTTGCCTGGCGAACGCGCATCGAACGAATACACAAAAATATTTGTGTCCAGAAAAAACTTACCGCTCATTCATTTCGTCCCGGTTGAAACGCCGGCCGGCCTGCACATGCTTCAGCCGCTTCATGAGAGCGTCAAATTCCTGGCCTCCGCCGTCCTGAGCGGCAAACTGCTGGAGCCACTCACGAAACAGGGTGTTGAGCGTTTTATGCTGGGATTTTGCGAGCAACCGGGCCTGCTCGATTAAATGCTCGTCGGCGCTAAGGGTAATGTTTTTCATACGAACACAGTGTACACGAGGTTCGTGTACATCTCAAGCGGCATCCTCCGATGAAAATCGAGCGGCCAGCGAACGCGCCTAGGATGGCTTACTAAACGCGCCGCTACAGGCGATCCTTTGCCAGGCCGATTACTGGGGCGGCATTCTCGACGGCGGCTAGAGCACCTCTTGCGAAGTCCTTGGTGCCGCCGCCTTTTCCCGGGAATTGCTGAAAGACTTTTTTCAACAGAGAGTTCATGTCCTTAGCGGCTTTGGGATGTTGCGCGAAAACCACGTGTCCGGTTTGCCGGTCGGCGAGCAGGGCGATTACATTTTCGGTTTTTGCCAGGGATGAGCCGAGGTCCTGCAAGTAATCGGGTTCTGCGCCTTCAAGCAGTTCGGCCACGATGCGAATATCGCCGGGGTGCGGGGCTGCGGATGAAGCGGCCAGCAATGCTGCAGCGTCGGATTCTGCGACCTTAGGGAGCAGCGATTTGACGCGCTTAGCCAATGCTTCCCTTTCGCGCTGCACACGTTCGACGGCGGATTGCAGATCCTGCGGCGCACATTTGAGTTGCGCACTGATTTGCGCGATCAAATCTGCGTCTTTGCGAGCTACGGATTCGGCGCGGCCGCCACAGACAAACTCCACCCGCCAGTCCTGGCGGATTTTTGTGCAGCCGCGAATCAGGATGAATCCCAGTTGCCCGGTATGGCGCAAATGCGTTCCGCCGCAGGGCTGCAAATCGATTCCAGTGATTTCAATGACCCGCAGTACGCCTTTGCGATCTACCTGTTTGCGCACGCCTTGCCCGGCGAATTCTTCCGCAGTGCCATAGCGCACGGTGATTTCACGATCCTCAAAGATGACCGCATTCGCTGCGCGCGCCGCGCCTTCCAGGATCAGCGGCGAAGGTTGCGGACCTTGCAAATCAATGGTGCTGACGGTTTCGCCCAGGTGGAATGAAGTCGTGAGGAGTCCAAAGCGCTCCTGAAATACCGCGGAGAGCAGATGCTGGCCGGTGTGCTGCTGCATATGGTCGAAACGGCGCGGCCAGTGAATGCAGCCGTCAATGCGCCCTGGGGCCACGGGGCGGTCCACCACATGAAGGATGCGGTCTTCGTGGTCCCGAACATCAAGAACGTTGGCATCACCGAGCTTGCCGAGATCGTTCGGCTGCCCCCCGGAAGTGGGATACAACAAGGTCTGATCGAGGATGACTCCCCAATGCGGGGCGAAGCCGGTGTCCTCAGCCTCCGCCATCGGCTCGCAACTCAACACCTGGGCGCTGAAATTATCCTGAAAAGAATCGTCGTAGTAGAGACGGTGGGTGGCCATTATCGCTCGATTTTATCACAGGCGAATTGCGTTATTTTCATCACACAGCTGATAAGAATGCCCGTTCGAGCGGAAAGACAGGATAAAATAAACACATGCCCGTCCGGCTCATCGCTCTCGATATTGACGGTACTTTGCTTGATAGCCGCTGGCGGGTGTCCGACGCCAATCGCCGGGCAATTCAGGCGGCTACGCGGCGCGGAATTGAAGTGGCATTGGTCACGGGACGGCGGTACGATTTTGCGCTGCCGGTGGCGCAGGACCTGGGCTGCCCAATCACCATGATTGTAAATAACGGAGGGCTGATTCGTTCGAACAACGGCCGCACCCGGCAGAAGCGCCTGCTTCCCGTCGAGACAGCGCGTCGGGTGCTGGAACTGGGACGACCCTGGCGGGCTGGCGCCGCAGTGATTTTTGACCGGCCAAGAGAGAATCAGCTAATTCTTGAACAGCTGGATCGTGACGACTCCATTCGCTACGCGTACTACTCTCGCAACCTGGATTTCATCGCCGTTGTATCCCCCATCGAAGAATGCCTGACCGAAATGCCGTTGCAGGTGATGTTTTCCGGAACGGTCGCCGAGATGGACGAGCTGGAACTGTTACTGCTCGCCTCGGCGCTGGCACCGAAAATCAAACTTGCCTCCACGAAATATGCATCCAAGGATTTTGCAATGCTGGACGTCTTGCCGCCGGGATGCACGAAAGGTGCGGCGCTGGCCGATTGGGCCAGGTCGCAGGGATTGCACCGCGACGAGATCCTTGCCGTCGGCGACAATCACAACGATTTTGAAATGTTGGAGTTTGCGGGCATAGCCGTGGTGATGCAGAACTGCGTTCCGGAACTAAAAACATATGGCTGGCACGAAACGCATTCGAACGACGAAAGCGGCGTGGCCGCGGCGATTGAGCGGTTTGCGCTGAGCGAGGCGACTTCATGCGCCTGACACTTGCCCTTTTCGCTGGCGTGGCGCTGACGGTGTGCGCCGCGGATGCTCATGCGGACTATCTTGTGTTGCGCAGCGGCGCCCGGCTGAGCGTATCCGCTTATCAACTACTAGGCGACCACTATCACATCCAGATTAACGGCGGTTCGGCGGAAATTGCGGTGACGGACGTCGTGGCGATCGAGCCGGAAGAAATTTTTGTCCCGGCGCCCCCTATGCCGCTGACACAAGCGCCTTTCGGTGAACTGATTCGCAACTCTTCGCAGAAATACGGCGTGGACGCGGATTTGCTCTTCAGCGTGATTGCGGCGGAATCGAATTTTAATAGCAAAGCGATTTCACGCCGCGGCGCACGCGGATTAATGCAGCTCTTGCCGGCGACCGCTGCTCGCCTCGGCGTCAAAGATATTTTCGATCCCGCGCAGAACATAGATGCGGGAACGCAGTACCTGCATGAATTGATGACCCGTTATCAGGGCGATCTGGTGCTGACCCTGGCAGCTTACAATGCGGGCCCGGGCGCCGTGCAGCATTACGGGCGCGTGCCGCCGTACAACGAAACGATTTCCTACGTGCGGGCCATTCGTAAGACCTATGCGCAGAGGAAATTGAAGAGCCATGCGAAAACCGCAGCAAGCGCCACCGTGACAGCCGGAGCAAAAACGGAAACGAAAACTGTTGGAGAGTAAGACTGGTCCGTTACCGTATAAAGCGCGCTAGAACCCGTTGGCGGTCCACTTAAGAAACATGCAGAAAAACCGTAGTTTATTTACTCGACAGTCGAATTTTACGGTTGTGATGGCGGAGGGGTCGGCGTTGTTTCGGGCGGTCCAGGCGGCGGTTGCCCAGGTCCGAACTGCGTGCCAGGATTCGACGTTGGACTGGTTCCAAACGGTGTTGATTGGCCGGGCTGGCCAGCTGGCGTGCCGATCTGCGGCCCTGCTGCGCCGCCAACCGTAATGGTGTCCTTCGCAGGATCCCAGATAAACTCAAACTGCTTATAGTTCTTGGCCTTTTCGTAAACCAGAATTGAACTGTGATTGATCTTGCTGCCAACTCCAATGATATTTCCGCCAATGACCGTGGCCGAGTCGGAAGCCAGCAGAGCCTCGTTGGCGGCGTCGCCGGCGGTCGTAGGACTTCCCGAAGAGTCCGCTGCCGTTACTCCCATCGATGTAGCGTCAGTACCCGCCGCGGGATTGCCGCCGGCGTTCGTTGCATTGTTTGGCTGACCGTTGGAATTTGGTTGAGCGGGCATAGTCTGTTGGCCCGGGCCATTCGTGGTGGACGCCGAATTGTTGCTTGCGCCATTTCCGAAGACCTGTCCTACAGCCTGGCCCAGACCTTGCCCGAATCCTTGGCCAAATCCCTGCCCGCCAGATTGCGCGCCAAGCTGCGCGGCAGGTGTACCCGGAACTGCGCCGAGCGCTCCGCCCACTCCTGACATCTGAATCGTCTGCGGAGGCTTAAGACTGCCGATCAACTGCCCCGTCGGTCCTACATAAATGAGCCGCCAATCACCGTCCTTGGCGTTCATGGGATCTTTATACGCCTGCCTCATAAAACGCAGACTGCCCAGCTTGGGCTTGATCAGATCGTCCATCGAAGTGGGGAATTTCCCGGTCTTGCGGTAATACATCTTGACGCCGCGCGCGTATTGTTTGCCGCGCCAGATCATTTCTTTTTCTTTTTCGCGGCGGCCTTCGGTAAGAACGTTGGGCGCGATGGAAATGGTAGCTAAAAGCATCAGCGTCACAAAAAAAAGAACCAGCAGGATGGCGTAACCGTCCTGGTTTCTTCTGCTGCGCGACAACGGACGACAGACGCTATTTGCGACGATCGACTTCACGTGTTCGGTCCTGCCTCTTCGAGATTGGATTTGCCCTGGCGCCCGGACGAAATTTCCTCAAATTCGATGGTGGCGTTGCCAATTTTCAGAATGCGAAAGCGTCCGAGAAAAGTATCGCCTTCCGCGACGATATAGACTTCTTCTCCATCGCTCAGAAAAGCGCGCCGCGCTGTGCCATCAGGGACCGTGCCGTAGCCATAGAACTTCATGTTGGCCGGAAACTCGAGCGGAGGCGGCGCAGGTGGCGGAGGTGCTACATAGTTCTTGTCGCCCGGCTGCAGAACCTTGGGAGCCGGAGGCGGCGGCGCCACCGCACTGAACGGATTACGGCCAGTGCTCTTATATTCAGTCTTCTGCACTTTGGCGATTTTCCAGGATTGAATGGCTGGATTTTCCACGGTCATCGGAGTGTAGCTAGCTGCGATCGTGCTTGCGCCCGCCGCAGCTGGATTCTGGCGGCTATTCCAGAACCACACCAGTGCGCCGACCACCACCAGCCCGACCAGCGCGATGATCTGATTTTTCTCTTTCATGCCGCGGTCCTGAAATATGTCTTCATTTTCAAGCCAATGCGCATGGTGCCGGGACCGGTTCCCTGCCCCTGGGCCTGCAGATTCAACGATTCAACGATATAGAAATTATGCGAGCGCTGCAGATTGTTCATGAACCTGACGATATTGGCGTAATCCCCGTCAACGGCGGTATCCAAATCCACCTCGGTGAGATTGCGCCCTACAATTTCCTTGTGACGCAGAGTTAAAGTCTCAATCTGCAGGCCGGATTTCTTGGCCAGTTCGTCCAGTTCGGCGGTGATCGCAGAATCGCCGGTGGTTGTGGTTAACAGCGACGCGTCAAAGCGGTCATAATCGGCAACGGTCGCCGGCAAATCGTGCCGGATTCTTTCCGCGCGTTCGATGTCGCCGTTCAGCAAATCCAGCTTATGCGAATCTTCCTTCAGCTGCGCCATGGGCGTTCGTAGCGCGGTGGAGGTCTGCCAGCTGTAGCCGGCGAGCGCCAGATCGGCAACCAGCAATACGCCGAGCCCAAACAGAATCAGCCGCCTTTTGACTGAAAACGTACGATCCATCAGCTCCTCACGTAAACTGCGTGTACTTCCAGCGCCTGGTCGCCGCTATTCTGCGCGCCGTGCACGGTCAATAGTTCGACGTTGGAGAATGCCGTGGAATTTTCCATGGCATGCAAAAACTTGATCTTCGATTCGTCGGTATTGGCGGCAACCAGCAGACGGACAAACATGTGGCCCTTTTCGAGTTGCGGCTGAATACTGACCACGTGAACCCCAACCGGCACTAACTTCTCGAGATCCATGAACATCTGCGTCCAATCGAAGCTGCGTTCGTCAATGATGCCGTTAACGAAACCCGCGCGTTCCTTAAGCCTGGCATTTTCTGTTTTGGAAAAAAAATCGTCGAGTTCCTTGCGCCGATGCTGCAGAAGCGCCGCGCGGTTATTATTCTCTTGTTCCTTGCGCCGCAGAGCTTCCTGCGCGCGCAGTGTGGAATAAACGTGCCAACCCAGCGCCAGAAAAATAATTCCACCCAGCACGGCCAGCAGGCCAGCTCCGGCGAGAAATCGCCTGTGCGATTCCAACGGCTTGGTCGCGATATTTAAACGTACCTGCATCCGATCGGTTCCTCAGTCTGTTTCAGTTCTTCTGCATCATCCAGCCGACTAGGCCTTCGAGTTCGCGTTCCGCAAGCGGCCGGGCATCGGCGGAAACCCGCCCTTCGGAGATCGCCGTGTGCAGCAGCGAATGCACTTCGCAATGAAATTCGGTTTCAAGCGGCGGCACAAATTCCGGCAGACGCGCGCCCAGTCCGGCAACCCGCACGGATTGGATGCCTTCCTGCCAGGTATCCTGATAATAGGCCGCAACAGGATAGATTTCTTCGAGCAGCATTTGCGGTGTGAGCTGTGCGCCTTGTGCCGGCAGATCGGTGCAGCGATAACCGCAGAGCACGCCTTCTCTTACGATGGCAGTGGTGAGAGAAGATCCGGAAACGCGGGCGAGCAAAGCGGGACGCTGATCGGCGAGAAGCGCTACCGCTGCAAGCGATGCGCTTAACACCACGCCAGGCTGCAAACCGGACTGTTCCGCTATGCCTTCGTATTCGCGCACAATACGCAAGCGGCCGAGCGCTGTAACCACATCAACGCCACCTTCACGGGGCGCCTGCCGCATGTAAGAGATCAGCGTTTCGTCAACTTCAAATGGCACACTCTTCTTTAGTTTCCAGCGCAGCATGGGAATGGCTTCTTTGGCGCTGCGCGGAAACTGATCGAAATGCTGTACGAATACCCGAATGACGGTGTCGGGCAGAAGCAACGCGGCAACTTCGTTCTTGGCGCGTAAACGATCGCAGATGCCCTGCATCGCAGCGCGCACCGCGGCAGCGTTGGCGATATTGGTCTCGACCGCCGATGGCACGATCGCGCCGGGCGGCAGCGCCTCCACGGCAAAACCATCCAGCGAACCGGTACGGGTAAAGCGCGCGCCCGAAATGCGATCGGGAGCAATCTCGATGGCAATGGGAGGATGCGGTGGCGCTTCGAGCCAGAGCGCAATTTTCCGGACGAACGAGCTCTGGTAAATTCCCTGCCGGTATGTTCCACCTTCAGTCAACGAAAGTCACCTTATTGATTTCGCGCAACGTAGTAATGCCGAGCCGGGCCTTTGCCAGGCCACTTTCGCGCAACGTGATCATGCCCTCTTCCCGGGCAAAGCGCTTAATCTCCGATGTAGGCCTTCTATCGATAATCATCTCGCGAATCCGGTCGGAAAGGTCGAGTAATTCGCAAATCGCCGTGCGCCCGTGATAACCAGTGCCGGAGCATTCCAGGCAGCCTGCTCCTTCACTGATTTGCGCATTCTGCGCATCTTCGGGCTTCATGCCGGCCTCGCGCAGTTCGTCCTGCGAAGTTTTTTTCGGACGCTTGCAGTTGGGGCAGATGATGCGCACCAGGCGCTGCGCCATGATGCAATTCAGCGCGGAAACAAAATTGTACGGCTCGACACCCATGTTGATAAAACGCCCGATTACGTCAGTGACGTTGTTGGCATGGACGGTGGTAAAAACAAGGTGACCGGTCAGCGCGGACTGAATCGCAATTTGCGCGGTTTCCTGGTCACGGATTTCGCCGACCATGATTTTGTCGGGATCGTGCCGCAAAATCGAGCGTAAGCCGCGTGCAAAGGTCAGACCCTTTTTTTCATTTACCGGAATCTGCGTGATGCCGCGAAGCTGATATTCGACCGGGTCTTCGATGGTGATGATTTTGTCTTCGTCGGATTTGATTTCGTTGATGGCCGCATACAGCGTAGTGGTCTTGCCGGAACCAGTCGGACCGGTGACCAGCACCATGCCATAAGGTTCGCGAATGTAGCGGCGAAAGCGGGCCATTTCGTCCTGCGAGAAACCAACCACGTCCAGACTCAGGCTCTGAAATTTTTCTGAAAGTGTTTCCTTGTCGAGAACGCGAAGCACCGCGTCTTCGCCGTGGCTCGCCGGCATGATGGAAACGCGCAAGTCAATAAAGCGGCCTTTGTACCTGACCCGAAAACGGCCATCCTGCGGGACGCGGCGCTCAGCAATGTCCAGGTCGCTAAGAACTTTTATGCGCGAGATGACCGCGGAGTGCCAGTCCTTCGAAATGGGCTGCATGGCGTGCTGCAGTACGCCATCAATGCGGTATTTCACGGCTACTTCCGCGTCGCGAGCTTCGATGTGGATGTCACTGGCTCTACGCTCCAGTGCAGTGAAGATGACCGTCTCGACCAGTTTGACCACGGGACTGCCGGTCGTGTCGCGTGTGAGCCGGTCACCTGAAATAGTCTCTTCGCTATCTTCGTCGGCTTTGGTGACTTGCAGCGTAAACGCTTCCGTGGCTTGCTCGAGGACCCGTTGCGATTGTTCGGTGCGCTTTAGCAGGTCGCCAATTTGCTTTGCGGTGGCCACCCTGGGAGCAAGTTTTTTTCCCAGCAGCAGAGCAAGTTCGTCGCTAAGCAGAACCAGGCTGGGATCGGCCGCCGCAATCACGAGCACGTTGTCGCGCTGTTCGATGGGCACGAAATTGTAGCGGAACATCAGGTCTGCTTGGATAGTTCGGAACAGTTCGGGGTCGATGCGTTGTTCGCGCAAATCGATGAACGGCACGCGATAGCGCTCCGCGAGGCGGCGGGCATTGTCGCGGTCGTGCTGCTCCTCAGCGCTAAAAATGGCTGGTGCGACGACCGGATTGTCTTGTGTGGTTCCCATAAGTTCCTAGTGACCGGCGGCTCCAGTGATCGAAAACGAAAAAATCGGCAAGTACAGCGAAATCAAAATGAATGCAACCAATATTCCCATGAAAATCAAGATGGCCGGCTCGATTAATGACACCATCGCGGACAGCTTGATGTTCACTTCTTCTTCATAAAATTCCGCGACGCTGGTAAGCATGGGGGCGAGAGCGCCGCTGGATTCTCCGACCTCAATCATATCGAGCGCCAGAGCAGGCATGATTTGCGTGGATGCCAAAGCGGCGTTAAGCGAATCGCCTTCGCGAACCATTTGTGTCGCGCGGGTGATGGAGCCGCGCAGCAGCGCGCTATCCATGGAGTCAGCGGCGGTCTGCAAGCCTGCCACCAGTGGAGTTCCGCCAGTCAGCAGTGTCGCCAGGGTGCGGCAAAATTGCGCCACCTGAAACTTTAAACTGGTGTCGCCAATCAAAGGCAAACGGAATTTTAGCCGGTCAAATGCCGCACCACCTTCTTCCGAACGAGACCAAAGGAACACACCCATCGCAACAACAATCAGCCCCGCCAGAACACCCAGAATTGCGACGCGATAATCCACCGTCAGTGCGATCAGGATTTTCGTCGCTATGGGCAACTCCACGTTCATGTCACGGTAGAGTTGTCCGAACTTTGGAACGACGAATGCTACCAGGTAAGTCACCACCAGGCTCGCGACGACTATCAGCAGAACTGGATACACCAACGTCGCAAGTATTTTTTTTCGGACTCCGGTGCTCACCCTCTGGTACGCAATGTAATAATCAAGAACGCCGGAGAGGTTGCCGCTCTTTTCGCCAGCAAGAATAGCTGTCGAGTAAACCTTGGAAAATACTCCCGCCTCTTGCACAGCCTCCGAGAGCGACTTTCCCTCTCGGACACGGTCACGCACCTGACCGATAATCGGGCGCAGCCTTGGATTAGCGGCCCGGTCGGTAAGTAAATCTAGCGCCCGCAAGATCGGCAATCCAGCTTTGATCAACGTATTGAACTGCTGGTTCAGAATCAGAAAATCGGAGCCGCCGACCTGGCGAGAATTACTTTGTCGCAGGAAGCCGCCAAGCACACCACCACGGGTTTCGACCGAATACACGTACAGCCCGCGGTCCGCAAGCTTCTGGCGTGCTTCCGCTTGCGTCCCTGCAGCCTCGACGTGCGAAAAGACTCGGCCGTTGGCGTCAGCCACGCGGCAAACGAATTCCCCCATGACCCTCAGTGTACCTCATTTAAAAATATGCCGGATAGGCTGGAAGGGTTGGCCGTTTCCATACATGTACCCAGGTACAATTCCTAACACCCAATTCATGTTTATGAGATATGCGCTAACGTTCCGGCTTGCGCTCGCGCCTATCGTGAGCTGCACCGAATTCTCCGTCCACAATGGCTATTCCTTTGGACGGCTGGAAGCTGAATTTGGAGGCCTGCAGCAACGGGTCAAACTGCCAGTTGGAAAATCGGAATTCAACCTGCACGCCGCCGGAGTCAACCACCAGGATTCGCAGCAGTTCTCCGGTGCGCGGATTCAATTCGAACAACGCGTACGCACCGTGAGCAGTCGAAGAAATCGCTGGCGATGTGGCCGAGACTGCGTCGTCAGATCCGCGCAGATTACATCGCAGCACAACGCCCCGCGGTTGGACGACGCTTGACGAGTTTTCAAAAACGACATTCTTGCAAATCCGCGCGACTTTCATTTCGCCCGCCAAAAGTGCAAGCGGAGTTCGCGAGTCCGAACTCTGTTTGGCGCGTGCCCGCGTCACGGTGTGATCCCCCGGCACATAAAACCACGACCACTTGCCGTCCACTACGTAGAGATTTGCCTCGGGGGAACCATACTCCCAGCGCATTTTCCCGGGTTTGCCGAAATATGCTATTCCTGCTTCGGCACGGACCACTTTCCCGCTATCAAAGTAGGTCTCAAGAAAATTCGCTTGCAGCGTTTTTGACGCACGGTATCTCGATTCAAATCGTTGCACCAACGTGGATACAGTCGGTGGTTTATCTTCCGGCGGCGGGAACAAGCCTGCCAACACTGAAATCAGAATCAGACCCAGCTTCATACGCTGAGTCTAGCATCCGCAGAGAGTTACTGTATCGGCGCGTCCGACGAACCCGCGACGCCAGTTGTGTTGTAACGCGTCACGTTCGTGTCACTGGAATAAAAACTGCGCTGACCGGAAATTCCGCGCGAAAGAGGATCCACGTTAACGCTGTAATGCAGCGAAGGGGTCGAGGACGCGTCCTGGGTATAAGAAAAGATATATCCGCTTTTTGTGCCGCTCGCCAGATTCGGGTCGATGTAACAAGAGGCCGTAGCGGATCCGGAACAGGGACTTACGCCGCCGTCGCCCAGGTTCGCAAGGCTGGCCGAAAACCCAATCGATGGAAATGCTGATGAGTACGATATTTCAGCAGTATTCAATGCATGCAAAGAAGCGGCCGCGGATGCTTCGTTGGCTTGCATGCGCGCGCGCAAAAGATTGGGGATCGCGATCGCGGCGATAATCAGAATAATCGCCACGACGATCAGCAGTTCAATAAGCGAGAAACCTCTTTGTGCCCGTTTCATAAAAATGAACTCCGACCGTTGCGAACGATTCTTTCCAACCGTGGGCCTGATACTCTTGACAGGGAGCATACGAAGGGCCAATCCGGCGAGGAAGTCCCCCTCGTTTCTTATTGATTTTATTACCTTTAGATGGCGACTTTGGGGCAAGTCCAGACTCGACGCCGATCGTAGACTCTTTCGGTCAGATCAGGATAACTGAACAACACTTTTTGTCACTAATACTAAAAGCAAAAGGCACGGATTCTAAATCCGTGCCTTTTGTTGTTCAGATCCGGTAAAGCTCTGCAAATCGATTTATTGCAGAGGAGCGTCAGACGACTTTGCACCGCTGGCCGAGAAATAACGGATCACACCCGACTGGTCAGAGTAGAATCCGCGCGTTCCGGAAGTGTTCGGCGCAACTGGGTCGCCGTTCACGGAGTATCCCGTCAAAGGCGTACCGCTGCCGATCGCAGCCATCGTGAACTGGTAGCCGCTCTTGGTGCCAGCAGCCAGAA
>Ga0209701_10001660_pt1 | contig 14387 bp, 13 predicted proteins | sample CZO8metaG_4_FD_188356 | JGI IMG/M metagenome (GOLD analysis project Ga0209701, IMG submission 188356) | Vadose zone soil microbial communities from the Eel River Critical Zone Observatory, Northern California, USA - CZOApr15con2H3.8 metaG... | ecosystem: Environmental > Terrestrial > Soil >...
TATAACGGCGGCGCGCATGCATTCAGCTTTACTGGTCCGTCAATTACGGTCGCCGAACCCATGCTTCTGCCCACAGAGCTTGCACAAGGTGGGCGGTTCGGTGTTGTCCACCAGGTGGTGGACGGGTTTGCGTGTGCGTAGATACGCGAAGACAGCCTTCAAGTCATCATCGTTCATGTTCTTGTACACCGGCCAAGGCATGGGAAGCTTGATGGGGCGAGCCTTGACGCTTCCAGTCCGCATGACTTCGATAAAGAGCGCCTCATCGTAATAGGAAATTCCCGATGGATCCGGCGTGATGTTCGCGCTCGCAACCTCGCCGAACACGGTACCACCCCCAAATGCAAGACCTGGCACTGGGCGCGGTGGCATGCCTTTTTCGGGCGTGTGACAGTCCTCGCAACCGGCAATTCTGACGAGATACTCTCCGCGCTTGACGGGATTAGACAGATCCGGTTCCGGCACCGGTGCCGTGATGGGCTGAGGCTCACCGAGCACCGCCCGCTGCAGCCAAAAAGGAAGCACGCTCTTCGGCAGCGAGTTGTGGACCGGCTCCAGGGAACGCAGATTGACCACTACCGAGGCCAAATCCTCATCGGAAAGATTTCGAAAGTGTGGGTAGCCCATGATCGGGAACAAAGCACTGCCGTCCTGGGTAATACCCTCACGGATCGCGCGTGCCAACGCATCGTCGCTCCAGTTCCCGACTCCGGCAGTTGGGTCCGGTGTGATGTTGGGAGCGACAATACGGAATTTCCCTTTTTCCAGGAAGACACTTCCGATGCCCTTCTTTGATGTGATGGCCGGCGGATTAGATTTTTCATCGAACTCCGAATGACATGCAAAGCAGGCAAGAACCGCATCAGCGAGATACTGGCCGCGTGCCAGCCGCTCGTGCGTGGGCTCGAACTTCCGCGAAGTGAGAGGGCGGGATTTTGGTCCGATGAACGGCCGCCAGCCGATCGTAAATGTGATCGCGACAGCCAGAAGTACTAGCAGACCAAGAAAAACATAACCCAGGATTCTCCCAAGCCGTTTCATCCAGGGTTTGGCCATTGCGCTACCTCCGGAGTGAGCACACCCGAACCGATTGCCTCCAAGCCACCATCAGGCACAGGCTCTGCAGGTTTTCTGTTAGGGATTCTCTTCTAGCCCCAAAGCGCGTGCGAGTGTATACCGATGCACGTCCGTCAGGCAACGCCGGCAATAGTCGCCAGAAACGCGTGCGTTCGCCGCAACGCCGCCGCGCCGGCACTACACCGCGATTTGGAGATTCATTTCGGCAGGCATTTCTCCATGAAGTCCACTAGATCCTTCTTCATCTTGGTGTGTTCGGCGCGGTCGATGTAGACCATGTGCCCTGCTTCGTAGGTCGCGTAGGACACGCTCTGGCGATACTTCGCGTCGAGATTCAAGTGGTCCATCGTCCAATCGGCAGCAGCGAATGGTGTGGCCAGATCGTAGTGTCCCTCCATCACGAGAATTTTCAGATAGGGATTCTTGATCATGGCCGAGCGCAATCCACCGGCAGTACTCGGAAATCCTTCGACTGCGTTGCCCCACTCCCATTTCTGGAAGGCGCTGTCGTCAAACGCGAAAACGCGGTACGGCATATCAGTCTTGTAGCCCAGATCATTGCGCACGTAGTTGTTGAATACCGACGTATACGGTGGAAGGATCGCCGCGCTCGCGGGATCATAAAATCCGCGGTCTTCCGGGTCCGGACTGCTGAAGCGTCCGTCGAGGCGGCCCACCACCAGCTTCTGGTCAAGCAGGAGTTCGTGCGTGAACGTGGGAACGTCGATACGAAGGTTGTTGTTCTCGACGACCTCCGGGCGCAGCCCGGTGTAGCGCGCCAGTTGCTCCACGATCTTCCGGCGCTCGTCCGGCATCATGGCGTCGCCCTTGCTGAGCGCGAGCAAGTAATCGCTCATTGCCCATCGGACCACCTCCTGTCGCGTCTTTGTCATGTCCTGTGAGAGATCCGCTGGCTGCTTATGGTGGTAGCCGGCAATCATGTTGAAAGTTGGAAGCAGCAGCGCGTACGGGAGATCGTTGGACTTGTTCCACTCGAGCGTCTGGAAATCGACGGCCATCGAGAGCAGAGTGACACCGTTAAATGAAATCCCGTGATCGGCGAGATAGCCAGCGATACCCGCAGCTCGCGTCGTGCCGTAGCTTTCACCCAACAAGAAAAGAGGCGAAGTCCAACGGTCATAGCGCGACATATAGAGCCGGATAAATTCTCCGAACCCCTGCACGTCGCCTTTCACCCCCAGAAATTTCTTGGTGAGTTCGGCGGTCGCGGCTCGGGAGTAGCCGGTGGCCATGGCGTCCACCATGACGATGTCGCTGCGGTCGAGCAAGGTGGCGGGATTGTCCTCCATGCGATAGGGCGCAGCCGGCATGAAGCCATTCGACTGGAGCACCACTCGCTTCGGCCCGAGCGCGCCCATGTGCAGCCAGACCGACGCCGATCCCGGTCCGCCGTTGAACGCGAACGTCAGCGGACGCCTGCCCGCATCCTGCCCGTCGAGTGTGTAGGCGACGAAGAACATCTCAGCTTCGATCTTGCCGTCGCCGCGCTTAATCGGAAGCCGTCCCGCCGTCGCGGTGTAACTGAGTGTCTTTCCGTTGACTGCGATCTGGTGATGTGTGACCACCGGCGGGATCTCGGTGACGTCATAGTGCTCGTCTTTGTCTTTATCGGTGGCCTCGGCCGAGTCAGGCTTAGTCGGCTCCCCAGGTTTGTTAGCGCTCTCCGAGGCTTTGGTCTCGGGCATGGCTGGAGCCGGAGTCGGTTGCTCCTTCTTAGGTTTCTTTTCTTTAGAAGCAGCCTGCTTGGGATTTTCAGTCGCCTTGTCCTGTGAGGATTGTTCTTGCTGCGCGAGACTTGCGGCGGCCATGAACACGCTGACCATCAGCGACAAAACAATTCGCATACCACTCTCCGGGAAAGATAGATTGCGTTACGACTGGACCGAGCATTATATCCGGCGGGTGAAAGGTTTGGCTTACTCGTAGCGCAAGCTCTCAATCGGGTCCAGTCGCGCAGCCCGGACCGCCGGCACCATGCCGCTGATGATGCCGACCAGACAGAGGATGACCGTGGCCACCATCAGGCTGCCGACGTTGATATGAAGGTGGATGTCGCCGGCCTGCAGGTTCTCGCCGAAAGCGCTCATCAGCGGCAGAGCGCCCACGCCCCACGAGATAAGGTAGGCAATCGCAATCCCCGCCAAGCCGCCCGCGAAAGTAATCGCCATCGCTTCCGCCAGAAATTGAACGAGGATATGCGCCTTGTGTGCGCCCAGCGCTTTCTCCACGCCAATCTCGCGCGTACGCTGCTGTACCGAGACCAGCATGATGTTCATCAGCCCGATACCGCCGATTCCCAGCGTCAGGGCGCCGATAAACGCCAGCAGTACTTTCAACGCGACCGTCACAATCCGGAACTCGTCGAAGTCCTGCTTGAAGTCCGCGATGAACACGGCGCGATGATCGTCGGGACGGAAGTTGTGATGCGCGGCCAGCACTGAGCGTACGACGCGCGCCAGTTGCTGATGGTCTTGCCCCTCGTAATCCATGAAGATTCCAGTGATGTACTGGGTATCGAACAGATCGCCCATCGTGCTGAACGGGATGACGACCATGCTGTTGTCGTTGTTGTCTCCGCCCTGCACCTTGTGCTGGTACACGCCCACCACCTCGAAGCTCACGCCGTTGATGCGAATGCTTTGTCCCAGTGCTTGTTCGCCGGAGAAAAGTCTACGTTTCGCTTCGTCGCCAATCACCGCTATCCGGGAGCGTTGAAATTGGTCCTCTTCGCTCAGGCCGCGGCCGGTGGCCACGTCGAACCCTCGAATGCGCTCGTATACCGGAAACACTCCGGTAAGAAAGAGATTAGTGTAGGTGCGCGTGTCGTGCTGAATGGTCGCGCCATTTTGGCGGTCGAAGATTGGGGTCACGCCCTTCACCATCGGCACTTCGTTGCGAATGTATTCCACATCGGCAAGTTTGAGCCGGACTTCGCTTCCTGCCTTCGATCCGCCTGACTGCAATGAGGTCCGTCCCGGGAACGCCCCGATCACATCAACGCCCCACGAGCTGAAAATCAAACCGATGGCGCGCTCAAATCCCGAACCGAACGCCAGCAGGATGACGACCGTAGCGATGCCCCACGCCATACCGAGCATGGTGAGGGTCGTGCGGCGGCGGTTGTGCTGCATCGCGCCGTAAGCTTCTTTCAACAGATCACGGGTCATGACTCACTCCTGACGTAAGGCTTCGACCGGTTCCAACATTGCCGCTTTGCGCGCCGGATACAGCCCGGCAATGATCCCCGCCAGCGCCAGCGAGAGCACAGCGCCCACCGCGGAGACTGGGATAATTCTGGGCGTATCGAATCCCTGCGGCAATTGCACGCCCGAGAGCAGTCGAATCACGAGCATCGCGCCCCCTACCCCAATCGCTCCGCTCAACAAAGTTAGAAACGCGCCCTCCAGGAAGAACTGGAACAAAATGTTGCGATTGGTTGCGCCCAACGCTTTGCGCAGACCGATTTCGCGCGTGCGCTCGGTCACCGCCACCAGCATGATGTTCACGATCCCGATCGCGCCCAGCGCCAGCGTGACGAGCCCCACGCCGCCCAGAAACCAGTCCATCGCGGTGAAAATCTTGCCCATGGTTTTCTGGTTCTTGATGGTGTCCCACTCTTCCCAAATGTCCTTACCCTTGGGATCGAAGCCGCCGTGGTTGCGGGCTACAATCCGGTGGAGCTCGTCCTTGGCTTCTTCGTTCTCCTCGAAGGTGCGCGGCTGATAATTGATGAACGAAATTGCGTTCCCCTCCTGCGAGTTGCCTCCCTTGAGCGGAAAAAGCTCGCGCATGGTATTGAAGGGTATAAAAATGCGGATGTTGGTGGCGTTATGCTCCTCGTGTCCGATCATTGAAAGCATCCCGATCACCTCGAAGCGCACGCCGTTCAGCAGGATCGTGTTCCCCACCGCCGGACGCCCGGGGAACATGTTGCGAGTCATCTCGCGCCCTAGCACGCAGACGCGCCGGCGCTGCTCGTTGTCCTCGTCGTTGATCCATCGCCCGACTTGTAGCGGAATCGTCCGCACTTGGCTGTAGATTGGGGGCACGCCCGAGACTTGGCCATTCGTGCTCGTGTATTCACTGACGGCGCGGATGTCGTCACGCGCAATCAGCGGCGAGATGCTTACCGCCAGCTTCGATTCGTCCTTGATGGCAAGGTAATCGTCATACGTCAGGTTGAACCACTTCATCGAACTGAAGCTGCCTTCCACGGCCGGCTGACGTCCGCCGAAGAAGAAAATAATGTTCTTGCCGAAAGTTTCCAGCTGTTTGCGGTTGCCGTTACGGAAGCCCTCGCCCACCCCCACCAGAAGCAAGAGTGATCCCACGCCCCAGGCGATCCCGAACATAGTGAGGAATGAGCGCAGTTTGTGCGCCCACAGAGTACGCATTGTCTGGACGAAGGTGTCGAGCAGCGTCCGCATAGCGATACCTCGCGGCAAACCATTCAGTTGGACTGCCGTGAGCGGAAAGGGTTATCGCGATATCGAAGCTGCGCAGGCGGCGGAACAGGAAAGCGCGGCACAGCAGTGCCGGATAGGCATCTCGTCAGTGACGGACTGCGTTAATCGCCCCACAATTGTTGATTGTCAATGTCAAGGGAGCTGGAGGCATCCCAACGCAGTCAATGCTGCTGACCTGCACGGCCGTGCCATTTACATCTGGGGGGAACATCGCCCTGAACTAGAGCAAGACCGTGAAAGTATCCTATCGCCGCTTCTAGACGTAAAAGAGGGGCTGGAGTCGGGCAACTCCAGTCCCTTACAGCTTCCACACCGCGTGCGGGGGTTCCTAGCTACTTTTCGCAGCCGATACCTGCTTGGAAAAGACCGTTTCATGTTTTACAATTCGCCTCACTCGGGAACAATTCAAATGACCCTGTTACCCGGGATTTGTGTGTTCACGCGAAGCGTCTCCAAGGAGCGTCCCAACATGAAGAAGCTGCTCACACTGCTGTTCGCCATTGCCCTCTGCCTCTCGCTGTCCTCGTTTGCATTTGCCCAGAATTCCAATAGCGATACGAAAGCAGACAAGAAGGAAGAGAAAGTAGAGAAGAAGGTAGTGAAGAAAGAAAGGCGCCATCACAAGACAGTAAAAAAAATGGTGAAGAAAGAGGAGAAGACGGAAGAGAAGAAGTAAGTTTTTTCCGATGCCTCCCGTGTTCCACCCCGGCCCTCGCTGCCGGGGTTTTTTGTTTCCGCGCACTTCCGGCGTCTCCGGCCTGGGTTCGATACGTGTTAAAATCTGGTGCGCAGAACGAATTCCCCGCGCGCTGGCGCGAAATCTCTCCATCCCGCAAAAACGGACTGAAAAGTGGCTCAGACTCCAAACGCCCAGAATGGTCCTATTACCTACGCCGATGCCGGCGTCGACATCAATCGCGCCCACAAGACCAAGCAGCGCATCAAGTACCTTGCCCATAAGACGTTTACCCGTGGCGTATTGAGCGAGATCGGGGGCTTCGGCGGGCTTTTTTCGGTCGACAAGAAGTACCTGGATCCGGTGCTGGTCTCGAGTGTCGACGGCGTCGGGACCAAGCTGAAAGTCGCGTTTGAGATGAAGATGCACCACACCATCGGTGCGGATCTGGTGAACCACTGCGTAAATGACATCGCCGTGCAAGGCGCCGCGCCGCTGTTCTTTATGGACTATCTCGCCACCGGCAGACTGGAGCCCGAAGTAGCTGAAAAGGTCGTCGAGGGCCTGGCCGAAGCCTGCAAACACAACGGCTGCGCCCTGATTGGCGGCGAGACCGCCGAAATGCCGGGCTTTTATCCCGAGGGCGAGTACGACTTGGCGGGGTTTATTGTGGGGGTCGTGGAGCGCGAAAAGATCATCAACGGAAAGACCGTGGAGGTCGGCGACATCGTCCTCGGCCTACCCTCGAACGGCCTGCATACCAACGGCTACTCGCTGGCCCGCAAACTCCTGTTTGAAATTGCCGGCTATTCCCCCGACACCTTCGTCAGCGAGATCAAGAACAAAGTTGGCAACGAGTTGATGCGCACCCACAAGAGTTACTGGCCGATCATCAAGAAGATGATCGCGGGCGAGTGCGTCGCCGCTCTGGCGCACATCACCGGCGGCGGCATCACCGAGAACCTGCCACGCGTACTGCCCCGTGGAACCGCCGCAGTCATCGAACGCGGAACCTGGCCGGTTCTGCCCATCTTCGATCACCTGCAACGACTTGGTAACGTCCCGCCGGACGAAATGCTCCGAACCTTCAACATGGGAATCGGGATGCTGCTGGTTGTCCCCGCCAAAAAATTCAAAAAAGCGGAGACGCTGCTCGACCGCGCCGGAGAAAAGTTCTACAGCGTGGGCCGGATCGTAAAAGGCGAGCGGAAAGTGATGTACAGCTAGAACAGTTCCCAGTTCTCGGTTCTCAGATCTGAGCGGTGGCCGCGTTGCTTTACGAGTTCGCACGGCGTAACCGAATCGCGGGGCGTCAGAGAATTCCTCTGTGCCTTCCTCCGTGTCCTCTGTGACCCCCGTGGTTAAGGGTTTTTTGCCGCGGCATGCTGCAATCCTCTTCCAACATGGTGAATAATGTCGTTGAATGAAAAACCTCGGCATCCTCCTGTCCGGGCGCGGCTCGAACTTCGTCGCCATCGCCGACAGCATCGACGCTGGCCGCATTCCTGACGTCCGGATCGCAATCGTTATCTCGAATCGCGCGGATGCTCCCGGGATTGAGACCGCCCGAAAACGCGGGTTGAAGGCGCTGGTGATTCCGTCAAAAGGAAAAGACCGTGAAACGCACGACCGCGAAGTGGTGTCCGCGCTCAAGGAACACAAAGTCGACCTGATCTGCCTAGCAGGCTACATGCGGCTGCTCTCGCCCTGGTTCGTGCAGCAGTTTCCGCAGCGGATTCTCAACATCCACCCATCGCTTCTGCCCGCGTTTCCGGGCCTGGAGGCCCAGCAACAAGCTTTTGCCTATGGTGTGAAAGTCTCCGGATGCACTGTGCATTTTGTGGACGAAGAACTCGACCACGGGGCGATCATCGTGCAGAAAACCGTGTCGGTGCTCGACTCCGACGACGAGCACACCTTGGCGGAACGAATCCTGGCGCAGGAGCACATCGCTTACACGGAAGCGATCAACGCTGTGTTGGAAGGGAAATTCGAAGTGGCGGGAAGAAGGCTCAAGAAAGTGCAGAGGTCAGAGGTCAGGTTGCAGAGGTAAGGACCCATTGCGGGGATTACAATCCTGCGGTGTTCACCTCTGCAATCTGACCTCTATAATCTCTACATCAACAATTCGCTGCTCTTCCTAAAAATCGGATGCTGCATCTCCTGCAACTCATCCTTCACCCGATTCAATCCAAACACGCACTCTTCAAATTTGTTGGAGAGTTGTGCGAACAGCGGCGCGACTTTCGCGTACTCGAAATATTCAAACTTGGAAACGATGTAGTAGCTCTCTTTGCCGGCCTTCATCCACTCGACAAAACTCTCCAGCCGCTGCCGGCGCAGCCGATAGTGGTTGATGCTCTCCGGGAACATGCCGGCGAAGAAAAGGGTATAGTCCCCGATGTGCTTGCGCACCTGGCGCTCGCGATCGAACGACGGCGCCGGGCCATAAACTGGATCGGACTCGAGCAGCATCTCGCCGACGTCATTCAGCGGCTTCCCCGCCACGTTGCGGACTTTGTACAGCTGTTCGACATCGCAGAACTCCGACAGCAGGTGGGCAACGTAGCTGATCACCTGGGGATCGCGGATCCCAATCTCCTCGGCATAGTGCCGCCCTACCATTTCAACGAACAACTGCTGCAACGGATGCGATTCGGAAGTCATGCTTGGTCCCTCCGGTTCCGGCTCCCTTTCCTCCGCCTTCCTCAAACAACTCATCGGCAGGCGCCCTTTGAATCGATTAGATATCGCACATCAAAAAGGAACGCAAGTAACTTTCGATTTGCGAACCTTCTCATACAATTAGAAGCCTTCGAGAAGCAGTAAGTTATCTTCGTGTATTATTGGCAACCTCGCCGAGCGGCTGCTAATGCTCCTCGAGTTGATTTCATCCGATGTCTCATGTAGTCCCTGAATGAGGGGATGGTAGTGAGGTGAGACTCTCGCCAGTACTATCTAGAATTGCGGTCAATCTCTCTCGGGCACGAGGAAGCAACATGGAACGCATCAACATTTCGAGTGGAACGCCTTGGGAGCCGGTCGTCGGCTACTCTCGCGCAGTGCGGGTGGGCGCTTATATACATGTCTCAGGCACCACCGCCACCGATGCTGAGGGGAAAATTGTCGGCGTGGGCGACGCCTATGTCCAGGCCGTGCAAACGATCAGGAACATCGGGCACGCTCTCGAGCGTGCCGGGGCGTCGCTCAAGGACGTAGTGCGCACTCGCATGTTTGTCGTCAACTTCGCTGATTGGGAAAAAGTCGGCAAAGCACACGGCGAGTTCTTTCGCGACATTCGCCCGGCGACCAGCATGCTGGTGATCAGCGGCCTGGTCTCCCCGGAGATGCTGGTAGAAATCGAAGCCGAGGCGATCCTGCCAGAAGGAAAATGAGTAAGCGGAAGCCGGCGAGAGCCGGCTTCCACGCTGAACTATTTGCCGCTAGCGACGTCCCTTCTTGCGGGCCGGCTTCTTCTTCGCGGTCTTTCTGGCCGGTTTCCGTGCCGCCTTCTTTTTGGCGGGTTTCTTCTTGGCCGCTTTCTTAGCCTTCTTTTTCTTCGCGGCTTTCCGGGCCGGCTTCTTGCGCGCCGGCTTCTTCTTGGCCTTTTTCACTGCCTTCTTCTTGGCAGGTGCCTTCTTGGGTGCGGGCGGCCTTCCACCGCCAGCGCCGACCGGCGCCGCAGGCGGCGGCTCCAAGATAGGCTCAGAGACCGAGTCCGGACGATCCTCCACCACGCCCGATTCTTCTTCCTCTTCTTCTTCCTCTTCAAAATTCTCTTCCAGCGATTCGCCGTAGGCGCCGCTGTCACCGTACTCGTCCATTTCGTCATCCCGGCCCCAGAGGGTCCGATCATCGAAGCGCATGTTTCCTCCTGCGTATTTGGCGGCCACCGGGGCTTTCCGCGCCGGAGCCCAGGAAATTAAGACAACTCTCGCGAATCCGAACTACTTCGCGCAATGGCGCGCGATTATAGCACGGCAGATTCTTCCGGCAGTATCGTGCATCTACCGCGATTTGGCGAGAAGAATTCTAGGCCCTTGAATTCTGCGGCAAAAGAGGGCGAAACGAAGGCGAATACGCGGGAATCGTGCGGTTCTATTCGTAGGCCAAGGCGTCGATCGGGTCTTTCTGTGCCGCTTTGAACGCGGGATAGAGCGCTCCCACGATTGCGCCCGCGACCGCAATCCCCGTGGCTTTCAAAATCCATCCTCCCGTAACGATGACCCGCAACAAGGGCAGTTTCTGGGCCAGGACGGCCCGTGCGCCCAGACTCACCAGAATTCCCACCACAATACCGCAGATGGCTAACAGTAAAGTCTCCCGCAGTACCACGTTGACGATGTAGAGCTTCGAAGCTCCCAGCGATTTAAGAATTCCGATCTCGCGGGTCCGCTCCATTACCGCAGTGTACATCGCCTGGAAAATGACAATGAACCCGATGACCACCGAAATCCCGATCACGACGCTAATGAAGCTTCGCAGCCCCGGGTAGTTGCTAGGGGTCATCATCGAGAGATAGGTCGCCATGGAGGTGGCTACATACTTTTCCATCCCCGGCACATTCTTGATTTCTTCGACGACCGTATCGGCGTTGGCGGGATTGTCCAGCTTGAGGTAGAAAATCGAAGCCTTGTCCTTGGCGCCCAGCAGATCCTGCAAAGTACTGATCGGAAGAAACTTCCGTGCGCCTTTGCCTTGCGCGACGATGCCCGAAATCCGGAAGTTGTTATTCAGGATCTCGATTGTGTCTCCCACTTTGGCGTGCTTGGACTGGGCGAAGAGGTCATCCACCAGGACATCATTTGGCCCCTGAAACGCCCCGCCCTTCAAATAGTGAAAGCCGCCCGAAAGACTTTCATAGCTTTGCAGATCAATTCCGGCGATCACCTCCAGCGATCCTGCCGCTGAGATCTGAGTGATCACGGGCGCCACTACTTCCACATGGGGCAACTTCGCCAGCACGCTGCCGATCTTAATCGGCATCGGTGCCCCAGTCAGCCCGACGATGAACGATGACCCCGGCGGCAGGACGATCACATCCGCGCCGATTCCAGCCTGCCTCTGACGGGAGTCGTTGAGGATCCCCAACGACAGCCCCACAATCAGCAGGATCAGCGTCACCTCCAGCGCGACTGCCACAATACTGATCAGGGAGCGGATCGGCCGGTGCACGAGGTTACCGACGATCATTCGATTCATCATGTTGATTGGGGAGAACTATTTCCCGTGGCCATCGGTGTTTTGGGCTGAGTCAGAGTTGGACTGCCCCAGGTGCACCACTTCCGCGCCGGGCGGCTGTTCCAGAGCAAATTGCTCATCCTTGAGCGGCTTATTCAACTCCAGCTTCACGATGCTGAGGGTAATATCGTAGTCTTCTTGCGGCCTTTCAATCTCTATCGTGGACGGAAATTCGATGCCGTCGTACTCCGAATACTTGTCATACTTCGCATCCGTTACGACGTTTCCCTGCTGGTCATAGATCAATTGCCGGTGCGGCCGCAGGTCCGTCCGGCTGAAAGAAATCTTGCGCGACAGGTACCACCCGTTCGGCCCCTTTCGGATGACGGCCAATTCGTAATCGGGCTGATCGACACGGTGTTTCTTCGCGTCGAGCACAGTTTCGTATCCGTTTTCAAGAACCGCGATTTCGTCGGGGCCGATTTCGCGCAGCAGAAGAGCATCGTAGATAGCCTGGGGCCGTAGATTTTCCAGCCGTTTCTCCGGCTGGAACCCGCCTTCGCTGTTCGTGCCTATCACGAACTTGTTCTTGGGCGGTATCCATACCTTGAATGTGCGCCCGTCGCTGACCATGTCGAAGGCGGTGTTGCGCACCACCGGAAGCAGGCCTTTCATCCGCAGCATGGCCGGCTTGCGGGCCAGCACGTAGCCGCGGATTTCCTGGTAATCGGTGACTCGGCCATTTTTCTGGTCTCCGACCGAGGTATTGATGTCCACCGTCGCCTGCATGGACTGGATCTTCGCCGCCTGCGAATTCACGTACTCAATCAATTCTTGCTGGGTGGCGCTCTTCAGCGGAGCGCTGGAAACCGTGCGATCCACTTTGCGTGTTCTGAACAGGCATCCACCCAGAGGAAAAACAACCAACGCCACCAACAGAGCGGAGGTCAGGCGGAACCGCGGACGGCGCGTTTGATGACCGGTAATAGGAAAGACTTCTGCCACTCTTTATCTGATTAGTAATGAATTCACTAGTTGCAAGAATCGGTGCCGGCGAGCGGCGCCGCTTACTCCGCTGAAAATACGGGGTTTCGAGCCAGGTGACATCCCTTGGCTATTAACCAATTTCAAGGCTCGTACCAGTATAAGGCAGCGGGAGGGTCAACGCTCAACGCATTCCGAGGGCGTGGCGATAAGCGGCAACATTGCGGTTGTGTTCGGTGAGATCGCGAGCGAAGCGGTGATGCCCGTTTCCGTCGCTGACGAAATAGAAGAATTCCGTATTCGCGGGATGCAGGGCCGCTTCCAGTGCGCTCTGTCCCGGGTTGGCAATCGGCCCAGGCGGCAGACCTGAAAAGCGATACGTGTTGTACGGGGAATCGATCGCCAGGTCGGCGTGATGAAGGCTTCCGGAATAATTCCCGGCCAGCAACAGCGCATAAATCACACTCGGATCGGCATCGAGCGCGACTCGATGCGCCAGTCGATTGTAGTAGACGCTGGCAACCATCGGCCGCTCGTCGGGAGCAGCGGTTTCTTTCTCCACAATGGACGCCATTGTCACCGTCCGGTGCACGTCGGAGTTGAGCCCAATCTGCTGCGCCACCTGCCGGAATTGATGGACCATGGCGCCCACCATCTCTTCTCGACTCTGTGTGCGCGTGAACTGATACGTGTTCGGGAAAAGATAGCCTTCCAGGGATTTCGCCTCTGGAACGAGATCGGCGATCAAGTCGGTGCGCGTCTGGGCAATCTTGAGAAACTGCTGGGCGGAGCCAAGTCCAGCATCTTCCATCGTCTTGGCGATTTCGAACATCGTGTAGCCCTCCGGGACGGTGACGACATGGAAGTAAATATCGCCGCGAGCAATGCGATCGAAGACTTGTGGAGCGCGCGCCGCCCGGTCAAATAAATACTCACCCGCCTTCAGAGAAAGCTTAGGGTGCAGTATGTGCCACAGCCGGAATGCAAAAACGCTACGGATCACGCCAGCCTTCTTCAGCTCAACGCCTATGCGCCGCGTGGAATAGCCGCTACGCAGCAGAACTGACTGATTTCCCGGTGGCGTGACCGGAACATAGAAAGCCCATGCCCACCAGCCACCCACGGCCAGCGCGACCACCAAAAAGAATGTGATCAGAGTCCGCAAGGTTTCAGTGTAGAAGCCTTTTCAGATTGCCACAAAGTGGCGGGATTCGGATCGGGTAACTTGGGTAATGCTCGTTACCCGAGGTCGCGCAGTATTCTCTACGGATGATCGCGATACGACTTGGCGCCTTTTTCTTACTAGCGCCCTTTGCAACTACTCAGCAGACTTCAGCCCCCAGGTCAGCAAAGCATCCGACCAGCGATCCACGAACAACCACCAGCGTATTGCCTACTGCTGCGGCTTGTCTTCCCCCGCGTCGTCCGCCTGACTGACATGGTTCGCTGTGTTCATCCCCCGCAAGACATCGTTGGTGAAGAAAAACTTGCCGTCGGCGGGAACCATCATGATCTGCAACTTGTCCGACAAGCGTTCCGCGACAATCTTGTTGATCAGCAGCGGATTCTGTTTCAGGACCACCCCCTCATTCTTCATGCGCTCGGCATCGGCAATGGCGGTGATGCGGATTCGCTCGGCCTCCGCCTGCGCCAGAAGCTTGCGGCGTTCCATCTCGGCCTTGCTGTCGATGATTTTGGCTTCTCCAGCCGCCTCCGCTCCCTTGACCGTGGTCTCTTTCCGTGCCTCGGCTTCCAGTTTTGACTGCTCAATCTGCTTTTGCTTTAGTGGAAGCAGGTACTGCATCGCATCCGCCTCGCCCTTCGCCTGCAGCACTCGCACGGCCGCCTGGCCTTCGGCTTGCTTGACCTGTTGCACTTTACTCGCGTCGGCATCGGCTTCTGCGATCTTCACCTGCTTCTGGTGGATTTCGGTTTCCACTCCCATGCGGTCATTCTCTTGTTCTTTTAACAACAATGATTCC